>OFCQ01000225.1_pt1 | contig 34238 bp, 28 predicted proteins | sample 1520861 | NCBI WGS metagenome assembly OFCQ01 (sample SAMEA2699036, study PRJEB24076) | metagenome | biome: Human gut stool | place: Spain | collected 2012-11-21 | reverse complement strand
AAGGTGAAGTAATTGGAATAAATACCGCTAAAGACTTGCAAGATATTTATGCTTTTATGAAAACATTGACAAATCCAAATGTAAAAGAACCAAGCCTGTGCAATCAGAAAATAGCGGCTGCTAATTTAGATCATCATCAACTGATAATGTGGCTGACGTATTTGAATATGCACAGAATCCTAATGTCTGATTTGGAAACTCCGTTGAGCATGTCAAGGTTTTGCCCTGCCTTTCACAATAAAAGACGGAGAATCGGCTTTACTTCGATTCTCCGTCTTTTATTGTCACATTCTGTTTGACGACTGCCCAATCGGAATGTTCCCCGAAACTTCTTGATTGGGTGTCAGCTAACCGGCACGCCCTCTTTGTTTCATTTCTGAATTATTTGGAAACCGGAATGCCCCAAATCTCCCGCGCGTACTCGCGCACCGTGCGGTCGCTGGAGAACTGCCCGGCGTGCGCGGTATTGGTCAGGCACTTGCGCGAGAACTGCTCCGCATTGTGATAATCGCGGTTCGCGCGCAGCTTTGCGTCACAGTAGGATTCGAAATCGCGCAGCAGGTAGTACTGGTCGGGGCGATGCCACGACGCGCCTTTCAGCAGCGAATCGTACAGCTCGCGGAACAACCCGGTGTCGCCGTCGTCCAGCGTACCATCGATCAGGGGATCTACCACGCGGCGGATACGTGGGTTCGATTCGTACAGCGCTTTCGGGTCGTAGGTGTCTAAATTCTGCGCGATCTCTTCCACCGTCGCGCCGAAAATATAATTGTTCTCTGCCTCGGCCCGCTCGACGATTTCGATATTCGCGCCGTCCAGCGTACCGAGCGTGACCGCGCCGTTCAGCATCAGCTTCATGTTGCCGGTGCCGCTGGCCTCGGTGCCCGCGGTGGAAATCTGCTCGGAAACGTCCGCCGCCGGAATCAGCTTTTCGGCATAGGACACATTATAGTTCTGCACAAACAGCACCTGAATTTTGTTGCGCACCTCGGGGTCGGCATCGACCATACGGGCGATCTCGTTGATGAATTTGATAATTCCCTTGGCGCGGCGGTAACCGGGCGCAGCCTTGGCCCCGAACAGGAACGCGGTGGGAGTAAAATCGGTCAGCGTACCGTCTTTGATGGCAAAATACAGGTCGAGAATCGAAAACGCATTCAAAAGCTGACGCTTGTATTCGTGCAGGCGCTTGATCTGCACATCGAATATAAAATCGGGGTTCAGCTCGTAGCCGTATTCATGGATTCGAACGTGATCGCACAGCTGAATTTTTTTCTGCCGCTTGATCGCGCGAAACTGTGCGAGAGATGCCGGATCATTCAGGTAAGGCGCGAGGCGCTCGAGCTGATTTAAATCGGTGACCCAGCCGCTGCCGATGCGCTCGGTAATGAACGCGGCGAGCTCCTGATTGCACAAGGCCAGCCAGCGGCGCTGGGTGATGCCGTTCGTTTTATTCTGGAAGCGCTCGGGATACATCCGGTACCACTCGGGCAGCACCGCGCTTTTCAGCAGCTCGCTGTGAATTTTCGCCACGCCGTTCGTCGCATGGGAAGCATACACCGCCAACCGCGCCATATGAAGCTGGCCGCCACTGATGATCTGCAGGGCAGCTTTGTCCTGCTGCGGCACATTTCGCGCCTTAATTTCACGGCTCAAGCTGTTTTGCAGCATGACTACATAGGGGTACACCTGCGGCGCGACGGAAAGGAACAAGGAAACGTCCCATTTTTCCAGTGCTTCGGCCATGATGGTATGGTTCGTATACGCAAAGGTGTCGCGCACAATCGGGAACGCCTGCTCAAACGAAAGCTGATGCTCCTCCATCAAAAGGCGCAAAAGCTCCGGAATCGCGATAACCGGGTGGGTATCGTTGAGCTGAATCGCGTAGTCGCCGGCAAAACGGGAAAAATCCTCGCCATGGCGGCGGAGAAACTCTTTCATCAGGCTTTGCAAAGACGCGCTGCAGAAGAAATACTGCTGCTTGAGCCGCAGCCGCTTCCCGGCGGGAGTATCGTCGTTCGGGTAGAGCACCGCTGTGATTTCTTCAGCGCGCACCCGCTCCTCAACCGCTTCATCATATTTTTGCAGGTTGAACTGCTCAAAATCGAACGCAGAAAGCGGCTCTGCCTGCCACAGGCGCAGCCGGTTGACGGTGTGCCCGCCCCAACCGATCACCGGCATATCGTAGGGCACAGCGCGCACGGTCTGATCGGCAAACGAAACGATAACGGCTTCGTTTTCCCGCCGGATTCCCCAGGGGTCGCCGACCTTCTGCCAATCGTCGGCGATTTCTTTCTGAAATCCTTCCTCAAAATATTGATGGAACAGCCCGTATTTGTAGCGGATGCCAAACCCGTGCAGCGGAATATTGTGCGTGGCTGCCGAATCCAGAAAACAAGCGGCAAGCCTGCCAAGCCCGCCGTTGCCAAGGGCATCGTCTTCAATGCTTTCAAACACACCGGGGTCAAAGCCGTTGCGGCTCAGGTATGCGCGGCAGCGCTCCAGCAGCCCCAGGTTCAGCAGATTGCTGTAGATCAGCCGGCCGAGAAGAAATTCCGCCGAGAAATAGCAGGCCTGCTTCCCGGGATTCTCCGAAAAAGAAAGCGACTTCATCGCCGCTTTGGATACTGCGTTATACAGCTGTTCTACCGATGCTTCCCGTGCCGTTACACCGTAGTCGTATTCCAGGTATTGATCAATCTGCTGTTCAAACTGATTCATGCGCTTTTCCTCCTGCGTATCGCCAATCTGCTTTCTAGTAAATTCCATTGAAAGCTGTCTCATACAAATACAATCGTTTCTTTTCCCCGCTTGCGGCGGAGAACGAAATCGGCAGTTTATTCAGTGCTGTGTCTTCCGTACAGCTTCATCATGCGGCGCAGGTTCTCCGCAAGCTCCGGCGGTACCTGGCCGGGCGCCAGCCGCCAGCGCCAATTCTGCCCCAATGTGGAGGGCGTGTTGATCCGGGCGGAATTATCCAGCCCCAGCAAATCCTGCATCTGAAAAATCACGGTATTCGCAACGCTGGCATACCCCGCACGGATGAGCGCCGCGGGAACCTCGCGGCTCGTTCTCACATTCAAATACTCTCTTGCAAAACGCATCCGCTTCCGCTTTTGGTGCGCAAAAAAGCCGACCAAAGTCTCGTTATCGTGTGTGCCGCCGTACACAACCATGTTGCGGTCAAAATGAAACGGCAGATTGGAATTGGTTTCGTCGCCGTCAAAGGCAAACTGCATCAGCTTCATGCCGGGGTATCCGCTGATTTTGAGCAGCCGGTCCACCTCCGGAATCACGACGCCGAGATTTTCTGCGATCACACGCTTGTCACCCATCACCTCGGCAATAGCTTCGATCAGCGGGCGGCCCGGGCCGGGGTTCCACCAGCCGCTTAGGGCGGTGGTCTCTTCTGCCGGGATGGAGTAGTAATGCGCGATGCCGACAAAATGATCGATGCGGATGACATCGTACAGACGCGCCGAAAAACGCATGCGCTGTTTCCACCAGGAAAATCCGTCGCGCTCCATAAACTCCCAGTCATACAGCGGGTTGCCCCACAGCTGACCGGTTTCGGAAAACAGATCCGGCGGAACACCTGCCACCAGCGTGGGCCTGCGCTGCTCATCGAGCTGGAACTGCTCGCCCTGCGACCACACATCCGCGCTGTCGAGCGCGACATAAATGGGGATATCACCGATGATTTCTATCCCCTGCTGATTCGCGTATGCTTTCAGGCGGAACCACTGGCGGAAAAACTCAAACTGACAGAACTTCCAGAAGTCCATTTCCGCTGTATTGCGCTCCCGGCAGACCTGCAGGGCTTCCGGCTCGCGCAGGCGAAGCTCTTCCGGCCAGGCCAGCCATTCCCTGCCGTCAAACTCGGTTTTCAGGGACATGTACAGCGCATATTCCTCCAGCCATTCCGAATTTTCCCCACAGAACAGCAGATATTCCACGGTTTTCTGGTGCTTGCTGCGAACAAAGGCCCGGCGCAGCACCGCAAAGCGCTTTTCGTACAGCGCAGCGTAATCCACATCGATGGGGTTCTGCCCGCAGTCCGCCTGTTCCAGCTCTTCGGGGATCAAAAGTCCCTGCTCCTGCAAGACATCGAGATCGATCAGATACGGATTCCCCGCGAACGCCGAAAAACTCTGGTACGGACTGTCGCCGTAGCTCGTCGGCCCCAGCGGCAGCACCTGCCACCAGCGCTGGCCCGCCTGAACCAGAAAATCCACAAAATCATACGCCGCCTGCCCGAAGGTGCCGATCCCATAGGGGGACGGAAGGCTCGTGACCGGCAAAAGCACACCGGCCCCGCGCTCCATTGGTTTTTGCTTTTTCATTTTATTCCCCCTCAGCCGTACCGCAGGCCGTAAAAGCTCCCTCCACGCGGCGGACGCTTTCCCCCTCCCTCAGGCAGAAATCTGCCAGCTCGTGAACTGCTGCCGACTGATTTTCAATACAATCAATTAAAATACTGACTCCGCGCTCCGCCATTTTCGATTTGGACTGCTCGATGGTGGCAAGCTTCGGGTTATAATACTGCGCCAGCTCGATTCCGTCGAAGCCCATCACGGAAATGTCCTGTGGGATTCGGATGTTCCGGTCAAGCAGGTACCGGCAGGCGCCGATTGCCATCACGTCACTCATGGCGAATACCGCGGTGATGTCCGGGGAGCTTTGCAGCAGGCGTTCCATGGCGTGGTAGCCGTCCTCGTAAGAGAATCGGGCTTTCTGGTACCGCTGTTCCTCCGGAAACGGAATGCCGTACCGCTCAAAGGTCCGCTGGCAGCCCAGATACCGCAGATAGCTGATGCTGTTGGTATCAAGCCGGTTGCCGCCGATCACGCCGATATTCCGGTGACCCATCTGAATCAGGTATTCTACCGCGCGGGACGCGGCGGCGGTATCGTCGGTGCTGACGCTGGAAAGATACGAAAAGCCCAGACGATCCGCCGCGGTCGACACCAGCACGCTCGGCAGCGAAATCTGCTCAAAACCCTCGACAAAATTCTGCAGATTGCCGCCCAGAAACAGCAGGCCAAGCGGCTTGCTCTCGCGAATCAGCTGCTGCGCCTGAATGACCTCGTCATCCTCTTCATCCAGATAGCACACCTGCGCGGTGTACCCCTCCTTTTCAATCAGCACCTGCATCTGCTCCAGAATCGGGGCGAACAGCATGTTCGAAATACCCTTGACCAGAATCGCGATGCTGTTGGTCGCCGTTTGCTTGAGCTGGCGGGCGTTCTGATTGGGAACAAAGCGATGCGCCTCAATGACCGCCTGAATCTTTCGCTTTGTTTCCTCACTGACGTCGGGATGATTATTGAGGGCCCGCGACACCGTGCTGACCGCAAACCCGGATTCCCGTGCAATATCTTTAATAGTCAATAAAAACGCCCCCAGGGTGAAAATTTGAATTCTGGATTACCCCTTCACCGCGCCGGCCAGCACGCCCTTGATGATATGCTTCTGGCAGGTCAGGTAGAAAATGATGATCGGAATGATAGAGAGCACCAGCATCGCCATCAGCGCGCCCATATCGCGCGAGCCGTACCCGCCCTGCAGATACTGAATCGCAATCGGAATGGTTCGGAACTTGGTGCCGATCACAAGGTACGGCAGCAGAAAATCGTTCCAGATCCACATCGCATTCAGAATCGCCACCGTGATCGCCGTGGGGCGCAGGATGGGAAACACGATGAGAAAGAAGGTCTGAAGCGGGCTGCAGCCGTCAATAACGGAGGATTCCTCAATATCGACCGGCACGCTCTTGATAAAGCCGCTGAACATAAAGACCGAAAGCCCGGCGCCAAAGCCCAGGTAAATCACGATGATGCCCACGGGATTATCGAGCCGCATCATATTGGCAACCTTCACCATCGTGTACATGACCATCTGGAACGGAACCACCATGCTGAACACAAACAGATAGTATAAGGCGGAGGTCACCGGGCTCTTTACCCGGGTAATATACCAGGCTGTCATAGAGGTAAACAGGATAATTGCCGCAACGGAAAAAACCGTAATAAATAAAGAATATCCAAACGCGCGGAAAAAATCAATCTTCTGCACGCCATTTACATAGTTATCGATGCCGGAAAAGGTCGTGGCATCCGGCAGCGCAAAGGGAGCATTCGAAATAAAGAGCTGCCCCTTGAAGGAATTCATCAGTACAAGAAGAATCGGGATCAAAAACAGGAAAAACAGAATCAAAAGGAAAACAAACAGAATGGTATTGACTCTTTTTGCGGTATTCTCCATCAGTTTTCCACCTCCCTGCTGCGGGTCACCATCAGCTGCACCAGAGCGATTCCCGCCACGAGCAGGAAGAACACAACCGCCTTGGCCTGACCGACGCCCTCATACCCCATGCGGCCGTAGAAGGAATTGAAAATATCCAAAGCCAGCATAGCGCTCTGCCGTGCCGGCGCGCCGCCGGTGAGGGCAAAGTTCTGGTCAAACAGCTTAAACGAATTGGTCAGCGTTAAAAAGGTACAAATCGTGACGGACGGCATCACCAGAGGAATCGTCACATAAAACAGCGTCTGGCGGGGTGTGGCCCCATCGATCTGCGCCGCCTCGATCACGTCGCCGGGAATGTTCTGGATTCCCGCAATATAAATAATCATCATATAGCCGATCATCTGCCAGTTCATCAGGACAACCAGTCCCCAAAAACCATAACTTGCATCGAACGTAATGTCAACCCCAAATTTCAACAGCACACCGTTGATCAGCAGCTGCCAGATATAGCCGAGCACAATGCCGCCGATCAGGTTCGGCATAAAGAACGCGGTGCGGAACACGTTTGTGCCGCGAATGCCGCGTGTGAGCAGCAGCGCCAGCAAAAAGGCCAGCACGTTGATAGCGATGACAGATACGACGGTGAATTTCGCTGTAAAGCCCAGCGCATTCAGGAAATTCGAGTCCGAAAACGCACGGACGTAATTGTCCGTACCCACCCATTTGGCGTTCGTTACGGTAGTGAACTTGGCGAACGACAGATACACGCCCATAAAGAACGGAACCAAAAAGGCGATCACAAACGCAATAACCGTCGGCAGCGCAAAAACGGCGAAATATTTTTTAAGTGTTTTCTGCATGCTTTCTTCTCCCCTTCCAAAGCAATCCCGGAGTGTGCGCCCCGTCACCGGCTTTTGTCCATTGATGGAAAAAGCCGCCCCGCGCCGCAGGGCGCGGAGCGGCTCTCCCGTTCATAAAAACAAATGATATTATTACTGGGCGCTTTCACTCTTCCATTCGGAAACAACCAGTTTTTTCACATCGTCCCAGGATTTGCTGCCCTGCGAATACTGCAGCAAAGCGGCGCCAAAATCATCCTTAAAGGTTTGGCTGGGGAACACGGTGAAATTCCACGGAACCGTGTTGATGCCGTCCTTGGACATCCAGTTGAGCACTTCCTTCGCCAGCGGGTCGGTGGGCTTCTCGTCCTCGGTGAAAGTGTCGAACGGAGCGATGAAGTTCAGCTTGTTGGTGACAAAGTCCTTGCCGGTCTTGCTGGAATACAGCCAATACAGGAAGTCTTCGGCTGCCTTCTGTTTTTCGGCAGGAGCCTCTTTGTTGATCGCGAAGAAGTTCTCGGTGCCGATGCACAGGCCCTGATTCTCTTCGCCGGGCATACCGGTGTAGATGGGCAGGAACTTAACATCTTCCGCTTTTACGGTATTTCCCTGTACGTCGGAGATCTGGCTCCACGCCCAGTTGCCGTTCTGAACCATCGCGGTCTGGCCAAGAGCAAATTCCGCCATGGAATCGGTGACCTGCTTGGTGCCGAGCAGATTCTTCGGAGTAATGGAGTTGTTCAAATAAAGATCAAAGATATTCTTGAAATTGTCGGAATACTGGAACTTGATTTCCTTTGTGGCATCGCTGGTCAAGTCGATCTTGTTGTCTTTGAACTCGTAGTAAACCGGAACATTAGCCAGATGAGTCTGCCAGCGCCAGTTATCAGTGGGTTTTAAAGAGGTGGAAGAGAACACGCCCTTGATGCCGAGTTCGTCTTTCTTCGCCGTCATGTCTTCCACAACCGCCTTGAGCTTATCAAAGCTGTTGATCTCTGCCATAGAGGCCGCTTTCGCACCGGAGGTCTTGAAATATTTGTCCATGATGGCCTGGTTATAGATAATGCCGTAGCCCTCTACCACATAGGGGATGCCATATACGCCGTCGCCGTCTGTAACGGCCAGGCTCTTATCCGTCAGGTGTTTGTACAGCTCGGTGTCTTTCAGGTCTGCGCAATAATCCTTCCAGCTGGCGTAGCCTCTCGGCCCGTTGATCTGGAAGATCGTCGGCGCATCTGTTTTGGCGATTTCGGACTTCAGGGTCTGCTCATAAGTATTGGAAGCAGCAGTAACCACATTCAGAGTAACGCCGGTTTCTTCTTTATACGCTTTCGCGATCTCTTCGTAAACAGAAGCAACCTCAGGCTTAAAGTTCAGATAGTAGATGCTTTGTTCCCCCTGAGGAGCTGCACTGGCGGCGCTGCTGGGGCTTCCGCCGGTGCTGTTGCTGCACGCGGCCATGGAAGCTGTCATCGCCATTGCCAGACAAAATGCCAGAACCTTTTTCATCATTTTTCCTCCTAACAAATATGTTCTTCAGCGTTCCAGTAACGTTACCGGAAACGTTACCAGCTTCTTTCGATTTTTAGTATAGTACATTCTTTGTACGATTTCAATAGTATTTTTGAATTTATTTTTATTTTTCTCCCGAACATGCCCTGGTGATCCGTTGGACAAACAGAATTTCGAAAATACCAGTTTGTCCCCTCCTTTTGCGGCGGGGAGAAGAAGGAGCGTCATTTTTTACATCCGCTTCTCCCTGATCCGGGTTTGAAAGGCTCTGCAAAAAGCAGACTTGTCCGTGATGGATTTCGTTCAGGAGCAAGGCAGAAAAAAAGAGCAGGGAACGGATATCCGTTCCCTGCTCTTTTTATTCTAGTTCACGCCGATTCCGGCGCGTTTATTTCGCCTGATTCAGATGCTGGATGATGATCCCCGCGATCGAGGGACACGGCGCCTGACGAACCACCGCGCCGATATCGAACGCAACCATCGGCATGCCGTAAACAACACAGGACGCTTTGTCCTGACCGATAGTAAAAGAACCCTGCTTCCTCATTTCGAGCAGACCCTTTGCCCCATCGCTGCCCATACCGGTCAGGATAATCCCCATGGCGTCCTTGCCCGCCGTTTCGGCGACCGAGCGGAACAGCACATCCACCGACGGACAGTGTCCGCTGACTTTTTCGCCCGCGGCGCATTTGATATAGTAGCCTCTGGAATCCTTGGCGAGGGTCATGTGCTTATCGCCCGGCGCAATATAAGCCCGGCCCGGCTCAACACGTTCGCCGCCCTGAGCCTCCGCCACAGAAAAGCTGCAAAGCCGGTCGAGGCGCTCCGCGTACATTTTGGTAAATCCGGGCGGCATATGCTGCACGACCAGAATACCCGGAATATTCGCCGGAAGCTTTTTCAGGATTTCAAGCGTCGCCTCGGTTCCGCCGGTAGAAGCGCCGATAGCAATGATTTTTTCCCCCTTGTTATTGGAGGAGAGCGCAGGCGTCGGCAGAGAATCCAGCGGGGAGGGAGCCTTGGCTTTGACCTTTGCGGTCGAGGCGATCCGGATTTTTGTCGCCAGCTCGGTAAAAAACAAGTTGTAATCGGTTCTTGCGGCAGGCTTACGGATAAAGTCGACGGCGCCTGCATCGAGCGCGTCAAAAATACCGAGATCCAGCGAGCTGACCAGCACAACCGGAACGGGCCGCCGGGGAATCAGTCTTCTTAAAAAATCCGTGCCCTTCATATCGGGCATTTCCACATCCATGGTAACGACGTCCGGCGAAAGCTCCTGAATCTTCTTCGCCGCTTCGGCCGCACTGCCTGCGGTACCCACCACCGATATTCCCTGGTCTTTCAGCAGAGCGTTCTGCAGCGCCGTTCGAAAAAACAGCGAATCATCCACAATCAGAACCTTGATGATATGATTGAGAGGCATAGGTTTACTGTCCTTTCTGATACACCGACGGCTCCAGGTAAATAAACTTAGAGCTATCCCTTTGTATGGTCTCTGAATGCCCAATCAGCAAAAATCCACCTGGGATGAGCATGTCGTAGTATTTATTAATCAGCTTGTTGCGGTCGTTCTGGTCAAAATAGATCATGACATTCCGGCAGAAGATCAGATCAAACGGCTGCATCGGCGGAAAGGGCTGCATTAAATTCAGCCGCTGAAACGTCACATGACGGCGAATATCATCGTTGATGCGGTACTGGTCTGCCCCCTGTTTGACAAAATAACGGGTCAGCCAGCCCTGCGGCACGTTTTTGAGAGATTCCGCGCTGTACACGGCGGTCTTTCCCGCAGACATCGCCTTTTCGGAAATATCCGTGGCGAGAACGCGGAAATCCCAGCCGGGACGGCTGAGGCTGAAGTAATCCTTCAGCACCATGCAGGTGGTATAGGCCTCTTCGCCGGAGGAACAGCCCGCGCTCCAGATCCGCACGAGCTTGCGGTGATTGACACGCTCCTGAAGGGGCAGAAATTTATTCTTGATAAAATCAAAATGGGCCGGTTCCCGCATGAAATAGGTGTGGTTTGTCGTCAGCTTGTTCAGCAGAACGATGATTTCTTCCGGATTCTTCTGCTGGATCAGGGTCATATACTCTGAAAAGCTCTTCATGCCCTTTTCCGCCAGAACAGAATACATGCGTGCTTCAATCAACTGGCGCTTGTTTGCCAGATTGATCCCGTAGTTATTTTTTACATAGGTTACAATGGTCTGGAATTCCTGGTCTGTCAGACGTATCATAATGATCCTTTCTTCAGTGGAAAAGTTCTGGGTATTGAGGCCCCCGCCCGGTACAGCATCCAAATAGAACGATCACCGGCTCAGACGGGACACAATCGCGTCGCCAACCTGCGCCGTGGTCGCGGTTCCTCCCATATCGGGAGTGAGAACCTTCCCCTCTGTCAGCACATCCTCCATCACGTCCAGAAGCTGATTGCCCCAATCCTCGTGGTGAAAGAAATCCAGCATCTGGCTGGCGGCCCAAACAGTGGCGAGCGGATTTGCGGTCTGGCGGCCCGCGATGTCGGGCGCCGAGCCGTGGATCGGCTCAAACATGGAAGGATATTTGCGCTCGGGGTTGATATTCGCGCCGGCCGCAAGGCCCATTCCGCCTGCAATCGCGGCGCCAAGGTCGGTAAGGATATCGCCGAACAGGTTCGAGGTAACGACTACCTCGAACGCCTCGGGGCGCTTTACCATCATCATGCTGGCCGCGTCTACCAGATAGGAAGCGGTCTTTACATCCGGGTATTCCCGGCTCACCTCAGCAAAAATCTGATCCCAGAACACCATGGAATAATTCAGTGCGTTTCCCTTGCTCACACTGGTCAGTGTTTTCTGCTCACGGCGCGCCAGCTCGAACGCGTAGCGCATGATCCGCTCGCACCCGTGCCGGGAAAACACGCCGTTCTGGAGCACCACCTCATGGGGGGTATCGCGGTAAAGCCAGCTTCCGCTGCCCGCGTATTCTCCCTCGCTGTTTTCGCGCACAAAAACCATGTCGATGTCTTCCCGCCGGACATCCTTCAGCGGGCAGGGCGCTCCCCGCAGCAGCTTTACAGGCCGAAGATTGACATACTGGTCAAAGCTCTTGCGGATCGTGAGAAGCAGCCCCCAAAGGGAAACGTGGTCCGGCACGCCGGGAAACCCGACGGCACCGAGGAAAATGGCGTCAAAGCCGCTGAGCTGCTCAATCCCGTTCTCCGCCATCATTCTGCCGTTTTTCAAATAATATTCGCAGCCCCACGGAAACGTGGTGAACTCAAACCGAAATCCGCCGTCCAGCCGGGCAACCCGCTCCAGCACCTTACAGCCTTCCGAAATGACCTCTGGGCCAATCCCGTCGCCGGGAATGACCGCAATCTTATGAACCTGCAAACCAAACGCCCCCTGAACTATTTCTTTGTTGTTTGTTCCCTGAAATCAGGCAAAGCCGCCCCGTATCTTTAGGTTCCCCAAGAACGCAGCGGTTCGCTATACGCCGGGCGGCAGCTTATCCTCCATCAGGCTGCGCAGGCAAAGGGTCTCTCCATCCACCCGAAAGGTTCCGTCACCATTCGCGTGAAATGTGCGGCGCTCACTGCGTTCCAAATCCATCCAGGCCTGAGTGCCCTGCAGGATAAAGATGCCATAGGGCTCCACATAATCCAGAACACGGCATTCCAGGCAGGCCAGACATTCAGAAATCAGCGGCGCTTTTCCCCGCAGCCCCGGAAGCGGCGTCAGCCCGAATTTCCGGAACTTGTCCACATCGGCGCCGGAGCAGTCCCCGATCGCGACCGCCTTTTCCGCAAGATCGACCGTCGGAACCGCAAGCACGCATTCCTTCGTGTCCCGCAGCGCCTGAAAGGAGTGGTTCCACGGGCCGGTCGTCAGAGCGATCTGCGGGGTGAAATCCAGTACCATATGCCAGGTGATCGTCATGATGTTGTTTTTCCTCCCGTCATTTGTCGTGACAAGGAAGACCGGGCCGGGTTCCACCAGCATAAACGCCTTTTCGAGAGGAAGCTTTTGCAGCGCCATCCCCTACACCGCCCTTTCTTTTATATGGGCTTGTGCCGTTTGACTCGAATCCTCTGCGATTTAATTGTTATTGTAAAGGTTGACAACGTCGAGAATCAGGCTGATGCTGCCGTCGCCCAGTACGGCGCCGCCGGAAATCCCGGTATCCTTAATGTTGAACTGATTGAGGTATGCGGGCAGGCCCTTTACCACAACCTGCTGTTCGCCCAACAGATCATCCGCGAGGATACAGTACACCTTCTCGTGATTTTCCACCTGCACAACGATGGAATCCTCCAGCGTTTTCGCCCGGGGCTCAAGCCCGAACACAGAATGCAGACGGATGAGCGGATAGTACTGATTGCGCATGGTGATGATCTCGTTGCCGCTGGTATCGTACAGCACCTGATCGGCCGTCACCTTCACCAGCTGCTTGATATTGTTGGTGGGGACAATGAACATGGTATCGCCCACAGAAACCTTCATGCCGTTGACGATCGCCAAAGTGAGCGGAATCTTGAACAGCACCTTCGTCCCCTTGCCGGGTTCGCTCGAGATCGTCACGTCGCCGCCGACCTTCTCCACATTCTTCTTCACAACATCCATTCCCACGCCGCGGCCCGAATATTCGGTGACCACCTCGTTCGTGGAAAATCCGGGCATCAACAGAAAATTGTAAACCTCGCGGTTTGAATATTCTTTTTCGCTCTTTTTGAGCATCCCCTGGCGCTTTGCCTTGGCCAGCACCGCGTCGCGGTCGATTCCCTGGCCGTCATCCTCAATGGAGATCAGGATTTCGCCGCCGGTGTTCTGCGCCGTCAGGGTAATGGTTCCCTTTGCGGGCTTGCCGTTTGCGATGCGGGTCTGCTTGTCCTCCAGCCCATGATCCATCGCATTGCGCACCACGTGCATGATCGGGTCGTTGATGTTGTCCACGATCGACTTGTCGACCTCGGTATCCTCGCCAACCAGCACAAGCTCGGCGTCTTTGTCCAGACTTTTGCTCATGTCGCGCACGATGCGGCGCATTTTCTGGAATACGCCCGAAATCGGAACCATTCGGATGGACATAACGATCTCCTGCAGCTCATCCGTCAGCTTGCGCAGCTGGCGCGAAGCCTTGGTGTAGCTGTTATCCACGCCGCTGTCATTGGTCTGCACGGAATGAGAGGACGTTACCATCGATTCCGTGATGACGATCTCACCCACAAGATCCATCAGATTGTCGAGCTTCGACAGGTTGACGTTGATGAGATTCTGCTTGACGGCCAGGTGATTTCCGTTTCCGTTGTTCGCGGCAGGCTCGTTGCTTGCAGCCGTCTTTTCCTCTTTGGTGTTTTTCGCCTGCTCCTTCTGTTGCGTCAGCGGAGAAAGAACGGTATAATTTTTGGTGTACACAAAGTTTTCGATACTCTTGAGTGAGGACTCCATTTCTTCTTTTGTATGGAACAAAATCAGAAGCCCATCTCTTCCGATCACATCTGCTGCGCCGGGGTTGGAATCCAGCTGCTCCGGCACACTGCGTACCGCGATGCCGTTTTCTGCAATGGCGTGCACCAGGAGCATGGCGCGCAGATGGACCATCTCGGTTTCTTCTTCAAAGAACACGCGTACCGGGAAGGGATATTCTTCTCCGCTTGCGGCGGGCTGGCGCACCTGCACGGGCGCTGCCGGAGCCGGAACAGGGGCCACGGGAGCCGGAGCGGCGGCAGGCTCTGCGGCCGGCTGCTCTGCCGGGGCGCTTGGCTGCACCTGCGCGGCTGCTTCGGGTTCTTCCGGGGCTTCTCCGGAAATCTTTTTGAGGAAAGAATTAATTTCTTCCTCCAAACTGCCGATATTTGTAATAAGCGGTTCGTTATTTTCGATTTTCTCAACTTCCGTTTTCAGAAAATCGCTGGATTTGAACATCAGGTCCGTGAGCGGCTCGTTATACTCCGAAGAAATGCCGTGTTCTCTTACATAATAGAACAGGTCTTCCATCTTATGAGTCACCGTAGCCATGCTGTCAAACTGCATCATTGCAGAAGAACCCTTGATCGTGTGCATGATGCGAAAGATCTCGTCGATACTGTCCGAATCAAAATCGCACGCCTGCTCGCAGCGAAGGAGGATTTCATCTAGATGCGTCAGCAAACCGTTGGTTTCGAACAAATAAACTTCCAGCAAAGATTCCATATTGTTATCCATGAATGATAGCCACCGCCTATCTTAAAAATTCCGAAAGGAATAAACTAGAAAAAGCCAGAAAGTTCTGTCTTTCTCATATGATATATCGGATTGAGTCGCAAATAATTAACTTTTTCCCTTTCATTTCTATAAATTTTAATTTTAGAGGTACCCGTTTATGGCAGATAACCTGAGAATCACTACTCCAATTCCCGGCGGAGAAAATGTGAACCGGATGAATCCCGCAAGGCCGACCGACCGTGCCGTGATCAATCCGGCGCTGGTACCGCCCGCCAATGCCGACCGTCAGTCCGGCCAGCAAGGCAGCACCGAATTTTCGTTTCTTCTAAACCGGAACTCCGTATTCAACCGCTTTATTCATCAGCTTGGCAGAACGCCGGATCTTTCGCAGAGCCTGGGCAAGTTGGTGTTTGAGGTTATGGGACGGGCCAGTGCGGAAAAGGGAGCCGGTGTTTCCGACCCTCTGCGCCAGCTGACGCAGGTCATCAATATGGGGCGCGAGGACATTGTGCAGAACCTGCTGTTTCAGGAAAACAACAGGACGCAGTTTTCGGGCGCGCTGTTCCAAATGATGCGGCAGGTACTGGAACAAAACCCAAACAAGACATTAGAACAGAAAACGGCGCAGTTTCTGAAGGCCTTTAACGCCTACACCGGCGCCTCAGACACCACCCGCGCGGTAACCCGCAGGCTGATCCAGATCAGCGAGCAGATCCCGCAGCCTTACAGCGGCCAGCTGCGGCAGATGGCGCAGGAGCTGACCGAAGAGCTGCCGATCGAAAACCTGAACCGGAACCTCTTTACACTTAAGGAAAAAATCATCCCGTTTATCCGGCGGTATATTTCCGCCACCAACGACTTTGGCCGTGTGCGCGACAACATCACGCTGCTGGTACACGACCTGTCGCGCCTGAACATCAGCTCGCGCGAGGAGCTGGCGGAAAAATTCACCGCTCTGCTCGATTACTGCAAATATGATCTGGATTTCCCGTCCCAGAAGCTCAACGAAATGACCTCTGTTTTTCTGGATCACATGGGCCGCCTGGAAACGCCCAGGGAAAACAAGCTGCTGGATTCCGTGCTCAGACTCCTGACGGAGAACGCGAACGGCCCGTCGCAGCGCGGGCAGGAGCTGTTCCAGAACACACTCACTTCCCTTTTGATGGACAACAGTGTATACATGCCGTTCCATCATCTTTTTCTTCCCCTCGCCTTTGAGGGCAAGTACCTGTTCGGGGAAATCTGGATCGAAAAAGAAGAGGAATCCGACGGACGGCGGACGGCGGAGGAACAGGAACGCAGCCGCCAGATCATTCTGACATTTGACATCAAGTCCAGGGGCTACTTTGAAGCCTTTCTGACACTGACCGGAAAAAAGATCAGCGCACGGCTTAACTGCCCCGCGGAATTCGCCCCCGACGCCAAAGTGATCAGCGCGGCCGTTGCCGGTATTTTTGCCCGGAACGGCCTGGAACCGGAAACGGTGGAGCTGTCGGCCGGGGCCCCTCCCTCGGCTGCAAAAACCATTCTGAAAAAAATACACGAGGGAAGGCGAATCGTCGATGTCACAGTATAACAACAACAAGCAGCGTGCGGCTGCCCTGCGCTATTCCGAGGCGGAAAACCACGCTCCGGTCGTCGTGGCGGCGGGAGTCGGCTACACCGCATCCAAAATCATAGAGGTCGCGCAGGAAAGCAACATTCCCGTTTTTCAGGACGATGCGCTGGCCTCTCTGCTGTCGCAGATGAATATGGGCGCTGAAATCCCGCCGGAGCTGTACCAGGCCGTGGCGGATTTGTACCTGTACTTTCTCAATTACGGAGAGCCGCAGGCGCCCCCGGCGGCGCCCGATGCTCCAAAGGCCCCCTCGGTGCCCGAAATGCCGGACTTCTCTGAAGAATGATCTATTTCGGCGCCTCTTTTTTTGAGAATACTCTTCATTTTCTTTTTTGTATGGCCGATATAGTAATTGAATCATAAAACAATTTGACGTATATTCTTTTCAAATTAACCGCCGCGGCCGCGGCGGAAGAAGTGGTGAAATGATATGAGTAATAATCTGAATCCGGTTTCCTCCCTGACGGCAGGGAATGCAGCAAAACTGAACTCGTCTGAAAAATATCTGACCTTCTATATCGATCGTCAGATTTTCGCGATTCCCAGCAGCCAGGTAGTGGAGATCGTACGTATTCAGGCAATCACACTGATGCCGAAGCTGCCCCCGTATGTAAAGGGCGTGATCAACCTGCGCGGCAAGATCGTGCCGCTGATCGACCTGCGGCTGAAGCTTTCAAAGCCCGAGCTGGAATACGGTGAACAGACAAGCATCGTGGTAACGCAGTGGGATGACGCCATCATCGGTCTGATCGTAGACAGTGTGGACGACGTGACCGACATCGCCGTCGCGGACGTCAACGAAACGCCGAGCCTTGGGCGTGAAAAAAGCAATCCCTTTGTGACCGGGATCGTGACGCTTTCCAAAGGGCCGGCTCTTCTGCTGAATTTAAAGCGGATTCTGACCGAAAACGAAGACGAGCATCCGCAGAACAAAGAGGACGCGGACGGCCAGCCGGAAGACAAGGGAGCCTGACGGATTTTATTCCCGTTTTGGATCTCTTTTGCGGCAATACAAAAACTCATTTAATATCACTTTGAAAGGGTGACTAGAGTGGAAGATACCATCGATACCATCGACTTTCTGGACACAGCCAATCAGGAGATCGACGGAAAATATCTGACCTTTTTTCTGGACAGCCAGCTCTTCGGCGTCCCGATTTCCGACGTGGTGCAAATCATCGGCATGCAGGAAATTACCCCCGTTCCGGATTCGCCGGTCTATGCCAAGGGCGTGATCAATCTGCGCGGCAGCATCATTCCGCTGATCGATATTCGGCTTCGCTTCGGCAAGCCCGAACTGGAATACAACGACCGCACCTGCATTATTGTGACAAAGCTGGAAGAGGCCTATATCGGCTTTCTGGTAGATTCCGTCAATGAGGTTTCTGTCATTGAAGAGGAAAATATTTCGTCTACCCCCACCGTGATTTCCGGCAACAGCGCCAACACCTATGTCACCGGAATCGGACGGCTGCACGGCAAGGTCGTGCTTCTGGTAGACCCGAAAAAGATTCTGAACAACGATGAAATCAAACAGGTGGAAAAAGCGCTGGATCAACTGTAAAATCATTCTTCCGAATTGACAGAAGTCGGAAAGGAACCTTCAGAATGCAGAATAAAAGACGTCATCTTTCTTTGAAAGCAGAGCTGCTGATCATTACGCTGGCCATTGTGCTGCTGTCGATCGTTTTGGGAATCGCAGCCGCCGTTCTTTACACCCGGCAGCTGCTGATTCCGGCCATTTTGGTGCTGCTGGCCACCATCCTTCTGGCGTCAGTGGTCACATGGCGCGTTGCGCATATTTTACAGAGCGCCCTGAACATGATCAAGGACAGCGTCCGGCGCCTGGGCCGCGGCGATTTTGATGTAGAGATCGAGTTTGCCATGCAGGGGGATATCGACGACCTTTGCGGCGCGGTAAACGATACCGCAGTGGAGCTGAAGCAGAACGTAACCGGAATTGCGACGACGCTCGATCTGATTACCTCCGGCAAGATCCATATCGTGGACAAACGGAGCTATGCGGGTGATTTTACCCGGATTCAAAACTCGATGCGGCAGCTTTCAGAAATTCTGCTGCAGAACGTTTCTTTGATCTCCAGTACATCGCGGGAGGTAACCGACGGCTCGGAGCAGGTGGCCAGCGCCTCTCAGTCCCTGGCCCAGGGAGCCACCGAGCAGGCCAGCTCGATTCAGGAGCTTTCCGCAGCCATACTCGATGTTTCTGAGCAGGTAAAACAGAACGCATCCGACGCTTTGGACGCCAATTCCGCTTCTGCCCTTGCGCATGAAAAGATTCAGGACGTGGCAAAAGAAACGGAAAACATGATGCAGGCAATGGCGGAAATCACGAGCTCGTCCAATCAGATCGGCAACATCATCAAAACGATCAACGACATTGCCCGCCAGACAAATATTCTTGCTTTGAACGCCGCCGTCGAGGCCGCGAGAGCCGGTTCCGCCGGAAAAGGCTTTGCCGTTGTAGCCGAGGAAGTGCGCAATCTGGCCAGTAAAAGCGCCGAGGCTGCGCAGAATTCCACCGCCCTGATTGAAAATTCCATTCAAGCCGTGGAAAAGGGCAAGGACATTGCGGACCAGACGGTAAAGACCATGCAGGAGGTTCTGGTTGCCACCGAAAAATCAACGGACCTTGTGAACCGGATCGCTTCCGCCTCGGAAGCGCAGTCCACCTCCATCAGCCAGATCAGCCTTGGGGTAGATCAGATTTCCTCGGTGGTGCAGACCAATTCCGCTACGGCCGAGGAAAGCGCCGCTTCGAGCCAGGAAATGGCCGATCACGCGGTACAGCTGCAGCGTTTGGTAGAATACTATTCGTTGGATGAAGTGGTCGTTTCCTGATAAATCCCCAACAGGCTGGATTCATGACAACAGATTCAGTTCCAAATTTTATACGATCCTGCTTTCAGGGCGGCCGGAAATTCCGGCCGCCCTACTCATCAAAAAACAGCCTGCAGACGCAATGTCCGCAGGCTGTTTACAGCTTTATAGCATCATTCAACGATCTTTTCTTCCTGTTCCTGATCCTCCTCAAGCTCTTCATCCAGATCTTCTGTGGAGATATTACAGGCATTCTCGATCACGAGAGAAAGGTAGTTGCGGTCGTTGTACAGATCGAGTATTTTGTCCGGCTCACTGAGCAGCCGGATCTGAGGACGAAGCGGATGCCGGACATTCTGCGCCACAACAATCGCGATTTCCCCGTTGCTCAGCCTGACACACGAACCAACCGGATAAGGAGAAACCTTTCTTAAAAACGCCTCGACTACTTCCACGTCAAAGGCGGTGCCGCTCCCTCCCATGATATATTCCAGCACTTCTGTGGGAGAAGACGGCTTTCGGTAAGGCCGGACGGACGTCAGCGCATCATACACATCCGCAACCGCAATAATACGGCCAAACAAAGGGATGCTGTCTCCTTTCAGGCCGCTGGGGTAACCGGAACCGTCAAATTTTTCATGATGCGTCAATATGCCGGCACAGATTTTTTTACTGACAAGCTGGTGCTTTAGAAAAAACTCGGCGCCCTTATAAGGGTGGAGCTTCACAATTTCAAACTCTTCCGGAGTCAGCTTGGCCGGTTTTGCAATAATCTCAATCGGAATAGACATCTTCCCAATATCATGCAGCAGTGCGCAAAGACCCAGATCATACAGATCCTTGGTCTTCATTCCCATGGAAATCCCAATGGCAATTGCCAGAATCGACACGCCCAGCGAATGATTGTAAGTATAGTCATCGTACAGCTTTAAGTTAAAAATGCTGAGTTCGATATTTTTGTTGTTTTTCAGTGCGGTAACAAGCTGTTTAGAAACATCCAGAGTCTGATTGATATGGCTGATGTTGATACTCTGCGCATTCTTATCAAACATCTCGAAAACGTGTTCGAGATTGGTGACAGCTTCCTGCTTGAGCGCCCTTTTAATCGGCGGCCGAGGTCGCGGCAGTCTGTGTGCCGACTGTTCCTCTTGATCATCATCGGAATGGATATATGCCCCTAAAACCTGCAGTTCGCAAAGCTTTTGAATGTACGCGCTGGTCAAAACCTGCCCGGAACGCAACATGGCGACTTTACAAGTCTTGTAATCATACAAATATACGTCCCGATCCAGCCTCATGCCTTCTTTCAGCTGATCGATTGGAACAAAATTCATGTGCTTCCTTTCTTTCTTGCTCACATCGCTGAGCAATAGTACAACAAAACTTATGCACTAAGTGTACAATATTCATTTGGGAAATGCAATTGTTATTTCCGAAAATCGCAACTAATTCTTCTGTTTTTTTTCCTAAGGATTTATGAAAATAGTACGATATATAAGGTAAGAAGTATTTTTATCGGACAGGAGGATTTCAAAATGTCTTCTTTAACCACCAATTCCAGCACATCTTCCTCTTCCCTTTATGCAACCGCAAGCTCTTCCAAGCGTCTTACCGGCCTGATGTCGGGATTAGATACCGACGAGCTGGTCAAACAGCTCACGATCGGAACACAGAATAAAATCGACTCTGCCAATCAGAAAAAACAGATTGCCACCTGGCAGCAGGAGGCTTATCAGGCCCTTATCAAATCGATTTCTGAGTTTCAGACCAAATATTTTAACTCTTCTTCCAGCAGCAACAGTATTTTAAACGCAAGCTTTTTCAACAGCACTTCTATCGTAAACAATTCTTCTTATGTAAAGCTCAGCGGCCTTGCCAACGTTGCGCAGAACATGCAGATCAAATCGATCACGGCGCTTGCTAAGCAGGCTTCGTATGTTGCCACCAATAAGGTATCTTCTCAGGCAATTCAGACCGGGGAGATTCAGTCTGAATGGACAAAGAGCGCCGTGACCGGCGCCACCATGAAGATCAGCTTCGAGGGGAAGGATTACACCCTGACGGTGGGTTCCGACGGTAAAACAACACAAACTTCTGATATTGTGAATCAGCTCAATCAGCAGCTCAAGGATCAGGGGCTTGGCGATAAGCTCGGTGCTTCTGTTGATGCGGACGGAAAATTTATTCTGAAAAACAAAGACGATTCTTCATCCTCTGCCGTTACCATCAAAAGCGGCTCGGACGCTCTGCTCAGCGGGCTTGGCCTGAAAGCGAATGATTCCGGTACCGCGGTGACGGGATCGGACGCGGTGAATGAAGCGTATTTTACCAACCATTCGATCGCGGCCGGTTCCAAATTAAACCTGAAGATCGACGGCAATGATTATACCTTTACCGTTTCTTCCGCCCTCTCGCTCCCGGTTGGCACTGTGGATGAAAACTACAGCAAAGCACTGGAAACCGCATTGAATGACGCGGTAAAAACAAATACGGATTTAAAAGGAAAGATTAACTTCTCCGTAGACGGCAGCGGAAACGTTTCGTTGACCTCCACCGAGGGGAAATCGATCGAGATCACGGATGGAAGCAAGAGCTTACTGAACGGCTTGGGCTTTTCCAGTGGTGGAACCATTTCTACCACCGGAACAGTCAATCAGAGCGAACTGTATAAAACCTATCTGGATGAATCCCTTTCCGGCTCTACCCTGACGTTTGACCTGAACGGGCTTTCTAAAACAATTGCTTTTAACGAATCCGATATTAATAAATTCAGCAGTTTAGGTGATCCAAGTAATCCAGGTGATCCCAATAACCCGACTGATCTGCAAAGCTACCTTCAAGGTAAGCTGAACTCCGCCTTTGGTAGCGGAAAGGTCCAAGTCACTATTGAAAATGGCGGTCTCTCTTTCAAAACACCGGGAAGCGATACAGATGTACTGACCATTTCTTCCGCCAGCAAAAGCGGTGTTCTTGGCGTGGACGGCGCCTTACGGGTATATGCCGGCGAATCGAACCGCATCAATCTGAACAAAACCCTGCGGGATGTACAAAATGAATTTGCGACTCAGACAAAGGATGCCGCCGGTAATCCTGTCGCTCTGCCTTCACTGGAAGCATCATCGAACGGTACTTACGATATTACGGTAAACGGCAAAGAATTTTCTTTTAAAGCGACCGATACCATTAATACCATTATCAAAACAATTAATAATGATGCGGACGCCAACGTTACCCTCTCCTATTCCAGTACGCTGGATCGTTTCACGGTCGTTGCGAAAAATGGCGGTGCCAACAGCAAAGTTGAAATCCATGACACAACCCACGCAGAAAACGAAAACATTACAAGTTCCAGCAATTTAACCAAAATCCTGTTCGGATATGACAGTATCGACGGAACCACTAAGGGAGAAGATGGAAAAGAAGTTGTTCAGGCCGGTCAGGACGCCGAGCTTGAGGTCAGCTTCGATAACGGGCAGTCCTTTACGAAAATCACCCGCAGCAGCAACAGCTTTACCATGGACGGCGTGAACTTTGAGCTGCAAAAAACAACGACCGGTTCCGATGTCAGTGAAACCAACCCCATTACCTTTTCGGTAGAATCGAAAACCGATGATCTTGTGACAAAGATCAAAACGTTTATCGACGATTACAACGCGATTCTGACCACAGTCAACGGTTTGATCTCAGAGAAGAAACCGACCGACGCGACCTATGCCCCTTTGACGGATGATCAGAAAAGCGAAATGAGCGAAAGCCAGATCACCGCATGGGAGAAAAAGGCAAAGCAGGGCCTGTTGTTTAACGATTCTCTGCTCAGCAGCTTTGCTCAGGATTGGCGCCACAGTATGACGGATGTGGTTTCTTCAATGAGCAGCGCTTTGTATCAGGTCGGTATCTCTTCCTCCAGCTATTCCGATAACGGAAAGCTGACTGTGGATGAGGACAAGCTCAAAGAGGTACTGAATTCCGACCCCGATAAAATTGCCCAGTTATTTACCTCTACGGATGGTATCGCCACACGGATGCAGAACGTCATGAAAAAATACGCGAATGACAGTCTGGTAAATACCGGCCTCTTCATCACAAAGGCGGGTTCCTCCACCAGCACGGTAGATACGAGCGAATTGGCGAAGAAGATGAAAGAGTACGATACACAGGTAAAAACGCTGAAAACGCGCCTGACCTCACAGCAGGAATATTATTATAATAAATTTACCGCTCTGGAAACTTATATTGCACGGATGAATAGTCAGGCAAGCTTCTTTACGCAGTCCAGTTCTACCTGACGGTAAAATCAGAGGTGTATCATGCAAAGTAATGCGATTTTTCAATACAAACAGCAGTCTGTATCCACTATGTCGCGCGGGGAGCAGCTGATTCTTCTGTTCGATGAAGTCATAAAGAATCTTCATCATGCTTCTCTGCTGATGAAGCAGAACGATTATACCAATTCTGAAAAATGCACCGAAAAGTGCAAAAATATTTTTCAGTATCTTTCTTCCGTACTGAACTTTAAGTATCCGATTTCGAAAGAGCTGTATGATTTATACTACTTCTGCAATCAGCAGATCATTCGTTCAGAAATCCGCCGCGACCCGCAGCTTTTGGATGATCTGCTCCCGCTTGTCAACGAGATGCGCGATACCTGGGTACAGGCGGAAAAGCTGGTTCATATGAAGAAATAAAGAATACCGCAGAAAAGATTGGAGTATATCATGCTTACACAGGACATTTTGGTATGCCTGGAGCAAAAGAAAATCCTGATGGAACAGATTTTGAACATCACCAAGCAGATGGAGGTTCAGTCGCTGGAAGAAACAGTTGATCTGGACTTGCTGCTGGAACAGCGCGGTCAGCTGATGCAGCGGGTGGACAAATGCAACCTTCTGATTCGATCGAAAACAGAGCTTCAAGACTCCGCTGAACAGGAAAGACTGCGCGATTTGATGTCTTTGCAGTTAGAAGAGGAAACCTGTTCCCCGGACGAAAAACGGGCCCTGAATTTGGTTTCTGAAATCAATGCACTGTTTCGCCAGGCTGCCGCTCTCAATCGTTCCACAATGGATCTTTTGTTGGTACAGCGTGAGAATTCAAAGAAACAGCTTGCCGAGCTGAAACAGCAGGGTGAGCAAAACAATTTGTTTACTTATCAGTAAGCAGCTCGGCAAAGGCATAGTGTTCCGGCAGCGCCGGACACTATGCCTTGTTTTTTCATTCCAAAGCGTGTAAAATGAGAACAATATAATAACATCTCTTTAAAATAGTGAGTGATTTCTTCCCCCACAGGTGGGGAAAGGAATCACTGTACTTACATCAGGCTGTTTGAAAGTGAATTGACTGTACAGGCTTACGAAAAGCAACATCATTACAAGAAAGGACCTATTCTGTTTTCCATGATTTTCGATATGCATGTTCACATGTTCCCAGATTTTCTGGCCAAAAAGGCTCTTTCCGGAATTGGTGAGACCAGTCATGTTCCCCCCGTGACAAAGGCCACGCTTTCCGATACCAGAGACCGTTTGAAGGAATGGGGGATTTCCGGTGCGGCCGTCATGAATATTGCAACCAAGCCGGAACAGCAGACCAACGTGAATGACTGGGCCGCAGAGGTTCAGGATGATTTCTTTTACTGCTTTGGCTCGGTTCACCCGGACGCACCGGACGCCGTCGGGGAGCTTTGGCGCATTCGCGATCTGGGGCTTTACGGGGTCAAGCTGCACCCGGAGTACCAGCGCTTCTTCGTCGATGATAAAAAGGCATACCCCGTCTACGACGCACTGCAGGAATTGGGGCTGCCCGTTACTTTTCATGCGGGATGGGACCCGGTTTCCCCCAATGTGGTGCATACGCCGCCAAAGGCTCTGGCAAAGGTGGCGCGTGATTTCCCGCGCATGACCATTATCGCGGCGCATATGGGCGGAATGAGGCGCAGCGAAGAAGCCGAGGAATACCTGATCGGTATGGAGAATGTTTATCTCGACACCTCGATGTCTTACCTGCTCATAGACCCGGAGCAGGCCAAACGAATGATCCTGCATCACGGTCCGGACAGGGTACTCTACGCCAGCGACTGCCCCTGGAGCCTGCCGAAAGAACAGATGCGCTATCTGGAACAGCTGGATCTGCCGGACCGCATGCTGGAGGACATTTACTGGAACAATGCCCGGCGGCTGTTGGGTCTGGACGAAATCTCCGGGCGGATATGACCCGGAACAAAGCGGAGGATATTCCGATGAGAAATATTATGGTCACCGGCGGCGCCGGTTTTATTGGGAGCCACACCTGTGTGGAGCTGCTGCAGAACGGTTACGGTATCTGCGTAGTGGATAACTTCAGCAACTCCTCCCCTGCCGCACTGGATGCGGTGCGCACGATTACCGGCCGCGATTTCCCGTCCTACTGCTGCGATCTGCTGGAGGAAGAGAAATTGGGGCAGATTTTTGAGGAACAGCAAATCGACGCGGTCATCCATTTTGCGGGCCTGAAGGCTGTGGGAGAAAGCGTTCAAAAGCCTGTTCTGTATTATCACAACAACGTGACCGGCACCCTGAATCTGCTGCGGCAGATGGAGCTGCACGGCGTCAGGCGGTTGGTATTCAGCTCCTCCGCCACGGTATACGGGGAAAACAATCCCATCCCTTACCGGGAGGACATGCCCACCGGGCAGACTACGAATCCCTATGGCACAACGAAAGCGATGATCGAACAGATTTTGCAGGATCTTTGCAAAAGCGACAGCCGCTGGAACACCATGCTGCTGCGCTACTTCAACCCGATCGGCGCGCACCCCAGCGGACTGATCGGAGAAAACCCAAACGGCATCCCAAACAATCTGATGCCCTACATCATGCGAGTGGCGCAGGGCTCCCTGCCTTATCTGAATGTGTTCGGCAACGACTACCCCACCCGCGACGGCACCGGCGTGCGGGATTATATTCACGTCTGTGACCTCGCTGTGGGCCATGGTAAGGCGCTGGATGCGCTGTTTGCACAGGAGGGCGCCAGCATCTACAACCTGGGAACCGGGCACGGAAGCTCTGTTCTGGAGGTCGTAAAAACCTTTGAGCAGGAATCGGGAGTCCCCGTACCGTACCAGTTTGCCCCCCGGCGGGCCGGCGATCTGCCGGAATACTACGCCGACGCTGCCAAAGCGCAGCAGGAGCTGGGCTGGCAGGCCCGTTACACATTGGCCGATATGTGCCGCGACTCCTGGAATTTCATCTGCAAACAGGGAAGCACGGAAAAGAAAGCGGGTGATTCGGAATGAACCTTGTCATCGAATACAACTGCGACCAGATCGACTGGAAAGAGCTGACTCATGTCGTCGAAGCCGCGGGCCTTACTCCTCACACGCCCGAGATGTTCCAAAAGGCGTTTGAAAACAGCTTTGCCGTTGTCTTTCTGCGGGACGGACAGCGCCTGATCGGCTGCGCACACGCCCTTTCCGACGCGGTGGTTCAGTCTGCCCTTTACGACGTCGCCCTGCTGCCCGAATACCAGGGGCAGGGGCTCGGCAGAACCTTACTGGAGGAGATGCTCCGGCAATTGCCGGACGGCAATACCATCCTATATGCATCCCCGGGAAAAGAAACCTTTTACGAGCGTTTCGGCTTCGGCCGCCTGAAAACCGGAATGGGGAAATTCCTCGACCCGGAACGCGTCCGCCAAAAAGGGATGCTCGAATAATAAAATGGCCCCGCCAATTGGCGGGGCCATTTTATTCCTCTTCTGTTTGGGCAGAGGGAGCAATCCCCTTTTCAGGCTCTTCTTTTACTTCCTTGTGATAGTAGGCAAAGCGGCTGATCAATCCGGCCAGAACCATCAGCGACGCGGATTCGCTTCGATTCCATGTGCGGGTTGGTCGTCACATCGTCGCAGCCGACAAAACCGCGGATACTTCCCCGCTGATCGTACAGCACGCAGTGCAGTGTGGAACGTGTGGAAGGACTTTGCCTTAAAAAGTAGGTATCCTCCGTTTCATGCACATCATAACAGCGGAACAGGCCCCGTTCATCAAAGCACTGGTAATGCAGCCCCAGTTCTTCCAGTGAAAGCTTCTGCGCCCTGCCGAAGATCGGCTCCACATTCGGCGCACACCATTCACACGTCACGGTACATTGCAGGCGGTCCTCCGGACATTCCACCAGATACACACGGCCAACGCTCAATACCCGGCCGATCATTCTCAAAACCGAGCCCATCCCGTCGGGGCTTCCGCCCGAGGTGAGAAGCTCTTCCGTCGCTTCAAACACAAGGTGCGGGTCGACCCGGTAATCCGGCGTTATATCGCGGTGAATTTCGGTCACGTAAGAGGCTGTTTTCAAAGCGCTCAAATCACGTTCAAGTTCTGCGATTTTAGAATAAAAGACCATGTCGCCTTTCCCATGGCGCTTTGAAACATACAGCGCTTGATCGGCCTTATGGAACAGCTCCTCATATTCCGTTCCATCCAAGGGAGAAAGGGAAACACCCACGCTTGCGCTGAGCAGGTGCTGCATATTCGACAGAGATTCGGACTGCTGGAACATGCGGCAGACCTCCTGCGCCCTTTCGCGGATGGTATTGAGATTCTTCTCTCCACGCAGAAAAACGAGGAATTCATCGCCGCCGATTCGGCCTACTACCCCTTTTTCTTCAAACTTCAGCTTTAAAATCCGCGAAAACTCCACCAGTACGGCGTCGCCGTGCAAATGGCCGTAGGTATCATTGATCTCTTTGAAATTGTCGATATCGATCATCAGGATCGCATGACTGCGGTCCGATTCATAGGAAAGGTACTGTCGGATCAAGGTCTCCGTCATCGTTTTATTGTACAGCTTGGTAAACGGATCCCTTTGGGCACGCTCCACCAGCTCGAGCATTTCTTCCTTCTGGCGGTTCATGTTGACGGCCTTCCCCACCATTCTGGTGATGCGGCCGGAATCGTCCGTGATCGCGGCACCGATCAGATGATACCAATAGTACCTGCCGTCCTTGTGGCGAAAGCGAAGGATCGTGTTGGACATTTTGATATTGTTGCGCAGGTTCTGAATCAAATCGACAAAAACGGGGATATCCGCGGGGTACACGCTTTTCTCCCGCAAAACCTTCTCGCTGTACTGGCCGATGACGGCCGGCACCCCGGTCAAATTGGCATATTTGTCTGACAGGCGAAGCGTGTCGGTGAGAACGTCGTAGTCGAACAGGATATCTTCTGAGATGCTTTGCCGGATGATATTGCGCTGATCGTGCTGGAGCTCGTGCATGATCCTGCGGTAGCTGGTATTGTCGCTCACCAGCATCTGGATCTCCCAGCCATTCTGTGTTTTGTCGATCACAGAAATCTGCGCCGTTGCCCAGACATAGGAACCGTCTTTTCGCTGGATTTTATATTCGCACGTCAACGGGCGGCCAGTCCCCTGGGACAGCCAGTCGAGGATTTGACGGAACATCTTCTGGTGATTTCCCGCATAGACCCTGCAAATCCCCGTTGACGAGCGCTCAAGCTGCAGATATTGCTCCCTGGTATAGCCGAAAATCCGGAAATAGTTGTCCGAAGCGTCGATAAAGGTGAATTTCTTTTTATCGAAGCCCGCGATCAAAACACCGCCGGCAATCCCCCGAATCAGGGCTTTCAGCCGAGCCCTCACCTTTTTTGCCTCCTGACACTCATTGATCTCGTCTGTTATATCCATGAGCGTGCAGACAAGCTCTCCCCTGTCGTTTCGGGTCCCATATTCCATGCAGTATGCTTCGCCCCTGTCCTTGGTAAGGACGCGGTACCTGACATAAAAAAATCCGGCAGCGGCAGTCTGATCTTCCACAGAGGAATAAAAAGCCTGCCGGTCTTCCGGATACACCAGTCTACAGTAGTCTTGCTGAAACTTTTCTTCGAATTCTTTTCTCGTATAGCCAAAGAGTGCAAGGCAGCGGTCGCTGATCTGCAAAACGCGGGACCGCGGCCTTTTTTGCCCTTTTTTCTTACGAACCATTGCAACGCTTTGATTCCAATTCTGAAATGTTTCAGAGGCGGAATCCGTTATCCCGTGAGTTTCTCTCTTTTTCTCTGTCCCCATAAAAGGTCGTCTCCCATGCAAAATCAGTAATCGTCATTCAAATTATAGCCGATCATTTTCGGGATTACAACCGCAACACTTTGAATCACCTGAGAATAAATAAGAGCGACTCGTTGTTTTTTAGGGCATTTTGCCGAGATTTTACATCTCTAATGAGTATGATTACCCATTTTCCTTCCCATTTTTCTTCGCGATCCTTGTTTTATAGAAGAAGATCGCCCCTACAACGAACAGAATAATCAACACAACGAGAGTGGCGTGCGCGTACAGATCGATATATCCTGCAACGCGTTCCCACGATTCCCCCGCGAACACGCCCAGATGCACCAATACGGTATTCCACAAAAAGGTACCCGCAGTGGTGTACAGCAGAAACACGCCCATCGACATTTTTGTCATTCCGGCCGGGATGGAAATCAGGCTGCGGATGATTGGGATAAAGCGGCAGGCGAAAACGGTGATTCTCCCCTTTTTCTCAAACCAATGTGCCGCGCGTTCCACGTCTTCGCGTTTGAAATGCAGCATCTGGCCCAAACGACCGTCGAGCCAGCCTTCAATGCGTTCCGGCGGGAAAAATCGCCCGATACTGTACAGCACCAGGGCGCCGATCACCGCGCCGACGGTGGCCGCGATCACGACCCCCCATACCTGCATATCTGTATACGTGGTAGAAAAGCCGCCAAAGGTCAAAATCACTTCGGAGGGGATCGGGGGAAATACATTCTCTATAGCAATCAGCAGCATAATTCCAATATATCCAAACTGATTCATCGTCTGGATGATCCATTCCTGCATTGCAACGTGCTCCTTTCCTGTGTTCCTGCGATTTCACGATTCCGATGATAGCAGAAACATGACAGGCAGACATGACGAAAGTGTAAATTTTCGGTCAACATTTCAGAGTTTGGCGGAATTCTTGGCGGATTCCGCCTGCTCGTCCGCTAATTCCTCATCGGAAGCAGGTGCTTTTTTCCCTGCGGCGGGGTCCGGCACCTCAACAGGCGGCTTCCCCATCACTTCTTCTTCCGATATTTCTTTTTCCTTGAGCTTTAATTCCGTTTCCTGACGCAGCAGCGCGTAAAATACGGAGAACAACGGCACGCCAAGCAAAATGCCGATCACGCCGAACAGGTTGCCGAACAGAAGAATCGCGACCATCACCCATAGGCCGGGCAGGCCGATGGAGCTGCCCACCACGCGGGGATAGATGACATTCCCCTCAAACTGCTGGAGCAAAACGAGGAAAATCAGGAACCACAGGCTGTATATCGGGTTGATCATCAGCAGGACGAACGCACCCATTGCGCCGCCCAAATACGCACCCAGAATCGGGATCAGGCTTGTCATGGAAATGATCACGCTGATCATCACCGCGTAAGGCAAACCCATAACGGACATGCCGATGTAGCACAGCGAGCCGATGATGATGGCCTCTGTCATCTGCCCGGTGACAAAGCCCGAAAAAATCCGGTTGGTCAGCACGCCCACCGCTACCATACGCTGCGCTTTGTCCTTGGGGAGAAACGCGTATAACACGCGGCGAATGTTGCGGATCAGCCGCTCTTTCCCGAACAGGATGTAGATGGAGAAAATCACGCTCAGCACGAACGAAATAATGCCGGAAGCCACGCTGATGGTGGCAGACACCAAAGAGGTAGCCAGATCGCTGACGGTCGAGGTGACCTTTTCCAGCGGCTTGGTCCAGTCGATTTTCAAAAGACTCTGGGTTTCCTGACTCCAGTCGAACTGCTTGGACATGTCCGTCAGCCACTGTGAAAGCTGATTGATATAGGCGGGCAGATTCTCTGAAAAGAAGCTGAGGGAACTGATGAACTCCGGCACGATATAGACGATGATCAGCCACACGACCAGCGACAAAAAAGAAAACGCCAGTAAAATGCTGATGCCCCGCCGGAATTTCAACCAGATTTTCCAGCCCTTTTGGTTCAGAGGATAAAACAGCTTGTTTTCAAAAAAACGTACCAGTACATTCACCACATAGGCGACACCGATGCCGACCAGCAACGGCCCAAACAAAGACAGAATGTAAGAAATGACAAAGGATACATTCTCAATATGAAACACAAGAAAAATCAGGCCAACGGTGAACACAATAAAAAAGATCATCTTACCGCGGATCTTCTTCCACAGCTTGGGATCCGACAGGATTTCTTCCCAATTCATACCTGCCGCACAACCTTTCCAAAAATATAGTATCTGAACACCGCTCTGAAAAAGCGGTTCGTTTTCTCCCCGCCTTCGGCGGGGAGAAAACTGCTGTTTGTATCGAAGTACCTTTTTCCAGTGATTTGGCAATAGCCTTGTTTTTCATGCTAACGCAATCGCAGAGAAAAGTCAACGAAAAGCATGACGGTACTGCTTTGAATTTCCAATCATAATAGCATGGCCCGTTTGGGCCCGGATATTTGGCGTACGGCTTCCCGCTTTCGTTTGTTTTTTGCAGGGGTCGATATTTTCCCATCAAAAACAGATTGACACAAAAAACAATCCGTTGTATATTAGTTAGGTAAATATAATTATAATAGCCTAATTAAATGAGGTGCTTTATGGATCCGACAAAGGCGATCGACCGATTGTATTACAATATCATTCTCAATGAACTGCGCATGATGAACGAGAGCAATCTGTATCACAGCATCACTTATAACAGTCTGCTTTATCTCGACCTGATCAGCTATACGGAAAACTGCACCGTAAGTTTTCTGGCCGGCGTGCTGCGGGTCGCAAAATCCTCTGTAACGTTAAAAGTAAATGAGCTGATCAAACAGGGGCTTGTCGAAAAGAAGCAGAGCGAACAGGACCGCAGGGTTTACTTTCTGACGGTGCGGCCTGAAATCCTTGAAGAGTTCAAAAAGCTTGATCAAGCGACGAATTATGCCGTAGAGCAGGTGAAAAAGCAATATACGCCCGACGAAATGAACCGTTTCTGCGAAATGCTGGATGCATTCAGCAGTTACTACAATGATTATTCTGAAAACACAACGAAAGCGAAAGGAGATTCCCGTGAACCAGAAAGCAATTGAGCATCGGGCGCTTCTGATCGGGATCGCCGCAAATATTCTGATGGGCGCAGCGGGATTATGCGTGTATTTCATTACCGGAATAGAGGCGCTTTTTCTTGATTCCGTGTTTACCCTGATCGCCGTACTATCCGGTATTGTTGCCGCAGTTATTTCGAAACGAAGCAGCCATACCAGTGAAACGTTTCCACACGGTCTGTTTGTTTTAGAGCCGATTTATGTCATATTCAAATCCATACTGATGCTTTTTCTGATGGCCTTCACTACAATCAGTGTATCCCAAAAGGCAATCCTCTATTTCACAACCGGGATTGGCGACCAAATGGACATTGGTCCCGTCGTTCCTTATGAGATCATTATGATAATACTGTGTGCTGCATTGTTCTTTTTCTATCGGGATCAAAATAAGCGCATCGACAATACAAGCGTTCTGTTAGGGGCGGAATCAAAAGGCACCTTGGTTGACGGGTTGATGTCCGGAGGGATTGGTGCGGCGGCTGTCGCCATTTCGTTCATTAGCGAAAACGGCCCTTTGTCTTTCTTACTGTATACGGGAGATTTTTTCATTACCATTATTCTGGTACTGTTCTCTATTAAGGAACCTTTCATTATATTGAAGGAAGCCTTTATTGAACTGGCTAACGGAGTGGTTACCAAAGGAAAAATAAAGCTGCAGATAGAGGAAATCATCCAAAAGAATCTGCCCAAAGATACGCTACTCAGCAAATGCCTGATTCATAAAATCGGCATGAGCTTTCGGATCGCGATCCACCTGAACAGCAGTAAGGATATCATCAGCAAAGAGGAATTGGCAGAAAAGGCTGCCGCAATCGAAAAAGAGCTGGCGGGCACCTACGATTATATTAAAATCAGCTTTGTATTCCCATAAATGAAGCTTTCAGACAAAACGCTGCGGCGGATTGACCGCCGCAGCGCTTTTTATTATTCCTGACGGATTGCGGTAAGCGCGCTGATTTTGACAGCGCGGTTTGCGGGGGAAAAACCGGAAACCAGGCCCACCATGGTTGAAAACACCAGCGCCCCCAAAGCCAGCCAGGCCGGAATAATCGAAATCTGCCCTCCGGCCCCGAGGCCCATCACGCCCCCCCCGTTCGCCGCGAGGGTATTGATGAGAAATGACAGCATATAGCTGAAAATAAGGCCCGCCACGCCGCCGATAAAGCCGATCATTCCGGCTTCGATCAAAAACATGGCGCGGATATTCCCGATCACACAGCCAAGTACCTTCATCACACCGATCTCTCGGGTACGCTCATAAATGGACATGATCATCGTATTGGTGATCCCCAGTGCCGCGACCAGCAGCGAAATCGCGCCCAGACCGCCCAGAATCATCTGGATGGTTCTGGTCTGCTGCTCTACGGATTCGCGGATGCTGTCCATACTGTACGTCTGAAAGCCGAACGCCTTGATGGAATCCTGCACCGACTCGACCGACTTAATATCGAGTGCCTTGACCACGGCGCCGTTATACTGGAACTTTTTCGATTTGTCCACCTTGATATTGTTCAGCTTATTATACTGATCCACCAAAGACCGCGCATACTTGACATCCATAAACACGCTGTAGCCGGGCGAGGGGTTCTTGCTCCAGTCCTGCGCCATGATGCCTAGTCCTTTGAGCTTTATGGGCTTTACCGTCTTTTTGTTGTTGTCGTCGGTTCGCAGCACCAGCTCCAGCTTATCTTCCATCGGGTTCACATACGGGTCCGGAACTTTTCCGGTGGCATCCGGTTCCGGGTAGATCATATTATTGTTGTTCTTCTTGCTGTTGTAGAAATTATATAGAGCGTCCTTCCCAAACAGGATCGCGCCCTCCTCTACGGTTCCCTCCGGCAGCTTACCCGCTTCCATCTCATAGCCAAACTCAGAAAGGGCATCCA
>OFCQ01000223.1_pt1 | contig 34324 bp, 28 predicted proteins | sample 1520861 | NCBI WGS metagenome assembly OFCQ01 (sample SAMEA2699036, study PRJEB24076) | metagenome | biome: Human gut stool | place: Spain | collected 2012-11-21 | reverse complement strand
CCTTGCGGCTCGTGGGCTGTACCACCGGTAGGGAATCGCACCCTGCCCTGAAGATTCTTATTCAATTACATTTATCATATCACTTGTTTTGCATTTGTCAAGAAAAAAGCAAATCAAAGAGGAACCGTTCTATAGGAATAAGATTCTGTCTTTTGAACGTAAAAACAGAATTTCCTCTTTGTTCTAAGTGAATCCTCCATTGCGCGCACGCATGGATTTTACCCATTTGCCTGATCCAGAAAGCGCCGGAGCTGTTCCTTGGAAACACCGATATTTTCAACGGAATCTATCTTTCGGCCTTCCATCCGGTAAGCCGGCACGACCCACACGCCGGAGCGCTCAAACGCAAGCTGATTCGACTCTGCCAGCGCCTTTTGGTAAGTCCCCTGCTGCAGCGCCAGCCGGAAAACGTCCGCATTGACGAGATCGCGCACGGAATCAGTGAGCACATCGATGCTCTCAATATCGATACGATCTTTCAAAGCCGCCCGATACATGCGAGCATGGTACGCCAAAACATCGACCCCGTTTTCCCGAGCGAAGAAATAACCCTGTATACACAGGTCGCTGTGCAGGCCGTATCGGTCAGGCCTGGGGTGTGCTTCGCAGGGGCGCCAAACGATGCTGACGTCAGGATACTGCGGCATAAGCTCCGTTAAATACTCGTGCGCCCGAAGGCAATAAGGGCAGGCATAGTCAAAGAACACTTCTAATTCCTGTTTCATTTCATTCACCCCATTCACAGAATAAAACGGAGAGCGAAAAATGTCAAATTGTTTTTTGCCAATCCTTTCCTTTCGATCATAAGCCCATTACGATCATTGCGTCGCCGTTCGGAAGATGAACCACACCGGCTTCAAATAACCTGGCCATTTCCACAATCATCTGCTCGCGCTGCTCCTGATTCTGAATGTGCAGGCACAGCGGGTCCCCGCCGACAATTTGATCCGGCTGATTTGTAAAGTACACCAGAATCTGCGGGTCGTTTGTCATTTTCCTCATTCCTTTCCTGATCTCTAACGGGACATGATCCTTCGTACCTTGCGGCTGTTTTCCAACACGGGCGTATTTTGGATCGCCGCTATCATCCGCCCGATATCGCGGTCAACCGGCACCAGAGCGATCACCATCTTATCCTGCTCTACGCTGCGCTTGACATACTGATACGTCTTGACACCCAGGGTGCTGGCCGCCTCATACAAAATGGCCTGCCGCTGCCCGGCGTTTTCCAACGTGGCGCGAAACTGCTCTTTTTTGGGGGTAATCACAACGCCCAGTCCCTGTTGGAGAAATAATTCCCGCGCTACAGGCGAGCCTGCCGCACCGGTGACGTAAACATCGTCGACAAATAATTTGGAGCCCTGTATCTGAATCTTCCCCTGCTGAACGACACAGATATCCCCCACCCGTTTTCCGCGCGTAAACCGCTTGAGCAAAAATACCGACAGCATCCCCAGCGCGGCAGCCGTGATCACCGCAAGAGCGCGCGGCAGACTCTCCATCAACAGCACGACGGAGGATACGATCATGGAGGAAATCATCGAAATGTAGTTTCGCGCCTCATAGGTTTTTGAAATCCCGTCGATATACGCGTCCCCGCGGCGGGCATACCCGGAAAGCTCCAAGTTATCTAAACTCTCCTGCTCCATTTTGCGGATATCCCGAAAATGCTGCACCGCCAATGCCAGAAAAGTAAAGGCCGCGTAATCTTTTTCCAGCAGCGCGGGGATGGCGACAGCCCCCAGCGCAGCGGCAATAAACCCGGCAAACAGATGGATAAACTGGCCGTCAGGGTAAGTTGGCGTCTGACGGTAATCCACCACCAGCGTGATGGCGCGCGCAATCGTACCCACCACAATTCCCAGCCCGATTGCCCAGGCATACGTGATACTCAGCATCTCCTCATGAATTGGCATACTCAAAGCATCCCCCAAACTTGTATCAGAATAGTACAGCAACTGAAAATCCCGTTTTGTGCCGCGCTTTGCCACTTCTCCGCTGTCGAAACAAAACAGCTTGCGTGTAGGGAAAGCGGCGCGTCTGATTCAGACGTCAGCGGCCTGCAAAGAATCATACATCAAATGAACCGCTTTTCTGATCTCCTGATAACTGGTACAGCGGCACAGGTTGGACTGCAGCCATTCTTCTATGACAATTTCATCCGGCATGACAGGGTGCTGCGTCATCAACGCATGACACACCATTAAAAACCCGGAGGTGCAGTACCCGCACTGAAATGCGTTTGCCTCTACAAAGGCTTTTTGTACGGCCGCTTTGCCGCCAAGCCCCTCCACTGTGGTGATTTTTTTATCCTGAGCTTCCACCGCCAGCATAAGACAGGATTTTGCCGGCCAGCCGTCGACCATCACCGTGCAGGCGCCGCAGTCGCCGTTTTTGCACCCGGCTTTCGCACTGGTCAGCCCCAGCTGTTCCCTTAATACATCCAGCAGGATGTCGGAGGGTCTCACCATCACCTCGTGAGAATCCCCGTTTACATTGAGCGATATGACTGTTTTTCCCTCAAGCTCTATCATTCTGCCATGCCTCCAACAACTCGCACAAAGTGTTCCTGAATACAAAGGCCCGGTACTCACTCGAGCCTTCCACGTCATGATAAGGCGGCTCCGGCAATAATTCAGCCGCTTTTTCCGCGCGAATCTCGGGCGAGAGCCCATGATCGTTCAGCACAGCCTCTATCTGACTGCTGCGGAAAGGCCGGGAGCAGATTCCGGAAAACGCCGTACGCAGGACGTCATCCTTCCAGATCGCGGTGACATTGACCAGCGGATAATCGATTTTTTCCTGCGTGGTCTTTTTGATATGGGCATGACGCGCCTGCAGTGCCCACACGGGAATATGCACCTGTACGATCCATTCCCCCTCCTTTAGCCGGACTCTGCCGTCAAAGATGTTCTGAAAAGGAACCCGCCGGATTCCATCCGGCCCGCTGGTGATCACCTCTGCGTCGGATAACAGCAGCGGCAGGCTCGTCTCACGATAAATAATGGTGCCGCACAGATTCCCACCCAACGTGATTCTGCATTGATTGGTGTGATCCGCGATCCGGCCGCAGGCAAGCCCCAGCAGCGGAAACAGCTTTGATTCCTTGATCTGGTTGAGCGTGCAGGCCGCCCCGATATTCAAAAAGCAATCGTCTTTTTCTAAAACCATACATTCGGGAATCTTTTTGATATCGACGACCACGTCGGGATGAATGCTGCTTACCCGGCACATTGTAATGATTTCAGACCCGCCGCCATAGCAAATGGCCTTTTTATTTTCGTTTTGATACCGTTTGAATGTGTCTGTCACTTCGTTCAGCGTATCGGGCCGACAATAAACAAAATCAAATGGAATCATGGCTTCTCCTTCTGTGATGCTTTCCATATATTTTCCGGAGTCAGCGGCAGCGTTACCTCTTCTATCCCGAACGCATTGGACAGCGCGTTCCCAAGCGCGGCCGGAATGGCAATAAGCCCATGTTCGGCATAGCTGCGCATTCCATAGGGGGAATCGTCCTGCGGCGTTTCCACAAAGTCCACCTGATAATCCGGCTCCTGCCCAATATGCATCAGCTTATAGGTGCGCAGAGTCGGCGCCTGCGGTACCCCCTGACTGTCATAAGAAACGGCTTCCCGGCTTGCCATGCTCATTCCCATTGCCATTCCGCCCGCTACCATGGAGCGCATCGATTCCGGGTTGATCACTTTCCCGACATCCATCACCGTTAGAGCGGAGACAATACGATAGCTGAAGGTCCTGATGTCCGCTTCGACCTCCACCACCTGAGCGCCGAGCGTCCACGCAGGCCCCGTTTTCCCTTTCCCCGTTTGGGGATCGAGCATGCTGAGGCCCTTGAGCATCATTCCGCCCCTCCCCAGCACCGGCTCGCCGATCGACGTGCCGTCAGGCGCCTGATACCCCTGCGCAATATCCTTGAACTCGATGAAGCGCTCCGGATTCCGAATGGAATAAACGCGCCCGTGAGACACCTCGATGTCTGAAATCGGGCAGCCAAAGACCTGTGACCCGTTGCTTCGAAGCTGCTGCAGCAGATCGTCGGCAGCACGCAAAACAGCCTTCCCGGCCATATATTCGGTCAGGCTCGCCACCGTTTTCCAATGTTCCGGGGCTGCACGGGTATCAACGCTCAGCACCACGTGTACCTTTTCGCAGGGGATACCCAATTTTTCCGCGAGAATCTGCGCCAGATGGGTCTGGCCATTGGAGCCCATCTCGACAACCCCGGTAACCAGATTGACACTCCCATCTGTGTTAAAGGTGACGGTGGCCCCCGAAATGGCATCGGTGGGGGGATTTTCGGTCTTCCAAAAGCAGGCGATTCCCTTTGCTTTCACCGTATTCTGCTTGATTGCGGTTCTGCTCCCGGCATCCCATAACGAGAGCTGCCTTGCCCTACTGAGGCATTTTCTCAAATCGCCGATCAGGCTTTCGGTATACGGCACCTGCGTTGGGGTGGTGCTGCCTGCGTGAATCGCGTTGCGGTAACGGAACTCCAGAGGGTCCCGCCCGCAGCACTTTGCCAAAAGATCGATCACCCGCTCCATGCAGAAGGTGTAGGATTCGTGCGCAAAGCTCCGGTAAGCGGTTGCATAAGTATGATTGGTATACACGCACAGGGAATCGCACAACACATGTTCCATATGATAAGGACCGGTGCAGTCTGCCGCAATAGCTTTCGCCATATACGGCGAAATATCGGTATATGCACCGCAGTCCAGGCGGAAGATCATCTGAGCCGCCTGGATCTTCCCGTCTTTGTCCGCGCCGAGTGTAATATCTGCCTCCAGCCCGATCCGGCTCGGCGGAGCGGCCATATCCTGCTCCCGTGTGATGATCAGGCGAACCGCCTTGCCCCCTACACTTTTGGAAGCCAAAAACGCCAGTATTTCCAACATGACGGCAGATTTTCCCCCAAACCCGCCGCCGATAAACGGGACTGTCACCTGTATCTGCCCGGCAGGTATCATGAATGCGCCCGATATCTGCTGACGCACCGCATAGGGTGACTGAGAGGACGTCATGATCCGCACCTGGCCGTCTGAACTGATTTCCGCGCGCGCCGTACGCACCTCCATTGCGAGGTGGTCGGAAGGCGGCAAAGAGAATTGCTTTTGGACGATATATTCACATTTTTTCAATGCTTCCGCGGCATCGCCCTTCTGTATATGGTAACGGCTGGCGATGTTGGTTCCTTCTTCGGGGTAGATGTCTGTCGGCATCCTTTTATATCCGGTTACTTTTTCATGAATCAAAACAGCGCCTTGCGACAAAGACTCGGAAGGCGTTAATAAAACCGGAAGAGGTTCATATTCCACTTCGATCAGCCGCACCGCACGCTCTGCGACGGATTCCTCCTGTGCGACCACAAGGGCGACCGGTTCCCCGGCATATCTCACCACATTCTGCGCCAGGGCGGGACGATCCAAGAGCAAAGGGCCATGCAATTCCTTAAAATCGTCACCCGTCAGGATCGATTTTACCCCTTTGACAGCCGAAGCCTTGGCCGTATCGATCTTCAGAATACGGGCATGTCCATATGGGCTTGTGAGCAGTCTGGCGCAAAGCACCCCCGTGGTGGGGAAATCATCCGTATACTGGGCGAAACCGGTGACCTTCTCCCACGCATCTTTACGCTGTACACTTTTTCCGATGGACGTAACCATATCACACCAACTTTGTATCAGTTTGATCTTTCTTAATCGTATATTTCCAATAATTATAGAAAAAATGTAGGAAAGACAAAAGAAAGAAGGATTGAAACGATGAACCCCTTTCAACAAAAGCCTGGTAATGTTGCAGACGGCATTCAAAACTGGTCCTCTGTGTACCCGACGCCTTATAACAAAATGACAGTCGACCCCTATACGAAGGTTCGCATCATACTGATGAATGGAATTGAAGTAGAAGCCGCATTGTTCAAGCATCAATTCCACCGAAACTGTCCCAATAATGATTTGCGGCGCGAATTGGCTCTGTCCCGCCGTGTAGAACAGCAGCAGCAAAAACGCATCAACTGGCTCAAGCCGATCGATGAGACACAATTGGAAACGACCATCGGGTATGAGCATGTCGCTGTCGATTTAACTGCATGGCTGGCACAAAATGAGCCGAACAGCTACGTAAAACAAGCCCTGGACTTTGCCCTTTTAGAAGATTTTGATCACTTATACCGCTACTCCAATCTTCTTGATCTGGATTCCCAGATACCCGCCCAGCAGCTGGTGAAAAGTTATGTGGATATCACCCCGGGGCGCCCGACAATCGCCGAACACCGGTTCCCGTATGAATCCGTCAAGCATCCTGTCGACTTTAAAACGGCGGATATCCGCACGATGCTGAACACGCTGATCATTACGGCCGGTGAGCAGCAAACCATGAATTTTTATATGAATGTCGGCAACACCTATTACAACGATCTGGGCAGGCAGCTTTATTTGGAAATTGCAATGATCGAGGAACAGCATGTCAGCCAATATGGCTCGTTGCTCGACCCAAACGCCACTTGGCTTGAAAACCTGCTGCTGCATGAATACACGGAATGTTACCTGTACTACTCTTTCTATCAGGATGAACTGGACCCCAATGTCAAATCGATATGGGAGCTTCATCTGGAGCAGGAAATCTCGCATCTGCACAAGGCGGTGGAGCTGTTAAATCAATATGAAAAGAAAGACTGGCAGCAAGTCATTCCCGGCGGAGAATTCCCGAAGCTCCTACAGTTTCACGATACCAGGGACTATGTTCGGCAGGTGCTGAAGGACCAGATTTGCCTGACCGCAAACAGAGAAAATTTTGTACCTGTTGATCAGCTCCCGCAGAATCACGAGTTTTTCATTTACCAGAATCGCGTAAACAGCGATGTGAATGCGGTAGCAAGCCACAATGTGATTGTACAGCATCAAAACAAATTCAACGTCGATTACCGCGCGGAATCCAAGCCGAATCCTGTTCAAGGACTAATAGACAACACAAAAGACAATACCGAGATTGCTCGTACTCCTGCCGTATAAATACAAGTAAGAAAAAAGCTCCATCCTCAATTGAGGATGGAGCTTTTTTCAAAGGAACAATTCAAGAGCGATGTTTGCAGCAAGCAATATACAAATGGTACTGCTTCTAATCACGGGCCTTAGACGGAGAGGAATGCGGTTTGAAGAAGAGTTTATCTTTTTTTCAATCAGCCGTATGGGTTTGAAAAGGAAACTTCTAAAGTAGTATCCGATTGTAATCAAAATACTTGTCATCAGGTTTTGCACCACAAAGAACGTGATGAATTTCCCTGTATCGGCCACTACTGAAACTTCGCGTATCCAGTCAGGAACGATAAACAGCAAATATACGGTGTACAATAACCGCCAGCCGGTGTTCATGAGAAGAATCATACCCGCGTTTTGAATGATATTGCTCGATTTTCTACTTTTCATTCTCTGGAACACATAAATGATTGCAGCCATTGCCAGAGCTTCAAAAACAATTGAAACTATTCCTAACACTACAAGAGTCAAAATCGCACCTCATCTGAATGAAAATTGATTTATTGATATTATTAACAGAAATCATCAGATAAATAGTACTTCATCAAGTTTTTTCATGTAATTACTGGAGTATGCTCTTTCGGAATCAAACATTTCTCTAGACCATTTCATAGCTTATAACTGATATAGAGGCTGACATGCAGCCATAAATATTATTTTCAGCAAAGGAGCCACCCCCCTTTTTGTAGGATCAATAAACAATAACAAACCAGTCGGATAAATGATCCGACTGGTTTCAGTTTGCTACAAATCCATTGAACGCAGCTATACAGCTATATAGAGTGGTTATCTCACTATGATTAGTGAACCAGTAAAAGGGTTCATCACATATATCAGGTCATTCTCAAATATAGCTGCATGGTATTAACAGGGTTAATTTTCTATGTTACATATTGTCTGGAAGTCATTGAAGTCCAGCGCACTCTTGCCATGAAAGCCACCTAATTAAAATCTGTTTGTAAGTGAATTTATCTTTTCTATTTTTAACCACTGACTACCTTTTAGGACAAAAGAGAACGTGGCCATGTGCAACAATAGTATAGCTGGGTGCATGCGTGAAAAAGCTTTGCCAATGGATCAGCTACTTGTCAACGTAAACATTGGGATAATAAATGAAGATAATTTATTGAATTACTTTTATCCCCGTCATTATCATCTGCTCGGCTAATTTAGCCATATGCTCCGGGGATTCTTTCAGCCCGGTTTCCAGCCAACTCTGCAGAAGCCCGATACAGCCGGAAACAATAAAAGAGTAATAATATTCAAAATTCTGCGATTTGTTTTTATTGAAAATTTCCATCCAATCGTTTAAACAACGCTCTTTGAGCAGATTTTTCAGGCGGTCGACAAACAATATGTCCCCGTTTTTGCCGATTAAAACTTTACACATATCGGAATTCTCTTTTATAAAGCGGAAAAGGTCTACGATCATCGGCAGCGGTTTTCCATTTAACGCGTTCACCGGATATTCATCCAATACACTGCGAAAACTTTCAAACATTTCATTTTCAATCTGTTCTACCATATCAAATATATCTTTATAGTGCAAATAAAAGGTTCCGCGGTTGATATCCACCAAATCGGATAATTCCTTAACGGTAATATCCTTTACACTTTTCTCTTCCAGCAGCTCCGTCAAACCTTCAAGAAGCTGCCTTTTTGTCTTACGCACACGACGGTCTGTTTTATCATTTTTAATCATTTTATTCTGATCGCATTCATGTATTTTATCATTTTTCATAATTATTTCCTCAATTCAACGTAATGATATATTTCTGTTGATTATCAGACACACAGCTCTTAAATTGACTATTGTCGTCTTTTACACGTTTTATTATAATAGATTTAAGTCAATTAATCAACAAAATTCTATTTTAGTTAACTGCTTCTACTGCCATAAAGAACAGAAGGAGATTCTTATATAATGAAAACACATATTAAATTACCATCTAAACGCAATATCATCGATTTTATCGTCGACCGACGCAGGGCACTCGAAATCATTTTTGCAGTGCTTGTTGTTCTCAGCCTTTTCTGCAGCCTGTTTGTCGAAATCAATTACGATTTAAAAGAATACCTCCCGGCCGACACTCCGTCGGAACATGGGATCCACTTGATGGAAAAGGAGTTCGGCTATCCCGGAACCGCACGCGTGATGGTGGACGACGTTTCACTCTATGAGGCCAAGGCCTATAAAGAAAAGATAGAAGCGGTCGGCGGCGTTGATCGGGTGCTTTGGGCCGATTCCGAAACGGATGTTTATCAGGCAGGATCGTTCGTCGAGAGCGAGGATATTGAAGATTATTACAAAAATGAACATTCCGTCATGGATATCGTTTTTAAGGAAGGCGACACAAGCAATCAAACTTCAAAGGCAATCGACGAGATCCGGAAAATAACCGGAACAAAAGGGCATCTGATCGGTCCTGCCGTACAGGATAAGTCTGTCAGCGAGAATCTGAAAAGCGAAATGGGTAAGATTTTGACGCTTGCCTTCGTACTGATCGGTTTGGTTTTGGTCTTATCGACGACCTCGTGGTTCGAGCCGATTTTATTTCTGTTTATCATGGGAATCGTCATCGTCATAAACAATGGCACGAATGTTTTTCTGGGAACAATTTCTTTCTTGACTTCAAACGTCTCGTCCGTATTGCTGCTTGCCTGCTCTATGGACTTTTCCATTTTCCTGCTGCATGCGTTCATCAGGAAAAAGGAAGCCGGCGAGGAGCCGGAGCAGGCGATCCGCAATGCCCTGGACGAAGCCATGGGCTCCATTATTCCCAGCGGAGTGAGCACGATCGCAGGGTTTCTGATGCTGGCGACGATGAAATTCACCATTGGCTTCGATCTGGGAATTGTTCTGGCGAAAGGAATCGTTATCAGTATGGCCACTGTGCTTTTCCTGATGCCCGCACTGATTCTGCACAGCTACGGACTGGTCGAAAAAACGGCGCACCGTCCATTCCTGCCAAAGTTTGGAAAACTAGGCAGACTTTCTTTCAAAATGCGCCATGCTGTGCTGATTTTTGCCGCACTTGTCGCAGTACCGGCCTTTGTCGCACAAGACATGAATGATTTCGTTTTTGGAAACGAGTCAATGGGCGCAAGCCCCGGCACACAGGTGTACATAGATGAGCAGGCGATCAACGCACAGTTTGGGCGCAGCAATTTGCTGATGGTCCTGTACCCGAACACTTCCATGGTAAAAGAGAAGCAGCTCTCAGACGAACTGGAGGATCTCAGCTATGTGAAAAGTGTCACCTCGCTTGCAAACACACTTCCGGAAGGTGTTCCGGCCAGTATCGTTCCGAAAAGCGAACGAAGCAATCTGCACACGGAGCAATATGCGCGGATGCTGATTTATATCAAAACCAAGAGTGAAAGCGAGCTTTCGTTCCAGGCCTCTGACGAAATTCAGGCGCTTGTAAAAAAGTACTATCCCGAGGATTCCCATGTGGTCGGCGAGACCCCTTCCACACAGGACATCAAAACCACAATTAACGCCGACTATACTACGGTCGACCTGCTTTCCCTTCTGGCTGTCGGCATCGTTTACGCGATTACGTTCAAATCGGTTCTTGTTCCTTTCTTGCTGATGATTCCGGTTGAAATGACCATATTTCTCGATATGATTTTCCCCTATCTGGCGGGGAGCACCACAACGTTTTTGGGTTATTTAATTATCAGCAACCTGATTCTGGGTGCCACGGACGACTATGGGATCCTGATCGCTACTACTTACCTTGATTTTCGTGAAAGGATGGAGCGAAAGCAGGCATACATCGAAACGATCACGACGTGTACCCCTTCTATTCTTTCTTCGGCCATGATCCTTTCCGGTGCGGGGTATATTCTGCATTTCACTTCCTCCATTAAGGCAATCGGAGATTTAGGACTTTTGATTGGACGCGGCGGGCTGCTGAGCATTACAATCATGGTTTTCCTGCTTCCCGCGATCCTGTATCTGTTTGACAAACCGATCCTGCGTGGCCGGCAAAGACACGAAGAACGTTTGCGGCGGCGGCGCGAGGTGAAAAGCGGCAAAGCTCCGCCGAAGCGGGTCAGTCTAAAGGATTTGCTCAAGGATCTAAAAGCTTTCCCCAAAAAGCTTTTCCGGCCCCGGAAGATCGAGCGGAAAAAGGGCGTATAAGCTTGATCCATCAAAATTGCAACAGGAGGTTGTTATATGATGAAAACAGGAAAAAGAATTCTGGCGACTTTTCTGTCCGCCGCCATACTCATTCCGTCATCGGCGGTGACTGCACGGGCCGCCGCGCCGTCGGTGACAGCGGACGAATCGATGTATGTCAATTTGGACCATTACGGAAAAGTGGAACAAATCAATGTCGTGAAAAGAATCGGTTTAAATGGGAACAACGAATTCACCGATTACGGTTCCTATGAAAGAGTGACCAATATGTCCAATCTGGCGGAGCCAAGCGTTACCGCACAAGGCGTCAGCTGGAAGCTGCCGGAGAGCACTGGGGATTTTTTCTATGAATGTGCGCTCAAGCCGAATGCCGCAAGCCTGCCTTGGAGCTTCGATGTTTCCTACAAGCTCAACGGTGTCCCCGCCGACGCCGACAAGCTGGCCGGGGCTTCCGGCACGGTGGAAATCAGCATGAAAGCCATACCGAACAAAAGCGTAAGCGATTATTACAAAAACAATATGCTCTTGCAGGTCGGTACGATGGTAGATATGGAAGACACCCTGAGTGTCGAGGCGCCCGGAGCGCAGGTGCAGACGGTGGGAAAATCGAAGCTTGTTGTGTTTGCCGCGCTGCCCGGGGAAGAAACAACCTTTACCATGCGCATTGGAACAAAGAAATTCGAAACCGACGGCATGGTTATCATGATGGTACCGGGCACGCTCGAACAGATGAAGGACATCAAAGAACTCAAGGAAGACAAGGATACGGTAAAAGATTCCGTAGACGCAATCAATGACAGCACCAATGTGATCCTGGGGACGATCGAATCCACGTCCGTCGGCCTTAGGCGGGTACAGTCCGGCCTTTCCTCTGTAGATCAGGCGCGCGGCACAATCAGCTCCGCAAAGGATGGGCTGTACGACAAAGCGGATTTGAGCCTTGCGGATCTCTCTGCCGTCGCGCAGCAGACGGCGCTGCTGGTTCCCCATCTGCAGAGCGCCCAGCAGATGGTCGGGGATGTGAACGATAACCTGAACGCACTGACAAAAACTGTCGAGGGCGTCAAGCCCTACCTTGACTCGCTTGACAGTTCCATTGGTAAAATCCAAGGCGATGCGAAGGAGCTGCGGGATGTGCTTGACGATATCGACGATGTGTCCGACGACCGAGACGCGATTCTGGACGACATGAAGGAGGATATGAAAAGTGCGAGAACAACTCTGGACACACTGCAGCCGTTACTGAGCTCCCTGAACAAAAGCCTGACGGAGTTGAGCACTCTCCTCGAACAACTACAGCGGGTGCTGACAGACACCGGCGATCCCAGCGACCCGGAGAATTCCGCCCAAATCGCCTTATTAGAGAAGACGCAAGCCGTGATCGACTCAACAAACCAGCTTGTGGCTGCGCTGGGCGCGGTATGCGACCAGGCGGATGAATATCTTGATACGGCGGAGGACACTGCCAATCTGGCGGAAGATTACTTCGACGCGCTGGATGACGGTGCGGACGCTGCGGATTCGATGCTCAAGCATTCCAACCAATTGGGTGAATCCACACAGGGCCTGCTGCGGCAAGGGGAGGCTTTGATCGATCAAATGACGGCCTTGAACGGAACGATGAATCAATACGAACCCGAAGTGGTCGGCGCTCTGAAAGATACCGAAGAACTGACGCGCCGCCTGACAAACGCCCTGAACAGCTCGAACGCTTTCCTTTCATCGTTTGAAGCCACGATGAAAGCCAGCAGCGGAGATCTGGACACAGGGACCCGCAACAGTCTGAACGGCCTGATTGACGTGTTGGGAAAGAGCCTTGACGGTATCTCCCAGACATCGGTTATCAAAAAGGCAAACAACACCATTAAGGATACAATCGATAAGGAAACGGATAAATATGAGGATGACAGCAACCTTTTAAACCTGGACGCCGAGGCGAAACCAATTTCCTTCACCTCCGCGAAAAATCCTTCTCCTGAAAGCATCCAGATCATTCTGCGAACCGAGGAAATCAGCGTCGATAACGATGACAACAGCACGGAAGATCTGGAAAAGGAAAAGCAGGAAATGAGTCCTTTCCAGAGAATGTGCAATGTCTTTCAAAAGATCTGGCAGTCCGTAATCGATGCGTTTCAGGAATAAAGTGAGAGTTACCGTCGCTATTCGGATAAAACTGGCAAATAGGTTTTATCCGATATCCGGCGGCCATTTTTTCAGCCAAGAAATGTCGGAAAATCTTCCGTTTTTCTTGGCTCTTCTATTTTATTTATAAGAATTGTGATAAAATGTAGGTAGGATATGGAAGCTTTTTGGGGAACCATAATCTCTGAGAAAATCACTTGCCTTTGCAGCAGGTGGGGCAGGATAAAACTTGCGGAAAGAGGCGGCAAAGATGGAACTCAGTGTTTTTGAGGTCGTTGGCCCGATCATGATCGGCTCCTCCAGCTCGCATACTGCGGGCGCAGCCAAATTGGCCCGGATTGCGGGAATTATCGCGGGGGAACCGTATGACCGCGTATCGTTCGGGCTGCACGGTTCCTTCGCGAAAACATACCGCGGCCACGGCACCGACCGGGCGCTGGTATTCGGCGCGCTGGGATATTACGAAGACGACGAGCGTCTGCCGAACGCATTCGAAATGGCAAAGCAGGCCGGCCTCTCGTACAATTTTTATGAAACGGAGCTGGAAGGAGCGCATGAAAACACGGCCGTCCTCAGCTTTTTTCAGCAGGACCGCCTGATCTGCCGGGTGATCGGCTCCTCCATCGGCGGCGCGCAGATCATCATTACGCAGATCGACGATTTCCCCACATACTTCACCGCACAGTCCCCGGCACTGATTTTAAGCTATCAGGACCGCCCCGGGGCCATCAGCAAGCTGACCGGCGTTCTGGCGGAATACGGGATCAACATCGCGGTGATGAAGGTCAGCCGCCTGAAAAAGGGCGGTACCGCACTCTGCACGATCGAAACCGACGAGGCCATTCCAGAGCAGGCCGCTGAACAGCTCAGGACCATCCCCAAGGTGTTTCAGGTGCGCGCCATCAATCTTTTCAGAGAGGAGGAATCACCGTGTACCGAACCGCAGAAGAGCTGCTGAGTCAGGCGCAGGAACGGTCTGTTCCCCTCTGGCAGATCGTTCTGGAAAATGAAATGGAACTGACCGAAAAAACAGAGCAGCAGGTTTTTGAGCGGCTGGAGAAAACCTACGGAGTCATGGAACGCTCGGCGACAAAAGCGCTTTCCTGCCCCCAGCGCGCCATCGGCGGCCTGATTACCGGCGTCAGCCAGATTCAGAACGAATACTCCAATCTGGATTCTTCTCTGTGCGGCTCCTGGATAAACCATTCCATGGCGCTGGCCTTTTCGTGCAGCGAGGTCAACGCGGCCATGGGAAAAATCTGCGCGGCGCCCACCGCGGGCGCCTGCGGAATCCTGCCGGCGGTGCTCCTCTCTGTGCGGGACAAACGCGACCTGACGCTGCGGGAGGTTCTGTGCGGCCTGCTGACCGCCGCGGGGCTCGGCGCGATCATCACGCGCAACGCAACGGTAGCCGGAGCGGAGGGCGGGTGCCAGGCGGAGTGCGGTGTGGCCGCCGCAATGGCCTCGGCCGCCGCCGTGGAGCTTTGCCACGGCTCGCCGGAAGCCGCCCTGCACGCCGGAAGCTTCTGCCTGATGAATGCCATGGGTCTGGTCTGTGACCCGGTGGCCGGGCTGGTACAGGTGCCCTGCGCGCAGCGCAACGCCTCCCAAACCGTAAACGCCCTGCTCAGCGCGGACTGGGCGCTCGCGGGTCAGCGCAGCGTCATCCCGCCGGATCAGGTGATCGCCGCCATGTATCACACCGGCAAAATGCTCCCCACCCAGCTGCGCGAAACCGCACAGGGCGGGCTGGCCGCCACCCCGGCTGCAAAGAGTATCTTTGAAAATATCTTCATCAAGCATGGGGAAACGAAAGCGTTCTAAAAAAACGGTCTGCCGCCTGTATCAAAACAGGCGGCAGACTGCTTTTCTAAGAGAGAAAAATCGGTAGATCAAATGGTCCTGATAAAATCAAATTGTCTGTCACGGCTCAAAAGAGCCGGAGTTTTTCTGTGGATTTATCGCAAAGGGTGATCCTTGATCGGCCTTCCCCCGCTCACCACGGCATAATATGCGGCCCAACGAACGCCCAGATCACTGTGAAGACAACGACGGTTCCGACCGCGATCCAGCAGCCCTGGAGCATCTCTTTCAGGTTATTGCAGCCCGCGATGCCCATCTGGCCGTTCATGTTGCTGCAGGGATAAGTAGAGCCGGTCAGCCGGGTCGCGCACAGAATGGAAATCGCGAACATGCTCATCGGCAATCCGGTCGCCTGCGCCGCACCGAGGAACATGCCGGCAATAATCTTGATTTCCGCGACCGCGGCCGCTTCGATTCCGAAGCCACCCACCACAGAGGAAATCAGCATAACCGCCGTCGGGCTGTTCTGGGAGAAGCTGCCGAGCAGATTGCCCAGCGCTGTAAAGCCGCCGCCCGCTGTGACCATCTGCAGCAGCACATCAATGGTGATAAAGATGATGAACATGCCCGCCTGGGACTGAACGCCCTTCACCGTTGCGCTAATGATATGCTCCGCATGCATCCTGGCGCACAGGGATACCACCGCGATCAGGATCATCATCACGATCAGCGCATAGGAGGTTCCCTGCTGAGTGAGAATACCGTACACCACCAGCACAATGAAACTCACCAGGAACACGATGGTGCTGATGGTTTCCTGCCGGGTAATCACGATTTCATCCAGATTCTTCATGTCGTCGGAAAGGGTGTAGCTCTCCTTCCCCTCGGTGCGCTTCTGCGCACGCAGGGCGCCGACCCACGCTCCGCCAATGAAGATAATAGCAAAGGGAAGCGCGGCTCCCAGCATCAGCTGGCCGTATGTAAGACCGGTCACTTCCATGGTAATCAGCGTAACGCCTGTCAACGGCCCTAAAATCAGGCCCATCTCTCCGGAAATTTTAAAGAGAATCGCAACCACCGTCGGGGTAATCCCCAGCGAAGCCATGACCGGGATCATGATCGGCGCGATCACCGCGTTGCCGCCGCCGAGCGTGCCGAGCAGGCCGCAGATCACAATCGAACAGATGACGAGCACCAGCTTCGCCTTTGTCTGCGTGTTCACGCCGACCCGCTTGACGATCCAGTAAACCAGCGTATGCGTTACGTGCGCCTCTGTCATCACCTGACCAAGGCCGGCGCCCGCCATAATGATGATACCAATCAGCGCCGTGCTGCTGGACATAGCGGTTTCAAAGGACTTTGATACCGCCTTCAGATCCAGCCCGTTGAGAAAAATACCCGCGGTAATGCCGAGAATAATCGCCCAGGTATTATTTTTCCCCCGCAAAGACAGCACGATGTAGATCAGCAGCGGAATCAGGGCAAGAAGTGGAAAGGAATTCACGATTGCCCAGCTTCCAAGTTCCATAAAAACTCCTCCTTACAGAATAAATATTTAGCGATTCTTCGCAGTCAAACACTAAAGCAATTTGCGTGCCAACGTCAAAAACCGCAGAAGAATCGGAAAAAAAGCGAATCGCATTGCGATCCGCTTGTAAAAATATTTCAATTGAAATATTTTGTTTGAAATGTTTTATTTCATTGAAAGGCTTTTCCTCTCTAATTCGGTCGGATTCGACAGAAAAAATGCTGAATTGGCGTTGGCATCGGATTTGCTAGTATTCTAGACAGAGCTTTTGAAACGGTTCTTGATCATAGAGACACAGGAGGAAATGGAATGAAAGAAAAAGACATACTGCGCCTGAAGGCGTTATACGAAAAGCTGCAGAACTACATAGACCACCCCTGGATTTTGAGGCACCGGCCATTTCATGTTGTCGGCAATGTCTATTTTGTGGGGAACAATTATGTATCAAGCTTTTTGATCGACGGCGGAAAGGATGGCCTGCTGCTGATCGACTGCGCGTTTCAGGAAACCGCCTATTTGTTATTTGACAGCATCCGCGCGCTTGGCTTTGATCCAGCCAATATCCGCAGGCTGTTTTTATCGCACGGGCATGTAGATCACTGCGGGGCCGCCCGGCTGGTGCAGGAATACAGCGGCTGTGAGGTGTTTCTCGGTGAGCGCGACCACTTCTTTTTCACCGAACGCCCCGACCTGATTTTATTTGAAAAGCATGTTCCGCGCTTCCCCATTCATCATTTTTATGAATACGACAAGCCGATCGTCTGGGGCAACACATCGATCACTCCCGTGCTGACGCCCGGCCATACGCCCGGCACCACCTCTTTTCTGATCCACACCCCTTACCGCGGCGACTCTGTTACCTGCGCCATGCACGGCGGGATCGGAATCAACGGCCTTTCACGGGAAGAACTGACGGAAAACCGCCTGCCCCTTACCCTGCAGCAGGAATTCCTGAACTCGCTGGAGCGCATGAAGAAAGAGAAGGTAGAGGTTATTCTGGCCTCACACGCACATCAGTACAACATGCTGGAGCGCGCCGCCAGGGACGACGGAACCGGCGCGGCTTTTCTTGACGACGGAACCGGCTGGAGCACCATGATGGAAAAACACATAGAGCTTGTCAAAGAGCTGATGGAAGAATAGAAAAAACATGCTGAGAATGCCCCGAGTTTATCAGGATGTTTTCGCTTTTGAGATTTGCCGTAGGATGAAAGGTCCTACGGCTTTTCTTTTTTCTGTTTTCAGCGAATACGCTACTCTCCTATTTCGCACAGGCCGGCAAAACCTGTGTTATTTCCCCTGTTGTGCCGCCGCTTTCTTCTTACGACCTCATGTTTCGTTGTGTATACGGATATGCAAATGATTGGTTTTCATCAAACATCATGCAGTATCATCCATTGCCATTTTCTGAAAATTCCAAATTAACAGCTTCGCCTTGACTTAATATTAAAATAGTTATATATTAAACTTATTGAATATATAACTATGGAGATGATGATATGTCGCTCAGGCATGGATTGTTGGGGCTGCTGAATTACGGTTCTATGACGGGGTATGAGCTGGATAAGGTTTTTAAAGCTTCTCTTTCATTTTTCTGGCAGGCAAAAACCAGTCAGATTTACCGGGAACTGGATACGATGGAACGCTGCGGCTGGCTGACCAGCGAGCGCGTGATTCAGAGTGAAAAACCAAACAAGAGAGTATATACCATAACAAAGAGCGGAAAAGAGGAGCTTGCCAAGTGGCTGTCCCTGCCGGAAGCCGATATTGCCGACGCAATGCGTGTCCGCAGCACATTTCTGATGCGCGTATTTTTCGCCGGAGAAATAAGCATCGAACAATCACTGGAACTGCTTCGCACGTACCGCGAAAAATGCCTTGAAAGCAGCAAAGGGATGAGTGCGGCTCATGAGGCAATCTCTGAATACGGAGCGGTTGTCGGCGACGACAGAAAGGCGCTTTACTGGAAAATGACACTGCTGTACGGAGAAGCATTTCACGCTGCCGGACTTGACTGGGCGGACAAAGCCATCTCCATATTAGAAGCGGAGGCAAAAGCATGAAAGTCCTGGTTTTAAACGGTTCCCCGAAAGGGGAGCACAGCAATACCATGCGCCTGACCCATGCATTTTTGAACGGGGCCGGGTGGATGAACGCAGCGATCATCGATGTGGATAAGGCCAATCTAAAAAATTGTTTGGGGTGCTTTACCTGTTGGAATAAAACGCCGGGGAAGTGTGTGATCCATGACGGAATGGCGGATATTCTCGACAAGATGATCGCCGCGGATGTCATCGTATGGTCTTTTCCGTTGTACTATTTCAGCGTTCCCGGAGGGCTGAAAACTCTTATCGACCGGCAGCTTCCTCTGAGCCTGCCGTTTATGGCAGAGGGCGCTGAAAGCGGAGGGCACCCGCCCCGTTATGATTTAAGACAGCAAAAGCACCTTGTGATTTCCACCTGCGGCTTTTGGACATCCAAAGGGAATTATGACGCTGTCATCTCCATGTTTGACCACTTCTGTGGAAAGGGCAGCTACACGTCCATTCTTTGCGGACAGGGAGAGCTGTTCCGTGTGCCGGAACTGAAAAGCCGCACAGACGCCTATTTAGAAACGGTTCGCCGCGCAGGAGCGGAATATGCCGCCGGCGGAATCTGTCCGGAAACACAGGCGGAGCTTGCAGATCCGCTCTATCCGCGCGATGTGTTTGAAAAAATGGCGAACGCTTCCTGGGGAATTTCCGAGGAGAAAGATTCGGGCGCTCCGGACAGCCTTCCTTTCACAAAACAGATGGCGGCTTTCTATCGGCCGGACGGCGTGGAGCGTGTATTGGAGTTTTATTATACCGACATTCAACAGACCTATCAGATTTTGCTGACAAAGCAAGGGTCTGAAGTCATAACCGAAGGATTCAGGCCATACACCACAAGGATTGAAACGCCGTACTCGCTCTGGCGCTCCATTTCCCGAGGCGAAATTTCCGGGCAGGACGCACTGTTTCAGCGGCTTTATAAAGTTCTGGGGGATTTCAGCCTGATGCTAAAATGGGATGATCTGTTCGGCGCGGGGACTCCTCCCAAAAAATCCGGCGCAATCCCCGCGCGCAAAACCAATATGCTGATTCTTCTTGTACCGTGGATTGTCATTTGGGCGGCAGTAGCGATCAATTCCACTATCGGCAGCGCAGTCAGCATTGCCGTGGCGGCGCTTGTGCCGTTGTTATGGATTGTGTTTCGTCCGGTCGTGTATGAGCAGATCAGCGTTCCGATCGTGGCGGGGCTTTCGCTTGCCGTTTTGCTGGGTGCAGATGTGAGGCTTGTCGTTTCCGGCAGCTATTTATTATTCGGGCTGCTGTGGATTGCCGGCGCATTTCCCAAAATACCGCTGACCGCCCATTACAGCGCGGCGAATTATGGAGGGGAAAAAGCTTTTTCTAATCCGCTTTTCATCAGCACAAACCGCATATTGACCTTTGCGTGGGGTGGGTTGTATCTTGTTACGCCGATTTGGACTTATATGCTGATGGGTACCGGCTTTTCGCCTTACATCGGTCTGATCAATTCCATCCTGCCCGCACTGATGGGCGCTTTTACCGCATGGTTCCAAAAATGGTACCCGGCACGATGGGCGAAAGGGTAAAAAGATAAAGAATATCCTTTCCTTATAGGCGCATTAGTACAATATGCCAGAGCGCGCCGCCAGAGACAACAAAACCTGCGCGGCTTTCTTGGACGATGGAACCGGCTGGAGCACCATGATAGAAAAACACATAGAGCTTGTAAAAGAGCTGATGGAAGAATAAAAGAAACCGGGCTGCGGCGAGCAGCCCGGCTTTTTTTATTCCTGTTCCGGCTCGATATCCTTAAGCCTGCGCCACAGCGTGGTGGTGCTGATGCCCAACTCCGCCGCTGTTTTTCGCTTATTGCCAAAATTTCTTCTCAGCACCGCCAGCAGATGCTCCCGCTCTGTTTCCTGAGTCTGCGGCGCAAGAATGTCATCTTGTAAATCCAGCGCGTTGCTCACCAGCACTTCATCAATTACCGTCTCGTTCGAGATCGCGCAGATCCGCTCCGCAAAGTTGTCGAGCTCGCGCACGTTGCCCGGCCACTCCTGCGTTTCGAGCAGGCGGCGTGCCTCCGGCGTAAATTCCGCTGAATCAAGCCCGTTCTGCCGCAGCAGAATCCGCAGAATCGGCAGGATATCCGCCCGGCGGTTACGCAGGGGCGGCAGAGAGAGCGTCAGCACACACAAACGGTAGTACAAATCCTTACGGAAGCGTCCTTTCTCTACCTCCTGCTTTAAATCCCGATTGGTCGCGGCGATGATGCGCACATCCACCGAAATGACCCGGTCGTCGCCCACGCGGGTCACCTCCTTTTCCTGAAGGACGCGCAGCAGGCGGGACTGTACCTTCAGCGAAATTTCACCGATCTCATCCATAAAGAGGGTTCCCTTGTGGGCCAGTTCAAAATAACCCGCGCGGCCATCGGCCCGCGCACCGGTAAAAGCGCCCTTGACATAGCCGAACAGCTCGCTTTCCAGCAGACTTTCGGGGATCGCCGCGCAGTTGATCGCCACAAAGGGATCGTTTCTGCGCGCGCTGCTGTTATGGATGCTCTGGGCAAACAGTTCCTTGCCGGTGCCCGTTTCCCCAAAGATCAGCACCGTACTGTTTGTTTTCGCGTACAGCTCCGCTTTCTTCTTGGTTTGCGCCATAGCGGCGCTGTCGCCGCCAATATCGTCGAAGCTGTGCTTAGCGTAATACCCGCTTTGAATCAGGTTTTTCTGGATTCGTTTCTCCATGTCGCGGATGTGATCTGTTTCATGCAGGATCAGAACCGCGCCCACGGGTACTTCGTCCACCTGAATGAATTCGGAATTCAGCATCAGGTTCCCGCCGGGACAGGAGACGACATGGTTTGTGATCTTCCGGCCCTCGCGCAGCAGCTGCAGCGTCTTTTCATCCGGCAGCACCTTCTCCAGCGGCGGGTATTTCTCCCCGATATTCTGCAGCTTTAACAGCTGTCTTGCCACCGGGTTGCACTGAATGATCTGCTGATCCTGCCCAACGGCCAGCACTCCCTCCGAAACGCCGTTCAGAACCGCCTGCACCATTTTATACCGATGCTCCTGCTCCTGGTAAATCCGCAGGTGATACTGGGCCTTTTCCACCGCATCGATATACGCCTCCCGGTCGATATCCACATGCACAAACGGAACCCCCAGGCGCTTGGCGGCACGGGCCACACCGCCGCCGCCCACAACAACCTGAATCCCCTGGCGAAGCACCTTTTTCACTTCGCTCTCAATATATTCCTCGCAGTCGCTGGCTGTGGTCTTTCCAAACTCCACGATCGTCAGGTTTTCCCGCAGCTTTGAGCGGTACTTATCGAAATTCTTGCGGTTTTTATACCATCCCAAAAGCGCCACCTTGTCCGACATTTCATACGCCTTTTCAATGGGCTCGAGAAAATCCAGAAAATCGTACTGCAAATCGACGATCGGGAGTGTGTGAACCTGCTTGATCAAATCCGGCACGCCGCCGCGGGCGATCATGACCCGCACGCCTTCCTGCATCTGCTTGCGCACATTTTCATGGATCTGATCAATTTTGGTGTAAATTACCTTTACCGGATACCCGCACTGTGCAAAAATTCTCTTTGCGTGCTCTATATGCTCCTCATACATGGTGATGTAACAGATTTCCGAAATCATTGCCGCTCCCCCTTTTGCAGTTGCCGCGTAAAACCTGAACGCTTTGCTTTCACTGATACCGTAAAATAATTATAGCACAAACCATGCCAACGCAAATATGGAAAGCATTCCCTGCCGGTTCTTTGACTGCATCACCCGGGCTGTTTTTCCGGCATTCTTGTCTTTTACATAAAACCCGGACTGGTCAGGCATAATAATGCAAATATTCTGGATAAAAAATACAGAAAAATTGGCAGCAGGTAGCATATGAAAAATAATTACCCTCAGTCCGTTGATTTCAAAATCAACCTGATTCAGGAGCAATTAGGCCATGGGAAGGATCTTTCGATTCAAAGGATGCGGCTGCACGAGGGCCTGAGCGGTGTTCTGATCGGCATTGTATTTTTAAGCAGCCTTGTGGACAAAGCCAAAGTCAGGGAAATGAGCCTTGAAATCAACCGGCTTTCCAACTCGGTGAAAAGCATCGGAAACAAAGATGAAATTTACTTTAAAATACTGCAAAACACCCCGTTGTGCGGCTCAAAAGTCTCGACCGGCTCAGATAATGAGGAGATGCTCCAGCAAATACTGGAGGGAAACACGGTAATCCTGTTTGACGAGATAGAGTTCTTTCTTGCCTACACCACCTACGGACCGGAAGGGAGAGCCATTCAGGAACCCACCTCCCAAACGGTAATCCGAGGCCCCAAAGAAGGCTTTACAGAAAAAATCGAGAACAACATCTCTCAAATCCGAAGAAGAATCAAAGATAAGTCTTTGCGGATAGAGCCCTTAAAGCTTGGCACGATTACAAAAACCGATGTGGCGCTGCTCTATATGGAGGGTATCGCGCTCGAAAGCAACATCAAAGAGGTTCGAAAGAGACTTTCGGAAATTCAGATAGATGGGATTTTGGAAGGCCAAAACATTGAAGAGCTGATTCGGGACGATACGTATTCGCTGTTCCCAACCATTTACAACACGGAACGGCCCGACAATGTGTCTGCCGCACTGCTGGAAGGGAAAATCGCGATCATAGTGGACGGCACCCCCTATGTGCTTACCGTCCCCACTACTTTTATCGAGTTCTTCATCTCCAGCGAGGACTACTACCCCAGTATTTACGATTCCGCCCTGTTCCGCCTTGTTCGCCTGCTCTCGTTTTTTTTAACGGTTTTTGTGCCGGGCATTTATATTGCCTTGACGACGTTTGATCAGGAACTGATCCCCACGCCTTTGCTGCTGAACATTGCGGCCCAGCGCGAAGGGGTACCCCTGCCCACCTTTTGGGAGGGGATTTTAATGGAGGTCACCTTTGAAATCCTGCGGGAAGCGGGAACCCGAATGCCGCGGGCAATCGGCCCCGCCATCTCCATTGTGGGCGCCCTGGTGCTGGGGCAGGCCGCCGTTCAGGCCGGATTTGTTTCTGCCGCGATGGTTATTGTGGTATCCATCACCGCAATCGCAAGCTTTTGCATCCCCAACACTGCCATGGCGGACGCGCTGCGTATGACGCGGTTTATCGTTATGGTCCTGGCCGCCTATATGGGGCTGTACGGAATATTTATCTGCATGTTCGGCCTGGTTCTTCACCTTTGCAAGCTCAAATCGATCGGGGTGCCGTACATGACTCCCGTTGCGCCCGTCATCTCCAAGAAAAATACAGATCACATTTTCCGCGTGCCGCTTTGGGCGCGAAAGAAATATCCCAGTTTGTTCAGCAAAACGAAAAAACTGAGAAACCATATGGACGGCCCCACGCAAAAGAGGCAGACACAAACCCCCGAAAGGAAATGACATGCTGTGAAAAAAAGAGTGCTCGCTTGTTTTTTCATCCTCAATCTGTTGTTTTTAACAGGCTGCTGGGATCGAAACGAATTGAATCAGCTGGCCTTTTCCACTGCTCTGGGATTTGACAGGAACAGCGAGGGCGATATTGTGATCACTGCGCAGATTTTGAACCCGCGGGCGATCGCCGCGCAGAAAAACACCAACGAATCCTCAGTGGTGGTGGTGGCAAAGCAGGGCCACAGCATACTCGAAACCATCAGCAGTATGAGCACCGAATTATCCCGAGAGGTGGTCGGCACTCATATGCAGACGATCGTATTCGGGGAAAATTTTGCGAAAGAAGGAATCGCAGAAGCGACCGACTTCCTGCTGCGCTACTACCAGACCAGTTCAGAACTGTATTTTACCGTTGCCAAGGAAACCACGGCGAATGAGATTCTGAACAATTTGACCAAGCTGGAAAACGACCCTTCGGCAAAAATCAATTCCTCTATTGTAATCTCTCAGGATATCTGGGCGGAAACAAACGAAATCAAATTGACGGAGCTGGCAAACTGCCTGGCCAGCGACGGATTGAGCGCCGTCATGACAGGGATTGAAATGCAGGCCGAAAAGCCCGATGACTCGTTGGAAAAATTAAAGCTGACGCAGAATGATCCGCTGAAATTAAGCGGCAACGCCATTTTGAAAGAAGACAAGCTGGTTGGGTGGCTCAATGAAGAAGAAAGCCAGGGATATAATTATATTTTCGGGAATGCAAGCACCTCGGCTTTTGATCTGCAGGAGGATGGGGTCGGCAAAGTTTCTTTCAATATGAAGCATATTACCTCCAAGCAGGAAATCTCCTGTGAGGGGGGGACCCCCAAAGTAACAGTGCTGCTTGAGATGCAGGCCACCATCCAAAACATGGATCACAGCCTGGACATCTCAAAACAGGAAACGCTGAACCAGCTGCAGGTGCTGGCGGAAAAAAAGCTGAAAGGAATCTGCATGACTGCTGTGACAAAAGCAAAGGCGGTAAAAAGCGACATTTTTGGATTCGGCGCTGCCATTCACCGGACAGATCCGCAGCAGTGGAACACCGTGAAAAAGGACTGGAACGATACCGGCTTTGTCAATTTGCCCGTCGAAATCGAAGCGGACGTAACAATCATCGGAACAGATTCCATCAGCCAGATCATTAATGCAAAAAAGGAGTAGCCTATGAGCACCATTGCCATCGCCTTAATTGTGGCTTTCGTCGTGATATTATCCATCATCGAGGTCCCTAAGATGCTGAGGCGGTGTTTGTACAAAGAGCTGGTTCTGTACTCGGTATTTTTACTGATCGGCGCCGTCACAGGAATTCTGGTAACCCTTGATGTTAAGATACCCAATCCCTCCGATTCCCTTGCGCTTCTTCTAAGCCCCCTTGTGACGGTGGTAAAATTCATTTTAGGTTGAGAGGACACATGAATAAAGAAAAGATCAGCAATCATCAATTATATTCCCTGACAGCCTGTGCCACCTGCGGCTCTTCGCTCCTCGTTGTCGCTTCGCCTGTCACAGAATTATGTGGGCGTGACGGATGGATCGCCTCTATTGTGTCAAGCCTGTTCGGGGTCGTCTTTATTCTGCTCTACTATGCTTTGGGCCAGCTGTTCCCAAATAAGAATTTGATTCAGATCATTCGCACGGTTTTCGGCAAATGGCCGGGCGGAATCATCTCTATTTATTTTATTACTTTCTGCATTCACAGCGGGATACAGATTACTGCTTATATCGGCCAGTTCATCACGACGGAATACCTCATTACTTCGCCCGTTTACTCCATCAATCTGCTGATTCTTATCATTATGGCAGGCGCTCTGCTCTATGGCCTTGAAACCACCGTGCGTTCTTCCGAAATATTATTGAAGGTCGTTATTTTCATCATGGCTTTCCTGTTTCTGGCGAACATCTCAAATATTAAAGTCCATTATATTCAGCCGGTGCTTGAAAACGGCTTTTATCCGATTTTCAAAGGCAGCCTCTATATCACCAGCTACCGCATCTGGCCGCTGATCTTTTTAAACATGATCTACCCGATTCATACGGACAATTCTTCTTCCGCACTCAAGGCAATGCTCAAAGGATATTTTCTGGGGTCACTGATTATGTTTCTGGTGATGCTGATGTCCATTCTGGTATTGGGCACACACGTGACCTCCGTTTTCGTATATCCCACCTACTTCCTCGCAAAGCAGATCAGCTTTGGCTTTTTGTCCCGCGTAGAGGGGCTGATTGTCGGCGCATGGCTCATCACCTTATTTTTCAAGGGATTTTGTTATTTTTACGCGGGAATTCAGAGCATCTCTACCTTCATGCGTTTGAAAGATTGCCGGAAAATCGTGTGCCCTATCCTGTTTGTGGTTCTGATCTATTCCAACATTGTATACCCGAGCAGCGCTTATCTGGCCTTTTGGGACAAATATGTCTGGATTTCGTATTCCTTTACCGCAGGGTTTCTTCTGCCCGCCTTTATTGTAATCGTCTATTTCATCCAAAAAGCGCTTCAGAAAACGAGTCGGTCGGAGCTTGCGCAGGATTCAGCCTGACTCTCCCATTTAAAAAATTTGTTTAAACAACAGGCCGGCCATTCAAATTTTCTATTCACTCTGAAAAATGGAACAAAAAGCAGCGTACAGCCGGGCACCGGTTTGTGCGCTGCTTTTGTAAAGAAATGGGCCCGGGCTTGTCAATCCGGAACAGGCAGGTTACAATAAGGGACAGAGAAAGCAAGGTGATACCATGTACCGGATTCTGATCGTGGAAGACAATTCAGGAATTGCAGCAGCGATGAAAAAGCATATTGAAGCATGGGGACTGGAAGCGATGTGCGCCGAGGATTTTCAGAATGTGCTCACGACGTTTTCCGAATATAACCCGCATCTGGTTCTGCTGGATATTTCGCTGCCCTTTTTCAACGGGTACCACTGGTGCAGTGAAATCCGCAAGGTATCGAAGGTCCCCATTGTTTTTATCTCCTCGGCCTCTGAAAACATGAACATCGTCATGGCAATGAATATGGGCGGTGATGATTTTATCGCAAAGCCCTTCGACCTAACTGTTTTCATGGCAAAAATACAGGCGATCCTGCGCAGAACCTACGACTTTTCGGGACAGGTTTCCGTGCTGGAGCACAGGGGCGCCCTGCTGAACACCGCGGACGCCACGCTGACCTACCAGGGAGAGCGCATCGACTTGACGAAGAACGATTACCGCATCTTACAGGCGCTGATGGAGCGCAAAGGCCAAGTGGTCAGCCGCGAAAAGCTGATGGAACGGCTGTGGGAAACCGACAGCTTTGTGGATGAAAACACACTGACCGTAAACATGACGCGTCTGCGCAAAAAGCTCGACGCCGCGGGCCTGACGCATTTTATCACCACCAAGGTCGGGATGGGTTATCTGGTGGAATAGACCACCGGAAAGGGGCAGACTATGAGAGTATGGAGCCGCTATTTCAGGGCGTACACAAAGCAGATCGTCGTCTATTTTCTGTTCTGCGCCATTTTTCTGCTCACCTTTGCTTTATACGATCTTCCGTTGGCGGCGGTGCTGTACCCCGCGGCCATCTGTACCGTTTTGGGACTGGCAATCCTGATTCTGGATTTCATCTCCTTTGCCGCGCGGCATAAGGAGCTATTGGCCTTATATTCGGAGGTCACCGTTACCGTAAAACGCCTTCCACACGCAAAAAGCCTGCTGGAAGAAGATTATCAACAGATCATTCTTTCTCTGTTTCAGGAAAAGGTAGATCTGGAAAACCGGATGCAGAGCCGCTATACGGATTTGATCGAGTACTACACCGTTTGGGCGCACCAGATCAAAACCCCGATCGCCTCGATGCGCCTGAGTCTGCAGGAGGATGACTCCCCCTTCAGCCGCGAGCTGACGGAGGAATTACAAAGCATCGAGCAGTATGTGGAGATGGTGCTTTGCTACCTGCGGCTGGATTCCTCTTCGACGGACTATCTGATCCGAAAATGCGATCTGGACGCCATCCTCCGGCAGGCCGTGCGAAAGTTTGCTTCGCAGTTCATCCGCCGCAGGATCAAACTGGTTTACGAGCCGACCGGCTTTTCTGTTTTGACGGACGAAAAATGGCTGTTGTTCGTTCTGGAGCAGTTGCTCTCCAACGCGATCAAATACACCAAAAGCGGGGGCACAGTTTCCATCACTATGGATGAGCCGGGTATTCTATGCATCAGCGACACCGGTATCGGCATCGCGCCGGAGGATCTGCCGCGTATTTTTGAAAAAGGCTATACCGGCTACAACGGGCGCAGCGACAAAAAGGCGAGCGGGATCGGCCTGTACCTTTGCCGCCGGATCTGCGGCAACCTGCGGCACCGCATTACGGCCCGCTCCGCGCTGGGGAGCGGAACCGTGATCTGCCTGGATTTGAACCGCACAGAGCTGGAGCGAGAATAGCGCTTTTGGCAGCGCCTTTCAAAACTGTAAGAATATCGAGGGGAAATGTAAGCCGATTCGATGGCGGCTCATTTCTCCTTTTTGCTACAATAAGCCCATAACAAGGAGGAATGCCAAATGTCTATTCTCGAAGTTAACAACCTGAAAAAGGTATATACCACCCGCTTTGGCGGGAATCAGGTGGAAGCGCTGAAAAATGTTTCGTTCAGCGTGGAAAAGGGCGAATATGTAGCGATCATGGGAGAATCCGGCTCCGGTAAAACGACGCTTTTAAATATTCTGGCCGCTCTCGATAAGCCCACAGGCGGCTCTGTGCTGCTCGACGCGCGCGATTTTTCCAAGATCAGGGAATCGGAAATCGCCTCTTTCCGCAGGGATAATCTGGGCTTTGTCTTTCAGGATTTCAACCTGCTCGACACGTTCTCTCTGATGGACAATATTTATCTTCCGCTGGTGCTGGCCGGCGTACCGCACCAGGAAATGGAACGGCGCCTGAAGCCGATCGCAGAGCAGCTCGGGATTTCGGAGCTGCTCTCCAAATACCCCTATGAGGTATCGGGCGGGCAAAAGCAGCGCGCCGCCGTGGCCAGGGCGCTGATTACGAACCCCAGGCTGATTCTGGCCGATGAACCGACCGGCGCGCTGGATTCCAAATCCACAGACGAGCTGCTGCAGCTGTTCGCGCAGATCAACCTCAGCGGGCAGACCATTTTGATGGTGACCCATTCGGTAAAAGCCGCCTGCCACGCGGGCCGCGTTCTGTTCATCAAAGACGGGGAAGTCTTTCACCAGATTTACCGCGGCGGCAGCACCAAAGAAGCCATGTACCAGAAAATTTCTGATACGCTTACCGTTCTTGCGACAGGCGGTGACCGGAAATGAAACACGGCTTTTACGCCCGCCTGGCCTGGACGGGAATCCAGAAGAACCGCAAAACGTATCTGCCGTACCTTCTCACCTGTGTGGGAATGGTGATGATGTATTACCTTGTCAGCTTCCTTTCCAAAAACGCGAATGTCGCTCTCATCCGGGGCGGTGATACCCTGCAGGCAATTCTGGGATTGGGAAGCGGGGTCATCGCTATTTTTGCCGTCATTTTTCTGTTTTACACCAACTCGTTCCTGATCCGCCGAAGAAAAACGGAATTTGGCCTTTATAACATTCTGGGGATGGGAAAATGGAATCTGACCCGCATCCTGCTTTGGGAAAGCGCCGCGATCTGCGCCATTTCTCTTCTTGGCGGGCTGTTTTTCGGCATTCTGTTTTCCAAGCTGGCAGAGCTGCTGCTGGTAAACCTGTTGGGCGGCAAAGGTAACTTTACCTTTACCGTAGAGCCGGGCGCCATCTTATCCGCAGTGCTGCTGTTCCTCGGCATTTTTGTTCTGATTTTTCTCAATACCTTCCGCCAGATTCACGTTTCAAAGCCCATTGAGCTGCTGCACAGCGAAACGGTGGGCGAACGCCCGCCGAAAGCGAACTGGATTGTGGCGGTTTTGGGTGTAGTCATTCTGGCAGTCGCGTACTATGTGTCGGTTACCATCGAGAACCCCCTCGCCGCTCTGGTATGGTTCTTTGGGGCGGCCGCCATGGTGGTCGTTGCCAGCTACCTTCTGTTTATAGCGGGCTCGGTCGTGCTCTGCAAGATTCTGCAGAAAAACAAAGGCTATTATTATAAGACGCGCCATTTTGTTTCGGTCTCTTCCATGATGTACCGCATGAAGCGCAACGGCGCCGGCCTGGCCTCGATCTGCATCCTGTCTACGATGGTGCTTGTCATGCTGTCCTCTACCGTCTGCCTGTTCGTCGGCACAGAGGATTCCCTGCACGGGCGCTACCCCAGGGATATTACGATCCAAACCAGCACCCTTGAAGAAGCTCAGACCAATCAGGTGCATCAGGCTGCGGAGGATGTGCTGAAAAAGCACCAGCTGCAGCAGGAAAATTTCCTGCAGTACCGTTACCTCAGTCTGGCAGCAGTTCTTGAGGATAACAGGCTCAATTTCAACCGCGGCATGCTGGATTCCTCCTCGCTGAAAAACACCGGCCTGATTCGCCAGGTATTCGTCCTTTCTCTGGACGAATACAACCGCCTGACCGGCTCAAACGAGGCTCTGGCCGCGGATGAGGTGCTCTTGTGCAGCACAAAGACCGACTATACCAACGATACCATTGCATTGCAGAAGGAAAGCACCAAAAAAATCAAGAAAATCGTCCCGAAGTTTTTACAAAGCGGGGCTGACGCCGCGCAGATCTACCCGTCCCTGTTTTTGATCGTTCCGGATTTTGAACAGGAGCGTCAGATATTTCGTGAATGGGCCAAAACCTACTCGGAATATGAGATTTCTGCCGAGTCTGATTTTTACGGGTTTGATCTTTCCTGCGACGATTCTGAGGAAATCGCCATTCGGGAAGAAATTTCGCAGAAGATTCAGAAGCTTCAGCAGGAGGACCCGGATTTTGCTTCTGTACATGTCGAAAGCCTCGCAATCAACCGCTCGGAATTCTATGGCATGAACGGCGGGCTGCTCTTCCTGGGCATTCTGCTGGGGATCGTATTTGTGTTTGCCGCCGTGTTGATTATGTACTACAAGCAGATTTCAGAGGGCTATGAGGATCAGAACCGCTTTGAAATCATGCAAAAGGTCGGCATGACAAAACGGGAAATCAAGAAGAGCATCAATTCGCAGGTGCTCACCGTGTTCTTCCTCCCTCTGATTGCGGCAGGCGTACACGTAGCCTTTGCGTTCCCGATCATCTCAAAGCTTCTGCTGCTGTTCGGCCTTTTCAACACGACGCTTCTCATCGTGGTTTCCATTGCGTGCTACCTGATATTTACCCTGTTTTACGTACTGGTCTATCTCATTACGTCCCACGCCTATTACGACATCGTCAGCGGCGCAAAATGAGAGCCTTTACCCCCACCTTTAAAAAAATCAGGCCGCCTCTTACAGAGGCGGCCTGATTTCATGATCAGCGAAACACAAAGGTCAGAATCACAAGGATGCCGAGAACGATTCTGTACCAGCCGAACACCTTAAAGTCGTGCCGCTTGATATAGACCGTTAAAAACCGGATCGCAAGCAGCGATACGAGAAAAGCCACCAGCGTACCCACCAGCAAAACCGTCATTTCCAGACTGGTGGCGGGCAGGCCGTACTTTACCATTTTCAGCAGGCTCGCACCGAACATCACCGGGATCGCCAGATAAAACGTAAACTCTGTGGCCGCGACTCTGGACGTGCCAAGCAGCATCGCGCCGATGATCGTTGCTCCTGAACGGGAGGTGCCGGGGATCAGCGCAAGAACCTGAAACAGCCCGATCAAAAACGCTGTTTTGTAGTTCATCTGGCTGACGTCGCGTATTTTGGCAGAGGAATCCCTGTGGCGGTTCTCAATGACAATAAACAGAATACCGTACAGCACCAGCGTGAAGGATACGGTCTGGTAGTTATAAAACAAAGCGTTGATCGGGTCGTCGAACAACAGCCCGATGACTGCGGCCGGGATACACGCAGCAATTATTTTCATCCATAAGGAAATCGTATCGCTCTCAATATGCAATCTTCCTTCGTTCGAAAACGGCCACAGCTTTTTCCAGTAAAACACGATGACGGCCAAAATCGCCCCCAGCTGAATGACCACAAAAAAGAGCTCCTTGAATTCTGCCGATGCATTCAGCTTTAAAAACTGATCCACCAGAATCAAATGGCCCGTACTGCTGATCGGCAGCCACTCGGTGATTCCTTCTACAATGCCTAAAAAAACTGCTTTTAAAATTTCTACTACATTCATACCTCTGTTATGGCTCCAATTCTGTTAGGATAAGCAAAAGGTTGCCGGTTCCTGCCGCCGATCGCCGAAATCCAATTTTGCCTTCGCTCTATCATAGAATAGAATCGTTTATTTTTCAACTGGTTCTTCTACCATTCGGTATCCGACGCCCATTTCTGTGAGAATGTATTTGGGTGCCCCGGGGTTCGCCTCTATTTTTCTGCGGATATTGGCCATGTTGACGCGCAGGGTATGGCTTTCATCAGTGTAAACGCCCCATACCTCCCGTATGATAAAATCGTGAGTGAGCACCTTGCCCGCGTTTTGAGACAGCAAAACTAAAATTTTATATTCTATGGGGGTCAGGTGAATCCGCTCCCCGGCTCTGGATACCGTTCGTTTGTTATAATCGATTTCCAGCTCCCCGATGGTCACCTTTTCTTCCCCCGCCGCGTTCGTGCCGGCTGACTGCAGGCTATGCCGCATGGCCGTGCGGATCCGGGCCAGCAGCTCAGAGGTTCCAAACGGCTTTACGATATAATCATCGGCGCCCAAATCGAGGGCGGACACCTTTTCGCGCTCGTGCCCGCGGGCTGAAACCACAATAACGGGCGTTTTGGACCATTCGCGTATTTGCCGAAGGATTTCGGTGCCGTCGATATCCGGCAGTCCCAAATCAAGCAGGACGATGTCCGGAACATGAGAGGTGAACAGTGAAAGACCTTCCTTCCCCGTTTTGGCCTTTACCACCTGATACTGATTGGAGGTTAAAATGGCCGATATAAAATTGCAGATGGCGTCCTCATCCTCAATGATCAAAACCGTCGGCTTGATGTCCAAGTCATTCACTTCCTTTCAGCGGGAGGGTAAAGCGGAACACCGCTCCGCCACCTTCTCTGTTTTCGGCCTCCAAAGTGCCCTGATGCGCCTGAATAATCGTTTTGCAGATTGACAGCCCGATCCCCATCCCTCTGGAGGAATCGGCGCTTCTGCTTTTGCCGGGCGTATCGCTTGTGAACAGATAGGGAAAATCCTCGCCGGAAATCCCCCTGCCGCGATCGAGCACCGCGAATTTTGCCGACTTTTCTTCCTTTTCCAAATGGATTTCAACCGCAGAATCGTTGGGAGAAAATTTAATGGCGTTTTCCAGAAGATTGATCAGCACCTGTACGATCAGGGTTCCATCCATGGGGACCTCCAGAAATTCTTCTGGAACACGAACCAGAATTTCACGCTGCGGGAACCTCTGCTTGATGCGGCTGACGGCCTCCCCCACAACCTCCTCCGCGGCCTCCGGACTTTTCACCAGATTCGAGGCGTTTTCACTGATCCGCGTGACGGAAAGCAGGTTTTCCACCATGCGGATCAGCCATTGGGATTCCTCCTGAATATTGGCGACCAGGCTGTCCCGCGTGCTTTCGTCCAGCATGCTGCCGTTCTCGCGGATGGCGGAGCTGGCGCCCAGAATCCCGGCGAGGGGCGTGCGCAGATCATGAGAAATGGCGCGCAGAAGGGTACTGCGCATTTTTTCCTTTTCCGACGCCACGATCACATTTCTCTGCTCGTCGGAAAGATGCTGGCGCTCCAGCGCCATGGCGACCTGTGAGGCGATCATGCGCAGGAACAGGCGCGTGCTATGATCCAGCGTCCCCTTGGAGCAGGAGATTCCCCACACCGCCAGAACCTTCCCCTGAGAGATCACCGGCATATAAAACGCCGCCGCACCCATGAGGGTATCCGTTCCGGCACCGGCGCGCTTTTGATTGAGAAACACCCAGTGCGCTACCGCCTTTTCATCCGAGGTATTCAGGACGGTCGCATCAATATCATCGGCCGTCTGCAGCACGGTACCGTCTTCGCCATGCTCGGGGTCAACCGTGAAAAACACGACGGAGCGCCCGAACAGCTTGACCAGAGAATCGTTTGTCAGC
>OFCQ01000222.1_pt1 | contig 34543 bp, 33 predicted proteins | sample 1520861 | NCBI WGS metagenome assembly OFCQ01 (sample SAMEA2699036, study PRJEB24076) | metagenome | biome: Human gut stool | place: Spain | collected 2012-11-21 | reverse complement strand
CAAGCTGCACCTGCACGCACATCGCGAAAAACTCCGCAAAAAAACATCTCGCTCTCTCGCAAACGAAAAACCTCTGTCAAATGAAAGAAGGCCTGCCTCGGTCTGAAGGATAAGCCTGCGCCTGCAGGCAAGCTGCACCTGCACGCACATCGCGAAAAACTCCGCAAAAAAACATCTCGCTCTTTCGAGAACGAAAAACTTCCGTCAAATAAAAAAAGCCCGCCCCGGCCTGAGGGGCAAGCCTGCGCCAGCAGACAAACCGCGTCTGCACGCACATCGCAAAAAAATCGCAGAAAAAAAACGACCTTACAACTTAACGTTGAATCAATTAAGTTTTCAACTATCAGTTAACAATTTGTTGAAAACCTTCTTTCCTTTGAATTTGCGATGCGCTTACAGACTCAGCCCGCAAACAAAAAAGCGCCGGATTTCCAAAAAATCCGGCGTTTTTATTGATGATGTGATAATTTTTCTCATTCTTATAATTTATCTTGCAATCTTCCCCATAAAATGGTATTCTCAAACTGTAAGGTACGATTAAGTGCAAAGCGGGAACGGGGTGCTAGCACCACCCCGCCCCCTGCTACGGAGACTACACCTCCATAACAACAGCTTTCGCTGCGATTTGCAAGCACAATTATAACCCATTTTTCCCCTTTTGTACAGGGGGGTGCCTTTAAATGGGTTTCCGTCCGGGTTGTGTATTGCACTTATATAGTGGCGCTGTGTTATGGGAGTCCCTTTTCGAGGGAATGATCCGTAACCAGTGCTTTTTTGTTGCCTTACAGACAAGGCAAAGCGGGCCGGGTTTCTGTGAAAATTGAAATGTCAATCCGAATTTCCAATGATTGATCTGCCTCTCTTAAAAACCGCAGGCCTCTCCCCAGAGCTATGTGGTCCCGGCTCCGCCGCGCCGCTGTCTGTAGGAACACGATTGCCGCGCACACCGTCCGTGTGCGGATTCACCCACAACAAAAATCCTCTCCTAAAAACAGGAGAGGATTTTTTCTGCCCCAAGGGGCTATCTTGCTTTTATTCGTAGCGCAGCGCTTCGATCGGGTCGAGCTTTGCGGCCTTGTTGGCGGGGTAATACCCAAAGAACAGGCCGATCGCCATAGAGAAGCCGACCGCCACCGCAATAGAGGCAATCGTCGGCACCACCGGCTGACCGATCAGCACTCCTCCCAAGTACCCCAGCGCGCCGCCGGTTATAATTCCCAGCGCACCGCCGATCACACAAATGATCATCGATTCCACAATAAACTGAATCCGGATCGCGCTGTCTTTCGCGCCCAGCGCCTTGCGGATACCGATTTCACGGGTACGCTCGGTCACGGATACCAGCATAATGTTCATAACGCCGATACCGCCTACCAGAAGCGAAATCCCCGCAATGACCGCGATTGCCAGCGACATGGTGTTCATGATATTGTTCATTTCCGTCAGCTGAGAATCATAGCTCATGGCGCGCACCATGACCGTCTCGTTATTTGAGTACCACTGGTTGAAAAACTCCTGGCTGTCCAGGCTGGTTTTTGAATAATCCGAACCCATCAGCGCGCTGACCGTAAAGGAGGAATAGCCGTCATTGGTGTTCAGAATCCGCGTGGCCGCGCCGAGGGGCAGGTATAGATTCGTGGTATCGGTAACGCCCATCATCGCCTGCATGGCCTCGTTGCCGACCGACACATCCTCGTAAATCCCTACCACGGTAACGGTCTCACGGCCTGTATCCAGGCTCACCTTGATCTGCTCACCCAGCGGATTGGAGTTGCCGGGGAACAAAATCGCGGCCAGCTTTTCCGAGATTACGGCAAGATTATTGCCGCGCTGCACATCGCGATCCGTCAGAAAGCGTCCGCTTTTGATTTTGATGTTGCTCGTAACGGCGTAGCCCGGGTTGACTCCCGACACATTCACCTTATAGGTTTCACCGCGGAATTTGATCGTACCGGAGCCAACGCTGCGCGAAAGGCCGATGCCGTTGATCCGGTCCTTGAACCGCTCCTGATACTTCTCGATCATATCGTCGGTCATCAGGTCGTCCGAATCCATCGAGATGCTCCTTGCGTTATCGCGAGGGGAAACATACACCTCAATGTTGGTAATACCGAAAGTTTCCAGCGCGCTGCTGACCGAATTTGTCATTGCCGAGCCAACGGACGAGATCGCGATTACAGAGCCGATGCCGATGATGATGCCCAGCATGGTGAGCAGGGCACGCATTTTGTTCGCGACCAGCCCGGCTACCGCAAGGCGAACGTTTTCCATCAGATTCATACGGCCGCCTCCTGTTCCGGGCGGTGTACGTTTCCGCGATTATCCACGTCGCTGACAATGTAGCCGTCGCGGATGGTGATGATGCGGTCTGTTTCCTCGGCCAGCTCCTGGTTATGGGTAATCAGCACGATCGTTTTCTTCTCTTTCTCGTGAAGCGTGTGAAACAAATCCATTACCAGGCGGCCGGTGGAGCTGTCGAGCGCACCGGTAGGTTCGTCGGCCAGGATAATGGAGGGATCGTTCGCCATGGCGCGGGCAATCGCCACACGCTGCTTCTGGCCGCCCGAAAGCTCATTCGGCATGTGGCGGGCCCGTTCCGACATCTCTACCAGCTCCAGCAGCCTTTTCGACCGCTCCACCCGCTTTGCGTGGGGAACGCCGGCATACAGCATCGGCAGCTCCACGTTGCCCAGCGAGGTGGAACGCGGGATCAGGTTAAAGGTCTGGAACACAAAGCCGATCTTGCGGTTGCGGATGTCGGAAAGCTGATTGCTCGGCATGTCGCGGGTCGAAACGCCGTCCAGCAGGTATTCGCCGGAGGTCGGGCGGTCCAGCGCGCCGATCAGGTTCATCAGGGTCGATTTGCCCGAACCGGACGCGCCGACGATGGAAACAAATTCGCCGTCGTATACATTCAGATTGATGCCATGCAGAATCTCAAGCTCATTGGGCGTGCCGAGATAATACGTTTTGATAATGTCGTGCATTTCGATGATGGTTTTCCCGCTCATGACGAAGCCTCCCCGGAAGCGCCGCTCACCGCGTCCGCCAAAGCCGACGCGCCGTTTGTCACCGTAATGAGCAGCCCGGGCGACATGGATTTTGCATCGGTGATCACCGGCGTTCCCGCCGTGAGGCCCTCACCGGAAACCTCTATGGACAAGTCGGTCTCAAGCCCGGTCTTGACCGGGATCGCCACCGCCTGATAGGTGTCATCAGCCTGTTTTTTCGGGGTGTAAACAACGGTTTCGCCCTTTTCGTTCGTGGTCAGCGCATCATAGGGAACCGACAGAACGTCGGTCTTTTCCTGTGTGATGATCTTCGCCTTGGCGCTCATACCGATGCGCAGGGGCGTATCCGGCGTCTGAATCAAAACATCGGCTTCAAATTCCACATTGCTGCCGGTCGCAGCCGCAGCAGCGGCCGTGCCTGTCGCGGCACTGCCCGAGCCGACAGCGGCCGGGGCGATCTTCTGCACGATGCCCTCGTACTCCACATCGCCGGTGGCGTCCGCCGTGATGACGGCCTTCATTCCCTCTTTGATGGAAGGCAGGTCGTATTCCTTCACCTTCACCTTTACCTGCAGCCCCTCTGTGTTCTCGATCGTGAACATTAGGCCGGTCGCGGTCGCGTTTTCCTCCGCGTACACGGCGGTAACCGTTCCGGCGGCGGGCGCGGTGACAGTGCATTTCTTCAGGTTATCGTTGAGGGTTTGAATCTCTGCCTGCAAAGATTCCGTGTTCGCCGCTATTTTTTCCGAGGTAACGGCGTCCTTGGCGCTGTCCAGCGACTGGCTGGCCGCGGTCTGCGCCGCTTTGAGCGACTGCACGGCACTGTCATAGGCAAGCTGCGCATCCTCAACCGCTTTCACATAGTTCTTCATCTTGTCTGTGGAGGCGTTCTGCGCGTCGATGGTAGCGGCATTGAGCGCCTTCTGCGCGTTATTATAGGCGAGCTGCGCGTCTTCATATGCCTGCTTTAACACCTTTACCGAGGTAAAGGCCCCTGTGGTATCATCAATAAACCCATTGTTTTCTTCAAAGTCGTCGATTTCCTTCTGCTTGGCGTCAATCTCAGTCTGACTCGCTCCGTCCTTCTTGAGCTCTTTCAGCTCATCCTTCAGATCGTCCAGCTCATCCTTAAACTCTTTTTTCGCCTTATTGTATTCCTTTTCCGCCCGGTCATAGGCCGCCTTGGCGGTAGTTGCGCTGGCAGTTGCCGACACCAGCTGGTTTTTCATTTCCTGATCCACCCGGGCCTGGTTGACGTCGCGGTCGTCAATCGCCTTGCTGAGCGTGCGCTGGGTATTTGTCACCTGATCCTGCGCAGTGTTGATCTGGGTGTTGAGTCCCTGATCCAGATTGTTCTTGGCGTCCTGATAGTTTTTCTCTGCGGACTGAATCCGCTGCTGTGAGCTTTCCGAACCGGTACGCAGAGCAATTTGCTTTTGCTGCAGGGTATTATGTATGTCGGTATCGTCCAGCTGCGCCAGCAGCTGCCCGGCGGCGACTTTGTCGCCCACCTTTACCGGCACACTCTCAATTGGGGCAGACACCTCGGCATACACATAAACCGTATCGGTGCTTTCCACATTGCCGCTGGCTTCCACAGTGCCGCGCAGCGTCTGTTCGGCCAGCGTCTCAGTCTGAACCGGTGTAGGCGTCGGTCCCTTCTGGGAAAAAACCGCAAACGCTGCTGCGATTCCGATCACCACAACACCGGCAATAATGATTACTTTCTTTTTTTTCACGGCGTTATCCTCCAATGGAAAAATGCGAACCTTACGCTCATTTGTATTACTCGATTAGTACAATAATACACTAATTTTTCGATAAAATCAATCGATTTCAATTATGGGAGCGCGGCTCATCATAATTTTACAGAATAGTCATAATTTCGCAACAGGCGCCCTGCGCCCTGCGAAAATTGTTAATGACATTAACTATATAATAAGAGTATTTATTTTGAATGTCAAGGCAAAAGTATTTGAAAGAAATACCATATGGGGAAAACGGTAGTTTTATCCGCAGCCTTTTTGTGGTAAAATAGCTGCAAAGCAGGTGGACCCCGGCGGGTTTGAGGCCGCTGACACATCGCGGTGCAGGTGAAAGAAAATAAAAAAAACAGGATGGCGCTTGCACCCCAGGATACAAAGGAGGAACCCCATGAAGCTGCAAGGATGGTATTTGTATAACAGCGCGTTCGTCTTAAAGACGGAAACCCATTGCTTTATTTTTGATTATTACCCGTATGCAGGGGAACCGCGCACCGGCTCTCTGGATTCCGGCCGGCTCGATCTTCAGCAGATACGCGAATTTGGCCTGCCTGTAACGGTATTCGTTTCTCACGCGCACTATGACCATTTTGACAAAAGTATTTTCACCTGGCAGGAAGAGCTTCCGGGGATTCACTATGTTCTTTCCGATGACGTTCCCGCTCCGCACGGCCTTTCATCCGATTTCGTATTAACGGTTCGAGCCGGTCAGCAATACGAGTGGAACGGCCTGGTGATCCGCACGCTGCTGTCTACCGACGAGGGCGTAGCGTTTTTGATCCGCATACCGGGCGCTGTCATCTACCATGCCGGCGACCTGAATTTCTGGGACTGGGAGGGCGAAAGCGACGCGTACCGCCGCCAGATGGAACAGGATTACAAAGAGCAGATCGACTGCATTGCGGGGGAACAGATCGATCTGGCGTTCGTCCCGCTGGACGGACGGCTTGAGGGAACCTACTGGAAAGGGCTGGACTACTTGATGCGTGCAACGGATACCCGCCACGTCGTTCCGATGCACTTCCGCGATCAATATGAGGTATTTGACTGGCTGCGCCGCCAGCCCGAAGCACAGGACTATCTGAACCGGGTGCAGGTGCTCACCCATCAGGGCCAGCCGTTTCTCTTTGACGTGGAATAACGCTGCCCCAAAAGAATGAAAAGCGCGGAAAGGGAGTACCCCTTCCGCGCTTTTTTACGCAGGAAATCCCGCGAAGGCGGAATCATCCCTTGATGAATTTTTCCATGAGCAGGTGGCCCGTGTCCACACGCAGACCGGTCGCAGCTGCGGATTCCTCCGAGAAGCAGTCTACGCCGGGGCATTCCTTGCTTTTGCGGTAAATCAGGAACGGCACAGGGTCGTTCGTGTGGGTGCGCAGCGCCAGCGGCGTCGGGTGATCCGGCACCACCAGAATGCTGTAATCGTCGTACTGCTCCATATCCTCGAGCAGCAGCTTCAAAATCCGGCCGTCAATGTATTCTATGGATTTTACCTTATTCTCAATCTCGTGGCGATGCCCGCACTCATCGGGGGCTTCCACATGAATGTACACAAAATCCTGGCCGTCTGCCAGCTCTTTCAGCGCGGCCCGCGCCTTGCCCTCAAAGTTGGTATCGATATAACCGGTGGCGCCCTCCACGTGCACCACGTGCATGCCGGAAAACTTGCCGATTCCCTTGAGCAGGTCGACCGCCGAGATCATCGAGCCTTTCAGGCCATATTTCTCCTCGAACGGAGAAAGCTGTGCGCGAACGCCCTCGCCCCAAAGCCACATGCTGTTGGCCGGGCGCTGACCGCGCGCCACACGCGCCTGGTTCACCGGGTGATTTTTCAGCAGATCATACGATTTCACCATCATATCATACAGTTTGGCCGCGTTGGGGTGCGTGGGAATATACTCGCGGATCGGCTTGCCGGTGATATCGTGCGGCGGTGTCAAAGTGCCGACTTCCAGCGTGCCGTTATTCCAGATCAGGCAATGACGGTAGCTGACGCCGCTGTACAGTCGGAACTCCTCACTGTCGAAATGCTCCGCCAGATATTTGATCAGGATTTCCGCTTCCTCGGTGGAAATATCGTCGGCACAGTAATCCAGAATCGTCTTGTCGGCGTATTCAGGCTCGTCCGAAAGCGTGACGAGATTGCAGCGGAACGAAACATCCGTGGGCTTCATATCGATGCCGATACTGCCTGCCTCCAGAGGAGAGCGGCCGGTGTAGTAGACTGCGGGGTCGTATCCCAGAACCGACAGGTTTGCCACGTCGCTGCCGGGCTTCAGGTGATCCGCCACCGTCTTGACCAGGCCAACCTGTGACTTCTTTGCCAAAGAATCCATATAGGGCTTGCGGGCGGCCTGCATGGGGGTTTTTCCGCCCAGCTCCTCAACCGGATAGTCCGCCATTCCATCGCACAACAAAACTACGTATTTCATAGAGAGTTGTCCCTTCCGTATGATTTAGAGTTTAGTCTATTCTAACACAATCCGCACCGGATTTCAAACCGTTCGGCAGTCATAACCAACCGTGGCTGTAAATTCCGCCGACCAATTGGATCACAAGCGTAACGGCATAGATGGCGCCGCACAAGGGCAGCCTGCTTTTGCCCGAAATCGGGAGCGACTGATGCAGCGCAAGCACACCGGCCAGCAGCCCTAAAGCAAAGCCCAAAACGCCAAACAACAAAAGACCCGTCGCCATCAGCACCGGAATCATTACCGTGGCCCAAACGGGAATCAGCGACATCGGCACGTACGGCTTGCCGGATCTCAGGTAAACGCCATCCACAGCCACGTCAACAGAATTGCCCATCGCCGTGATCCGGATATCCTTGCCGTCCACAGACAGATCCTCGTCGATCACCCGAACAAACTGATTCTTGCTTTTCGCGGCGCGCCGTTCGCCGTCCACATGCACCGTGGCGCGAAACAATCCAAATTTAATCCCGACCTCGTGCGGCTGACCGTCTACGGTAACCGTCCAGTTTCGAAAGCCGTCCATTCCATTTCCTCCGTTCTGCCGCAGGATCAGGGCTGCGCCCTCCCCGCAGATACTTCTTGCCATCGTATCGCATTCATTATACTACCGGCAGCATTCCTGCGGCAATAGGGAGACTTGATTCTGCTTCCATAAAACAGCAAAAAGCCCGCAGGCAAAACTCTGTTTGCCGCGGACAAATAAAAAAAGCAGCCAAGATTTCTCTTTGCCGCTGAATGATCGTTTCATTATACAGACCTTACCGTTCCGGCCTATCGCCGGCCCGGTATGCTTTCGCATGGCGCTGATTCCAATATTTCGCGCAGACTCCGTTTGTCTATCCTGTATAACTTGTTTATAGTATAACCCCACTTATCCGATTTGTCAATAGTCTATTTGCAAATTTACTTATATTTAACAAATAATTAATATTCATCCCTATTTTCACAAATTCTGCCCGCTCCCCTCTTCGTGCCATAGCGAAAAATTGTTCCTTTTTTCAGCGTTGATTTGAAAGGTGAATTTTTCTATGACTTGTCTCACATAAAAATTCTGCTGGCGCAGGCTTGCCCCTCGTGCCAGCAGAATTCACACGGGCAACCCATAAAGATAAAAATAATGCTTACAAGACGAAAGGCTACTTCCGCGCAAAAACAGCCAGCGCACGCGCGACGAATGGAGCGCGAAGCGGAAACTTTTATCTGAGCTGCCCCGCGACGTATGTGCAGGTTTAACCTGCAAAAAAGCAGCTAAGATTTCTCTTAGCTGCTGAATCATCTTTTCATTATACAGACCTGGCCGTTCCGGCTTCTGCCGGCCCGGTATGCTTTCGCATGGCGCTGATTCCAATATATCGCGCGGACTCCGTTTGTCCGTCCTGTATAACTTGTTTATAGTATAACCCCGCCTATCGGATTTGTCAACGGATTAATCTGTTTTTTACACAAATTACACAAAACCTTAAATTCCAAGCAGCTTCGGTGACGCTTCTTTCAGCTTACCGATGATCTCAAGAGCCTCTTCCCGATGCGCGCCGCGTGCGGAAAGATAAATCTTGATCTTCGGCTCAGTACCGGAGGGACGCACCATCAGCTTGCAGCCGTTTTCCATGCGATACTCCAAAACGTTTGATTTCGGCAGATCAATGGGACTCTGCTCCTCGCCGTCAAAACGAATCCTGGTCTCATAATCGCTGTGGCCGATCACGCGGTAACCCGCAATCTGCTCCGGCGCGGCTTTGCGCAGCGCATCCATCATACCGGACATCTTATTCATGCCGTCCTGTCCTTCAAACGCGAAGTTCAGCAGATCGTTGATATAATAGCCGTGTTTTTGGTACAGATCGCCCATTGCTTCCACCAGTGTTTTACCCTGGCGCTTGTAATAGAGCGCCATTTCGCAGATCAGCATGCTGGCATTTACGGCATCCTTATCGCGCACATAGCTGCCCGCCAGATATCCGTAGCTTTCCTCGTAGCCGAAAATAAAGCGGTCCCGCTCCCCTTTGGCCTCCAGTTCCCCGACTTTTTCACCGATGTATTTGAAGCCGGTAAGCACCTTGAACAGCTCGATCCCATATTCCGCCGTGACCGCCTCGTTCATATCGGTGCTGACGATTGTGCTGACCACCGCCGGGCGCTCCGGCATGGTGCCATTCTGACGTCGCATGCGCGCCACAAAATCCAGCAGAAGAACACCGACCTCGTTGCCGTTGAGCAGCACGAATTCGCCATTGTGCCGCACGGCGATGCCCACGCGGTCGCTGTCGGGGTCAGTTGCCAGCAGCAGATCGGGCTGCAGGCGCGCGCTGAGGTCGAGTCCCTTTTGCAGCGCCTCGCGGAATTCCGGATTCGGATAAGGGCAGGTGGGGAAGTTTCCGTCCGGCTCGGCCTGTTCGGGAACGACCGTAACATCGCTAATGCCGATTTCTTTCAACACGCGGGTCACACACATGCGTCCCGCACCGTTGAGCGGCGTGTAAACCACCTTCAGGCCGCCATCGATGTCGCGGAGCAGGCTCTGGCTCTTCACGGCCTCTATATACGCATCCGCTACCTCCTGCGGAATCGTCCTAATCAGGCCCTTCTCCACGCCTTCCTCATAAGAAATATGTTTGACGTCGCTGAAAATATCGAGACTATTGATCTCCTCCAGCACGCGGTCGGCCATTTCCAGCGCAATCTGGCAGCCGTCGCTGCCGTACGCCTTGTAGCCGTTGTATTTGGCGGGATTATGGCTCGCCGTTATGTTGATGCCCGCGTCACAGTGCAGGTAACGCACTGCAAAGGACAAAGCGGGAGTGGGCATCAGCTCGGGATACAGATGAGCCGTAATGCCGCTGGCCGCCAGAACACCTGCGGCCTCCCTTGCAAAAAGCTCGGAATTGATCCGGCTGTCGTGGGCAATTGCCACCGCGCCGCCGGGTTTCTTTTTATTCAGATAATTCGCGAGGCCCTGGGTTGCTTTCCGCACGGTGTAAATATTCATCCGGTTGGTTCCCGCGCCCAACACGCCGCGCAAGCCGCCCGTTCCAAATTCCAGATCGCGGTAAAACCGGTCGTTGATCTCCTCCGGCTGATCGGCAATGTCTTCCAGCTCCTGAGTCAGCTTCGGGTCTTCCAAAGGGGTATTGCGCCATCTCTCATATTCTGTCATATCCGGTACGTTCCTTTCCTTTCGCCCGATCAAAAGACGTTATTTGTATCATCCTTCTACTTGAAAACAAACCATTGATTTCCCCCCCTGCCTGCAGCAGGGAAGAAATCTCCGTATTCCAGTAAGCCCTTTTTGAAGTTGGATCATCTATCCTTAGAGTAGCATCGGCACACCATTTTGTCAATGCGAAACAAGGCGGCAAACCTGACGTCTTACCCACCCGTACGAAAGCCCTTTTTGCCTCTGAATTTCGAGTTCTCTTCCACCCTAATTCGCACGGATCACATTCGTTACCACGCCCTGCGGCGTCAAATCCACAATGCCGTAGCTGGCATCTGCTCCGCGCAGAGAACCCGGATTCATCACGTACAGTCCGTTATCATACTCCGTGTATGGTACATGCGTATGCCCGAACAGCAGAATCGTTGCTTTTTGCAGACGTGCGGCCAGCTTGATTTCATCCAGTGTGTATTTTACATTGTACAAATTACCGTGGGTATAGAAAATCTTGCGGTTTTCCAACTGGATTTCCCCCAGCGGGGGCAGTGCGGATCCCCAATCGCAGTTGCCGCGCACCTGTAAAAACATCTTTTCCGGATGGACAAAGCGTTCATCCTCCATGTCGTCGCACCCATCCCCCAGATGGATCACCACCTCGGCCTTCGGCTGCGACAAAATCACGCGGTGCAGGGTCTGCCGATCTCCATGTGTATCTGACACAACTAAAATTCTCATGGAACCTCCTTCTATCACAATGCCGCTTTTTACTCAACCAGTTTTACAGTTCTTTTCTGATCAACAGCGGTAAAAGAACCGCCAATTGAAAAAAGTATTGTCCTTTTCTTCAAATCGGCGTTTCGGGTTCTTTCCCCGCCGAAGACGGAGGCAGAACTGCCGATTTTAAAGTGTTTTGTGCTTTAACTTTCATATCCCGAACCTCTCATTCATATCATAGGAAAAGGGGTGATAATGATGCAATCGAACCAATCCAACCAAGCCAACGAAAAACAGCTTCTGCTGAATCTGCTTGCGCAGCGCCTTGGCAAAAGTCCGGACGAAATCATGCAGTACGCGGAAAACGGAAACCTGCCCGCTCTGATGCAAAACATGAACCCGAATGACGCAGCTACACTGCAAAAGGTGCTGAACGACCAGCAGGCAATTCAAAAGCTGATCAGCTCACCGCAGGCGCAGGATTTGATGCGCCGCCTGAACGGACAGAAATAAGAAAAGGGTGTGAGGGTATGGATGATCTCACCAGCAAAATCAACGAGCTGCTCAGCGACCCACAGGCCATGCAGCAACTGAATAGTCTGGCGGCCTCGCTGGGGCTGGGGAATTCCACACCTAACACCCCCACGCCTCCGGGGCAGAACGCACCTGCCGGCAATAACCCTCTTCAGGGGCTGGACCTGAGTAGTCTGGCCGGTCTTTTGGGGAATGCCGGTTCTGCCGCCCCGGGCGGCGGAAACATACCCCAGTCCCCCGGTGCGCCCGGCGGGCTGGATACCGCAAAGCTCAGCTCGCTGCTGTCAAGCCTTGGCGGCGCAGGCGGCCTGAATGCCTTGTCGGGCCTTCTGGGCGGCGGGGGCGATGGCGGAGGAGGACTCGGCGCACTCGCCGGCCTTCTGGGTGGAAACGGGGGCGGCGGAGGACTCGGTGCGCTCTCCGGCCTGCTGGGCGGGGGCGGGGGTGGCGGGCTGGACGGCGACACCCTGCAAGTCGTCTCGAAAATTCTGCCTTTGCTTTCTACCTTCCGGCAGGAAGACAACAATACCCGGCTGCTGCACGCCCTGCGTCCTCTTCTAGGGCCGGAGCGCCAGAAGAAGGTGGATGAAGCCATAAAAATGCTTTCGATGCTGCGCCTGCTGCCGGTACTCCGCGGGCAGGGAATTCTGTAACGGAAGGGGGATTTCGCAGTGGCGACCAACGATACCAACGATATGCAGCGTATGCAGCAGGACGCCATCCGCCGGGTGCGTGAAATGCAGAACCGCGCTCAGCAAAGCCTGACTCGCTCACAGCAGGCCGCACCCACGGAGCCCCAAACGCCCGAGCCTGAGCCACAGCCACAGCGTCATCATGATTCTTCCCCTGCACATGGAGCGCCGCCCACCTTACCGCTCCCACAGCCCAGCACGCTTTCAAACCTGTTTGACGGGCTGCTGCAGGACGGCGAACGCACACTGATTCTGGTTCTGCTTTTAATTCTTGTTTCGGAAAAGGCCGATACCGGCCTGATCTTTGCGCTGATGTACTTGATTATTTAAAAATTTCGGTTTTTAGAAGTTCCTCTGATAGGTTCCATTTTCTCCTACTTTGAGAGAGAAAAAGTCTTTACGAGAGTCGGCCGCCGAAAGCCATACTTACGCACTTCTCTTCTTCCCTCCAAAGATGGTAAAACGCTTCGATTGGTTGAGCCCGGGCCATAGGCCCGGGCTCATTTTAGTTAAGACGCATTGTCAGCACGGACAGCCGTCACATATTCGCTTTTGCCGTCCGCGGTTTTCTTCAGAACATACTGCATATATTTCACCGGCTCGGGAGTAGCGCTTTCGCTCTCGGTGCCGTCCTGCCAGTCACCGACCACATAGCCGACGCGCAGAATGACGGTATCACCGGATTTCTTACTACTGACCGTATACGGGGCGAAACTGCTCTGCGAGCTGTACGGAGTAACGCGGAACACGTTTTGCTCCGAATCGTATTCAAAGAAGGTTTCCTCCTGCGGATTCGACGGCTGCAGGTCGCAGTCCGGGCCAAACAGAGCGTGGCAGGCATCCACTACGTCGCCAAGAGGAACCAGCGTACGGCCCTGATCATCATAGCTGTTGTACTGGGCTCCGTTTTGCGTCACGGCGCGCCACAGTGAGGCCTTCATGATCATTTCGGCATCCGCTTCCTTGGAACTTTCAAACGGCTCGGGGTCCTGCATCACAACCGGGGACAGGAAGGTATCGTACGCGCGCAGCTGACTGTCGTCGGTTACGGCCCGGTAAATCTGCTGGCTCACACCCCACACGATCACCGAAAGGCCCACAAACGCGAGCACCATGATCAAAGCTCCCATGCCGATTCCATAGCGGTATTTACCGCGCCTGCGAAGCGACGGAACCCGATCCGCGGCAGCGGGTACAGCCGCTGCTTCCGGACTCTCCACGATTTCCTGCTGCTCCTGCTCCTGTTCCTCGGGTGAACGCGAGTCCTTCTTGATCAGCAGAATATCCTCACGGCCGGCAGTCTCGCCTTCCGGCAGAAAATCATCCAACTCCGGTTCCGGCTCGGGGTCTGGGGCCTGCGCCGCCTGCGCCAGATCAGCCGCCATTTTCTGCGCTTTGATCCTGGCCTGCTCCGCTGCCTCCAGCGCTACGCGCACCTTTTTTTCTTCCGGGCTGCGTTTGGAGGATTTCTTCCGTTTCTCCGGCTTTTTCTGATATGCCGACCGGTAGTCCGAAGAAACCTGCGTCTCATCGCTCTTTTTGCTTTCGGCAAAGCGGTCAAAATCGATTTCCTCTATTAGTTCCTCCGGAAGCTCGCCGTGTTCCCCGGCCTGTTCCTGCTTCTTTTCATTTTGCTCTGAGTTCATGGCCTCTCCTTTTTATCCTAACGATCTTAAAAAAGCCGCTGAGTTCCTTCCCCGCCAAAGGTGGGGAAGGAATCGCTGTTTTTACATAAAGTCACGCTGAGTCACTATTCTCTGATTTGCCCATCGCCGGTAATAATGAATTTCTGAGATGTCAGCTCATTGACGCCCATAGGCCCTCTGGCATGCAGTTTCTGGGTGGAAATGCCGATTTCGGCCCCAAGCCCAAACTGACCGCCGTCGGTAAAGCGCGTGGAAACATTCACATACACTGCAGCCGCATCCACGCGGGAAGTGAATTGCCGGGCGTGCCCGTAATTATTCGTCACAATCGCCTCGCTGTGACCGGAGGAATATTTCGAGATATGCTCGATCGCCTCATCCAGAGAATCCACCACGCGCACTGCCAGAATATAATCCGAAAACTCGGTGGCCCAGTCGTCTTCCACGGCGGGGATCACCGTATCGCACGCTCCCAGGTTCTGCAGGGCGCGCTCATCAGCACGCAGCTGCACCTTTTTCTCGTCGAGCATTTTCTTTGCGACAGGCAGAAATTTCTCCGCTACCGCGCTGTGAACCAGCAGCGTTTCCGCCGCATTGCACACAGAGGGGCGAGAGGTTTTGGAATTGAAGATGATCCTCGCCGCCATTTCCAAATCGGCGCTGTCGTCCACATATACATGGCAGTTGCCCACACCCGTTTCAATAACGGGCACATGCGAGTTTTCCTTTACCGAGCGGATCAAGCCCGCTCCGCCGCGGGGAATCAGCACGTCGAGGTACTCGGTAAGCCCCATCAGCTCCACCGAGCTCTGGCGGCTGGTATCCTCGATCAGCTGAATGCTGTCGCGGGGCAGCCCGGTGCTCTCCACAGCGTCGCGCATCACTTCCGTAATCGCGGTGTTGGAATGAATGGCCTCTTTGCCGCCGCGCAGGATAATCGCGTTGCCGGCCTTCAGACACAGCACCGCCGCGTCCGCCGTTACATTGGGGCGGGCCTCGTAAATCATGCCGATCACGCCCAAGGGAACGGCAACCTTTTCGATTTTCATTCCGTTGGGGCGAACCTCACCGGAGAGAATGCGGCCGATGGGGTCTGTCTGCGCGGCTACCTGCCGCGCACCCTCTGCCATATCTTTGATGCGGGCTTCGTTCAATGTCAGGCGGTCGAGCATCGATTCACTCATACCGCCGGCGCGCGCCTGCTCAAGGTCGATTTTATTTGCACTGATTATTCTTTCCACATTTGCAACCAAACCATCCGCAATGCTCATCAGCGCGGCGTCTTTTTTGGCGCCGGCATTGGCCAGCACACGGGCGGCCGCCTTGGCCTTTTGGCCCATTTCCTGCAGCTTTGTCATAGCGCTTCCCCTTTCTATGAGAAACAGTTCCGTTTCAGAAAACGTAAAGTCTTAAGTTGTATTTAAAAATATTCTTCCCCGAGAAAACCACGGGTATAAAAAATGCGCGGCCGCCGGCAGCACCCCTGCGGGGGCTGCCTTTGCCCGGGCTCCCGCAAGGAGCCCGGGCAAACCAATGCCGGACAGGCATGGGGCGTACGCGCGCGATGTGTTTTTATTCCGCTTCGAATATCGTCCCCAGGTCTTCTCCCGCCAGCAGACGGTACAAATCCTTCGGGGCAGCGCCGTTGATGATGCCGCACGGAATCCCTGCCGCGGTAGAAACCATAGCCGCAGAAATTTTGGTGCGCATTCCCCCGGTTCCTCTCGCAGAGCCTTCCCCGCCGCCGAGTTCTTTGATCTCATCGGTGATTTTTTCGACTCGCGGGACTCTTTTTGCATTGGGGTCCTTCCTCGGATCGGCGTCGTACAATCCGTCGATGTCGGTCAGAAGCACCAGAAGGTCGGCCTCCGCCAGTACCGCCACCGTAGCGGACAGCGTATCGTTATCGCCAATATGCGCGCCCATCAGCTCATCGATAGACACCGTATCGTTTTCATTCACGACCGGAATAATGCCCATATCAAGCAGGGTTCGGAAGGTATTCTGCACATTCCGCTTGCTGATCTGCTCGATCATCACGTCGCTCGACAGCAAAACCTGAGCCACAGTGTGGTTGAACTCCCCAAAGAATTTATCGTAAAGGAACATCAGCTCACACTGGCCCACCGCCGCGACTGCCTGTTTTTTCTCGATCTCACGCGGTCGTTCCTTCAACCCCAGTTTGCTCATGCCAATCGCTAGCGCTCCAGAGGTAACCAAGATCATTTCCTTACCGGAATTCTGCAGGTCGCTAAGTACCTTACAGAGCTCCTCCATGGTGCGGAAATTCGCCTTCCCGTTATCGTACGTCAGGGTTGAGGTGCCAACTTTGACAACGATCCGCTTGGCCTGTGTGATTTCAGACATTCCTTTCACTCCTTTTCCTGGTTCTATCTATATGCAAAGCAGGCCGAGCCTGCTCATACAATGCCAAACAAAACCTATCCGTTTCCGGATTCCCCCACTCCCGCGGTGGTTTCTTCCTCTCCCCTGCGGTAGCGGGTTTTGCCGCAGTACACGCATGCGCACAGCGCAGCGAACACCAGCACCAGCGGCTCGCTGGCGGCAGAAAGCCCCAGCACTACTCCCGTGAGCACATCCGACGGGTAGTGAACGAATAAATAGAGGCGGGAAAACGCCATCAAAAAAGCAAACGTAAAAGCGACGATCCCCAGCGCATGGTTGGCGTGAAAAATAATCAGCGCCGCGCCAAAGGAAGACATCGTGTGACCGGACGGAAATGAATAATCCGTAGGCCGGTTCACCAGCAGCTTTTGGTCCGGGTATGTATGGCAGGGTCTTGGCCGTGCCACCAGGGGCTTGAGCACAAAGTTCGTCAGCACGCCGCAGGCGGCCAGAACAAAGAACATGACGACCCCGGCTTCCCGGTAATGCGGCATCAGGAAAAACACAACCATCACGGTTGCCCACACCGCACCTACATTTCCCACCAGAGAAATGTACGGCATCACTGCGTCAAACAGGCTGCAGCGAAAATTCCGCTGAATCATGCGCAGCATCTTTATATCGATTGTCTGTATCCGATCAAACATCAAATAATTCCTTTCCGATCCCCTCGAACAAAGCCGCCTCAAATACGGCCCGGGGATTTCATATCCATTAAAATACCATTCATTCCCAAATTCAGGTCATTCAATGATTCACCGCGCTGCGATGGTCTTATGTAGTATGATACCATACATTTACGAGCGGATACTTATATCCATGACCGACCGTAAAATTCCTCGACTGATGGTTCAACACGCTCTTCACCCCGGGGCTTTGCTTCAGCATGCGGAATGAAGTCATTATACCACAAACGCACCGCGCTGTTGTAATATATTTACAAATCAGCGGTATAATAGGCTACTTATAGTTATTATACCCTATCTGAAAATATCTCACAAGGGATAAAAGCTGCGAAAAAGTGAAAAGTTTTCGCGAAAAAGCCGTTAAAAAAGCACAGTTGAGATTGAAAAGCGGCTCTGATTCCATCAAAGCCGCCTTCGGAATTTTCACTTTATTTTGCTATACCGGTTATAGAAAATGCTCGATCATATACAGTGTTTTTGAGGATTCCACGTAATAAAGGTACATTCTGGTGCTACCTTTATTCTTTGCTTTCATTCCCAGTGTTGCGCCGTCAAAGTCAGGAAGGTATTTCTGCTCTACCGTGATTCCACTGGACAGTATTTTTAATACATCTTCCCTTTCTTCCTCCGGCACAGCTGAAATTGGCTTCATTGATTCGGGAAATGCGGGAGTCTTATCATACTGAAACACATGGTACCGCTCGCCGTCCCCATGAATATTGGCTTCACTTTGAGTTTCATACAGCTGTTTTGCATTTGTGGGCATCGAAACATTCCAATTCTGTTGAAAGACAAAAAAGTAATCCCTGCCGTTTTTCAGCTGAATTCCAGCCCATACTGAACCGAGCAAAATTACAGCCAGAACGGCGACAATTACCCGAAATTTCTTTTTTTTCACAGCTGTACCTCCTATTGATTTTTACGATACCAAGCATAATTCCTACAGTTCCTCTTTAAAAAAAGCGACCGTTTTCTTCCAGGAATGTTCGCTTTCTTTCATAACGCCATACCAGGAGGCTTTGGGGGATCTGGAATTTGGCTGAAACGCAACCGTCATCATATGCCCGCTGTTCGGATAAATGTATTTATGATACGGTAACACAAACCCCGATAGCCGCAGTCTTTCTGAAATGGACACCGCAGAGGAAAACGCGGGCCATATTTCATCGCTATAGGCGGCCAACACAAGCACGCTCCCGTTGATCTGTTCCACTGGAATCACACTTTCTTCCGAGTGGTATTCCAATTTTCGATTCATAAGCTTCTCCTTCAGATAATTCGTCATACTGAATTGCGTATAGGGAACCTCCTTTGCATGCTCTGTCCAGGAAGAGGATTTCGAGGGCTTCCATTTTTTTATTCCCTCCATCACCCAGGCCGAGGGGGAATTTGCCACCACACATTTCAAATCGGGAAAACGGCTGGCCGAAAGCAACGCGAACTCCGCACCTTTCGATCTCCCGTAAATTCCGATTCTGTCTGGGTTTACTTCCTTTCTTTTTTTCAGGATGGAGATGGCCTCCTCTACAATTTCGAGTGGAATTCTTTCCAGAAACTCGGAAACACCCTGCATTCCAAAATAACAGACAGCCAGTGTTACAAAACCATACCCCGACAACAATTGCGCAATATTCTGGGCCTTTTCAATTCTTCCCTCACTGCCGCTTACTACGATAATCGCAGGGGCGTTGACACATCCCTCCCCGAAAAACAGCCGCCCCTGAAGCCCTAGCCCGTAAACAACCTCCCCTTTAACCGTGGGCGGCTGATAATATCTTTTGAATTCCGTCTCCGCCAAACATCGGGTTTGCTCGAACGCCTGCAGGCAAACCCGGTAACTTTCAAAATAAGGCACCTCCTCAAAACAATCCACAAGGGCCTTCTTGCGCGGATGGACGGGCTTGAGCCGAAAGAAAAGTCCCATCGGGCACACACCCGTATAGCTGCCAAAAAGAGCCGGGTCCTTTTCCAAAGAAATACTGCCGTTCCCATCCGACAAAAAGGTTGCCTGCGCGCTCCATTCGACATTATGATCTAACTCCATGGAGGCATTCACGCAATAATAATCACTTACCGTCGCCTTTATGCAGATTTGCGTATTGGCCGGTAAATGAGTTATGCTGATTCGCATTTCACAATCCGCTTGCAGATTGTCGCTTTTTATCTTAAATTCGGACATGCTTTCTTCTTTCGTAACGGTCATCTCCTGTCAAAGTCTGTTGGGCCCGCTTCATTGCTCCACGGCAGGGTTTCCCATACCTGCTGAACCTCTTGCATCAGCTGCGGCAGCAGAGAAAGCATCTCTTCCGGATACCGCTGCAGCACCTTGTTGAGCCTCTGATTGAGATACTCGTGCTGTTCCCGATGTTTTTGGCATACCGCTTTTCCCCTAGAGGTAAGAGACAACGATACTTCATTTTCGGTTTCCTCTGAAGGGGTTTTCAGAACAAGGCCCTTCTGAACCAATTTGGATACCATTTGAGACACCGCGCTTCGGCTAATTCCTTGCTTTTGCGAAAGACTGATTCCATTCATTCCCTCCGAGCTACCAATCTCTGCGATGGTGTGAATTTCCGCAACAGTACACTTCTCTTCCTCAAGCATGTAATGCTGATTTTTTTCAAGCCTTTTATAGCTCTTGACAAAATCAAACAGTGCGGTGCTTATCTGTGCAATCGTTCCATCGTCCACACTCAGGCCTCCCTCTGTTTAGTTGCTTAACATTATAACTCCATTATGCAGAAATAACAACTGAAATGCACCAAAAAAGCGAATCTGCCCCCTCATTTTCTTCGCGTCGCTTTTATCTAAAAAAAGGCCGCCTCACTGGGCGGCCTTTTCCTCATTAACTTTGTGAAAAATAAAAGCGTTTCTTACTGGCGCGGCTTATTGTTATTGGGGCGGAAACCGTTGCTGCCGCGGCGGTCGTCACGGCGATCGTCTCTGCGGGGAGCAGGACGGCGGGGAGCGTCGGAAATCTCGTTCTCCGGCACAAGGCCCTCTACCTCGATCAGCGCGTCACGGCGGGAGAGGTTCAGGCGGCCCTTATCGTCGATCTCGAGCACCTTGACCATCACTTCGTCGCCGACATTGACTACATCGGTCACCTTCTCGGTGCGCTTGACGTCAAGGCGGGAAATGTGAACCAAACCCTCCTTGCCGGGGGCGATCTCGACAAACGCGCCGAAGTCCATCAGGCGGGTTACCTTGCCGTTGTAGATGGCGCCGGGCTCCGGATCGTTTACGATCGTATCGATGATCGTCATTGCGCGGCGGCAATTGTCGATGTCGATGCCGGAAACGAATACGTGGCCGTCATCCTCAATGTCGATCTTCACGCCGCACTCAGCGGAAATCTTCTGAATCACCTTTCCGCCGGAACCGATGACCTCGCGGATCTTCTCTGTGGGGATCACGGTAGACAGCATCTTGGGCGCGTATTTCGAAAGCTCCGCACGCGGCGCGGGAATCTGCGGGAGCATGATGTCGTCGAGGATATAATCGCGGGCCTTGTGTGTCTTTTCCAAAGCCTCTTTAACCATTTCGGGGGTCAGGCCATCGATTTTCAGGTCCATCTGAATGGCGGTGATGCCCTCATGGGTACCGGCCACCTTAAAGTCCATATCGCCGAAGAAATCTTCCAGACCCTGAATGTCCACCATGGTCATCCAGCGATCGCCCTCGGTGATCAGGCCGCAGGAAATACCGGCTACCGGCGCCTTGATCGGCACACCGGCATCCATCAGAGCCAAGGTGCTGCCGCACACGGAACCCTGAGAGGTGGAGCCGTTGGAAGACAGAACCTCAGAAACCAGACGCAGTGCATAGGGGAATTCCTCCACGGGGGGAATCACCGGCAGCAGAGCGCGCTCAGCCAGAGCGCCGTGGCCGATTTCGCGGCGGCCGGGGCCGCGGCTGGGCTTTGTTTCGCCAACAGAGTAGGACGGGAAGTTGTAGTGGTGCATATAGCGCTTGTACTCTTCGTCGTCAATGCCGTCGAGCAGCTGGCGGTCTGTGACCGGGCCGAGGGTGACGATGGTGAGCACCTGGGTCTGGCCGCGGGTGAACATACCGGAGCCGTGAACGCGGGGCAGCAGGCCAACCTCCGCCGCGAGCGGACGGATCTCATCCATGCCACGTCCGTCTACGCGCTTGCGCTCATCGAGCAGCCAGCGGCGCACCACATATTTTTGGGTCTTATACAGGCATTCGTCGATCTTTGCCGCGCTGTCGGGGTAAAGCTCGTCGAATTTCTCATGCACTTTTTCGTAAACCGGCTTCAAACGGGCGTCGCGCACTGTCTTGTCGTCGGTGTCGAGCGCCAGGCGAATGTCCTCGATCGCGAATTCCTTGATCGCGGCGAGCATCTCCTCATCGGGCTCGTTGCTCGGGTAGCTGAACTTCTCTTTGCCGATTTCTTCCTTCATCTTCTTGATCAGCTCGATGATCGGCTGGTTGGCGGCGTGACCCGCCATGATGCCGTTGTACATCACATCGTCGCTCACCTCATTCGCACCGGCCTCGATCATTGCGATGCGGGAATCGGTAGAGGCCACGGTAACGGCCATCTGAGACTTCTCTTTCTGCTCGGCGGTAGGGTTGATAACGATCTCACCATCCACATAGCCGACGGAAACAGCAGAGATCGGCCCTCTCCACGGGATGTCCGAAATGCTGATCGCAATGGAGGTACCCACCATGGCGGCGATTTCGGGGGAGCAGTCGGGGTCTACGGACATAACGGTGCAGACGACGGAAACGTCGTTGCGCATGTCCTTCGGGAACAGCGGGCGAATGGGGCGGTCGATCACGCGGGAAGCCAGAACCGCTTTTTCGGAGGGGCGGCCTTCACGCTTTAAGAACGAGCCGGGGATTTTGCCGACTGCGTACAGCTTTTCCTCAAAGTCAACGGAAAGCGGGAAAAAGTCGATGCCGTCGCGGGGCTTGGCCGAGGCCGTTACTGCCACGTGAACGGCGGTTTCGCCGTAGCGCACAAGGCATTCGCCATTGGCCAGCTGAGCCATTTTACCGGTTTCGACCACCAGCGGGCGGCCGGCGAAGTCAGTTTCATATACCTTGAAATTTTCGAACATCAAAAAATCCTCCTTGTAACTTCTTTTTTCAGAATGCCCGGGAGGGAAACAGGCTTAGCAATTAAACCAATTCCTATGCATGCCGCCTAGAAACTCGTTTCACTGCTAAAACCCAGTTCCTCCCGTAAGCAAAATAATTTCGCACAGATGCCTAAAAGGCAGACGGCTAAAAAAGCCGTCTGCCCGAAACAGCGTGCTATTACTTACGGATGCCCAGTTTCTCGATAATGGCGCGATAACGCACAATATCCGTTTTGGTCAGGTATTTCAGCATACTTCTTCTCTGTCCGACCATTTTCAACAGGCCGCGGCGAGAATGATGGTCTTTCTTGTGGATCTTGAGGTGATCGGTCAAATCGTTGATTCTCTTCGTCAGGATCGCGATCTGAACTTCGGCGGAGCCGGTATCTCCCTCGTGCAGAGCATACTGCTCAATAATCTGCTGCTTTTCTTCTTTTAACATGGTTTTTCCACCCTTTCCGTGCGGGTTACGCACATTGTACCCTCAATCCCAGCAAAAGGCCGGTGAATTCCCCATAGGGGCTTATTCCTTATTCCGGGAAAGGGGCTGTCAACTAACTGATTGATTATACCATAGCTTCCTGGGTTTGTAAATAGGGGCTTACCAGGCTGCGGGCCGTCTCAGCGTCGCGTAGAATCGCCTGCCGCAGCTGATCGAGATCGTCGAATTTCTGCTCGGGCCGCAGGAAGCAAACCAGCTCCACCGGCACGCGGCGGCCATACAGGTCGCCCGAAAAGCCGTCGATCATCGTTTCGGCCAGCACCCCGTCGGAACCGACGGTAGGCCGTATTCCAATATTTGTCACTCCGGCATACCGTTTGCCGCCTATGGTTACGACCGAGGCGTACACACCGAACCGGGGACACAAAAAGCCCGGCGGAAACGGCTGGTTAATGGTGGGCGCGCCCAGCTTGCGTCCCAACTGACGCCCATGCGCCACCGGGAAATCCACCGAGTAAAACCGGCCCAGAAGACGGGCGGCCTCCGTGGTATCGCCTGCCTGCAGCGCCTCGCGGATGCGCGTGGAGCTCACCGGTCTGCCATCGAGAGTAAGCGCCGGTACGACCGCCACCTCAATGCCGAACTCCGCGCACAGCTCTTTGAGCTCCGCGCTGCCGGCCTTGCCGCCGCGGCCAAAATGAAAATTAAAGCCACAGCTCACCTCTTTGGCGCGCATGACACCATGCAGAATGTTTTCCACAAATTCCCGCGGTGACAATGTGCGCACCTCTTCAAAACGGGGCATGTACACTCGGCGCACACCCAGACGCTCGAATATCCGCAGCTTGCTCTCGCTGGCGGTCAGGCGCAAATCGCCGTCGCCTTTGAACATCTCCTGCGGGCTGGCATCGAAGGTAAACACCGTAGGAACCAGCTTACGGGCCGTAAAGGTCACGCAAGAAATCACTCTCTGATGCCCCAGGTGGACTCCGTCAAAAACACCCATGGCCACCGCACTCTCCGACGGCGCAATCTGTTTTAAATCATGGAACACCTGTAATCTCAAACCAAAACCTCCCGATCAGCGCTTCCCCTTGCCCATACCCCTGAAAACCGGCTGTATTTCAGGCCTTCTGCTCCGTACCGCTGTCATAAAACAGACGCAGCACGGCCAGCTCCTGCGTTTCGGCATCCGCCCGGCCAAGACCCAAAAATTCCCCTTCGGGCGAATAGACCCTCACCCGCGCCTCCGGCGCAAGAGGATCCCTCAGCCGCAGACGCTCCAGCGCCAGCGCACCGCCATTTTGAAAACGCACGCTCTGTGCGGCCGTTACCGAAATCTGCGGCAGATGGAGAAACAGGCTTTCCACCGGCAGAACCCGACTCTCGAGCTGACTCTGCTCCGCAAAAGAGCGGGCTTCGTCGAGCGAAAGCGCCTGCTCCAGCGAAAAGCCGCAGGCCCGGGTACGCCGAAGCGCCGTCATCATGCCGAGACTGCCCACGGCTTGTCCCAAATCGGCGCACAGCGCGCGGATATACGTTCCCTTTGAGCATTCGACCAGCAGGCTTCCCCGCCGTTCGGGCTCGTTATATTCCAGCAGCTCCAGCCGGTAAATCGTCACTGGCCGGGGCTCGCGTTCAATCTCAATTCCCTGACGCGCCAGCTCGTACAAATGCCGGCCGTCTTTCCTCACCGCCGAGTACATTGGCGGCGTTTGCAGAATATCGCCCTGAAAAGAAGGCAGCGCCGCAAGCAGCTGCTCACGGCTCACCGGCGCATCGCTCTTCCGCAGCACCGTGCCGGTGTTATCCTGCGTGTCGGTGTCCACCCCGAGCTGAAATTCCGCGCGGTACACCTTGTCGGAATCCTCCAGCAGAGAGGCGGCGCGAGTCGCCTTGCCCAGCAGCAGCGGGAGCACCCCCGTCGCCATCGGGTCCAACGTGCCAGTATGCCCGATCTTCCTCTCCCGGCTCAGGCGGCGCACAACCGCCACCACGTCGAACGAGGTAAAGTCGCAGGGCTTATCTATTACCAGGACTCCGTTCATCGGGGTCACCTCACATTGTTTCCAGAACCTTGCCGATCGCGGCCAAAAGCTTTTCACGGGCGGGCTCAAAGTCTTCCTCAATGGTGCAGCCTGCCGCCGCCACATGGCCGCCGCCGCCGAACTCCGCGCAGATTTTCGCCGCGTTCACCTGCGGCTGTGTACGCAGGGAAACCTTGTAGCCGCCGATTTTGCGCTCACGCATCGTCACGCCCACGAGGACGCCCTCAATCTGGCGGGGAATGGCCGAAAGGCCGTCGAGGTCGCCCTCATCCGCGCCGGAAGCCTCGATCATCGCGCGGCTGATGCACATGACGGCACAGCGCGCGTCAAAGTAAAACGCGATCGAATCCAGAACGCTGCGCTCCATTTCCAGCCGGGCGCGCGTTTTGGTCTCGAACATCCGCCGGTTGATGTCCCCGGCGTCGATGCCCGTGCGGATCACCTGCGCGGCGATCTCGTGGGTACGGGCCGTGGTATTCGAATAGCGGAAGCACCCGGTATCCGTCGTGATGCCGGTGTAGACCGCCTGCGCGATCACCTGATCCGGCACAACGCCCAGGCGGCAGATCACCTCATAGATGATCTCGCAGGCCGCGGCGGCAGTGCTGTCCACATACGAGTTTTCCGCGAAATCCTGATGAGAGCCGTGGTGGTCGATGCACAGGTCGATCTTGCCCGCGTGCTTCGCCGCGAGCACCGGCCCGAGCAGCTTGATATCCGCCACATCGACGCTGACGACGAATTTGGCGGGGAACTCCTGGTGCTCGATCTCGTCAAACAAAAAGTCATATTTCTCCGAAACGGGGTCGGCGCAGGTGCAGCGGGCTCGCTTGCCCATCAGCTGTAGCGCGCGGCAGAGCGCCGCAGCGCAGCCCAGCGTGTCGCCGTCGGGAAAATGGTGGCTTAAAATCTCGATGTCCTGCGCGCCGCGCAGGAGAGAAACCGCCCGCTCCAGATCAATCATCGTGTTCCTCCCCGTTTTCTTCCTCCCCGTCTTTCCAGTCCGACAGCAGCCTTGAAATGTTGGCGCCGTACTCAATGGAATCCGTAGCGTGGAACAAAAGCACCGGTACGTGGCGCAGTTTCAGGCGAAGGCCCAGCTCGCGGCGGATATATCCGCCCGCCGATTTCAGGCCCTCCACCGCCGTTTTGGCCTTGTCCAGCCCTTCCATGGCGCTGACATACACCGTGCAGTAAGACAGATCGTTCGTCACATCCACACGCACAATGCTGATCAGGCCCTGTACACGGGGGTCTTTCAGCTCACGGAACACCGCAGTCAGCTCGCGGTGAATATCCTCCGTGATCCGTTCAATTTTATGGCTTGGCATTCCTTAATCCTCCCGGTATTCCTCCATGGCAAAAGCCTCCAGAATGTCGCCTTCCTTCACATCGTTGAAGCGATCCAGACCAATACCGCAGTCATAGCCGTCGGCCACCTCTTTCACGTCGTCTTTAAAGCGGCGCAGAGAGGCAATTTTGTCTTCGGTAATCACGATTCCGTCGCGCACAACGCGAACCTGGGCGTTTCTGATGAGTTTGCCGCCGATGACGTGAGCGCCGATGATGGTGCCCACATTCGAAATCTTGTAAATCTCGCGTGCTTCTGCCTTTCCGAGCGCAACCTCGCGGAATTTCGGGGCAAGCATGCCCTTCATCGCGGATTCGATCTCGTCGATGCAGTCGTAAATCACGCGGTACAGGCGCATATCCACACCGTCGCGCTTGGCGTTCTCTTCGGCGATGGGATCGGGCCGTACATTAAAGCCGACAATGATCGCGTTCGAAGCGTTCGCGAGCATGACATCGGATTCGCTGATCGCGCCGACGCCGCCGTGAATGACAGCCACGCGCACCTCTTCGTTCGAGAGCTTCTCGAGCGACTGGCGCACGGCCTCCACAGAGCCCTGCACGTCTGCTTTGACAATGATCTGCAGGGTTTTCATGTCGCCCTGCTGCATCTGGTCGAACAGGTTGTCGAGCGTGACCTTCGTCTGCGCCCGGAACTGCTCTTCCTTCTGATCGTTATAGCGCTGCTCTACCAGCTCGCGGGCCAAGCGCTCGTCGGAAACGGCGTTCAGCGTGTCGCCGCCGGTAGGCACCTCTCCAAGACCGGTGATCTCTACCGGCATCGAGGGTCCTGCATCCTGTACACGGTTGCCGCGGTCGTCCATCATGGCGCGCACACGGCCAACGCTGGTACCAGCCACAACGATGTCGCCCACATGCAGGGTGCCGTTCTGCACCAGTACGGTGGCGATGGGGCCGCGGCCCTTATCCAGACGGGCCTCAATCACGGTGCCTTTCGCCGCGCGTTCCGGATTCGCGCGCAGCTCCTTCATATCTGCTACCAGCAGGATCATCTCGAGCAGATCGTCAATGCCCTGCTGCGTTTTGGCGGAAACGGGGATACACGGCGTTTCGCCGCCCCACTCCTCGGCCACCAGACCGTACTCGGTGAGCTGCTGCTTCACGTGGTCGGGGTTGGCGCCGGGCTTATCCATTTTGTTCACGGCTACGATGATCGAAACTCCCGCAGCCTTGGCGTGGTTGATCGCCTCTACCGTCTGCGGCATCACACCGTCGTCGGCGGCCACTACCAGCACGGCGATATCCGTTACCTGCGCACCGCGGGCACGCATGGTGGTAAACGCCGCATGGCCGGGGGTATCGAGGAACGTGATCGGCCGATCCTGTATACTGACGCGGTATGCGCCGATATGCTGGGTAATGCCGCCCGCTTCAGAGGCCGTTACCTTCGCGTTGCGGATCGCGTCGAGCAGAGAGGTCTTGCCGTGGTCAACGTGACCCATGACGACCACAACCGGCGCACGGGTTACAAGGTTATCGTCCTCATCCTCGCTGTCGTCGATGATCCGCTCTTCGATCGTGACAACGACCTCTTTTTCTACCTTGGCGTGGAATTCCAGCGCGACAAGAGCGGCTGTATCGAAGTCAATCGTATCGTTCACGGTGGCAAACACGCCCAGAGCCATCAGTTTTTTGATGACCTCGGCGGCGGTGGCCTTCAGGCGCAGCGCAAATTCGCCCACGGTGAGTTCTTCGGGGATGGTGACCGTCATCTGCTTCTGCTTGCGCTCCTGCGCGATGCGGCGCAGACGCTCGCTCTCGGTTTCGCGGCGAGCATTCCTCGGCTTGCCGCGGTACTGCGAGCTGCGCTGGGTCAGCTTCTGCTTTTTCACCACGTTGTCCGTCTTGACCTTTTCGGAAGCCATGCGGTCATATTTTTCATTGTAGCGGTCGAGCTCCACATTCGAGGTGCGGGTGTCGACAATGCGGCCCTGGGGCTTTCTCACCACATTGGAATCCGCCGTAGAAGCGGGCGCGTGGGCACTCTGCTGCGGCTGGGTGTTCTGGCCGTGGTGATTCTGCTGCTGGGGCCGGTTCTGCTGGCCCTGCGGATGGGCGGAGCGCTGCTGATTCTGATGCGGCTGACCCTGCTGCGGACGGCCCTGCTGGTTCTGCTGCTGGGGGGCGTTCGGCTTCGGGCCCACCGGGGTGATCTTGCCCGGCTTCACCGCTTTTCTCACCGGCGCCTCGCCTGCTGCCGCCGCCGACGCCTGCTGCTGCGGGCGCTGTGCGGGCGCGGCAGGCTGCGGTGCCGCTGCCTCGGGGGCCGCGGCGGCCTGCGGCTCGCTCTGTGCGTTGTCGGCAAAGTACGCGTCCAAAGAGCCCATGTTGTTCTTCTGCGTAATCGCTTCAAACACCATATCGAGCTCCTGCTCCGTCAGCGCGGTCATATGTTTTTTCGTTTCGTCACAATATTTTTGCAGGATCTCGATTACGACCTTGTTCGGTACGTTCAGATCCTTCGCTACTTCATGCACCCTGTATTTCATCATCATTGACTCATCCCTCCCGTTTGTCTGCAGCCTCATTGGCCAGTTCCGTCAGCCTCTTAGCGAATCCCTGATCATTCACCGCAATCACTCCGGCTTTTTTCCCTAAAGCCATGCCGATCTCTTCCATCCCGTCCGCAAAGGTCAGGCAGGGGATTTCGGCCTGCTGCGCCGCCTTCTGTGCATGGGTGGCGGTGCGCGCGGAAACATCCCGCGCCAATATGATCAGTTTTGCTTCTCTCTTCTTCAGGGCTTCGTCCACGGCATCATGACCCAGACTGAGCCGGCCCGCGCGCCGGGCGATGCCCAAAAGAGAGAGAACCTGGTTTTTCATTTTCCGATCTCCTCCTCCAGGCGGTCGTACACCTCCGCAGGTATGGGGCAGGAAAACACCCGCTCAAACCGTTTGGACTTGCGCGCCGCTCTCAGACAGTTGATATCCTTGCACACATAAGCGCCGCGCCCGGGTTTACGGCCGGTCAAATCCAGCGAAATTTCGCCTGGCCCGATGACCTGCCCGGATTCATCTTTCACCTCCGGCGCCTTGACCACCCGAACCAGCTCTTTTTTCGGTTTCATTTCTCCGCAGCCTGCGCACATACGCAGGGGCACGCGCTTTTGCATCATACTATCTTACTCCTTCCCGCGCACTCGCGCGGCATTTCTCCCGTTTATACATGGGAAGGGAGCTTCCCCGGCCGATTGCCGACTGATTTTATTCGTCCTCCGGCTCCTCCGCTTTGCCGGCAACAGGTTCTTCACCGTAAAAGCCGCTTTCGGGCTTGATGTCGATTTTCCAGCCGGTGAGCTTCGCGGCAAGGCGGGCGTTCTGGCCCTTGTTGCCGATCGCGAGCGAAAGCTGGCTGTCCGGCACGGTCACGCGGCACACGCGCGAGCCGTCCTCCGCCACCTGAACGGAAAGGACATCCGCCGGGGAAAGCGCCGACGCGATGAATTGGGCCGGGTCGTCGCTGTACTCCACAATATCGATCTTCTCGCCGCCGAGTTCGGTGACGATATTCGAAACACGGGCGCCTCTTGCGCCGATGCACGCGCCGACCGCGTCTACATCGGGGTTATGGCTGATCACCGCAAGCTTGGTGCGGGAGCCCGCTTCGCGGGAAACGGCCTTGATTTCGACAACGCCGTCGTAAATTTCGGGAACCTCGGTTTCAAACAGGCGCTTCACCAAGTCGGGGTGGGTGCGGCTGATCATAGCGCGGGGACCCTTTTCCGTCTCTTTCACGTCCACCACATACACCTTGATGTGGTCGCCTTCGCGCAGCTGCTCGTCGCCGACCTGCTCACTTTTGGGCAGCACGGCCTCGGCCTTGCCGATTTTCAGCGTGGCCGCTCCCGAACGGGGGTCTACACGCTCTACCAGCGCGGTAACCAGTTCCTGATTTTTGCTCTGGAATTCCTGCATCATCTGGCCGCGCTCGCCGTCGCGAATGCCCTGGCGGATGATGTTTCTGGCCGTCTGCGCAGCGATTCTGCCGAATTCCTTGGTGTTCAGCGCCACGTTGACCTTATCCTCCAAACCGGCGGAGGGGTCAATTTCTCTGGCCTGCGCCAGCGAAATTTCTTTGCCCGGGTCCTCGACCTGCTCGACGACCATCTTGCGCAGGAACACTTCAAAGTTGCCGCGGGCGGCATCCATGTTGATGAGTGCATCCTCGTTGCCGTAGCTGTTCTTACATGCGGTCAAAATCGCCTTCTTGATTTTGTCCAGCATAAAATCGACCGGGATGCCCCGTTCCTTTTCCAACAAATTCAAAGCCTCAAAAACTTCGCTGTTCATCTAAACTTACTCCTCTTCAAAATCGTCATCGAACAGACGCACCGATGCGCTGTCTTTCTGGGCAATGGTAATGACTTCCTCCCCCTCGTCGCGCAGGCGGATCTCTCCATCCGCCAAAGAGAGCAGCTCCCCGTAAAGCTCCCGGCGGCCGTCCGGCAGCGGGCGAATCAATTTAACCCGCACCGGCGAGCCGGCAAAACGCTCAAAATGCTCCGGGCGGGTCAATTCTCGGTTGATACCCGGAGAGCATACCTCCAGGCAATAGCTTTGCTCAATCGGGTCCTCTTCATCCAACAGGGTGCTCAGCGCACGGCTGACAGCTTCGCAGTCGTCCAGGCCGATTCCCTCGGACTTGTCGAGAAAGACCCGCAAAAACCAGTCCGCGCCCTCTTTGACGAAGCGGACATCCCAAATTGTTACGCCTGCACTGCTTGCGGCCCGCTCTGCAAGCGCCCAAACAGCTCCCACTGTGTTCCCTGATTTCTTCTTTGCAGCCAACGCTTTCACCTCATAGACAAACAAAAGAGCGGGTCACCCCACTCTTTCATCCTCACCGTTATTTACTCGGTTTAGTATAGCATATTCTTTTCGAAAATGCAACTTTATTTTCAGTTCTCGATCTGCCGCGCCAGAAAAGAAGCCGCGGCCTGTGTGAGTTTGATGTCGCTGGCGTCGGGCTGTTCGGAGGAATCCCCCGCAAGCAGCACCACGGCGCCCATTACGTCGCTCGATGCGATGATGGGGTATACCACCGAAGCGGCGCGGTTGATTCCTTCCACCGGCTGCAGCGGCGGGCTGTTCTGGTCGCGCACATACGTGTGGCGGGCATGCATCGTTTCTTCCAGATCCTGCGACACGCGGCGCTCCATATATTCCTTGCGGGAAGCTCCCGCCACTGCGATCACATGGTCACAGTCACATACCAGAGCCGGCCGGTTCGCGATTTTGCTGAGCACGTCTGCATACTGCGCCGCAAAAGCGGACATTTCCCCTACTGCCGAATATTTTTTAAAGATAACGCCGCCCTCGGCATCCGTAAATATTTCCAGCGGGTCGCCCTCACGAATTCTGAGAGTCCGGCGGATTTCCTTCGGGATAACGACGCGGCCTAAATCATCAATTCGTCTGACAATTCCTGTAGCCTTCAAGTTAATACTCCCTCCTGCGATTTGATTTACGATTATTATCCGCACTCTCTTTTCTCTTATTCATGCCTCTTCCAATTCCGCCAAGGAATCCCTATGGAGGATTTTAGCAAATCTTTCGATGGGACTCGCTGTTCTTTTCCGATTCTTTGGTGTATAATATACGCCATACAGCGATAAAACCGGGAAACAACGCCCTGTTTTTTCAGCGGATGCTGATCGCGCTATTTTACATCATCTAAAAAATCGATTGAAAACGCAAAACACAGGAGGTACCCCCGTTGAAACAAAGAACGTTTTTTTCATCGGCCCTGCTGGCGGTTCTGCTGGTGCTGGCCCTGACCGGCTGCTCCGCGCGCACCGCCGTGGACGCAAATGACTTTAAAACCCTTGCGGAAGGCGCCGGTTACACCGTAACGGACAACACAGATCAGCTCAGCGGCGCGAAAAGCTACCTGAGCGCGGAAGACAAAAGCGGCAACGAGCTGTATTACGCCGCTCTTTCCGACGAAGCCACCGCGCTGCGTCTGTACAATTCCATCAAGGACAGCATTCAGACCGGCGGCAACAAGCCCACCAATCTGGATTCCACCCCTTACGCGAAATACACCGTAACGAACGGCGAGCTGTACTACCGCGTCAGCCGCGTAAATAACACGGTGATCTACGGCAAATGCCTTGTTACCAGCCAGTCCGCGCTGGATAAGCTGCTGGATTCCATCCATTATTGATTTTTAAATGATGTTCGGGAGAGTGCATATGAAAAAGATTCTGGTTCTGTTCCGTTTATCCGATTCCCAGAAAGCGCTTCTGGAACAAAGCATTCCCGGTGCTGGTTTTACTTATGCGACACGCAGTTCCGTCACCGACGCGCAGCTTGAGGAGGCCGACGTGATTTTCGGCAATCCCAAGCCCGAAAAGCTTTCTGGGCTGACCCGCCTGAGATTGCTGCAGCTCTCCACCGCGGGCAGCGACAATTACGAAGGAGATGGCATTCTGCCGTCCGACTGCACCATGTACAGCGCAAGCGGCGCTTACGGCGTCGCCGTTTCGGAGCACATGTTGGCGCTGACGCTCGCGTTCTGTAAAAAGCTGCACCTCTACCGCGACAACCAGCGGCAATCGTTGTGGAAGGATGAAGGCGGGGTCGTTTCGCTCTCTTCCATGAAGGTGCTGGTCATTGGCGCGGGGGACATCGGCAGCCACTACGCGCGGCTGTGCCGGGCACTTGGCTCCTACATCATCGGCGTGCGGCGAACGGCAAGCTCGCCCACAGAGGAATTCGACGAGCTGCACACGCTGGATAAACTGGATCAGCTGCTTCCAAAGGCGGATGCCGTGGCGATGGCTCTGCCGTACACGCCCGAAACGCAGCATTTTATGAATGAGCATCGCCTTCAGTTGATGAAGCCGGGCGCACTGCTGATCAACGGCGGGCGCGGCAAGACGGTAGACCAGCAGGCCGTACTCGCTGTTCTGCAAAGCGGGCATCTCGGCGGTTTCGTCACCGACGTCTGCGACCCCGAACCACTGCCGGAAAGCGATCCGTTGTGGCTGGAAAAGAACGTGGTTTTAACGCCGCATATCGCCGGACTGTTCCATTTGCCCCAAACGCTTGAGTTTGTTCTGGAACTGGGCATTCGGAATATCAAGCGTTTCCTGAAAGGAAATCCCTGATTTTAGTTTGATGAATGAAATGAATCCCCGCTCCGTTTTAGGAGCGGGGATTTTTTGCTTTCTTGGCTCATTCTTTTTTCAAGAAGATTTTCAACAATTTGTTAACTTTTGGTTGAAAACCATTTGAATTCTACTTTTTGTTTTTAAAAATTATTCCTTATGCTGGGGGAACTTCCGTCAAAGATATTTCGTTCGCGAGAGGACGAGTTGTTTTTCTCTGCAGGTTTTTCCGCGATGTGCGCGCAGATGCAGTCTGTCTTCTGGCGCAGGCCTGCCCCTCGTGCCGGGGCGGGTACTTACTTTCGCAGCGAGGTGAAAGTAAGCAAAGACTCGCCAAAGGATACCTTTGGAATCCGTTTGCGGAATGAGCCCTAACAGTGTAACTAACAGCTACTAGTAAGGTGCTCCATTGAAAATGCCCACTCTCCTGGTTTCATCAAAAAACAAGCTTAGCAATCTCGTCCGTCGGCGGTCATTTTCAGAACGCTCTCGTCGACTTGCAGTTTTTAGACACGAAAGTCTACACCAAAGCCGTTTTCGCGCGAGAACCGGCAGCACACGCGTGACAATTGGAGCACGGAGCGAAAGTTCTCTTTGCGTTAACCCGCGACGCATGCGCAGGTTTAACCTGCCCTGCATTAAAAAAGCTTGCCACCGGCGAAGCCGAATAAGGCCATCGAAAGAATACCCACATACAAAAACACCGACGGCAGCCCCTGGAACGCTTTGGGCATATCGGGATTCTTCAGCCGCTCCATCGCGTGGGACAAAACAAGCGCCGCCGTAAAGAACGCCGCGCCCGTTCCGATCGCATAGCCGGTGATCTGCCAGCCGGTCATGCGGAACACCCGCTGAATAAACGGCATGGCCAACACAATGCAGTTGATCGCCGACGAAGAGAACACCGGCTCCAGCCTTTTGTAGCGCGCGGCGAAAAACATACGGTACAAAAGCGCCGCGAGCAGATACACCACCGCAACGCATCCCGCGAAAATCGCGGGGCGGTAAAACGCCGCGGGACTGATCCCCGGCACCAGCTGATTGAGGGCGATCCCCATCCAGGCGGAAATCAAAGTAAAAGCGCTTAAAAGTCCGGCGTACGAAAGCAATATTTTTGGCCTGCGCGCCGCGCGGAGCACCCGGCTGAACCCGACGCCGCCGCAGAAGATCACATTCTGTGCCGTCAACGCCAGAATGGCATAGAAAAACAACTGCACTGCCATTTCCATTCCTACTTCGCCTTCCTTTCCGCCGCAGCCCGCTTGGCATTCGTGTGCTGAATCAGCGCCGCAATTACGCCCAACAGCAAAAATCCAACGAAGGGATACGCGGACAGTCTGGAAATTCCGGCACAGGTTGCCGCGTCGTGGGAATCG
>OFCQ01000217.1_pt1 | contig 35237 bp, 28 predicted proteins | sample 1520861 | NCBI WGS metagenome assembly OFCQ01 (sample SAMEA2699036, study PRJEB24076) | metagenome | biome: Human gut stool | place: Spain | collected 2012-11-21 | reverse complement strand
AGGAGAAAAACCTAAAAGCGTTACCGCTCATGAGGATAAAATTGAAATAGAAAATCATCTTGGAGAAATTATTACAACAAGCAAATCTAGTCAAGCAATTCTGAATAATTGTAAAATTGACCAATTGGTTGTAAATGTTTCGAATAATATAATAGAACATAACCCCAATGGAGGATTTGATTTTATATCTGATGGTGTCTGGGAAAGATTTGAAACTTCTGATATAAATGGTATTTCTAAACCGATCCCCATCGAAGAAGAAATACTGTGCAAACGGTCGCGTATTAAAACAGAACTGCCGATAAGAAAAGCCGCTCTTGTTGGTAGATCTGCCTGGGAATTTACATACAACGGAAAGTCGATATCTGCACCAATTGCAGATGATGAATGGATTAACGAGGTAAATAGCGGTGATGTTGCGCTGAGATCTGGCGATTATATAGTTGCAACATTAGAGATTTATGTGGATTTAGATAGAGACGGAAAACCTATTGATAAATCAGAAAAATACACAGTACTTAAAGTTCATGGAGGGATTCAGCCCCAAAATGAATTTCCTCAACAAAGTTTATAATAAATCAGCATCCCCCGCTACTGGTTAATTCCGGTAGCGGGGGATTTTTTATTTATCAACGCAATCTTTTGGTTCCTTGTCATCACGCAAGCCTTTATAAACAGGCTGCCGCAGCCCTCCGTTACTGGTTCTTTCCATAAATTTGACGGCGCATACAAGTTTTGGTTGAATCCACACAGCATTTTCGTTGCCTTTTGGCGGGGCAAATGGGGGCTTAGCTGTCCTTGTTCCTGATATTATTTTAAAATCTTCCCGCGATACTCCAAGTGTAACGTGACCTTTATAAACCAAATCACTTTCTTGGTATTGTCCGAGTACAAGACTGACCACATTGTTTTCTTTTTCAATATATCCAAGCACCACAAAATCATCATCTAATAGGTTTTTGAATTTAATCCAATCTTTTGTTCGTTTTCCTGGTTGATATAAACTATCTTTGCGTTTGGCAACGGCACCTTCCAAACCTTGCTTTGCAGCAGCGGCATATAGGGCTTTTCCTTGTTCCTCAATATACCTTGATATGGCCAGACGATCATTTTCCGATTTGATCACTTTTTGCAGTAACGCTTTGCGCTCCATGAGAGGCAGGTCTATAACCGGCCTATCTTTATAATACAATATATCAAAAGCCGTAAAGCTGGCCGGGTATTTATCCGCAGCCAGCTGAATCTTGAATTGATTTGACATTAAAGCTCGCCTTTGAACCCGCGAAAAGTCAGGCTTTCCATCAACTAAAACAGTGATTTCGCCATCTAAAATGCAACGCGTTTTTACTGATTTATTTATGCTTGACATTTCGGGAAATCGAGGATTGAGCAATAGTTTCCTCTTGTTTTGCAGAGTGATACCGTTCTTATCCAGATACGCAAGGCATCGCTCCCCGTCAAGTTTCAGCTCGTAAATATAATCTGCTGAATCGAAAGGTTCCTGCATTTCTGCGATCAACATCGGGCTCGCAGATTTGTCATCGAAAATGTCCATCATGCACCCTTTGTCTTTTTGGCAGCGCGCTTTTTAGGCTTATCTGGAGCCTGGTTTTTTTCTATAGATGCCTGCAGCGCATCCATCAGACTGATGACATTATTCGGAGCTTCATCTTTTGGAGCCACAATTTCTTTACCGTTGATTTTGCTCTCAATAAGCTCTTTCAGCTTGATCTGGTATTCATTATGATAAGCTGCCGGATCAAAAGGTGTGTCCATAGAGTTTATGAGAGCAGAGGCCATTTTAAGTTCCTGCTCTGACACCTCGGGTTTATTGTACGTTTTCGGTAATTCTTTGATCTCGTCCGCATAGTACATAGTGGCTATAATCATACCGTCCTCGCGCGGTATAATAGCCATAAGCGTATCACTCGCTCCCCAAACTACCTTGCCAATAGCAATTTTCTGTTCATCCATGAGGGCAATCCTAAGAAGTTCAAATGCTTTTTCTCCGCCGGTTTCTGGGACAACCTGATAAGTCTTTTCATAATAGACAGGGGAGATTTGATTGAGCTGGGCGAAATGCAGTATCTGTATAGATTTTTCCTTTTCTGTTTTGACTTTTTCAATTTCCTCGTCGGTCACAATAACATATTTATCTTTGTCATACTCAAAGCCCTTTACGATATCATCAGAGGTTATTTCCTGCCCACAATGTGCGCAGGTTTTTTTATATTTGATTCGGGAATTATCTGCCTTATGCAATTGATTGAAATGTATATCGTTGTCCTGTGTCGCCGTATAGAGCGCGACGGGGATTGCAACCAATCCAAAAGATATAACTGTACGTTTTGCAACAGCCATAAATAAGCCTCCTTTTTTGCTTATTATGTGCTGGTAACAATTAAAAATCCCGGCAACCAAAACTCCCCGCTGGTTTGTATTTCCATTGATAATATCAAACGAATGTTCTATACTTTGGATGCGTATAATAGAACAAGCGTTCGGAGGTGGAAGGAAGCGTGGATCGGATTATATTGCACTCGGATTGCAATAGCTTTTATGCAAGCGTTGAGTGTCTACACAGGCCAGAGATACGCGACAAGCCGGTGGCCGTAGGCGGTGACGTGGAGCAGCGGCACGGCATTATCCTTGCAAAGAATGAACTTGCCAAAAGGTATCAGATAAAGACCGGCGAGGCCCTCTGGCAAGCTCGGCAAAAGTGTCCAGATCTAGTCATTGTACCGCCGCGGTTTGAGCTGTACCAGAGGTTCTCCCGCCTCTGCCATGAGATTTATCTGGATTATACCGACCGGGTGGAGCCGTTCGGGCTGGACGAGTGTTGGCTCGATGTCACCGCCGAAAACACTGACGGCGTACAACTCGCGCAGGAAATCCGGGAGCGCATAAAGTATGAACTGGGGATCACTGTAAGCATCGGCGTATCATACAATAAAATTTTTGCGAAGCTGGGGAGCGATTACAAAAAACCGGATGCGGTCACGGAAATCAGCCGGGCAAATTATAAAGAGATAGCCTGGCCGCTGCCGGCGAGTGATCTGTTGTACGTGGGCAGCGCTACCCGGCGCAAATTAGAGTCCTATGCTCGGCACACCATAGGCGATCTGGCCAATACGTCCGAGCAAACTCTCAAGGGCTGGTTTGGAAAATGGGGCAGTGTGCTCTACGCGTTTTCGAACGGCTATGATGTGACACCAGTCTCACGCTATACTGATCAACAAATTGTGAAAAGCATTGGCAACAGTACCACCACGCCGCGTGATCTGGTGGATAATGAGGACGTTAAAATCATCCTATACGTTTTGGCTGACAGCGTTGCCCGGCGCCTCCGGGAGCATGGCTGTAAGGGGCGGACTATCAGCATCAGCGTCAGAGACAATCAACTCAGCAGCTTTACACGGCAGCATACTTTGAGTTGCTACACGAACATTACCGCCGAGATCGCACAGGCTGGCATGGAACTGTTTGCGCGGCATTACTACTGGCAGTGTCCTATCCGGAGTCTTGGTATCAGTTTATCTGATCTGGTCAGTGATTCGGCGCCGCTGCAGCTTGATTTGTACGGCGCAGGGCAGGAGCAGCTGCGCAGGGAAAGGCTGGACATAGCAATCGATGGCCTGAAAAACCGCTTTGGGAGCGCGATCGTTCGACCGGCTGTTTTGCTGCAGGATACGGCACTCTCCGGATGTGATCCGAAAAAGGATCACACCATTCACCCGGTTGGCTTATTTAGAGGTGCGCTGTGAAACGATATGTTGATATGATCGTGCGCTATACTGAGGATGGACAGATCATCCCCTTGGCGATACGTTGGTCGCCTGATCAGCTATATGAGATTGATCGAGTATTGGACGTGCAGCGGGCGGCATCCTTGCGGGCTGGCGGTACAGGGATTCGCTATTTATGTCGGATCAAAGGACGGGAGCGTTATATCTGGCTCGAGGAAAATAAATGGTTTGTCGAGGCGAAAGACTAACGCCCTCATCTCCCGGCCATGGATGAGGGCGTTTTCGTGTTGTATTTCGTGTTGCATGTGTTGCATTTTGTACTGGATATTTGTATTTTAAGTTGGTCTAAAGTCCGATGCAAAAGACTCGTGAGGCATTAAAAAACCGCATGAACACTGGGGCTTCCAGCAATCATGCGGTTTTTACCTTGGCGGAGAAAAAGGGATTTGAACCCTTGCGCCGGTTACCCGACCTACTCCCTTAGCAGGGGAGCCCCTTCACCACTTGGGTATTTCTCCGAATCTATTTTATTGATAAGCTTGTCAGCTTTATTTACGAATGGCGGAGGGGAAGAGATTCGAACTCTTGGTCCCTTGCGAGATCACTAGTTTTCAAGACTAGCTCCTTAAACCACTCGGACACCCCTCCAACACAAGGTGCGAGAGTTATGATACCATAAGTTGTATGCTATGTCAATGGATTTTGCTCATTTTTCGTACAAAAAAATGATTGCTTCCAACATTTTGCCTTCAAAACAACATCATTCCTTCAGCAGCTGCCAGCGCTCCCGATAATCCGGCAAAATGGATTGTACCAGTGCATAAAAATCCCTGCCATGGTTTTTATGGCGGATATGAGCCAGCTCGTGTACCACAACGTAATCCACAGCGCGCATCGGGTATTGCATCAGTCGCCAGGAAAAGCAAAGCCGGTTTTTGGGGCTGCAGCTGCCAAAGCGGGAAACGGCCCCCGTGATCGTAATGCCGGTTGGGTGCAGCTCCATCAGGCCGGAATAATAGGCGACCCGTTCCGGCAGGATTTCCTTTGCGCGGCGAATAAGCTGTTCGCGCTGTTCGTCGCTCGGCTCCGGGTGCTGCTCTATGCGGCTGCGCTGCCGTTCCAGAGCGGATTGAATCCAGCTTTCCCGCTGGGTGACAAACAGGTCGATTTCTCTCTGCGGGCAGCGCTTGGGGGCGCGCACCACTACGGCGGCATCGCGCGTAATCTCCAGCGAAAGGGTCTTGCGGCTGGAGCGGATCAGGGTATATTCCGGTTTCATAAGGTATCCTTTCCTGTTTTGGGGCATTTAATCAATCAGGTGATGCGCATACCATTTGTTGCCCTTCACCCGGAATAGGAAGATTCCGGACCGGACCGTCCATTCGAGGATCATCGCCACATAAATGCCGATGAGTCCCAAGCCGAACGGAATAGCCAGCAGCCAACCGCCGGCAACACGCAGGGTCCACATGCAGCACAAAGAAACAACCGAGCTGAATTTGGCGTCGCCCGCCGCGCGGATGGAGGCGGGAATAATAAAGCTGAGTGACCACACGAAGGGCATGGCGATCGCGGTCACGATCACGATGCGCCGGATTTCGGGAATGATCTGCTCCGGCGGGTTGAAAACGCCGATCAGGCCGGGCAGCAGCGGCTGTACGACCAGCAGCATAATCAAATAGCATATGCTCGAGAGGATCACAAATGTCCGGATGAATTTGCGGGAATCGTCGACCTGCCGCCGTCCCATGCATTGGCCGATAATCGTCACCGCAACCTGGCTGATAGTGTTGCTGGGAATTTGCAACACCATAATGATCGACCAGACAATGGCGTTCGCCGTGATTGCCAGAGTGCCCAGAGCGACAATATAGGTCTGCGTCAGCAGCTTGCCGCCGTTAAAGAACACCTGTTCCGCCGCGAAGGGAAGGCCGATGTACATGATTCGTCTCAGAATATCCTTATTAAGACGTAAAGCGCCCCGGTACTCAAAATGGAGGGTATCATCCAGGCGGGTGAGGAAGAGGAGGGAACAGGCCGCACCCAGACCGCGTGCGATATTTACCGCAACGGCCATCCCGACCACGCCCCAGTGGAATACAGAGATAAACAGAAGATTCAAAAGCACATAAGACACATTGGTGATCAAAGTCAGCGCCAGAGCGGGCCGGGTGCGCCCTACACCGCGCAGACAGCAGACGCAGCCCTGGTACAGGCCAAACGCGGGGTAAGAAAGAACACTGCCCAAAAGATAGAGACGTGAGTTTGAAAAAACGTCCGCGTCGGCGCTGCCGAACAGCAGCCACAAAATCGGGTCGCGGAACAGAATGAGTACCAGACCCAGGCCCAGTGCTAAAAGAGGAACCGCCGCTACCGTTTGTTCAGTCGAGCGCGACACCATCTCTTGATTGCGGCTGCCCTGATACTGCGCCACTACTACCGTACCGCCGGTGGCTACCGCTACCAGAATCGTCGTCATCAGCAGATTCAGCGAATCCACCATGTTCACGGCGCTGATTGCCGCAACGCCCGCGGTGCTGATGAGGGCTGTGTTAAAAAAGTTGATGCCCAGAATAAAGGCCTGCTCCAAAAAGATGGGCAAAGCCAGCGCAAGAACCTGCTGGTAGTGGATGCTTTTTCCGGAGAGATACTTCTCCAGTAAGTAAGAGGTTCGCTGTTTTATGATGAGAAGCGTTTTGCTGTGCAACAAGATCACACCAATTCCTTTAAAGCTGTATTTGGGCAAGGGTACGAGGCCGTACCGGCGAAGAAAGCGCCGTTGTCCATTAGACTGGGATGCAAAGCGCCGACCAGATTTTTCAGAAACAAGGTGCTGAAATAACGAAAAATAAAAAATCTGTTAATGTGTATTACTATACAACGAAAACGGTGGTTTGTCACGGGATAACGGCCCCAAAAGAAAAAGAAAAATAGGGCGTTTTTCTGTCAATATTCCCTTTCCGAAATTTCTGAATGAAAATATCCTGCAATTGGCTGAAAGCCTTTTGCAGAAACACGCGAAGAATTTCACAGGCTGCGAGAAACAGATGCTTCTTCCAGCCTGAAAAATCACGGCGATTTGTGGGGAATGGTTTGGGATGGATGGAATTTGTGTTATAATAACCTCGCGGCACAAACCGAAACAAGGCTTCGGGTGTATGTGCCAGCAGACAGACTGATCCTGCATTCACATCGCGAAAAAAATCCGCAGAGAAAACAATCTGATCTGTCGCGAACGAAAGCCTCCTACGGTTCTAAACAAGTCCGCCCCAGCATAAGACACAGGTTAAGACATCCCAAGAAGAATAAATCTAGAAGAGGATCTTTTTTGAAAATAAAAGGAGTATCAAACCCATGGATGGAAAGCAAAGAAAAAATATAACGGTTGGGTCATTGGTAGACGTCGTCCAAAAGCAGGATCAGCCAACGGGACGGCTGACGCGGGGGCGGGTTGCACGCCTGCTTACAAAAAGCCCGAATCATCCGCATGGCATTAAAGTAATGCTGGAATCCGGTATTGTTGGCCGGGTACAGTATGTAATAGAAGAACAGGAGGAATCATAATGGAGCGCTTATTTGTATGTTACCCCAAATGCACCACCTGCCAAAAGGCCGAACGCTGGCTGAAAGAGCATGGGATTTCCGCCGAGATACGGAATATTAAAGAGCAGAATCCGTCGCAGGAGGAGCTGACGCAATGGTATCGTGCATCCGGGCTGCCGCTGCGAAAATTTTTCAACACCAGCGGCATAGCCTACCGGGAGCAGGAGCTTTCCAAAAAGCTGTCGGATATGAGTGAGGAAAAGCAGTTGGCGCTTCTTTCCACCGACGGAATGCTGGTCAAGCGGCCGATTCTGACAGACGGGAAAACCGTGCTGGTTGGCTTTCGCGAGAAAGAATGGGAAGAGGCTCTGCTGAAATAAAGCAAAAAGAAAAAGATTCAAAACGGCGGAACTCTTCATCCACTCCCTTTTGAATCTTTTTTCGATTATATGCTTTGCCGTTCGGCGTTTTTCTGGTTACGGGATTCAGGCTGCCCCAGCCGGCGCGCTTTTGCAGATCCAGCTTTCTGCGCTGTGATTTGCTCATTTTGTCCCGCGGAATCATTTTTTCCATCAGCACTCATCCTTTCTGGTTTTAGTATACCACAAAGTAAGTGAAAAGTCATCTTCCGGCAGTGGAAAGTAAGGTCTGGCAAAATTCGGAACAGTGTGTTATGATATAATAACATGAGAATGATTATCAAAATTAATAGAAGAAGAATAACGGAAAGGGGAATACAGCATGAGAAGAACCATTCGTAAAACAGTTACCGGAAGTACACAATATGACGGCGCGGGGGTGCGTTTGGTACGCGTGATCAGCCGCCCGGATGTAGAGGATTTCGACCCATTTCTGATGCTGGACGCATTCGATTCTACCGATTCGGCTGATTATGTGAAAGGGTTTCCGTGGCATCCGCACCGGGGGATCGAAACTGTCACTTATCTGATTGAGGGAACGATCGAGCACGGTGACAGCCTCGGCAATAAGGGCAGTATTGATAACGGCTGCTGTCAGTGGATGACGGCGGGCGGCGGTATTCTGCATCAGGAGATGCCGAAGGAAAGCCCCCGTATGCTGGGTGTCCAGCTTTGGCTGAATCTGCCGGCCAAAGATAAAATGACAGTCCCGAAATATCATGATATTCGTGCCGAACAGGTTCCTGCGGTGGAAACCGAAGCAGGCACCACCCGCGTGATTGCCGGCAGCTACCAGGGCACAGCAGGCCCCGGGCAGGGCGAATTTGTTCCGATGACGATGCTGGACGTTGCGCTGAACCCCGGCTGCGAATGGAATCTGACCGTTCCTGCTGCGGATACGGTATTTGTGTATGTAGTGCGCGGAGAAGGAAGCTTTGCAGAGCAGGATGGAGAGATTCAGGAAAAGCATGCGGTTTTGTTCCGTGAGGGAGAAGAGCTGTCGGTTACAGCGGGCGCACAGGGCGTACGCTTTCTGCTGTTCAGCGGCCCTCCGCTGAAAGAACCGATTGCCTGGGGCGGTCCGATCGTGATGAATACCCGTCAGGAGCTGCAGCAGGCTTTTCTGGAGCTGGAACAAGGCACCTTCGTCAAAGACTGATTCCTTTTCTATCATCATAAAGAGAAAGCGGGAGCGTGCCCCTGAAAAGGGCTCGCTCCCGCTTTGTATGGTCGGATTTGTTTTGATAGGGGCAAATCCTTTCCCTGTTATCACTCGGTGCCGTTAGTTCAAAGTGTCGGCATAGTGCTTCATGGCCTGTGCCAGAAAAGCCGAAAGACCCTCGCCGTATTTATCGATATTTTCGGTAAAGCGTGAGTCGTCCACATACATTTGACCCAGTCCTGCGAAAGCTTCCGGCGAATAATGATAGCCGAAATTGTCATTCAGAAAATGATAGAACTGTCCGACTTTCTCCAGCACCTCGGGGGAATCCGGCGGAAGCTGACGGCACTGTGCGAGCGTGCAGAAGATGTCTTCCATCTGCTGCGCGACCTTCTCCTGCCCCTCTTTTCCCAGAGCGGAAAGCGTGTCGCTGCTTTTCTGAACCGTTTCGTCGCCCCAGCGGCGCCGCGCTTCTTCTTCATAAGGATTCTTCGAGAAATCGAAGCCTTCAAATTTTTCTTTCGGTGTCATGGTGATTTCTCCTTTCCATGTTTTGTGTGTTTTGAGTAGGGTGTCCAGCATGGTGTCGATCCGTCGCCGCTCGTGCACCAGGTAAGCTTTTTGTACCTGAAATGCCTGCTCCCGGTCAAATTCGGGATTTTCCATCAGCTCGCGGATGACAGAAAGGGGAAAACCGCATTCCCTGAAGAACAGGATCTGCTGCAGACGATCCAGATTCTCTTCGGAATACTCTCGGTACCCGTTTTCGGGGTTCCGCTGCGGGCACAGCAAACCGATTGCATCGTAATGATGCAGCGTGCGCACGCTCAGGCCGGTCAGACCCGCAACCTCGTTGGTGTTCATATGGGAATTCCTCCTTTCAAAGAGTATCATAAGCTATGACGCCGCGTCAGGGTCAATAGGTATTTTATCATTTTTTCAATTTTTTTATTAATGCGTAATGTATTGTTCAAAGCGCCGTTGAATTTTCCCCCGTAGAAGTGGGGAAGCTTGCTGTTTTCACATTAATTAATATAAAAAAAACAGTCCGGAGAAAACCGGACTGTTTTTTGAAAGGAATGCTTATTTCGCAGGGACAACAGCGCCCGCGTAGGTGTCTTCGATATACTTTTTGATGTCGTCGCTTCTCAGAACTTCTACCAGAGCCTTGATGCCCGGGTTGTTCTCATCGCCGTCACGTACCGCGATCACGTTCACATAAGCGGTGGCAGCCAAAGAGGTATCAGCCTCAGCGGCAAGCGCATCGGCAACCTTCAGGCCGCCGGCGATGGCATAGTTGCCGTTGATGACAGCAAGGTCAACATCGGGCAGGGAACGGGCGGTCTGAGCCGCTTCGATTTCCTGAATCTTCAGGTTCTTCTTGTTCTCGGTGATGTCGTTCTTGGTAGCGGTGATGCCTGCGCCATCCTTAAGCTTAATGAGGCCCTGATCCTGCAGCAGCAGAAGCGCGCGGGCTTCATTCGTGGTGTCGTTTGGAACCGAGATGGTCGCGCCGTCCTTCAGCGCATCCAAAGATTTGGTTTTGCCGGCATAGATGCCGAAGGGCTCATAGTGAATATCTCCCGCAGAAACAAGGTGGGTACCCTTTTCCTTGTTGAAGTCATTCAGATAGGTAATATGCTGGAAGTAGTTTGCGTCCAGCTCTTTGTTTTCCAGTGCAAGGTTCGGCTGCACATAGTCGTTGAATTCCTGAATGTCGAGCTGGTAGCCTTTGTCCTTAAGCAGCTCGTTGGCCTTCTTCAGAATGTCTGCGTGGGGCGTGGGGGATGCACCGATCTTAATGGTCTGCAGCTCTGCTGTGGAAGAAGCGGGTTCCGAAGCCGTCGCCGCACTGCTGGCGGAGGAACCGTTGGAGCAGCCTGCCAGAGCAGAAACAGAAAGGGCCGCAACCAATAATAGAGAAAGAATTTTTTTCATTGTCAATATACCTCCATACAATTTTCACACCGATTTTATGTTTAAGACTTACGCTTATCACTTTTCCCGGCGGAGCGCATTCCAATTTCCTGGAAAATCTGCACCACAATGACCAGAAGGGCAACCGTGACGAGCATAATATCGGTTTGATAGCGATAGTAACCGTAATTGACCGCAATTGCGCCAAGTCCGCCGCCGCCGACAAAACCGGCTGTTGCGGAATACCCCAGAATCGTGGCAATGGCGATGGTCGCTCCGTTGATCAGGGAAGGAACCGCCTCCGGCAGCAGCACCTTAAAAATGATCTGCTGATCAGATGCGCCCATGGAGTGAGCGGCCTCGATCACGCCCTTGTCGACCTCCATCAGGGAGGACTCCACCATACGCGCGATGAACGGCGCGGCTGAGAGTGTCAGCGGAACAATGGTCGCGGTGGAACCGAGGGAAGTACCCACGATCAGCCGGGTCAGCGGAATCACCATGACCATCAGAATCAGGAAGGGAATCGAACGTGTGATGTTGACGATCACGTCGAGCACCTTGTAAAGCGGAGCGTTGGGGCGAATTCCGTCCCTTGCACTGATGACCAGCAGAATGCCGAGCGGCAGGCCGATCACATAGCCGAACAGAGCGGAAAACACGGTCATATATAAGGATTCCCCAATGCCGACCAGCAGCATCTGGATTGTGGTGTTATCCCACATAGCCGCTCACCTCCTCCACCGTCAGCCCGCGTCGCTGCAGATAACGCAGCATATTTTCCCGCAGGGATTCCTGCTGAGGAACCTGAATGACAATCTGGCCGAATGCCTTGCCGTCAATATTTTTCGTATCCGCATAGATGATATTCACGGGGATTTTGAATTCCAGCACCATGTCCGCAATCACGGGTTCAAACGAAGAGTTGCCGTCGAATACGATCCGGTAGCAGGTAGCGCCGGCGTCCTGCGCCGAGAAGGGCTCGCTCTTGCGGCCGTCCGGGTAAACGAGCTTCTGGGCCGCGGCGGTTTTGGGACGGAAGAAGATTTCCTCTACGCTGCCGACCTCGGCAATATGGCTCTTGTCGATGATGGCTACCCGGTTGCAGATCTGCTCGATGACGCTCATCTCGTGCGTGATAATGATAATGGTGATGCCCAGCCGCTGATTGATGTCCTTGAGCAAAGACAGAATCGAAGCGGTTGTGGTGGGGTCCAGCGCACTGGTGGCTTCATCGCACAAAAGCACCTTCGGGTTCGGTGCCAGAGCACGGGCAATCGCCACGCGCTGCTTCTGCCCGCCCGAAAGCTGCGACGGGTACGATTTTGCGCGGTCGGAAAGGCCCACCAGCTCCAAAAGCTCCTTAGCTCGTGCCTTTGCGGTCTTTTTGTCCACCCCGGCAATTTCCAGCGGGAAGCAGATATTGCTTTCTGCGGTGCGCTGCATCAGCAGGTTGAACTGCTGAAAGATCATTCCCATGGAACGGCGTACCGTGCGCAGCTGCAGATCATTCAGCTTCGCGATGTCTTTGCCGTCGAACAACACGCGGCCGGCCGTGGGGCGCTCCAGCAGATTCATGCACCGCACCAGGGTGCTCTTTCCGGCGCCGCTCATGCCGATGATCCCGAATATATCCCCTTGCTGAATTTGCAGATTAATATCTTTTAAGGCGTGAACAGTGCCGTTTTTGGTTTGGAATGTCTTTTCCAGCTCCTGAATCTCAATCAAAGTTTGAGATGCCACAAAATTCCCTCCTTTTCTACAATAACCCTCTTAGTATATACCAAAACGCTCGGATAGTAAATGGGGAGCATAGCGCCAGAAACGGGGTTTTGTAAAAAAAGAAATCCTTTTTCTCTGGGGATTACACTCATTATAGAGAGCGTCTTTCTATTTGTCAACGAAAAAACCCTATAAATCATATAGGGTTTATCTATTTAAAGGTATAGTTAAAATTTATTGCTCTCGTATTTTTGGCTGTGCGAGGAATAACTGTGCCGGATTCTGGCGAAAAGGCGGCGCTTTCCCTCCGCTTTCTCTTTCTGGCGGCACTTGGCCAGATAGTTAGTGGTTTCGTCGAGCACTTCGCCGCTGAGCAGGAACAGGGCGATCAGGTTCGGGAATGCCATCAGGCTGTTGAAAATATCGCTGATTCCCCAAACGAGATGCAGATCGAGCGTACAGCCCGCAATTGCCGAGAGGGCAAACAGAATCCGGTAGGCGGGCACTGCCCGGTTGCCCACAAGGTACCGCACCCCGCATTCGCCGTAATAAGACCACCCCAAAAGGGTCGCAAACGCAAACAGCGAGATGCACACGGAGATCAGCGCGCCGCCGTAGTTCCCGAATACCGAGGAAAAAGCCGCGGCCGAGAGCGCTGCCCCGTCTTTTCCGCTTGAAAGCGTGCCGCTGCATAAAATGACGAGCGCCGTTACCGTACACATGATAATCGTGTCCAGAAACACCTGAAAAATGCCCCACATCCCCTGCTCCACCGGCTCCTTCAGTGTGCTGCCGGAATGCGCCATGACCGAGCTGCCAAGCCCGGCCTCATTCGTGAACACCCCGCGCGAAACGCCGGTCTTCAATGCGTTCGCCATCGCCGCCCCGCCGATTCCTCCGGCCGCCTGCCGCAGGCCGAAAGCCTCCTCCATAATCTGCCGGAATACCTCCGGCAGCATCTGACGGTGGCAGTACAGAACGATCCCCGCCGCAAGCAGGTAGCTGATCGCCATAAAGGGAACTAGACGTTCCGCAACACGGGCGATCCGGCGAATGCCGCCAAAGGTCATGATTGCCAGCAGAACTGCCAGCACCAGCCCGGTAACGGGGAGCGCGACGCCGAAGGTGTCCTGCAGCGCACCGGCGATGGAATTCGACTGCGCCATGTTCCCCATCCCGAACGAGGCCAGCACGCAGCCGATGGAAAACAGCACAGCCAGCCCCTTGCTGTGAACGCCGCGCTCAAGGTAATACATCGCGCCGCCCAGCCAGGTGCCGTCTGAATTCTTGATCCGGTATTTCATGCCCAGCACGTTTTCAGAGAAGATCGTCATCATTCCCAGAAGCGCCGAGACCCACATCCAGAAGATCGCGCCCGCGCCGCCGAGAGTCAAAGCGGTGGCGACCCCCACGATGTTGCCGGTGCCGATCGAACCGGCCAGCGCGGTAGAAACCGCCTGGAAGGGGGAAATCCCGTCCCGACCACGTGAATTCTGGCTGAAAAGTTTACCGAAAGTATTTTTGAACCAGAGTTTACAATGTGTAAACTGGAAAAAGCCCGAACGCAAGGTGAAATTTGCCCCCGCCAGCAGAATGGCGGCCAGAACGGGCCAGCCCCACAGCAGAGGATGCAGAACATCGTTCAGCTGCTGAATCACCGCAGAAATTTTCAAAAGAAAGCGCCTCCTCCTACAACCTGTACTATCAGGTGTATTCCACAGGCGCGCTTTTCATTCGCGCGTATCGTCAAAAAACAACAGGCCCCCTTCGCCGTTGGCGAAAGAGACCTAAGATGTTTTCAACTGGTGTATTCCAAAGCCGTCCTTTTCATTCGCGTATACTGCCAATCAAGCAGCGGCCCCTACGCCGTTGGTGAGAGAAGTCCAATCTATTTTCAACTGGTGTATTCCAAAAGCACGCTTTTTCACTCGCATGTACTGTCAATCAAACAGCATGCACCTACGCTGTATGCGAGAGAAACTCTAAGTTGTTTTAACAGAGGCATTCCAAAGACGCTTTTCATTCGCCAATACCGTCAATTAATAGCAGGTCTCCTCCGCTGTAGAAGAGGAGAACCTCAAAGCGCTTTTAACAGATGCGTCAGAAACACTTTTTCATTCGCTCTTACTGGTTGGGCTGTTTGCTTTCAAAGCAACTGATAAAAAAGTTCTCCCTCGCCTATGGCGAGGGAGAACGAAGACATCTTTGATTACAAGGATTCGATTTCGTCCAGCCACAAACGGGAGCTTGCGTCGCTCGGCATGCGGAAATCGCCGCGGGGCGACAGCGTTACGGTACCCACCTTGGGGCCGTCCGGCAGGCAGGAGCGTTTGAACTGCTGAGCAAAGAAGCGGCGGTAGAAAATCAGCAGCCACTTTTTGATCGTTCCGTCGTCATAGGCGCCGGCAAAAGCCATGCGCGCCATGCGGTAGATTTTTTTCGGGCGGAAGCCGAAGCGAAGCATGTAGAACAGGAAGAAGTCGTGCAGCTCATACGGCCCGACCAAATCCTCTGTTTTCTGAGAAATTTCGCCGTTGACCGGCGGCAAAAGTTCGGGACTGACGGGGGTATCGAGAATGTCGAGCAGCAGCTCGCGCACCCCGGGCTGGCTGTTCTCTGCCGCGTGGCGCACCAGGTGGCGCACCAGCGTTTTGGGGATAGAGGCGTTCACGCCGTACATCGACATGTGGTCGCCGTTGTAGGTGGCCCAGCCGAGAGCAAGCTCAGACAGGTCGCCCGTGCCGATGACGATCCCCCCCGTCTGGTTGGCGATGTCCATCAGTACCTGCGTGCGCTCGCGCGCCTGCGAATTCTCGTAGGTAACGTCGTGTACCTGCGGGTCGTGGCCGATGTCTTTAAAATGCTGCTCGACCGCGGCTGCGATGGAAATTTCGCGGAAGCTGACCCCCAGGCTCTCCGCAAGGCCGGAAGCGTTGTTTTTGGTTCGGCTGGTGGTGCCGAAGCCCGGCATCGAAACCGCTGTGATTCCCGTACGGGGAAGATGCAGGGAATCGAAGGCGCGTACCGTGACCAGCAGCGCCAAAGTGGAATCCAGCCCGCCGGAAAGACCGATTACGGCGGATTTTCCGCCGGTGTGGCGCAGGCGGGTTTTCAGGCCCTCGGCCTGCATCGTCAGAATCAGCTCGCAGCGGTCGTACAGATCGGAGGAATCGGACGGTACAAACGGCAGGCAGGGGAAGGTACGCCGAAGCTCCAGCGGTGCAGGGGTCAGATCAAACGGGATCGTCGTGCAGCAGCAGCCGCTCTGCCAGGTGGTCATGCGGCGGCGCTCCTGGATGAGGCGCTGCAGGTCGATATCCGCGCAGGTCAGGCCGGTGGTAAACAGCGGCGCCTCCGCTAAAAGAGTGCCGTTCTCGGCAATCAGGTTATGTCCGGAAAATACCATGTCGGTTGAGGATTCCCCTTCGCCCGCGTCCGCGTAAGCATAGGCGGCAATCAGCCGGGCCGACTGCCCGGTGACGAGCGCGCGGCGGTAAGAGGGCTTGCCGATCACCTCGTCGCTTGCGGAGGGATTCAGAATGACCGTTGCCCCGCAGGAAGCCAGATTGGCCGAAGGTGGTGCCGGCATCCACAAATCCTCGCAGATTTCCACACCCAGCACCAGCTCAGGGATGGAAAGGCAGCGGAAAATCAAATCGCCGCCCATCGGCACAGCTTGTCCGCAGAACGGGATTTCTTGGGTTGCGGAAGCAGGGGAAAAGTGACGCGCTTCATAGAACTCCGAATAATTCGGAATGCTGCGCTTGGTGGCCAGCCCCAGAATCCGGCCCTGATGGACTACGGCGGCGGTGTTGTACAGCTCGGCGTTCAGCGCAACGGGAACGCCGATCACGGCGATGATGCGCATATCGCGCGTTTCACGCAGGATGCGTGATAAGGCCGCTTCCACACCCGCGATCAGGGTGCTGTCGCGAAATAAGTCGCCACAGGTGTAGCCCGTCAGGCACAGCTCGGGGAATACCACAACCCCCACCTGCTGCTGTTCTGCCTCGCGCATCAGGTCAATTACGGCGGATCCGTTGTGCTGGCAGTCCGCTACCCGAATCACCGGAGTAGCGGCGGCAATTCTGAAAAATCCGTCTTTCATAGGAATGTTCCTCCATTTGGAATGAATCGGCGCCGGTTTGCGCAGCCGGCGGGTTACTTCCGTTTTTCTGATCTTAGTGAGTTTTTCGGCGCGCAGCCGGGCAGAGTCAGTTTGTCAGAGCCAGCATAAGGAGCTGCCGCCGGGCTTGCTGAACATATGAACAGGCCGCTGAAGCTTGCAGGGAGGCAAATGTTGCAAAGCAAGGAACCTGCCTAACATTTGCAGGTGCAGATACCCTGTGAATACACGGCAATGGCGTAAGTAAAATTGAGAAATGATTTTACGGCCGCGTGATGCTTCAACGGTCAGAAGGGCGCGCTAATCGCGCGCCCTCTTTATCGAATGGAATAATTCTCTTTTAGTGCAGGCGGACAAACGGTGACGTCCGGCATATGGCGGCGCAGGTTTTCCAGTGTGAACTGCTTGCTGCCGCAGTAATGGATGCCGCGGCGCACCCTGTTCAGATTGCTCAGACAGTTGGCGCCCTTTCTCTCCCGCAGGTGCATCTTCAGCACATAATAAAGACAGCACATGCCGGTCTTGCGGCAAAGAGCCCGATAAGCCTTTTCGTAATCAGAGTAAACGCCCACGCTTTCCAGTGTGGCGCGAACCATGGCCGTGGCACGGATGAAGTCGTTGATCTTGTCCGCATTGATCGTAGCCAAGGTGCTGGTACTCTGCTGATTATAATAATACAGCGCTTTGTCCACAACTACAACCTTATTTGCGTGTGAAAATAATTTATTTGCTGTGGCCAGATCCTCAAACGCCATGGTGGGGAAGGTGATACCGTAATCGGTAAACAGGCTTCTTTTATAAATTTTGTTCCATACAAGGCTCTGAATCTGGGTGTCGTGCAGCAATTTGTTCATGGCTACATCGCGGCTGAAAACGCCGTGGCAGCGGAAGGGGTACTTGTACAATACATCCGAGCGGACAAAGTGGTAATAATAATAGCAGCAGGCAATGTCGGCGCCGTTTTCGGTAACTGCGCGGTACAGCTCCTCCAAAAAATAGGGGGAAACATAGTCGTCGCTGTCCACAAAACAGAGGTATTCGCCCCGGGCGGCCTCCATTCCGCGGTTGCGCGCCATAGACATGCCGGCATTGGGCTGATCGATCACGACCATATTGACATAATTCCGCTCGAATTCGCGAAGAATAGCGAGAGAACCATCTTTTGAACCGTCGTTGACGGCGATGATTTCAAAATCCTGAAATGTTTGGTGAACCAGAGTGGAAAGACACTTGCCGACAAAAGGCTCCACATTGTAGACGGGAATTACCACGCTGATTTTGGGGTCTTTGAGTTTTGTTTGATTCGGCAAAGCTCATTTCTCCTTTCATTCGAAACTAGTATCCCGCTTTTTGCGCAGGTTGATACATGCCCGGGTGCAGGAGCAGGCAAAATGCTCTTTGCGGGGCTGTTATTGTCCCGATTCCGTTTGTCCGGAGGAGTCGGAAGATGCCGTATTCGGCTGAGAAGAAGCAGGCTGAGACGATGTGTGGGAAGAAGACGAAGCCTGTGAGGAGGAAGCCGCAGAGGAAGACGGTGTGCTCGACGCCGGCTTCGAAGAGGCAGCGGCAGAAGAGGCCGGGGTCGAAGAAGTGGTTCCTTCGGTCCCGGGGCCTACCTTGTAGATGTTCGCAATGGCGCGGTAATAGCTGCTCGGCAGAGCTTCTGTTTTGACCACTTTGCCGTTCAGGTAGAAAATGCGTTTGGCAGACGCGCGGATACCGGCGTTGCCCTTGCGGTCGAGAACCTTCTCGCCTTTTTTCAGGGAGGAATCCACCACGAACTGATCCTCAGGCTGCGCAACAGTACCGGTCTGCTGCGAGACGACCTCGATATTATCATAATCGGGAGGCTGGTAGCCGTAAAGCGTTACCGTCACTTTTGTGCCGGTCATGCCGGCCACAATGTATACCGGGTATTCGGTGGGATTTTTAAATTGAAAATCCAAGTATGGATAGCTGACGGTTGCGTCGAGGCCAAGCGGAACGTAAGAGGACTGCCACATGTGATTGGCGCGGCTGGTGATCTCCATGTTCGAGCGGATGGCCGCCCCGTATAATGTGGAGGATACCTGGCATACGCCGCCGCCATATTCCAGCACTTTCTTTCCGCCGGAAATGGCCACGGCCTTGCGGTAGCCGTTTTCAGGAAGATTCGAGTCGCCTGTGGCGTTGTTGAACGAGAATACGGCGCCGGGCTCGATCACCTTGCCGTTGATGGCTGCCGAGGCAACCTTCATGTTGTGGTTGCCGTCCGCGGTGTTGGTGGAAACGGTCGTGTAAGTGCCGAGCTTCTGCATATGGCTCTTCAGATGGGCCTGTGTCACATCAAAGGGAACCGTTTTAACGGGAATCTCAATCGTTCCCGTTCCGCTGCCGCCTACCAGAGCATTCACCTGAGAAAGCAGCGAGTCGCTTTCCACGGCAAGGCCGTCTTTTCCGTCCTTGTACTGGAACGTGGCTGTGGCGGTATCGAAAGAAGCAACCGTTGCGTTGACCGGCGAAATATTGACAGCCTGCTCAATTTCAGAAAGCTTCTGTTTTAACACCGCTTCGTCAGAAGTTGCCGTCAGACTGTAGGTTTTCGGGGTCGTTTTCAGCTCCTCGATCAGCTTCAGGCGTTCCTCGTCATTTCCCATGCGGGCATAGCCGTAAGCTTCGTCCAGAACCTCCTGCGTGTTGAAGCTGTATCCCAAATCCTGTGCGGTGAGGGTCCAGTTTTTATCGCCATAGGTCAGCTTGATATCGATTTTCGGCAAAAGACTAGTTTCGGCGGCTTCCAGAGCCTTCTGGGCCTCTTCCTTGGTCTTTCCGCCCAGGTCGATTCCCTCTACCACCGTTCCGGTGTAGTAGGTATCCGCCTGTAAAAGATTGGCATCGTTCTTCGCCTTCTCCTGCTGCTGGTAGTAAGAGACGCCCGCAAATACAGCCGTGCCCAGAATGAGGACGCCGGCCGCCGCTGCCAAGATCTTCTTCCACCGGCCAGAGCCGTTTTTGCTGTGTTTCGGGGAAGAAGAATACAGATCCGTCAGGGAGTCTTCCTGGTGGAGATGAGTCAGCTGATTCATGCAAAATCCTTCCTTCCTGAAACAAAATTTGTCCTGCGCACTCCCGGGGGAAAGCCGAAAACGCGGCAAAACAATAACAATAAGGCTTTTCGCGAGTCTATTTTATCGCCTTTTCAAAGGAATGTAAAGTTACAGCTTTTACATAAGTTTCGAAAGGCCGTTTTTTCCGTAAAATATTTACATATCAAGGCTTGAAACTTAGTGGGAAATACTATATTGTATAGATACGCGGCCCTGCGGCAAGAAATGCAGACTTTTCCATTTCTGCACTGCCGGGCCGGGACTGTATTTTGAAAATATGCAGAACGGAACCGTTCCGTTCTCACAGGAGGAACCTTCAGGTGAAAATTCTTATTTTATCTGCGGCAACCGGAGGCGGCCATTTACGTGCATCCCATGCAATTGAGTCGTATCTTTTGGAGAACACCACAGATGTTGAAGTGAGAGTGGTGGATGCGCTGAAAACCATTCATCCGATCTTAGATAAAACAATTTGCGAGGGATATCATTTTTTGGCCACGAAAACCCCGAAAATGTTTGGTCTGCTGTATCAGAAATCCAACGAGGAAAATCCCCTGGCCCAGATGGTGCCAAAATTTAACAGCCTGTTCAGTCAGCGGCTGCTGCCCTTATTTGAGGAATACCAGCCCGATGTGATCATTGCAACACACCCCTTTGTAACGGAAATGGTTTCCCATTTAAAGGAAAAAGGGCAGGTCAGGGTGCCGCTGATCTGCATCATGACGGACTACGGCCCGCATAAGGCGTGGATTTCGGACAATGTGGACGCCTATGTGGTGTCAAGCGAAGACATGGTGCCGGACATGGAGGCCATGGGCGTGCGCCGCGAAATCGTGTACCCGTTCGGCATTCCGGTCTACAATGTGTTTTTTGACAAGACCGACAAGGCCGCGCTGCTGGAAGAACTTGGAATGAAGCGCGACCAGCTTACCATCCTGATCATGGCGGGAAGCTTCGGCGTTTCGAACATCCTCCAGATTTATGAGGACATCGTTTGTCTGGACCTGCCGTTCCAGATCATTGTCATCACCGGCCGGAACGAAAAGTTGTTCCAGGCCTTTGAGGATAAGATCGAAGAGTGCCGTCTGAGCCCTCAAATGTGCTGCAAGCACACCCGGCTGGTCTTTTTTACAAACGAAGTGGAAAAGTACATGCACGCGTCCGACCTGATCATCACAAAGCCCGGCGGCCTGACGGTGTCGGAGGCATTGGCCTGCAACGTTCCTCTGGCGGTGTTCGACGCGATCCCCGGTCAGGAGGAGGACAACGCCAATTTTCTGATGAGCCACGATATGGCGGTCAGGATCCGCAAGGGCGACGACTGCGCGGGCACGATCTCTGAACTGCTGCGCAACCGCGAAAAACTTGAGAAGATGCGGCAGTCCTGCCAGAGCTTCGATAAATCACAGTCATCCAAAAACATTCTGTCCCTGATTTACGAGCTGGTGGAAGAGCAAAAGGAAGATACCGCCGCATTCGGCAAATAGCACGCCGGCGTAAAATGCCGGGAAGGATAATCCCTTATAAAACAGAATTAATTCAATTTGAAAAATGGGGCAGCGTAAAAGCTGCTCCATTTTTTGTTCGTTAAGGATGTTTTATTCCTGAAAAACGCCGCAGCGGATCAATCGATGGGAATCCTCTGCCTGTATTTACCAACGAATTTATCTTTCATTCCGTTTCGGTTTGCGATGCTTCGGAATTTTGATATTCCAAGATATCTCCAGGCTGACAGTCCAAAGCCTTACAAATCCCTTCTAAGGTTGAGAAACGAATCGCCTTTGCCTTGCCATTTTTTAATATAGAAAGATTTGCCAGCGTTATGCCGACTTTTTCAGCCAGTTCTGTCACACTCATTTTCCTTTTTGCGAGCATCACATCAATATTGATTATCATTGCCATGTGCTCACCTCAAATTGTAAAATCATTTTCGGATTTGATGATGATCGCTTCCTGCAGCAGTCTTTGAAGAACAGCCACGAAGGTTGCAACGATAAGCGGCATGGAAGCCATGCCAAAGCCGATGATGACAAGACCGGGGGCGTCTTCCATTTGTGCCACGAGATATACGGCCGGCATACCGGCCAAATAGAAAAGCGCAGTCATCAGCGTTCCCGCTATTTTCATATTCTTCAGCGTCTTGATGGATGCATCGGAAAATACTTTCCCGTTGTCGATATAGTGCAGCAGTCTGATTGCCTGATACAGCGCAACGAAAAAAATGATCATTGCCGCATACATACAAATCAGGAATGGAAGTTTGAAAAATGCCGCCGCCGGCACCAATACAGACATGGTGTTTGCGAATTTGGGCAGAAGAAAGACGCCAAAAATGAGCGAGGTAATTCCGATCAGGACGATGACAATTTTTAAAAAGATGGTTGTAACACGCTGCTTCATAAAATCACCCTCTGTTTTTTATTGGTAACTCGATTATAGCATTGATTTATCGTTTGTCAATAAATAAATATTGATATTAAGATAAAATTATCTGTATTGTAATATATGATCAAGTTTTGGATTACAGGGGGCAGTCCGTTTTTCGGCAAAGAAAAACAAGGTATCATTCCAAATGGAAAATACCTTGTTTTCAAACATTCAATTTGGCGGTACAGGATGTGTTCCAGACTCTGTTTGATAAAGGGAAACGGAATCAAATCCTTTTTGTCTCACACACCCGTGCCCAGAATCTTTTCCATATTCTCCAGCTGGTCGATATGGACGATCGTCACGACCTTGTCGCCGCCCTGCAGCATGGTTTCGCCGCGGGGAATCAGCAGGTCGGAGTTGCGGATGACCGCGACGAGCACGCATTCGGTGGGCAGCTCAATATCGCGCAGCAGCTTGCCCTGCACAGAAGAGCCGGGGCTTACGATGCGCTCGACCAGCGAATACTTGCCGCCGTGGAGCTTTAACAGCGTCATCATGTCGCCCATCGACATTTCCTCCGCCACCAGGCGCGCCATCAGATCGGCCTGGTTGACGGCGGCGTCAACGCCCATTAAGGGGGTGAACAGCCATGCGTTTTTCGGGTTGTTCACACGGCCGATCACTCTGCGCACGCCGTATTCCAGGCGGGCCAGCGTGCCGACCACCAGATTGTTTTCGTCCGAGCCGGTCACGGCAGCCACAACGTCTGCCTGGCGGATACCGGCGGCCTCCAGTACCTTCGGCTCCGCGCCGTTGCCCTGCAGAATCGTATCGTGCGGCAGGGATCTTTTCAGAACCTCGATCCGGTTATCCTTTGCTTCAATAATCGTGACCTTGTGCCCGCGTTCAATCAGAAGCGATGCAAGGTAGCAGCCCACCTGGCCGCCGCCGACAATAATTACCTTCATGATTTTATCCCCCTCACATCGTTTTGCCGAGCAGTTTGCGCAACTGACCGCCGGAAGCGGAGGTTGCTGCGATATACACGACGTCGCCCTTTTGAAAAACCGTTCCGGTCGTCGGCAGCAGGGTCTTATTGTCGCGCTCGATCGCGATAACGTGAATATCACCGACCACCGTCAGCTCATTCACCCGGTGCCCTGCCAGAAGGGTGGGCAGCTCCACGCGCACCAGCTCCGCCTCGCCGCTGCCAAAGCTGTAAACCTGGTTCAGCGTGGAGTACGAAAGCAAATCCGATGCACGCTTGATGCCCCATGTGGTGGAGGAGAGGGTCTGTACGCCAAGACGCTTGTAAATCTCGGCCTTTTCGCGGTCGTACAGGCGCGCGACCACTTTGGGTACATGGTAAATCTCTTTGGCGATGCGGGCGATTACGGCGTTCGATTCGTCGCTGGAGGTAAAGGCCGCCAGCGCGTCGGTACGCTCGATCTGCGCTTTCTGCAGAACATCTTTATCAAAGCCGATGCCTTCTACTGTTTTTCCCTGAAAGTGTTTGCCGAGCTGTTCAAACGCTGCCGGGTCAGAGTCAATGACGGTAACGGAGTGACCGGCTTTGCTCATGGCCTGCGCAAGGCCGGAACCGTTGCGTCCGCACCCTACAATAATGATTTTCATCGAATAGCCTCCCTTTTTGCGTCTTTGGGCAAGTTAGTATGGGGTTGGTCGTTGTTATTCTTCTTTCTGCGGTCCGACCAGCGCAGGAACCATTTGCGCGCCTCATCCACCAGCAGCATGGCGAACGGAATGAACAGCAGCATTCCCAGGTGATTCAGCGGCAGGGGCGCCGTGTTGAACAGATTGTGCAGGAAAGGCAGCGGCAGGAAAACAAGGCACGCAAGAAGCGTGAATTCTACCGCAATACCGACCAGAATCAGGCGGTTGCTGAACAAACCGATTTTGAATACGGACGTACGATCCGTGCGGCAGGCGAATACCGCGCCCACCTGCGAAAGCACAATGGCGGCAAAGGTGATGGAAGTGGTCATCCGGTATGCGAGCCCCTCAGAAGCCAGCGGAACCGCGGGCCAGCCCATCAGGAAGTTCAGGAAGAAGTATGCAGCGATACCAAAGATTGCTTCAAGCATACCGTACCACAGGAAAGCCCTGAAAATCAAGGGGCGATTGAGCAGAACATCTTTTCTGGAACGCGGAGGCGCGTCCATCACGCCCTCTTCCGGCGCTTCGGAGCCAAGGCCCATGGCGGGCACCATGTCGGTGCCAAGGTCGATGGCCAGAATCTGCATGATCGTCAGGGGCAGCGGGATCAGTCCGCCGGAGAACAGGTACAGAACCATCGGCACGGCGCAGGACATATTACTGGTGAAAATATAGAGAACAAAGCGGCGGATGTTGCTGTATACCGCGCGGCCTTCCTCGATCGCGTTGACGATGGAGGCAAAGTTGTCGTCGGTCAGAATCATGTCGGCGGCTTCCTTGGCCACGTCTGTTCCGGAGCGGCCCATCGCGACGCCGATATCCGCCTTCTTCAGCGCGGGGGAGTCGTTGACACCGTCGCCTGTCACGGCAACGATCTGCTTCATATCCTGCAGAGCGCTGACGACCTGAAGCTTCTGCTCCGGGGCAACACGCGCGAAGATGACTTCATCCTTGAGCGCTTCCTCCAGGTCCTTCTGGCTCATGGTTTCGAGCTCCAGACCGGTGATGATGCGGGGGTGGCTGCCGGAAACAATCCCGATGCGGCGGGCGATGCTCTCCGCAGTCAGGCCGTAGTCGCCGGTGATCATGATGATCCGGATGCCGGCCTTGTGGCACTTCTTCACGGCGGCGGCAACCTCCGGGCGGGGCGGGTCAACCATGGCGATCAGGCCGAGGAAGGTCAGGTCCTGCTCGATCAGCTCGGGGGTATATTCGCTCAGGCTGGTCGGCAGCGCGATTTCACCGGTCAGCTCGCGGCAGGCCACTGCCAGTACGCGCAGACCTTTTTTGGCGTATTCGTCGTTCACCGTCATGATGTGGCGTCGCTCATCGTCGCTCATGGCAGAAACCACTCCGTTTCTGCGCTGGCGGGTGCACAGGTCCAGCACCTCTTTCGGCGCGCCTTTTACATACGCCAGGCGGCTGCCGCTCAGGGGCTGGTGAATGGTGCTCATGCGCTTGCGGCCCGAGTCAAAGGGCAGCTCGCGCAGACGGGGAATCGTGGTGGAAAGCTCATCCAGATTCAGTCCGTTCTTCTTTGCAACAACCAGCAAAGCGGCTTCCGTGGGGTCGCCGAGAACGGTATAATGGGTATTTTCTTCATTGGGGGGCAGCAGTCTGGCATCGCAGCACAGCCCGGCGCCGGTCAGCAGCTGGCACAGGTCGCTGTTGTCCTTGTCGGCGGGTCGGCCGTTTTCCTCCAGAATTTGTCCGCCCTCAGCGTTGTAGCCGACTCCGGTCACTTCGAGGTTGCGGCCGTCGAGCCAGACATTGCTGACGGTCATTTCGTTCTGGGTCAGTGTTCCGGTTTTATCCGTGCAGATCACCGTGGTGCAGCCGAGCGTCTCGACAGCGGACAGGCGCTTGATCAGCGCGTTGCGCTTGGCCATGCGCTGTACGCCCATGGCGAGAGATAAAGTAACGGTGGGGAGAAGACCCTCTGGAATAAAGGCGACGATCATGCCCAGGGCGAAAATAAATGCCGCCACAGGCTCGGATTTCGCGAGGAAAATCGCCAGAATAAAGAACAGCACGCCGATCGAAACGGCGATGGCGGAAACCTTCTTTGTCAGGTTGCCCATTTCCTTCTGCAGGGGGCTGGATTCATCCTTCAGGCTCTGGGTCAAACCGGCAATACGGCCGAACTCGGTGTCCATTCCGGTGGAGCAGACGATTGCCTTGCCAGTGCCGGAGGAAACCGTTGTTCCGGCGAAAATCAGGTTCGGCGACTCCACAGTGGAAATGTCGGTGCGAAGCACCTGGTCGCGCGCCTTATGCACGGGGTTCGACTCACCCGTCAGTGTGGACTGGTTGACACGCAGGTCGTTGTCCTCGACAAGACGTGCATCGGCAGAGATCATATCGCCCTCCGACAGCAGCATAATGTCGCCGGGGACGAGATCCTCCGCCAAAAGGCGAAGCTCCTCGCCGCCGCGCAGCACGCGGACGTAATCCGGCAGCAGCTTTTTCAGAGCTTCGGTCGCCTTGCCGGCGCGAAATTCCTGCCAGAAGCTGAATACGCCGTTAATGACGTTGACCATCCAGACGGCGATGGCCAGCTCCGGCATTCCCGCGATCAGCGCGACGATACCGGCGACCCAAAGCAGGATCGCCATCAGGTGTGTAAAGTTGGAAAGGAATTTCCAGATCAGCGGTTGACCTTTCTTTTCCTGAATCGTATTTTTGCCGTATTTTTTCAGGCGCACCTGCGCCTCTTCGGGGGAGATGCCCTGCTCTGCGGTGTCCAGCGCTCCATATACTTCCGATACGGGCAGCTGCCGGATTTTACGCGGCAGATCGTTGACCGGCGGTGCAGCCGGCTGTTGAGTGGTCGTTTGTACGTTTGATTCTTTCATCGTTCTGCTCTCCGTTCCATAACATGTATAATTCCATTTGGATCCCGCCGGGTACAAAACGCGAGATGAAGGGGTTCGCCGCAGTCTGATTCTTCATAGGCACATTTTCTGTCGGGAGTCAGGCTGCCAAGCCGGTTTAAATTGTATCGAGCCGGCAGGTAAGTCGGATCCAGCGCCCAGGCGGACCGAAAATGCCGCATCGCTCCGAGGACATTGTTTTCCTGCTACAGAAGGATTCCCATTAAGTTGTGGGGCTGCGGTGCATGGGGAAAAGTACCCATGGCGTTTGAAATCAGCCGTTTGCATTCTTCGTATTTCTCTTCCTCAATCAGCAGCTTTGCATCTCTGCAAAGCTTGGTCAGTTTCTGTTGTTGAATGGGAGCTGCAGATTTCATACTGTATCACCTTGCCTGTCTGCCTTTCTCGATTTCCGTTCTTATTTTAGCGAAGAGCCTGTGAGTTGGGTGTGAAAAGACAGACATTAGTGTGAGAATCCTGTGAGAATTGGAAACGGATTCGTTTGTTTCAGGGAATATTCGTTTTTTTGCGGCGTTTGCCGCCTTGTTTTTCGGGATTTTTCGGCGGCTCTCGTGTTTTCGGCAAACAAAAAAGACCCGATGCGGATATTGTTCCGCATCGGGTCTTTTTCATTAATAATAGAAAAGAATCCTTTTTCCAGTAAGATTTTTACATGGTAAAAACAGGAAGGTTATTCGTCCACCAGCCGGTATCCTACGCCGATTTCTGTTACGATGTAGCGCGGCTTTGCCGGATTTTTTTCAATTTTGCGGCGCAGTGCAGCCATCAGTGCGCGCAGGGCCTGGGTATCGCTGCCGTAGCCCACTCCCCATACCTCGCGAATGATATATTGGGTCGTCAGCACCTTGCCGCAGTTTTTGAACAGCAAAGCCAGCAGATTATATTCCATGGGGGTCAGGTGAAGCTCTTCTCCCTGAAGATAGGTCAGACGCTTCTCAATATCGATTTTCAGTTCCCCCACCTGATACACCGACTGGGGCTTTTCACCGCTCTGCCTGCGCAGATGCCGGATGGCTACGCGGATACGCGCCAAAAGCTCAGTGGCGGAAAACGGCTTCGTCAGGTAATCGTCCGCGCCGGCGTCGAGCGCCGCTGCCTTTTCTCTGTCCTGATCCCGGGCGGAAACGACAATGATGGGCATGTCCGACCACTCGCGCACCCGTTTGATGATTTCCATGCCGTCGCAGTCCGGCAGGCCCAGATCGAGCAGCAAAAGCTCGATCGGCTCAGAGATCAAAAGACTCATGGCGTTGTGCCCGGAGTTTGCGCTCAGGTAAGAAAAGCCGTCCTGTTCAAGCGCATAGCCGATAAAGCTTTGAATTTGCCTGTCATCTTCCACGACCAGAATTTTATGAGTGGCTTCACCCATGGTTTTCCTCCTCCAATGGTAGGCTGAATACAAATTCTGCACCGGGGCCGTCGGTGCGGTTGCGTGCCCAGATGGTTCCGCCGTGAGCCTTTACGATCGTATCGCAGATCGCGAGGCCCAGCCCGACCCCCTTGCGCGAATCGGATTCTTTTGCGTGAGAGGTATAGAACAGCTCGAAAATATGGGGAAGATCAGCTCCCCCGATCCCGCTGCCGCGATCCCGTACGGAAAAGACTGCGCTGTGGTTTTCCTTGTCCTCTTCGACAGAAACGCAGATTTCACCGGGCGGGTCGGTATGTTTTACTGCGTTTTCCAGCAGATTGATCAGCGCCTGGCTGATCAGCTTTGCGTCCATTGGAACAAGAAACAGCTCCTCCGGCGCGTGAACCTCAATGTCATATCCAAGGTGGTGGCGCATGACGTAGCGTGCGGCGCCGCCCAGAATTTCTTCAGCGGCTTCCATTTGCTTGCTGATGGCGAGCATGCCGTCCTGCAGGCGCGTCAGGCTGAGGATGTTCTCTACCAGTGAATGCAGCCAGCCTGCGTCATGATGGATTCCTTCCATCAGCGAATAGCGGGGATCAGAGCTGTCGGTCATCCCGAGCAGCATTTCAGAGGTTCCCATCATTCCCGCCAAGGGCGTGCGAAGATCGTGGGAGATCGCGCGCAGCAGGTTGACCCGGTAGCGCTCCTGTACGGTTTCTTCATGCAGACGAATCCGCTGCTGGGAAGCCCGAAAACGGTCCATCGCAAGGGCGGTGCTTTCAATCATGGAGCGCAGAATCCGGACCTGCGCCGGAGACAGGCGCTGCGCCTTCTCTTTCGGCAGCCGAATCAGCCCCAGAATCGAATCCTTTGCGTAAATCGGCCAGTCGTAAAATACAGAGCCGGCGGCAAAACCCGTGTCCAAATCAGAAAGGCGCTGTAAGATGTCTGATGCATCCTCGGTACGGCGCCGTACCGCCTGCCCCGGCAGGCATTGAATGTAGGAATCCTCCGGCTTGCCGTTCTCGTCAAAGCATAAACAGGCCGCGCCCGCGCATACCGATTTGCTGATGGTGTCGGCCGCCAGCTCCGCAATTTCGGGAAAGGTTTTCGCATCCGTCAGCAGATTGGTCAAAGCGTAAAGGGCCCTCGATTCAAGTTCGCGTTCTTTTGCGCTGCGTTCGTTCCGCCTGGCATGAAACGTCACCGTGCTGGTCAGCAGGGCCGCAATGCTCATGATGAACAGGGTGATCATATAGCTGGGCGCGTTTACCGCAAAGCTGAAATATGGTTCGGTAAACAGAAAATTAAACAGAAAAGCCGCAAGCACAGATGCCAGAATGGCAAAGGCGTAGCTTGAAATCAGAAGTGAGGTCAACAGAACGGCCAAAAAGAAGACGATTACGATGTTGGCTTCCGGCAGTCCGAGGCCGCGCAGCAGGTATCCGATTCCCGCCGCTGACAGCAGCAGAGCAAGTACGATAACTAGATGCAGAAGTGCGGTTTTGATTTGGTTTTTATGCGCCATGGTGACTTTCATTCCTTCTCTGCGAACCCACAAAAGAGTGCAGGCCGCTTTCTATCGGACGAATTTCCGGAAGTAACAGTCAAATGGAAATTTCGCCGTTTCTTCCTAGTGTATTTCCATCCCGACCGAAATGCAAGACAATTTATAAAATTATATTTGTGTTTTCAAAATGGATGAGAGCAGTTACATCACGCAGATATTGCGCACAGGTGGAAAATCCCAAATATATGCCGTCAAATGGTTTGAAATAGCTAACAAGTTGATTAGATGATTTCCAAAATAAAATACTTACAATTGCCAGTTTGTGACCATATAAATCGGCATAACAGAGAAAATGCAAATCATTATTGTATTATTGCTTTCCATTCGATAAAATGAATGAAAGAGTGATGAGAAAGTATTTTTTATATCTGATTGATCATATGTTTAAAATTCAGGCGAAGCATACTTGAGGAGGTTATACTATGAAAAAAGGGATAGGAAAAAAATGCTTGCGGCCATTATGTGTCTGCTGGTTTCGCTGCAGATGCTGCCGTTTGTGGCAAAAGCGGACGACGGTTCCAATACACCGATTAATTTACTGGAGAAAAGCTACCCCGAGGATTTGTTCAAAACATTGAACCTTTCCGCCAGTATTCCGGATGGGAAGGATTTGTTTAAGCTGTCCTTCGATTTTTCATTGGTTAATGATCAGCTTAAGACCGAGTTGAGAGAGGCTATAAAAGCAGTACATCCTGAGTATGGTGATGATGAAATTGATGAAGTGATAGGGAACTGGAATGACACAGACCCCATCCCTGATGAATATGCGGCCAAACTGCCGGCAGCCGGCTTTACCTTTAAGCTGTCTCTGGCCAAAAATACGTTTACACTCCCGGATGGCTTGCTTGGCACAGGAAAGTCCTTAACAGTTCAAAGCGGCGATCTTGCGGGAGAACAAGTGGGAACCTATTCCATTGAGAAGGATGCGAGCGACCCGAACTTACTGACCGTCACCGCGACACTGGACCCGCGCGTTTATAAGTGGAAGAATGTCTCCGCCTCGGCGTCCATTGGGCTGGAGATTACAAAAACCGGTGAGGGCACCAAAGATCCCGTAATAGAAGACAAAGGGGACAAAATCAACGTTGACGTAAATTTTTCCGGCGGTGGCACACAGCCCGGTGGGGATGATAAGTCTTATACAATTGAAAAAGCAGCGTCAGACATTACCACAGCGGATTCAAGTCATTTTTTGACCTATACCATTACTGCAAAGGCCCCGGCAGACAAAACTCTGAATGGTATGAGTATTGTTGATCCGATCCCTCAGGGGCTGGTGGTAACAAAGGTAGAAGTGGAGAGCAGTACGCCTGCCGCAATAGATGCGGATGTACTGCCCGCGGAGCAGGCTGAGGCAGGAAAGTATTTTGTTGATAAAAACAGTAAGCTTACTTATACCATCCCGGATTCTCCGGATGTAACCAAGATTGCACTTACGATTACGACCATGCTGACTTCTGAAAAATATCAGGAGTACATGAAAATAGTAAATGGTACCCCCACACTGACTTTTAAGAATAAAGCGCAACTGATCGGAGATGATCCGTCCAAACCGGAGGCTATCAGTACAGAGGTAGTTTCAACCCTTAACGGGAAGTTTATGGATAAAGAAGGTGAGCGTGTTGGCCTGAACAGCCCTGAGTGGAAATGGACGATTACTGCCAACACGTATTTTACCGGTGACAGCGGTACGGTATACCTGATCGACTCTATTCAGGGAACCGATACCACCCATATGTATGCGCTGAACGGTTCTAATCAAGTGGAGTTTACGGTAAATGAAGAAACACTTCCCAGAACAGCGATAAAAGTGACTACTTCATCGGTTTCCTATGCGGATTTGAAAGACAATGCCAAGCTGTCTGAAAATATTTCATGGTTAGACGAATTAACCAAGCCTGATTCCAGTGGTGGTGACAGAAAAGCAGTTGCAGTTTATTATCAGAAAGGCACTGAAGCGGTTCTGATCATTCCTCTGGCAGAAAGTGAACTAAATAAGCCTTTGAAAGTTACTTACTCTACGGAAGCGATTGCATCCGCTGATGGTACCTATACAAATAAGAATTTAAAAAATGAAGCGACCATGCTGTGGGAAGGTGTGGAATATGACCCGGGAGCCGGTTCAGGCGGCACGGGCGGGCCCGGGACGGAGCTTCCCTCTTTTTCTTTCAACATTCAGAAAGAATATACCATGGATTATGCCGTGCTGAAGAAAGAGGCGGGCAACTACAATAAAGACAGCAGAGAAATGACATGGACGATGAAAGTCAACTACAGCCATTTGGAGATTGATAACGCCAAGATTATGGATGTACTCCATGACGATGCGCAGGTTTTTAAAAGCCTTTCCGCAGTACTGAAGGAAAATGGCAAATCTGACAAAGCTGTTACGGTTACGAAAGATGGAGCAAGTCCACCGTCTTATACTTTAACACCTGGTACAGATCCGCATACAACGCTTTTGACCATTTCCCTTGGGAAAATTGAAAAGGATCAGGTTTATCAGATCACCCTGAAAACCACCGTGGTAGATCCGTTGATTTTAAACCAAAACAGCAATAATGCGGGCAAGCTGACAAATAAAGCAACGATTACAGGGGATGGTCTGCCTTCGGATAAAGACTATTCCAGTGAAGCGGAAAAGAATGTCGCAAACACCATTCTGGTCAAGGATAACATTAACTCGGCCGGGAATGTGACGAATTACTATGATTTTACAAACCATCAGCTTTACTGGCGGGTCAAAATCAACCAGAACCATGCAAGTATTGCGGCAGGTGCGGCCCTTGTGGATACCGTGCCCCTGCATACGGATTTCGGCCAGCTCCTCACGGTAAAGCGGACTCCGGAGAGCGGTGTGTCGGAGACAAAGGATAATCTGAATCAGATGGTTGGCGGTTCCGTAACAATGGATGATGGTCAGATCATTACGTTGGAGGACGGTGGGACTACTGCCGATACAGATAAACGTCAGATTGTAAAGTTTAACTTCAGCCAGAACTTTAATGACACTTACGAACTGGTGTTCACCACAACCGTAAAAGAAGCTTATCGCAATGAAATCGCCAAGGATTTGAAAGAATATTCCTTTAAGAATGATTCTGCGCTGATCGGTGAGATCGTTAATCCCGCAGGCGGAGCAAACGGAATGATTAGTGCCAGCGATGACGCGGCGCACAAGGTTCGGATTCCTTCCATCGGGAAGCAAGGGCAATACACGTATGGGAACTATAGTGACTATGGTTCGGTTTACCGTGTGGATTGGCAGATTCTATTGAATGCTGACGGAGTTGATATGGAGGGCGCTACCCTGACGGATCATCTGAAGGAATGGTTCCAGCTGGATCAGGCTTCTTTGTCGATCAAAGCGGTTAATCCAAACAGTATCTCCAGTAACAGTCCCATTACAGGTCCAACCTCCCCTATGAAGCAATATACAACAACCGGAGGAGATCTGAAAGGCCAATTCGAAGACTTGAAGATGTCCAATTCCGGGTTCTCCTTTAAGATTTCGAAAACGTATGCCCACGCGCCTATGCTGATTACGTTTACCACTTTGGTGGTCGGCGAAGTCACATCGAAAGATAAAATGTCCAACAGCGCCACACTTGCCTGGAATGGAGGAGGCTCGACCGAAACCGGTGACCAGCAGGCCAATGATGCCCAGACATTGACTTTGGATCAGATTGTCAATGCCAGCACCAGCGCGCAGCTGCGTATACTGAAAACCAGCACGAATACCACTGGCTCAGAAGAGTCACCCGATTTCCGGTTGCCCGGCGCACAATTTACCCTAACCCCAATGAAACAAGAGGGTGGTAAATGGGTGGCAGATGAAAATGCGGATGTGCTGACAAAGACAACTCCGGCCACCGGAAAGATTTATTTCCTTTACCTGAACAAGAATGTGCTGTATCAACTGAAAGAAACACAGGCGCCTGATGGATATCAGCAGGATTCCACAGTCCGTTACTTTGTGTTCTCTGAAAACAATCCTCCGGAGGGAACTTATCCCGAGGGTACCATAACGAAGAAATCTGGTACTTATACCACCCCGGTCGTCATTAAAAACAAACCCAAAAACGGCCAGGGAGAAGGCACCTATTCTTTCTCTTTTGCCAAGCTGAGCGATGATGCGAATCCCGTGCTGGGGGCAACATTTACCCTCACCGGGACTAACTTGCAAACCAAGGAAGCAACCAGCGATAAAGATGGCTCGGTAAAATTTGAGAATGTAGATCCCGGTACCTATGAGCTAAAGGAAAGCTCTGCCCCTAATGGGTTTGAGAAGATCGGCGGTACTATTACCGTTACGATTACTACGAATGGTCAACTCACCATGACAGGCGGCGATTTCTTAAAGCATTCCGATGAAACGGGTTATACCGTAACCAACACCCGGATTCGGGGGACGGTAACGCTGCAGAAACAGGATTCCGCCGATTCTACTCCCGTGTCCGGCGCGAAATTTACGGTGTATAGTAAATCCGGCGACGTTGCGGTGGCATATCTGACTGAGAGCGATGTCACTTCTGGATTGTATCAGCTTTCCGCTTTGGAGGTTCCGGTCAAAAACGCTGCGGGCGATTGGTATCTCTCGGCAGACAATCAGTTGATTGTGGGCGATTACTATCTGAAAGAAACCACTACTCCCGCGGGTTACCTGCCCGACACCGATGAGCAAAAAAAGCTCCATTCGTACGATTTCTCCATCACCTCGCAGGGGCAGACAGTCATGGTCAGCAATGATGGTTCGGCCACTGATTTTTACAATACCCCTATCGGTTCCATCGTCGGTCAGAAAGTGATTGCCAGTTCCGGCCTTCCGTTGGCTGGCGCGACCATCGGCTTGTTTAACGCAGCAGAAACCAATTTGATCAAAGACAAGGCCATTGCTACCGTTTTGAGCGAAAATGATGGTTCTTTTACCTTCTCTAACCTGCTTTACGGAACATACAAGATTGCCGAAGTGGCTGCACCCGGGCGGTATCTAGTGAATACCAGTGCGGTGTTTACGGTAACGGTCAATCAGAATAAGCAGTCGATCACAACAGATGACAGCGGCAACGCAATTCTGATCGCCAATGCCCGTCGTTCCGGTGGCGGTGGAGGCGGCGGAGGCGGTAATCCTGGAGGCGGTAGCGACGAGGGCTATATCGTGATCCAGAAATCCTCCGAAGATGGTGTGCTTTCCGGCTTTACCTTTGAGATTACGGACGGCAATGCCTATACCGAACGCTTCGTAACGGATGCGGACGGCCGTATCATGGACTGGCGAGTTGCCGAAGGGAACTTATACCGTCCGTGAAATTGCGGAAGAGGGAGTGACAGACAGATACGAGCTCCCGAAGGCGCAGACAGTACGTATTTCCGGAGTAGGTACAAAGCTCAACTTCGAAAACAAACTGCTCCCTGAATTCATTCCGCCGGACGAAGTGCCTTTGGGCGGTGGAGGCGGAACAGAACCGTCCTCACCTGTAGAAGAGATTCCCGATAACGATGTTCCGAAGGGAACCGTCGAAACCTTTGGGCCGAAAACCGGCTATACCGGCGCGTCGCCTTTGTGGGCGCTGATGCTGGGCCTGTCGTTGGCCGGCCTGGGGTATTCCGATTTCTCTGCAGGTGACAGTGTCACGCCAAGATCGGCCAGG
>OFCQ01000210.1_pt1 | contig 36757 bp, 27 predicted proteins | sample 1520861 | NCBI WGS metagenome assembly OFCQ01 (sample SAMEA2699036, study PRJEB24076) | metagenome | biome: Human gut stool | place: Spain | collected 2012-11-21 | reverse complement strand
TGTGGTACAGTTTGGCGGCCAGACCGCCATCAAGCTGGCAGGCGCCATTGAGAAAATGGGTATTCCGCTGCTCGGCACCAGCTTTGACAGCATCGACGAGGCGGAGGACCGCGAGCGCTTCGACGCGATTCTGGCAAAGTGCGGGATTCCGCATGCCGCGGGCCGCATGGTGTTTACCTGCGATGAGGCTTTGCGCGCGGCTCACGAGCTGGGCTACCCGGTGCTGGTGCGCCCCTCCTACGTTTTGGGCGGCCAGGGCATGGACATTGCCTACAACGACAACGACATTCGCGAGCAGATCGGCATCATCAATACCATCGCTCAGGAGCATCCCATTCTGGTGGACAAGTACCTGATGGGCACCGAAGTAGAGGTCGACGCGGTCTGCGACGGCGTCGACACCCTCATCCCCGGCATCATGCAGCACGTAGAGCGCGCGGGCGTTCACTCCGGCGACAGCATCTCGGTCTACCCGGCGCAGAGCCTTTCAAAGCAGGTGGAGGACACGATTGTGGACTACACCAGAAAGCTTGCGCTTGCACTGAGAGTCAAGGGGCTTTTGAATATCCAGTTCATCGTCAAGGATGAGCAGGTGTATATCATCGAGGCGAATCCCCGTTCCTCCAGAACGGTGCCGTACATCAGCAAGATTACGGACATCCCGATCGTTCACCTTGCAGTACGCACCTTCTTCGGCGAAACATTGCCGCAGATGGGCTACCAGTATGGCCTGCAGCCGAACAAGGCGCTCATCGCCATCAAGATGCCGGTGTTCTCGTTTGAAAAGCTGTACGGTGCAGACGTCAACCTTGGGCCGGAAATGAAATCCACCGGCGAGGTGCTCGGCATCGCCAGAAGCTTTGAGGAAGCCATGATCAAGGCGTTCCAGGGTGCGGGCATGCACCTTCTGACCAACGGTAATGTGATCATCACCGTAAAGGATCAGGATAAGGAAGAGGCGCTGCCCATTGCCAAGGGGCTGTGTGACCTTGGCTGGACCATCTATTCCACCGAGGGAACCTCCAACTATCTCAAAGAGAACGGCATCCCGAATGTCCGCCTGAACAAGGTGGGCGGCGACGCGCCCGATATTCTGGATGTGATCCTCTCCGGCACCATCGATCTTGTCATCAACACGCCCTCCAAGGGCGCCGAACACCGCCGCGACGGATTTTTGATCCGCCGCAACACGGTAGAGGCCGGCATTCCGTGTCTGACCTCGCTCGACACCGCAAACGCATTCCTGCGCTGCGTGCAGCACGTAGAGGATACGAACCTTTCTGTTGTGGATATCACGAAGGTTTCGTCCTTCCTCGTGTTCTTATAACGAGAATTCAAAGCATTTTTTCCAGAAGCTGCGGGTTATTATTCCGCTTCGAGTTTCAAGGCTCTCTCAGCCGTTATCGGCAGCAAAGCTGCCGATAACGGCGTGAGGTTCTTCATAAATTGCCCGCGGGCAGACTGCCCGCGAATCTGCCGCATCGAATCTGTGCGGACCTTTTACAGTCCATTCACTAAAAATAAGCTGCATGAAAATGACGATTTCTTCCCCTGCCAAAGCCGGGGAAGAAATCAACAGCTTTTTACAGTGGCATTATGGCAGAAGAAAGGCCCGCCGATGGAAACAAAAACAGGGGGAAAGAATCATGCAAAAAGGAAATTTACTGTACGAGGGAAAAGCAAAGAAAGTTTACGCTACCGAGGATCCTGCTTGCTACATTGTAGATTATAAGGACGATGCCACCGCATTCAATGGCCTGAAAAAGGGAACCATTGTGGGCAAGGGCGTTGTCAATAACCGTATGTCCAATTTCATGTTCCAAATGCTGGAGAAAGACGGCATCCCCACTCACTTTGTCAAAGAGCTGAGCGACCGCGAAACACTGGTCAAAAAGGTAGAGATTGTTCCGCTTGAGGTGATCGTCCGCAATAAGGCGGCCGGCAGTCTGGCGAAGCGCCTTGGCTTGGAGGAAGGCACCCCCATGCGCACTCCGGTGTTGGAATTCTGTTATAAGAACGACGAGCTCGGCGACCCGATGGTGAACGAATACCACATTCTTGCCGCTGATTTCGCAACGAAGGAAGAGATCGATGTCATCAGCAAGATGGCGCTGCGCATCAATGAGCTGATGTGCGAATTCTTCCGTTCGGTGAATATTGAGCTGATCGATTTCAAGCTTGAGTTCGGCCGCTGCGACGGCAAGATCATTCTGGCTGACGAGATTTCCCCCGATACCTGCCGCTTTTGGGATATCCACACCCATGAAAAGCTCGACAAAGACCGTTTTCGCCGCGACCTTGGCGGTGTGGAAGAGGCTTATGCCGAAGTGATGAAGCGCATTGGCCTGTAATGGCTTTCAATACTTGTGTCAAGACGATGAGGAGTTGAATTCGTTGACGGATTTTGAAGAGTCCTCCTGGAAGCCTCGCGAGGAATGCGGGGTATTCGGGATTTACAGCAAAGAGGGAAAAGAAATTCCGCCGGCTTACGCGTGCTATAACGGCCTTCTGGCGCTGCAGCACCGGGGGCAGGAGAGCTGCGGCATCGCGGTGAATGACCGCGGGGTGATTTCTTATTCCAAAGACATGGGCTTGGTGTCCGAAGTGTTCAGCGACTCGATTCTGAATCGTCTGAACGGGCAAATCGCCCTTTCTCACGTGCGGTACTCCACCTCGGGCGACAGTGTGCGTGAAAACGCCCAGCCGCTCGTCATGCGCTATATCAAGGGAACGCTGGCGATCGCCCATAACGGCAACCTGACCAACGCCCACGAGCTGCGCCGTGAACTGGAGCGAAACGGCTGTATTTTTCAAACCACGATCGATTCCGAGGTAATCGCCTACATGATTGCCCGGGAGCGGATCGGCGCGGCCTCCATTGAGGAGGCCGTGTTCCGCGCCATGCAGAAGATCGAGGGTTCGTTCTCTCTTCTGGTCATGAGCCCCCAGAAGCTGATCGCGGTGCGCGACCCCAACGGGTTCCGTCCGCTTTGCATGGGCAAGATTGGCGAGGATATCGTCTTTGCGTCCGAAAGCTGCGCTCTCGATGCGGCGGGCGCGCAATTTGTGCGCGACGTGGAGCCGGGCGAGCTGATCGCCGCGGGCCCCAGCGGGCTGAAATACCTGTACAATAAGGTTCCGGCCCAGCGCTCGCTGTGCGTGTTCGAGTATATTTACTTTGCCCGTACCGACAGCAAAATCGACGGGCTCGGCGTGTACGAGTCCCGCAAAGAGGCGGGCCGCCTGCTGGCGCGCCAAAGCCCCGTGGAGGCCGACGTGGTCATCGGCGTGCCGGAATCCGGCATTGACGCCGCCATTGGGTACAGCGAGGAATCCGGCATCCCGTACCAGAAGGGAATTGTCAAGAACTCCTACATCGGCCGCACCTTCATCAAGCCCACGCAGTCTGAGCGCGAGCGCAGCGTGCGCATCAAGCTCAACGCGCTGGAGAGCGAGGTGCGCGGCAAGCGTGTTGTTCTGCTCGATGATTCCATTGTGCGCGGCACGACCAGCGGACGCATTGTATCGATGCTGAAAGATGCCGGCGCGAAAGAGGTTCATCTGCGCATCAGCTCGCCGCCGTTTCTGTGGCCCTGCTACTACGGCACAGACATTCCCACCAAGGATGAGCTAATTGCCGTTCAGCACACCGTGGAAGAGATCGCCGAGATGAATTTTGCAGATTCTCTGGCGTTCTTATCGCTGGACAGCCTGCCCGGTATGCTGAAGGGCAAGTGTTCCGGCTACTGTGACGCGTGCTTCTCCGGGAATTACCCGACTGAAATCCCGCAGGAAATGATTGAGCACAGGCCGCAAAACTACTGTATGCCGATTCAGCGCCTGTAATATGATCCATTTGCTTTCAAAGTGACTTTACGGGAAGCGGCAATTTCTTCTTCCGCTGCAAGCGGGAAAAATCAATGACCTTTGAAAGTGAAATGATTTGAAAAGATTCCCCGAAATACGCTTGGAGGTTGCAGCATTGAAAAATACGTACGAATCCCCTCTTTCGGCGCGGTACGCCAGCGCCGAAATGAAGTTTTTATTTTCGCCGGACAAAAAGTTCCGTACCTGGCGCCGCCTTTGGATCGCCCTGGCGGAGTCGGAAATGGAGCTGGGCCTGCCCATTACGCAGGAGCAGATCGATGAAATGCGCCGTTTTGCCGACGACATCAATTACGATGTCGCCGGGGAGCGCGAGAAGATCGTGCGCCACGACGTGATGGCCCATGTGTATGCCTATGGCGAGCAGTGCCCGAAGGCGCGCCCGATCATTCATCTGGGGGCAACCTCCTGCTATGTAGGGGACAATACCGATATTATCGTCATGACGGAAGCTCTGCGCCTGCTGCGCGACAAGCTTGTCGGCGTCATCCGCATTCTGTCGCATTTCGCGGTGGAGTACAAAGACCTGCCGACTCTGGCGTTTACGCATTATCAGCCCGCGCAGCCCACCACTGTCGGCAAGCGCGCCACGCTCTGGATTCAGGATCTTCTGATGGACCTTGAGGACGTTGAATACCAGCTCGGCAAGGCAAAGCTGCTCGGCTCGAAGGGGACGACCGGCACGCAGGCCAGCTTTTTGGAGCTGTTTGACGGCGATTATGAGCGCGTAAAGGCGCTCGACCGCAAGATCGCGGAGAAGATGGGGTATTCCTCCTGCTTTGCCGTTTCCGGCCAGACGTATTCCAGAAAGCTCGACAGCCAGATTCTGTCTATTCTGAGCGGGATCGCGCAGAGCGCGACCAAGTTCTCGAACGACATCCGCCTTCTGCAGCATATGAAGGAGATCGAGGAGCCCTTTGAGAAGGGGCAGATTGGTTCCTCTGCCATGGCGTACAAGCGCAACCCGATGCGCAGCGAGCGCATTGCGTCTCTGGCGCGTTATGTGATCGTCGACAGCCTGAACCCCGCCATCACAACCGCCACCCAGTGGTTCGAGCGCACGCTCGACGATTCCGCGAACAAGCGCCTGAGTGTTCCTGAAGCGTTTCTGGCGGTCGACGGCATCCTTGATCTGTACAGCAACGTGGCCGACGGCCTTGTGGTGTACCCCAAGGTGATTGAGCAGCACCTGCTGCGCGAGCTGCCCTTTATGGCCACCGAGAACATCATGATGGACGCGGTCAAGCGCGGGGCGGACCGCCAGCAGCTTCACGAGCAAATTCGCGTGCATTCCATGGAAGCGGCCAAGGTCATCAAGGAGCAGGGCGGCGAAAACGACCTGCTGGACCGCATCGCGGCGGACCCGGTGTTCGGCGTCACGCGCGAGGAGCTGTCCGACCTGGTAGACCCGTCGCAGTATACGGGCTGTGCTGCGGTACAAACCCAGGAATTTGTGAGCGGAGTGGTAAATTCCGTTTTAAAGGAATATGATTCCATAGAAATTAAAAAAGCGGAAATTAATTTGTAAACAAAACGTAAAATCCGCGGGCATTCCAAAGAAAATCGTAGGCTTTTGGGGTGTTTTGTGGTATGATAATCACGAGCGTTTTGATGTGCAATTTTAAAAAATGCCGTAATGGCGCTTTGCGCCTGTGGTATAAGAATACAAATTGATCCGCCGCCAAATGAAAAGCCGCGGGCGGTGGAAAAAATTGGCTGGTGCGGCACCGGCGGAGAGTGAGCAGTACTAATGGTAAAAGCGATAGTAGGCGCCAATTGGGGCGATGAAGGAAAAGGGAAAATTACCGACGTCATGGCGGCGCAGTCCGACATCGTGATCCGGTACCAAGGCGGCAGCAATGCGGGCCATACCATTATCAACGAATATGGCAAGTTCGCGCTGCACCAACTCCCCTCGGGCGTATTTTACGATCACACGACCAACATCATCGGCAATGGCGTTGCTCTGAGTGTGGAAAACCTCATCAAGGAGATGGATTCCCTGCGGCAGCGCGGAGTTCCGGAGCCGAAGCTGATGGTTTCTGACCGTGTGCAGATCGTGATGCCTTACCATGTTGAAATGGATGCGATGGAGGAAGCGCGTTTGTCCTCCAAGTCCTTTGGTTCCACCAAATCCGGCATCGCGCCGTTTTATTCGGATAAATACGCGAAGATCGGCTTCCAGGTCAGCGAGCTGTATGACGACGAGGCTCAGCTCAAAGAGAAGATTCAGCAGGTTCTGGATGTGAAAAACTCGCTGTACCAGCACCTGTACCACAAAGAGCCGCTGACGGTGGACGCCGTTTACGAAAAGCTGATGGAATACCGTCAGATGATCGAGCCCTATGTGGCAGACACCTTCACGTTCCTGCATCAGGCGGTCAAGGAGGGCAAAACCATTTTGCTCGAAGGCCAGCTTGGCGCACTGAAGGACCCGGATTTCGGCATTTACCCCATGGTGACTTCTTCCTCCACACTGGCCGGTTACGGCGCTGTCGGCGCCGGTGTTCCGCCGTATGAGATCAAAGAGATCATCGCCGTGGTAAAGGCGTATTCCAGTGCCGTGGGCGCGGGCGAGTTTGTCAGCGAAATCTTCGGCGAAGAAGCCGATGAGCTGCGCCGCCGCGGCGGCGACGGCGGCGAGTACGGCGCCACAACGGGCCGTCCCCGCAGAATGGGCTGGCTTGATCTCGTGGCCTCCCGTTACGGCTGCGCGGTGCAGGGCGCTACCAGCGTGGCGCTGACCGTGATCGACGTGCTCGGCTATCTCAAAGAGATTCCCGTTTGCGTGGCGTATGAGCTCGACGGCAAGCAGATCGATTATTTCCCGCCGGCCTCTCAGCTGCGGCGGTGCAAGCCGGTGCTGAAGACGATGCCCGGCTGGTGCTGCGATCTGCGCGGCATCACCCGCTACGAAGATCTTCCCGAAAACGCGCGCCGCTACATTGAGTTTGCGGAGGAGCAGATCGGTGTTCCGGTGAAAATCGTGTCGAACGGACCTTCCCGCAGTGATATTATCTATCGGTAATCGACAATCATATTCTGCTAGGGAAATTACGCAAAAAAGCGTCAACTTGAAAAAACGGTTGGCGCTTCTTCCTATTTTTAATTCCTTTATGGCGCATTCATCTAAAAGTGATTTTGCGTGAAAACGGCAGTTTCTTCCTCCGCCAAAGGCGGAGGAAGAAATCAACAGCCTTTTGAAATTGTATTCATACTATGACAGGGAAAGAAAGGTGGCATTTATCATGTGTGGAATCGTTGGTTACATCGGCGGTGATCAGGCGGCGCCCATTTTGTTAAACGGTTTGGAAAAGCTGGAATACCGCGGGTATGATTCCGCAGGAATGGCAGTATATACAGGGGATGCGCTGCGCGTTGTGAAAAGCAAGGGACGTTTGCAGGTGCTCAGTGATCTGGTGGACGGCGGAAAATCGCTGCAGGGAACGGTTGGCATTGGCCATACCCGCTGGGCGACCCACGGCAAGCCCTCAGATATCAATTCCCATCCGCAGGTGAGCAATTCCGGAAAATTCGCGGTGGTGCATAACGGCATCATCGAAAATTATCAGGAAATCAAAGAGAAGCTCCTCAAAAAGGGCGTCAGCTTCGTATCGGAAACAGATACCGAGGTTGTGGCTCAGCTACTGGAATATTATTACGACGGCGACATTCTAGATGCATTCATTCGCGTGATTTCGCGCCTGCAGGGCTCTTACGCGCTTGGCATGTTGTGTGTGGATGACCCCGATAAGCTGTATGCGGTTCGCAAAGACAGCCCGCTGGTGGTTGGCCTTGGTGAGCACGAGAATTATGTTGCCTCCGACATTCCTTCCATCCTCAACCGCACCCGCGATTTTTATCGCTTGAAGGACAACGAGATTGTTCAGCTGACCCGCGACAGCGTGCAGATTTGCAATTTGGAAAAAGAACCCATTGAAAAAGAACTGGTTCATATTGACTGGGATCTTTCTGTTGCGGAAAAAGGCGGCTATGAGCATTTTATGTTCAAGGAAATCATGGAGCAGCCGAAAGCGCTGCGCGACACGATTTCTCCCCGCATCAAGGATGGCCGCATCGTGCTCGACAACGTGACTCTCACGGCGGAGCAGCTCCAGAAGTTCAACCGCATCAGCATCGTGGCCTGCGGTTCTGCGTACCATGTGGGTGTGGTCGCGAAATATGTGATCGAAAAGCTGACCCGCATCCCTGTGGAAGTGGATGTTGCCTCCGAATTCCGTTACCGCCACCCGATTCTCGACAACAACTCCCTGGTGATAGTCATCAGCCAGTCCGGCGAAACAGCGGATACGCTGGCGGCTCTCCGCGAGGCCAAACGCCTTGGCGCACGCGTCATTTCGATCGTGAACGTGGTGGGCAGCTCCATTGCCAACGATTCCGACGATGTTCTGTATACCTGGGCAGGCCCCGAAATCGCGGTAGCGACGACAAAGGCATACAGCACGCAGCTGGCGGTTGTCTATCTGCTGGCGATTTATATGGCGGATCTGCTTGGCCGCCTGACGCCGGAAGAGTACACAGACTACGTCAAAGAGCTGCAGGAGCTGCCGGATAAGGTGGAGAAAACGTTAGAAAACAAAGAGGATATTCAGTATTTTGCGTCGAAGCATTTCAGCGCGAAGGATATTTTCTTCATCGGCCGCAATCTGGATTACGCCATTTCTCTGGAAGGCTCTTTGAAGCTGAAGGAAATTTCTTATATCCATTCCGAAGCTTACGCCGCCGGCGAGCTGAAGCATGGAACGATCTCTCTGATGGAGGAGGGAACGCTGGTTGTGGCGATCGCCACTCATCAGCAGCTGCTCGAGAAAATGATGAGCAACGTGATCGAGGTGAGAAGCCGCGGCGCGCTGGTGCTGGGCCTGACCACCGAAGACAACGCGCAGGAGATCGGCAAGGACATGGATTTTCTGTTCTCGGTGCCGACGGCCTGCGAGATCATGCGGCCGTCTCTCGCGGTGATCCCGCTGCAGCTGTTCGCGTACTATGTGGCGTCCATGAAGGGCTGCGATATTGATAAGCCGCGCAATCTGGCGAAATCCGTGACTGTGGAATAACTGAGGAATAGGGGAGTTTTATGACGATTCATAACGAGGCTGTTTTAATTTTGGATTTCGGCGGACAGTACAGTCAGCTGATCGCGCGCCGTGTGCGCGACCTGAATGTGTACTGCGAAATCAAATCGTACAAGACGCCGATTGAGGAGATTCAGAAGGCAGGCTATAAGGGAATTATTTTTACCGGCGGCCCCAATAGTGCCTATGCTCCCGGAGCACCCGGCTGTGAAAAAGAAATTTTCGAGCTCGGGATTCCGATTTTGGGAATTTGCTACGGCGCACAGCTGATGGCTTATAAGCTGGGTGGCAAGGTAGAGCCTTCTAATGTGAAAGAGTACGGAAAAACACCGGTGGAGTTTGATCTTTCCTCCGAGCTGTTTCACGGTGTGGAGCAAACCAGTGTCTGTTGGATGAGCCATACCGACAAAATCGTTGCACTGCCCGAAGGGTTCACGGCGCGCGCTCACAGCCGTGCCTGCCCTGTGGCGGCAATGGACAACGCGGAGGAGCGTCTGTACGGCGTGCAGTTTCATCCCGAGGTGGAGCATACCGTGCAGGGCAATGAGTACCTGAGAAACTTTTTGTACCGTGTCTGCGGCTGCTCCGGCGACTGGAGGATGGACGCCTTTGCGGCGGAAACCATCCGCCAGATTAAGGAGCGCGTCGGCGATAAGAAGGTGCTTTGCGCGCTCTCCGGCGGCGTGGATTCCTCCGTGGCCGCGGTGCTGGTGCACAAGGCCATCGGCAAGAATCTGACCTGCATCTTTGTCGATCACGGTCTGCTGCGCAAGGACGAGGGCGATCAGGTGGAGCAGGTGTTCCGCGAGCAGTTCGACATGAACCTGATCCGCGTCAACGCGCAGGAGCGTTTCCTGTCGCGCTTGGCTGGGGTATCTGAGCCGGAGGCGAAGCGCAAGATCATCGGCGAAGAGTTCATCCGTGTTTTTGAGGAAGAAGCCAAGAAACTCGGCCATATGGATTATCTGTGCCAGGGTACGATTTACCCGGACGTGGTCGAAAGCGGTGTGGGCGAAGCGGCGGTCATCAAGAGTCACCATAATGTGGGCGGCCTGCCGGAGGATATCGGCTTTACCGGTCTTGTTGAGCCCCTGCGCGACCTGTTTAAGGACGAGGTTCGCCGTGTTGGTCTGGAGCTGGACATCCCCGAGTTCCTTGTATTCCGCCAGCCGTTCCCGGGCCCGGGCCTTGCGATCCGTGTGCTGGGCGACATCACGAAGGACAAGCTGGACCTTCTGCGCGACGCTGACGCGATCTTCCGTGAGGAAATTGCCGCTGCCGGCCTCGACAGACAGATCAATCAGTACTTTGCAGTGCTCACCGGCATTCAGAGCGTCGGCGTCATGGGCGACGGCCGCACCTACGATTTTACCGTTGCGCTGCGCGGCGTGACTACCACCGACTTTATGACGGCAGACTGGGCCAGAATCCCATACGATGTTCTGGCGAAGGTTTCGAACCGTATCATCAACGAGGTGAGCGGCGTCAACCGCATCGTGTACGATATCACCAGCAAGCCCCCGGCCACAATTGAGTGGGAATAAAAAGGAAATCCGGTTTAAAAAGCTGCACCACAACTGTTGTGGTGCAGCTTTTTGTTTATGCCGCGAGCAGGCGGAAAACCGCTTCGTAGATTTTACGCGCAATATACGGATTGTTCATGGTGTACAGGTGAATGCCGTCCACGCCTTGTGCGAGCAGATCCACAATCTGGTTGATCGCGTAGGCGATCCCGGCGTCCCGCATGGCGATTGGGTCATGCTCATAGCGTTCCATCATCTTTACGAATTTTTTCGGCAGTTGAACGCCGCACAAAGATACCATTCGCTCAATCTGCTTTTTGTTCACAACGGGCATGATCCCGGCTTCGATCGGAACATTGATCCCCGCGAGCGCGGTGCGTTCACGGAATGCATAGAAATAATCGTTGTCCAGAAAAAGCTGCGTGATCAAATGATCGGTGCCCGCGTCTACCTTGCGCTTCAAATAATGGATATCCTCCAGCGTGCTTTTGCTCTCTACATGCCCTTCGGGGTAGCAGGCGCCGATAATATTAAAATCCGCGTGTTCCTTGATAAAGGCGATCAGATCATCCGCGTGGGAAAAATCCGTGCAGGGCGGATGCTCCGGGCTGATGTCGCCCCGGAGGGCCAGAATATTCTCGATTCCCTGTTCTTTCAGGCGATTCAGCAGAAGCAAGAGCTCTTCTTTTGAAAAATTGATGCACGGCAGGTGGGCGACGCTTTCGACAGCATAATTCGTCTTGATGAAAGAAGCGATCTCAAGTGTTTTGCTGTTGTTAGCGCTTCCGCCCGCGCCGTAGGTGACGCTGATAAAGTCCGGGTGCAGCCATTTCAGCTCTTCCAGCGTATTGAATATCGTATCTTCGGAAGAGGTGCGTTTTGGGGGGAACACCTCCAAAGACAGCACCTGCTTCTTTTTAAATAAATCAGCTGTTCTCATCGCGTACTTCCTTTGCTGCCTGAACCAGATGCTCAAGACTCGGTATGGTTTCGGTATTGCTTCTTGTTTTCAGCCCGCAGTCGGGATTCACCCATAGCTTCTCTTTGGGGATGCTGCCAAGCATTTTATAGAGCGCGGCCTTGATTTCTTCCACAGACGGAACTCTCGGCGAATGGATGTCATATACGCCGGGGCCAACCTCCGTGCGAAAGCCGTTTTCTTTGAGGACGTTCAGAATGGTCAGATCAGAACGCGAGGCCTCAAAGGTGATCGCGTCGGCGTCCATGGCGTCAATGTCCCGAATGATGTCCGCAAATTCGCTGTAGCACATATGCGTGTGGATTTGAGTTTCCGGTTTTACGCCGCTGTGAACAAGCCGGAATGCGGGGATCGCCCAGTCGAGATAATCCGCCCGCCAGTCAGATTTCCGCAAGGGCAGTTTCTCGCGCAGCGCCGCTTCGTCTACCTGAATCACACGGATGTGGTTCGCTTCCAGATCGAGCACCTCTTCGCGGATCGCGAGGCCGATCTGATAGGCGCATTCCTTGAGTGAGATATCCTCGCGCGGGAACGACCAGTTCAAAATGGTTACGGGGCCTGTCAGCATGCCCTTCATCGGCTTTGCGGTCAGTGACTGAGCATAGACCGACCATTCCACCGTGATCGGCTTTCCGCGGGAAACATCCCCCCAGATGATCGGCGGCTTGACGCACCGTGTGCCGTAAGATTGTACCCAAGCCTTTTCCGTAAAGAGAAAGCCGTCCAGGCATTCGCCGAAATACTCAACCATATCGTTGCGCTCAAATTCGCCGTGAACCAGAACATCCAGCCCGATTTTCTCCTGCAGGGCGACGCATTCGGCGATTTTCTCCCGGTTGAAGGTCCGGTACTGCTCCAGCGAAATTTTACCGCTTTTCAGGTTGGTTCGGTTGGCCTTTACTTCCGCCGTCTGCGGAAAAGAGCCAATGGTGGTCGTCGGGAGCAGCGGGAGTCCAAATTCTTTTTTTTGGATTTTTTCACGCTCGTAAAAAGAAGGCTCTCTGATAAAATCCTGTTCGGACAGTGCGTGAACTTTATTCTGAACGGTCGGGTTGGCGGCCGTCCTGTCCCCAGCAAACAGGCTTTTGTTTTCCAGGTATTCGGCGTGGGTTTCGGGAGCCTTATCGGAAAGGATCGCTTTCAGCCCGCGCAGTTCGGCCAGCTTTTCTTCCGCAAATGCAAAGTAATTTCGATGCTCTTCCGACAGCTTCGTTTCATTCCGCAGCGTATAGGGAACATGCAGCAAAGAGCAGGAGGTGGACAGCACGATTTCCCCGCAGTGTTTTTGCAGTTTGCCGATGATCTCGTACGTTTGCGCATAGTTGTTTTTCCAGATGTTCTTGCCGTTGACAATGCCGGCAAAGAGGATTTTGTCTTTCGGGAACCCGTTTGTCTCCACCAGCTCCAAAGACTTTTTTCCTTCGATCAAATCCAGACCGATTCCGTCAAATGCAAGAGAGGCAGCGTCATTGTAGCAGTCTCTGATATCGCCGAAGTAAGTCTGCAGAAGTACCTTGACTTGGCCTTTGGCGGAGAGAATCCTGCGGTACAGTGCGAGAAACAACTCCCGATCCTCGGCGGACAGATCCGTCACCAGATACGGCTCGTCAAATTGTACCCAGGCGGTTCCAAGTGAGTTGAAACGGTTCAGTATTTTGCCGTAAGCGCCCGCAATGCTGTCAAGGTAATCCTCGGGCTTCTTTGTGCCTGTGCAGCGCGCGAGTTTCAGGAAAGTGAACGCCCCGATGATGGCGGGCTTCGTTTCTACACCTGCCTTTTTGGCCTCGGCATACTCGTCGAACGGTTTTGTTCCGGCGAGCTTGATCTCGGTATCCTCGTCTATCTCCGGAACCAGATAATGATAGTTCGTATTGAACCATTTTTTCATCGCGAGCGCTTTCACGTCCCCGTTTTTTCCCTGGTAGCCTCTGGCCATTGCGAAATACTCGTCGAGGGGCGAAAGCCCCAGGGCACGGTAGCGCTCGGGAACGGCATTCAGGAGCACGGCCGTATCCAGCATCGTGTCATAAAACGAAAAGTCATTGCTGGAAATATAGTCTATCGCGTTTTCGGATTGCTTTTGCCAATGTGCTTTGCGCAGCTCTGCCGCTGCCGCAAATAAATCTTCTGCCGCTATTGCCTGCTTAAAGTATTTTTCGGTTGCAAATTTGAGTTCCCTTAAAGTTCCGACCCTGGGGTAACCAATAACCGATGTTTTCATATATGATTACACGCCTTTCTTTTGTGTTGTTATTATAGTACCATCAAAAAGCGTGCATAGGGTAACTCATTTAATTTATTTGTAGATATAGGGTAATCCTATAGGTAAGATTTATGGGCGGCCAAAAGCGAGGTCGATTCTGCCTTTCGTCCGTCTTCTCAATTCTATTCCCTCTGTAAGAAACAGAAAAAGCAGAGAGTGCTTTTTAGAAATCCTTTGTGCATCCCGCAAAATATTTTCTTTCTGTTGACAGATGCAGTCTGAGTCTTTTATAATAAAATCACAATTGAACAGGCTTTTATGACTGACGGGTAATGTGGAGATGACACCACAGGGGAATAAAAGCTGTATCTTCAGCCGACCGTCTGGGCAGCATTTTGGTTTTTACCAAATGCCGCCCTTTTTTGTTTTGAAAATGGCGGGGGAAAAGCCGGGATGCCTTGAAACAAAAGGAGAGCTTATGAAGAAACAGGCATGGCAGGGGTTTCACGGCGGAAACTGGGAAAGGGAGATCGATGTCCGGAACTTTATTCAAACGAACTATACGCCTTATGAGGGCGGAGCGGAATTCCTGGCCCCGGCCACAGACCGCACAAACGCACTGATGAAAAAGCTGGATCACCTGCTGGAGATGGAGCGGGAATTCGGCGGCGTTCTCGACATCGATACGCGAACCGTTACCTCGCTCACCAGCTACAAGCCCGGCTATCTGGACAAGGAGCAGGAGATCATCGTGGGTCTGCAAACCGACCGCCCGCTGCGGCGGGGCGTCAATCCCTTCGGCGGCCTGAACATGACGCGCAAGGCGTGCGAGGCCTACGGGTACCAGCTTTCTCCGGAGGTGGAAAAGGAATTTCAGTACAGAACCACTCATAACGAGGGCGTTTTTCGCGCCTACACCGATGAGATTCGCGCGGCTCGGCACTGCGGCATCATCACCGGTCTGCCGGACGCATACGGAAGAGGGCGCATCATCGGTGACTACCGCAGAGTCGCGCTCTACGGTGTCGATCGGCTCATCGAGGAGAAGAAAAAGGACAAGGCCAAAATCGGCGAGGGTGTGATGGACGCCGACCATATCCGCCAGCTGGAGGAGCTGTACCAGCAGATCACGTTCCTGGGGTACTTAAAAGACATGGCGGCCCTGTACGGCTTCGATCTTTCAAAGCCAGCCGAAAACGCCAGAGAAGCGGTTCAGTGGCTGTATTTCGGTTATCTCGGCTCTATCAAAGAGCAGAATGGTGCGGCGATGAGCCTTGGGCGCGTCAGCACGTTTCTCGATATTTATTTTGAACGCGACCTCGCAAATGGCCTTCTCACGGAACAGCAGGTGCAGGAAATCTTTGATGATTTTGTAATGAAGCTGCGCATGGCGCGCCATCTGCGTACCCCGGATTACAACGAGCTGTTTGCGGGCGACCCGATGTGGATCACGGAGTCGGTCGGCGGCATGGGGGAGGACGGCCGCACGCTGGTGACCAAAAGCTCGTTCCGCATCCTCCACACGCTGTATAATCTCGGCTCGTCGGCCGAACCGAACCTGACCGTTTTATGGTCCGACCGTCTGCCGGAGGAGTTCAAGCGCTTTGCCGCAAAGGTTTCCTGCGAAACAGATGCCATCCAGTATGAAAACGATGATATTATGCGCCCGAAGTTCGGCGACGACTACGGCATTGCCTGCTGTGTATCGGCAATGCGGCTGGGGAAGGACATGCAGTTCTTCGGCGCGCGGGCAAATCTGGCAAAGCTGCTGCTCATGAGTTTAAATGGTGGCCGCGACGAGAAGAGCGGGAATCAAATCGCACCGGCCAAAGCTCCGTATGAAGGGGAATACCTTGATTACGAAACGGTTGTGCAGAGCATGGCCTTTTACCGCGACTGGCTGGCGAAAACCTACGTCAGCGCGATGAATATCATCCATTACATGCACGACAAATACGCCTATGAAAAAACGCAGATGGCATTGCACGACACCGATGTACACCGCTTTATGGCGTTCGGGATCGCCGGGCTCTCTGTTCTGACGGATTCGCTTTCCGCCATCAAGCACGCGAAGGTCAGGTGTATCCGCGACGAGAGCGGGCTGATCAGGGAGTTTGAAACCGTTGGGGAGTACCCGGCCTACGGCAATGATGACGACCGCGTCGATTCCATCGCGCAGGAACAGGTGCAGCTGTTCTTTGAGGCGCTTCAGAAGAACCCTACCTACCGAAATGCCGAGCACACGCTTTCGATTCTGACCATTACCTCCAACGTGGTATACGGCAAAAAGACCGGGGCAACGCCGGACGGGCGAAAAGCCGGCGAGCCCTTTGCCCCCGGCGCGAACCCCATGCACAACCGTGAAAAAAACGGCGCGCTTGCTTCCCTGAACTCGGTCGCAAAGCTTTCTTACGACATCTGCAAGGATGGAATTTCCAACACGTTTTCGATCATCCCGCAGGCGCTGGGTCACAGCGATGAGGAGCGCCACGGGAATCTGGTCGCGATCCTGAACGGCTACTTCCTGCAAAAGGCGCACCATATCAATGTCAATGTATTAAACCGCGAAACATTGATGGATGCCTATGAGCACCCGGAGCAATACCCCAACCTGACCATCCGCGTTTCCGGCTATGCCGTGAATTTCCACAAGCTTTCCCGGGAGCAGCAGCGCGAAGTGATTTCTCGTACCTTTCACGAGGCGATGTAATGACGGGGCGGATTCATTCCTTTCAAAGTCTGGGCGCGGTAGATGGCCCCGGCCTCCGCTTTGTGATCTTTTTGCAGGGGTGCACTCTTCGCTGTGCCTATTGCCATAATCCAGACACCTGGAGCCTGACCGGCGGCACGGAATACACGGTCGATGAAGTGGTGCAGAAGGTGCTGCGATACAAAACGTATTTGACAGCATCCGGCGGGGTGACTGTTTCGGGCGGGGAACCGCTGCTGCAGTGGGGATTTGTTGCAGAGCTGTTCCGCCGGCTGCACCGCGAGGGAATCCACACGGCACTGGATACCGCTGGAATCGGCGACCCGGAGGGAACCCGGGCTGTACTGCTCCACACCGATCTCGTTTTGTGCGACCTCAAATTCTCCAAAGATGCGGATTACCTTCGCTATGCCCGGGGAAATATGGATATGGTTCTGCGGTTTTTACAGCAGACGGAAGAGCTGGGAATCCCGCTATGGATTCGGCATGTTGTGGTTCCGGGCCTTACCGACGGAGAAGCGCATATTCTGAAAATAGTGGAGCTGGCCGCCCGATATCCAAATCTGGAGCGGCTTGAGCTGCTGCCGTTTCGCAAATACTGCATCAGCAAGTACGAGGCCATGAAGCTCGAATTCCCGCTTCGCGATTTTGAGGAATGCACCGATGCGAAAATACAGGAGCTGTATCAAAGCATCGAAACAGGCTTCCCCAACAGCATTGTCCCGTTGGCCTGCAGGTAAAAATTTCTGACCGGTTCTAAGTTGTTATACATGAAAAAATTGTGTGGAGAAGATCAAGTTTTTTGATTCCGAATGATATTTCCTTAAAACACAATGGGAAGAAGCCCCGAAAAGCGTTTAAATGCTTTTCGGGGCTTCTTTTTTACAGCAAAGGCTGCAGTTTGATGTAAATAGCGGCAATGACAATGAGGATGAAATCCATTGAGCTTTTCCGCGGCTAATCAGGATTTAATCTTATTTAGAATCTCAAACACATTTTTAGTGATAAAATAGTACAAGATATGTTTTTCAAGTGTATTTTTGTGTAAATTTGATTGACAACCGGTTGACATGTTTATCTGTTCTGAATTATAGTATGGTTGAATAACTTGCATGCAAGAGGAAGACAATGATAAAGGAGACTTGAGGTTCGTTATGGCAGGGATTAAAGATGTGGCTGAAAAGGCCGGCGTATCGGTAACAACGGTTTCCCGTGTGCTCAATAAACGCGGATACATATCGCTAGGAATGTACCAACGAGTGAATCAGGCCATCGAGGAGCTGAATTATTGTCCGAATCAGATTGCGCGAAATCTATATCTGCAAAGAACCTTTATGATCGGGCTGCTCATACCGGACATCAGCCGTCCCTTTTTTGCGCGTCTGGCCAAATATATCGAGATGGAGCTGAACAACCGGGGCTACAAAATGATGCTGTGCAATACGGTTGAAAAGGCAAACAAAGAACGGGAATGCCTGGCGATGCTGCGCCAGAACAAGGTAGACGGCATCATTATCGGGAGCCATGCGCTGGATACCGCCGAGTATCAGAAAGTGTCGCTTCCAATTGTATCGATCGACATGAAGCTCGGCAGTCAGATTCCGAATGTTACCTCCAATCATCGGATGGGCGGAGAGCTGGCTGCACGAAAGCTGATTGAAAATGGGTGTAAAAACGTGGTGCAGATTATGGGTGACCGCCGGGTAAAAATAAACTCGCAGGAGCGCCACAGAGTGTTTCAAAAGCTAATGGAGGAAAACGGTGTGAAATGCACGACCTTCGAATTAAAAAAGAAGGAGTTTTCACTCGAGGAATACGCCAAAGTGGAAGAAAAGATTTTTTCGGCCGCTTTGGATATTGACGGTGTTTTCGCCAAAGATTACATCGCAGCCAGAGTTTTGCATACGGCGTTGTCGCGTGGGATTCGCGTACCGCAGGAGCTGAAGATTGTTGGCTACGACGGAACAGAAATTGCGGAGCTTATTTACCCCAGGCTGACGACGGTGTGCCAGAACTACGCCGCAATTTCGCAGTCGATCGTGAACGCCCTGATCCGTCAGATCGAACAAAAAGAACGGACAAAAGAAGATATGGTTCACGATGTTATTTTATTGGAGGGCGGCACGACACTGACATAACGAAAAAACATAAGTCGTAATAACTGTAATCCATGTAGTACGGAAAAGCATAGGGTAGATACAGATTTGCAAAAAGCGGGAACAGCCGGGCGCGGGGATTGGAAGAGGGATTGTTTGAGATGTTTTGAAATGACATTTTAAACGGCGGTAGATCATAAAGAGCATCGGCCACAGCGAAGGCTGTGGCCGATGCTCTTTATGATTGGAGGAATCAAAGAGAGATCCCTGCAAGCTGTTTCATGGCGGCAAGGTCAATCTCGCCGCTTTCGGGGTGAATGTGTTCCCGCAGCACGGCGATCTGCGGCTTGTTTCGCCGCAGCCATCGGAATACGCACTCCAGGTCAATGCTGCCCTGGCCGATATTGCGCCAGACCTTTTCGCCGTGTTCAAATACAATGTCCTTGATGTGGGCAACCGCGATTTTCTCGCCCAACAGCCGGAAAAAGTCGTCATAGACTTCCGTTTGCCGTTCTGCGGTGTGCTCCAGAATCAAATTGACAGGGTCAAGAATCACTTTCAGGTAATCGGAGCCGACTTCATCGAGCAGCAGGCGGGTCAGCCCGGCAGTATTCAGCGTATGGTCGGCCACGGGCTCGATCGCCACCTGAACGCCCAGGCGTTCTGCGTGCTCTACCATCCTCAGCACGCTGTCCTTCAGGTTCCGGTAGCGCTCCGGGCGCAGAGCCTCTTCGGTAAAGGGATCAAGGCGGGTGGTTTCTGTCCCCACGAAGGGCACACCGAGCTCTTTCGCATACGAAAGAGCCAGCAGAAAGTTCTGTACCTGCTGCATTCTTGCCTTCCTGTCAGGAAGAGAGGGTTCGATATAGCACCCCAGAATGCTGATCTCTACCTGATTGCGCGCAAAGCTGGTTTGAATGGCTGTCAGATCTGCTGGAGTGATGTCCCCCCAGCTATGGATACCAAGAATGGCTTTGGTGGGAGCGAGCTGTACCGCCTCAAACCCGGCTTTGTGAATGCAGGATGACAGGTCTTCGGGGGTCATCCGCCCGAAGTCATGCGCTCTGACACCGATTTTCATAGAGTTTCCCGTTCCTTTCTCAGCAGCTCCGCAAAAGCGAACAGAAACGGAGCTACCCCTTTGGCGTCGTTGCTCACTTTTGGTTCGGAGATGTAATAGGCAAAGCTGCCGTCGCGCACTTTATAATCCCCTTTGCCGGGGTATCCTCCAAGGCCCGCCACAAGGCAGATGTCCTTTAGCTCGTAACCGTCCTCGCTCTTTATAAACTTATGCCTGAGAACCCCATCAAAAATTCGTTTGCCGTCGTCAAAATAATAATCCGGCAGATATTCCAAGCGAACTGCTTTTAGGATAGCATAGGCAATAGCACAGGTGCCGCTGGTTTCCAGATAATTGCCCGAGCGGTTTCCGGCATCCGTCACCTGATAAAACAGACCGGTTTCTGGGTCTAAAAAGCACAGCAGGGAATCGATCAAAAGGCGGAGCTGTTCCTGAAGCGTCTGGTATTCATAAAAAAACATTTCATCCATCTGCTCGGCGGTGTCGACCAGCGCCATGGCATACCAGCCAAGCGAACGGGTCCAGAAGTTCGGGCTGCATCCGGTTTCGGGGTTTGCCCAAAAGCTTTTCTTGGATTCATCATAGCCGTGATATAAAAGGCCGCTCGAAGCGTCGCGCATCCGGCAGGCCACGGTTTCAAACTGGATGAAAACATCCCGGTAATTTCGGTTTTCATGGAATCGGCGCTCATAGGCCATGTAAAACGGCTGTACCATGTACAGGCCATCGAGCCAGACCTGATTCGGGTACATTTTTTTGTGCCAGAAGTTCCCTTCCGCCGTTCTCGGCTGACGTTGCAGCTGGGAATAGAGCTGATCGATGGCTCCGCGGTATTTTGCCTTGCCCGTCAGGTCAAACAGATCGAACAGCACTTTGCCCTCGTTGAGATTATCGCAGTTGTAATCCTCCGGATAATAGCCTAAAATCGTGCCTTGCTCATCGATCAGGGCGTCCACATACTGTTCCGCAAATTCCGCGTATCGGCTTTCGCCGGTAGCGCGGTACAGGTCCAGAATAGCCTTGAGCATACAGCCGTCGACGTAATTCCAGCCGGGCTCGCGGTTTTCTAACAAGACCTCCTGGTTCCACGCCGGGCGGGCAGGGGAGGAGCGCCGGAGAAGACCTTCGAAAAAATCCATTACATCAGGATATTCTATCATGCTTTCTCCTCCTGCTCCATTTTATCCACGTGGGTGCCTTCTATTTGATTGTTTTTGAAAGTCAGCTCCTGTACGTTTTTGGCGTAAACCCCCAGGTTGGGGATCAGAACGGGATCGTCCATTAGATCGGGGCATTCCAGCAGCCGCTGTTGCGCAAACCGGAACCGGCTGTTTTTCACTGTTACATTGCGGATGGGGCTTTCCGGCAGACCGTACAGAAAAACGGCACTCCCTGCGATTTCGTCGGCGCAGATGTCGGAGAGGGTGATGTTCTGCACGGCGGGCGTCTCCGCCCCCACCGGCAGGGCTTCTTTGCACTGAACCAAATCGCTATGGCCGTCCGGATCGCAGTGGTAAAACATATTGATCACAAAGCAGTGAGAAACCTGCTCCATTTTCACATGGGAAAAGCGAACGCCGTCCACCACGGAGGTACTCCCGCGCCCACGCCGTGTTTTGATGCGAAAGCCGCGGTCGGTACGGCGAAACAGGCAGTTTTGTACCAGAACATCCTGAACTCCGCACGAAATTTCAGACCCGATCACCACGCCGCCATGCCCCTCTTCCATCAGGCAGCGCCGCACGGTAATTTTTCTGCTGGGGCGCAGATGGCGGCGGCTCAGAAACAGCTTGCCGGATTTGATGGCGATGCAGTCGTCACCCACCTGAAAGCGGCAGCCGACGATCTCTACATTCTCGCAGCTTTCCGGGTTCAGGCCGTCCGTATTCGGGGAATCGGGGTCGCTTTGAATCGTCAGGCCGTAAAAGGCCAGATTACTGGAATACAGGGGATGGATGTTCCATGCGGCGCTGTTTTGGCTGGTGAGGCCGCAGACGGTAATGTCGCTGCAATTCACCAGAGATACATTCCGCGGGCGGTATGCCCGGTTCTTTTTCTTGGGCTCGTTCCACCAACCGCCCTCCATTCCGCTGCCGTTTAAGGTGCCGTCTCCATAAATACGCACCTGCTGAACATCCTTGCCGTATATCAAACTGCAAAAGCAATCGAGCGGGTTCCCCTCCCACGAGGCGTTGATCACAGCGTCGGTGTAATCGTAGCTTTTCTGGTAGCCTTTTACAATGGCCAGAGCATCCCGGTTCGGATTCTGGCGCAGAACGGCGCCCTCTTCCAGATACAGGTCTACGCCGCTCTTGAGAAAAAGATGCTCCACCAGATATTCTCCGCGCGGGAAGATCACCACGGAGTGCGGCGGAGCGGAATAAATCGCCGCATGGATGGCCGCCGTATCATTGCGGATGCCATCGCCTGCGGCGTTATAGTCTTTGATATGGATTGCGAACCCGCAGCGCTCGGTGCGGATCGTCGCAGCGGCGGATTCCCCCAGGCCGTGGATTTCCACCCGGTATTCCGTGTCGGGCGTAAGGCCGAACAGGCTGATCACCGGGTCGCTCCCGGTCAGAAGGGGTGTGCCGTTTACAAACAGGGTATAAGGCTGTGGAGTATAGAAGCAGCCGTCCTGCTCCAGCTCCAGCACAAAGCCGAAAGGGGTAATGGTGAGTATATTCAGCATTCAAAATACCTCTATTTTTTGTAACAGGCGGAAGATTTTCTTCTGCGTACCACCTGTGTTTCCGTGGCTGTCTCATGCCCGCCCGGGCTTCCCCACAGCATGGGGAGACAGATCAGGTAACAGCTCATCAGCTTACAGAAAATTTCCCGCTGTATTAAAATCGAAAGAGTGAGGGGGCGGTCCGCGTTGCTGGACTGAATCTCCAGCCCGAAGAACGCTTTTCCGGCTGTCTGATTCACATTCCAAAATGGAATCTGCACCGCGATCGCGAGCAGAACCGCTGTCAGCAGAGTTAATAAAGCCGAGAGCGCGGTGTTATGCAGCAATTGTTTCAGAACAGGGAGAATAGCAAGGAATGAAAACACCAGAGCGGCCAGACTGACGAGCCAGTCGATCACCTGTGCCAAAAACCGGATCAATCGCATTGTTGTTCCTCCTGTTCTGAATTTGCTGGTAAGAGTTTTTTGCGAGCTTCCCTGACGAAAGGGAAGGGGTAGACTTTGGCAGATAAAAAGCGGAAAACCGGGTATTTCTCCCTCGCCAAAGGCGGGGGAGAAAATCACCGTTTTAGACAGAGCTTTTTGATTATTCTTTTCCGCCGGAGTTGGCCACGCCGTCTACAAAGTAGCGGGAGCCGGCGAAGAAGATGGCGATCATGGGCAGCAGCGCCATAAAAGAAGCCGCGAACAGCTTGCCGTAAACGACCATGGTGTCGCCGTCGAGCTGCTGCTTGAGTATCATCGACATCACCATTTTATCCGGGGTGCGCAGGTAAATCAGCGGGCCCTGGAAGTCGTTCATGCCCCACATAAAGCAGAGCAGGCCGACGGTAATGATGATAGGCTTTAAAATCGGTATGATCACGTAAATCAGCGTTTGCAGGTCGTTGCAGCCGTCGATCACAGCCGCTTCGTCCAGCTCCCTCGGAATGGAGCGCATAAACTGAATCTCCATAAAAATGAAGAAAGAACAGGTGCCTGCCGCAAAAATGTCCTGCACATACAGGGCCGCGTAGGTGTTCAGCAGCCCGACATCCCGGAACAAAAGATACAGCGGGATGCGAAACGCAAGCTCGGGCATCAGCAGGGTTACGATGATCGCCGTGAATACAAACTTCTTCCCCGCGAATTTCTTTCTGGCCACCACATAAGCGGTGAGTGTGGAAGAAACAATGGTGAAGATCGTTTTGGGAATCAGGAACTTCATCGTGTTCCCAAAATAATACGGCAGAATGTGGTCGCTTTTGATCTGCCAGGCCGATTTGAAATTTTCCAGCGTTCCGCGCCCCTGGGGCGGCAGAATCGCCAGCGTGCCGAAAATATCGATGTTCTCCTTAAAGCTTGAGCCGATCATCCAGAGCAGGGGATAGATCAGAAAAACGCCGATCACGATCAGCAGGCCGTACCGGATGGCCGCGTTGAGGGAAAGATTGCCGACTCGATTCATGTTCCGTCCCCCTTAATCATTATAATAGACCCAATATTTCGAGGACGAGAATACCAGAGCCGTCAATGTGCCGATGATCAGAAGCAAAATCCACGTCAGGGCGCTGGCATAGCCATAATTTCCGTTCATAAAGGCCTGGTCGTAAATGTAGACGTTCAAAAAGTAGGTCGTGTAGTTCGGGCCGCCTTTCGTAATCAGATAGGCGGAATTGAACTCCTGAAACGCCTTGACCAGAACGTTTACCATGTTGAACAGCAGCATGGGGGTAATAATCGGAAGCGTGATGCGGAACAGCTGCTGCAGCTTCGTGGCTCCGTCCAGATTTGCCGCCTCGTACAAAGAGGCGGAAACATTTTGGAGCGCCGCCAGAAAGATCAGCATGGTGGAGCCGAACTGCCAGGTTTTCAGCAGGATCAGCGTAATGACCGCAAAGCTTTCCTCTTTCAGCCAGAAGACAGGCTCCGCGCCAAAGATTCCCAAAAGCATGTTGACCGGCCCGTTGACGTCGAAAAGCTGAATCCACAAAATCGAGACCGCTACATTCCCCCCTAAAATGGAGGGAATGTAATACGCGGTGCGAAACAGGTTTACGCCTTTGAGTTTGAAATTCAGAATATATGCCACAAAGAAAGAAGTGACGAGGACACAGGGAGTACCGATCAAAACATATTTCATTGTTGCTGCAATGGAAGACCGGAACACATCGTCGTTTGTAAAGATGTGTACGTAGTTGTCAAACCCAATGAATTCCGGGTCGCCAAGAATGGGGTATTCCATCAGCGAGTAAACAAACGAAATGAGGATGGGGTATATCTTGAATACAATAAACCCGATCACCCATGGAATCAGCATCAGATAGGGCGCGAAGTTCCTTTTGCTGCCGGCCCTCATTTGAAGAGTTTATCCAGCTCTTCCTGCTGCTTGGTGATATACTGCTTGGCAGCCTCGGCAGAGCTGAGCTTACCGGAACGATATGCTTCCAGAGCGGCATAGCGGGCGCCGCGCACGTTGGAATCTTCAAAGTAGGGGTCCAGAACGGTCTGGGGGTATTTGGCGAGCATATCGTAGCCTTCCTTCATGATGCCCTTGAGCAGACCGGCTTTTTCCTGCAGGTCGCGGGTAACGGTGTTGGAAGAAATGCCGATGCTGGTGCCAAGTGTACTGACGGCCTCTTCATCGGTGAAGAAGAAGTTGAGGAAATCCGCCGCTACTTCAGGGTTTTTGCTGTTCTTGGAAATTGCATAGCCAAGGTTCGGCTTTACATAGATGTTCGGAGTCTGGCCTGCGGTTTCTACCAGATAGGGAGCAATGCCGATTTCATCCTTCGCATCGCCGCCCTTGTAAGAGCCCAGATATTTATCCATCGAGTTGACCCACTCGTAGATGCTGCCGCCTCGGCCGCTGGTCCAGGTCGGGTCAGATTCGTTGGCGATTGCGTTCTGCTGCTGGAAGGTGGGCATGGCCCCGGATTTTGCGAATTCGTTGTATTGTTCCAGAACCGCGGCAACCTCTTCCTCTGTATACTGCACCTTGCCGTCTACCTGCATGACCTTGCCGGTCTTGTTGTAAAGCATCTGGGCAATAAACAGGTCGGGGCATTCCTTGCCGATGTTCAGCATAACATATTTGTTTTCCGCACCGGTTGCCGTATTGCTTTTACCAATCGTCTTGCCGGCGTCCATCAGTTCTTGATATGTAGTGGGGTATGTAAGCTTTGCCTGTTCAAACATCGGCTTGCTGTACAGCAGGGCGCGCCCTGTCATACCGTGCGGCACGGCCGCCAGCTCGCCGCCGACCGTCATGGCTTTCAGGTATTCGGCATCCCAGTTGTCCAAGTCCAGGTAATCCTTTACGCTGTTCAGGTCCAGAAATACATTTTTGCCCTTGCCGAAGGAATGCACCCAGTTGTAGTTGACCTGCATAATATCCGCTTCGGTTTTGCCGCCAAGCTGGGTCAGAATATTCTGCTGCCAGCCGTCCCACGCGCCATATTCCGCTTTGATCGTCACGTTGGGATGCTTTTTCTGATACAGTGCAATGACCTTCTGAATTGCCTCGTGCCGGTTGTCGGAGCCCCACCACGAGAAACGCAGCTCCACGGGATCGCTCGTGATTTGTCCGGCAGCGGCGCTGCTGGTTTCGCCGGCGCTTTCCGGCGCTTTGGATTGTGTGGAAGCACCCTGACATCCGCCAAGGAGAATAGAACTAGCCAGTGCACAGGACAGTACGCCCGATAAAATTTTCTGATTCAATGACAAACCCTCCTTATTTTATGAATGGCAGTTTCGTATCTTGAACAAGCCCCGGCCCCAAAGCTCCAGAGCCTGTCAAATCCGGGGAATTAAGGTTTTGACTGGTCGCTCGGAATAAAATACTCTTTGAATTCGCCGTTGATTTTCTGGGAAAGCACCTTCAGGTTCCCGTGAAGATGTTCGTGCATGTGCTTTCGCAGTGCCTCCAGGTCTTTTTCTTCCAGAAGCTTATAGATTTCAATATGCTCCTGGTACAGCTGCAGATATCGCGAGGTGGTCAGCGTATCCAGAATGCGGAAGCGGGTGTAATACACCTGGCAGTCCTGAATAATATCCCACATTTTCGTGCGGCCCGCTTTCTGAAAAAGAAGATAGTGAAACTGGCTGTCAATATCGTAGAAATTCTGGGGGTTGGGATTATCGTGCTCAATCATCATCAGCTGCTTCTGCAGGTTGGATTTCAGCTCGTGCATCAAATCATCGTAAGGCCCTTGTTCCAGAATGGTTTTCATGACGTCCACTTCAAGAACATAGCGCATGTAAATGATGTCTTTGATGTACTGCATATCCAGCAGCGTGACAAAGCTGCCCTTCTGGGGGAGGATTTCAATGTATTTCTCTCCCTTCAGACGTAAAAAGGCAGTCTTTACCGGGGTACGTGAAACATGGTAGCTGTTCGCAATCTCGTTTTCACTGATCATCTGGCCCGGTTTGAGCCTTAGGTTCAAAATGTCGTCTTTGAGCGCGTGATAAATGTCGTCACTGCTCATCGATTTCAAATAAGTGTTCAAGATTTCCCTCGTTTCTTGGTATTGACGGTCAATACTTGTATACTTGAATGCAAGATGACAACACCAGAAGTGATTTTTCGTTTGATTTCTGATATGACTATATACCCATGCGAATTGATTTGTCAATACTTTTTTATTTTTTTAAAAAATTTTATCTAATTTGTTGACAGGCTGATAACAAATCTCTACCGGAAACAATATTTCATGAAAACGGCATCTCTTTATTTCAGCAGAGAACATTATTAAATGTAAGGATTTTAATGGACAAATTGGATTGTTTTATTTGCATTAGCTTCACGTTTTTATAAAAATACACAAATAAAAGAGCTGGATTTATCCTTTTGCGCTCTTGACAGAAATCTTTGGGGTGGTATATGATGGTCGAAAGAGAGTGTTTCTGATTAACTTGTATTCAAGTATACAAGATTTTTCGACCGATTTCTGAAAAGAGTCCTGTCACTTCGTGCACTTTAAACCGACCTGATTTTAAGAAAGGGTTTTTCGGGGGGTTCTGCCCGCGTTTTTCCCCGCCGCAGACGGGGGAAAAACCGGTAACTTTAAAATGGCAGGACGATACCATTGGAATCTGCAAAATTACCCGGAGGAAGGGAGCTTTTTATGGATATTCGTTACTCGGCCAATCAAAGAGACGTCAGGAGGTATACAACGGATGAGCTGCGGTCGGAGTTCCTGATCGAGAACCTGTATGTGCCGGACGAAGTCGTTGCGGTATACAGTCATGTGGACCGTATGGTGACCTTGGGATGCATGCCCGTGCGGGAAACGCTGCCCATCGACAAGGGGATCGACGTTTGGGCCAGCTTTGGCACCGAATTCTTTCTGGAGAGAAGAGAAATCGGCATTTTCAATATTGGAGGAACGGGCGTGATCGAGGCCGACGGCCGGCGTTTTTCCATGGGCTGCAAGGACTGCCTGTATATTACCATGGGCACCCGCAGCGTTGCCTTTTCCAGCGAGGACGAAACGAACCCGGCAAAATTCTTTATGGTGAGCGCTCCGGCTCACTGTGCGTATGAAACAACGTTTATCGGGATCGCCGACGCCGCAAAGAAGCCGCTCGGCAGCCTGGAGACCGCCAACAAGAGAGTGATCAATCAGTTTATCCACCCGGATGTGCTGAAAACCTGCCAGCTTTCCATGGGCCTGACGATTCTGGAGCCGGGCAGCGTGTGGAATACCATGCCCGTACATACCCACGAGCGCCGCATGGAGATTTACACCTATATCGATATTCCGAAGGATAACGTGGTATTCCATTTTATGGGCTCTCCCACGGAAACCCAGCATCTGGTGATGCAGAACGAGCAGGCAGTCATCAGCCCCAGCTGGAGTATCCATTCCGGCTGCGGAACCTCCCACTATTCCTTCATCTGGGCGATGGGCGGCGAGAATCAGGCCTTTGACGACATGGATACGGTGGACATCACCGCGCTGAGATAAAAGGAGGAACATGCAATGGAAATAGAAACGATGTTTTCTCTGAAAGGGAAGGTCGCGCTTGTCACCGGCGGCTGCTATGGAATCGGCTTTGCGATTGCCAGCGGGCTGGCCGCGGCCGGCGCCAGAATCGCGTTTAACGGAGTCCATGCGGATTCGGTGGAGAGGGCGAAGGAGCACTACGCCAAAGCCGGAATCGACGCGGTGGGCTATGTATCGGATGTGACCGACGAGGCGCAGGTGAAAGAGATGGTTGCCGATATTGAGAAAAAGATGGGCCCCATCCATATTCTGGTCAATAACGCGGGCATTATCAAACGGATTCCGATGTGTGAAATGGATGTCGCCGAATTCCGCGAGGTGATCGATGTGGACTTGACCGCGCCGTTTATCGTTGCCAAGACGGTGATTCCGGGTATGATTCAAAACGGCGGCGGAAAAATCATCAACATCTGCTCCATGATGAGCGAGCTGGGCAGAGAAACCGTTTCGGCGTATGCGTCCGCAAAGGGCGGCCTGAAAATGCTGACCAAAAATATCGCGTCGGAATACGGGGAATACAATATTCAGTGCAACGGGATCGGCCCCGGCTATATTGCCACGCCGCAGACGGCGCCGCTGCGCGAGAACGGGCACCCGTTCAATTCCTTCATCATTTCCAAAACACCGGCGGCCCGCTGGGGGGAGCCGTCCGATCTGATCGGGCCGGCTGTGTTTCTGGCTTCCTCCGCTTCCGATTTTGTAAACGGCCACATTTTATATGTGGACGGGGGAATTCTTGCTTATATTGGAAAGCAGCCGAAATAAATCCATTCCATATTCGGGCAGAGAGTTTGGCGATGCCTGTGTGTCAACTCTTTTTCATACCCTCCATAACAAAAGAGAGGCTTTCAAAAACTGAAAGCCTCTCTTTTGATGCAGGGTAAAATACAATTAGTAATAATTATATTTAAATATTCATTTTGTATTATGTAGCTGTTCCAAATCTCGTATGTACTCCGAGAAATCAAACCGGATCAGGGGATTTTTTCGTTCGTCTGGTTTTTTTGCGCCATTCCAAATACCACTCTTCAAAGGAGCCCTCAATATGTAATCCCGCAGCTTTGCGGGCTTTTACAGCGGCGTCAAAATTACGGTATGACCCTAAGTAATATTGCTTGCGATTCAGGCTGATTACCGCAGTCCACCGGGCGGATCTCCCTTTGTTCCTTTTGAGATGTACGCCTCTGACACCGCTTGTATTGTTCCACTGCGGTTTGGAAAAAATACTTTTGCGTACACTCCGTACGCATCCGCAGCTTTTCACAAGTCCCTTGGTGAGAGATGTGGTAGGCACCGCTATAGTAACTCCGCAGTCGCAACGGCACGTCCATAAAACGCAGGTACCCTTGCGTTCCCCACTGTCGCCGACGACAGTCAATAATCCGAATTTCTGGCCGGCCAGATCTGATTTGCGTGGCATACATTTCCCCTCCTGTCATTTGAGTTCCAACAGAATGCTTCGCTGATTTTTGCCGGGAAACATTGCTAACTTTGATTTAAAGTAAAAAAAATCCAAAAGCATGATTCTGTTTACAAGAAAAAGAATCTCACTTTTGGATTACAATGGCGGAGAGGATGCGACTCGAACGCACAATGCCTTGCGGCACACCACATTTCCAATGTGGCTCCTTACCATTAGAATACCTCTCCATATGGCATCAAACCCGCTGCCGGGCTGGCGACTATGTTATTATAGCGAAACTTATTACAAAAATCAAGTCCATTTTTTAATATCGGGCAAAATTTTTTTATTTGTTTCTGTTTTATGGGAACAAATGGTATAATAACCTCACGCCGCAATCCAAGGCAAAGCCTTGGGCGGCTGAGAGAGCATTGAAACATGATGGCGTAGATCAGGCAACATCTTTTATAGATGAAGTGTAAAATGTTCTGGTTATCATGTTATAATAACCCCACGGCACAGACCAAAGCTTTCGACGCCTGAGAGAGCATTGAAACATGATAACGCGGCTCAGAAAACAGCTTGATACGGTCGGGAGGACTTTGTGTTTGCCATCATGTTATAATAACCGCAGCGGCTTATCATATCCCAATTGATAAATATACCACAACGGCGCTCTGTGCCTGTGGTATAATCATCCTAATAGCCGTCCCGCCGCGAGCCAAAGCGGAGCTTCGGGAAAGTTTTATTTGCCGCGGAGTGGACTGTGACAGAAAAAGATCAGGAGGTATGGATGGTATGGAACGAATCGAAATTGCGAAAATTCTCACCAGCCCTCAGGAATATGCAGAAAAAACAATTACCGTTTGCGGCTGGGTCAAAAGCATCCGGGATTCCAAAGCGCTTGGGTTTATTGATTTGAACGACGGCAGCAGCTTTGCGGGGCTTCAGGTTGTGTTTGAAGCGCAGAACGTTGAAAATTTTGCGGAGATCGCAAAGCAGAATGTAGGGGCGGCGCTTTGTGTGACTGGTATGCTGGTGCCAACGCCGGAGGCAAAACAGCCCTGCGAGCTGCACGCTGCACAGATTGCGGTGGAAGCATCCTCTGCGCCCGAATATCCTCTGCAAAAGAAACGTCATTCTGTGGAATTCCTGCGCACCATCGCGCATCTGCGGCCGCGCACCAATCTGTTCAGCGCTGTGTTTCGTGTGCGCTCTGCGGCGGCCTTTGCCATTCACCGTTTCTTTCAGGAGCGCGGCTTCGTCTACGCCAATACGCCGCTGATCACCGCCAGCGACTGCGAGGGGGCAGGGGAGATGTTCCATGTCACCACGCTCGACCCGGTCAGTCCGCCCCTGTGTGAGGACGGCTCCGTGGATTACAGCAAGGACTTCTTCCAGCGCCACACCTCGCTGACCGTATCCGGCCAGCTGGAGGGGGAGTGCATGGCACTGGCGTTCGGTAAAATATATACCTTTGGGCCTACCTTCCGCGCAGAAAAATCATACACGGCGCGCCACGCGGCGGAGTTCTGGATGGTCGAGCCGGAAATCGCGTTTGCCGATCTTTCGGACGACATGCGCCTGGCGGAGGACATGCTCCGCTACGTGATCCGTTCCGTGATGGATTCCTGCCCGCAGGAGCTGGACTTTTTCAACCGCTTTATCGATACCGGCCTTTTGGAACGCCTGCGCCATGTGGCGGAATCGGACTTTGCCCATGTGACGTATACACAGGCAGTGGAACTGCTCGAGCGCGAAAACAGCCGGTTTGAATACCCCGTTTCGTGGGGCTGCGATCTGCAGACCGAGCATGAGCGGTATCTGACCGAGCAGGTGTTCGGCAAGCCGCTCTTTGTCACAGATTACCCGAAGGAGATCAAAGCGTTCTACATGCGTCTGAACGACGACGACAAAACCGTGGCCGCCATGGATCTGCTCGTGCCCGGCATCGGCGAGATCATCGGCGGCAGCCAGAGAGAGGAACGGCTGGAGCTCTTGCAGCGCCGCATGCGCGAAACAGGCCTTTCCGAAGAGGAGTACTGGTGGTATCTCGATCTGCGCCGCTACGGCGGAGCCAAACACGCGGGCTTTGGCCTGGGCTTTGAGCGCCTGGTGATGTATTTGACCGGCGTTTCCAATATCAGGGATGTCCTTCCCTTCCCGCGCACAACCGGTTCCGCGGAGTTTTAATACGAATCCGTCTTGCTGAAAAACGAAAAACAGCTGTGTCTCCCGACTCTGGCGGGAGACACAACTGTTTTTTTTAAGATCAATCAAATTGATATTTGGAATAAAAATCCCCGAAAAAAGCAAAATGCTCTACTTTTTTGTGAAAAACCTGCCAAATATAACAAAAATGCAGGAACGATAAATTTAACTTGCGTTTTTGATCTGAATATATTAGAATGGTAATGCTTTCAATATCATTTATGCAGGTTTGGAAAAGGAGATGCTCAAATGGAATATGGTTTATTGTCCAGACAGGAACTGGAACAGGAAAAGCAAAAGGTTCAGCAACAGTATGATGCTTTCAAGGCACAGGGTCTGAAGCTGAATATGGCCAGAGGAAAGCCCTCTCCCGAACAGCTGAATCTTTCTATGGATATGCTCAATATGCTGACGTCGGACTCCAATATGATCGCTTCCACCGGGGACGATCTGCGCAATTACGGTATGCCTGAGGGCGTGCCCGAGCTGCGCGCGATTCTGGCGCAGATGATGCAGGTGCGCCCCGAGAATGTCATCATCGGCGGCAACTCCAGCCTCAATATGATGTTCGACTTCATTTCCTGCGGTATGACGCACGGCTTTTCCGGCTGCAAGCCCTGGGGCAAGCAGGAGAAAATCAAGTTTTTGTGCCCTTCCCCCGGGTATGACCGCCACTTTGCCATCACGGAATATTTCGGCTTTGAGCTGATTCTGGTTCCGATGATCGATGGCAGCCCCGATATGGATATGATCGAGCGCCTGGTTGCCGAGGATGATACCATTAAAGGCATGTGGTGCGTGCCGAAGTATTCGAACCCGCTTGGAACCACCTATTCCGACGACGTGGTTCGCCGCATTGCAGCGCTCAAACCCGCCGCGCCGGACTTCCGCGTGATGTGGGATAACGCGTACTGTGTCCATGACCTGACCGATACCCCCGACGTGCTGCTTGACTTGTATGCGGAATGCGAAAAGACCGGGAACACCGAGCTGCCGGTATTTTTCTGCTCCACCTCTAAAATTACATTCCCGGGTGCGGGTATTGCTGCAATGGCAGCGGGAGAAAAAACATATCAGGATTTCAGAAAGCATCTTTCGTTCCAGACCATCGGCCCCGACAAGCTCAACCAGATGCGTCACCTGCTGTATCTGCGCGATCTGGACGGCATTTTGGCGCATATGAAGCTTCACAGAGAGAGTATCGCCCCCAAGTTCAAGGTGGTGCTCGATACTCTCAGCAGCGAGCTGGGTGATAAGAACATCGCTTCCTGGACGAATCCGAACGGCGGCTATTTTGTGAGCGTCGATGTGATGGAAGGTTGCGCAAAGCGCGTTGTTCAGCTGTGTAAGGAAGCCGGTGTGGTTCTTACCGGTGCGGGCGCGGCATTCCCCTACGGCAAAGACCCCAAAGATACCAACATCCGTGTCGCCCCCACGTATCCGTCTCTGGAAGAGATGAAAAAGGCCATCGCGGTGTTCTGTGTCAGCGCTCGTCTGGCTGCTTTGGAAAAGCTGCTTGGCTAAGCTTCCCGGCAGGTTTTCATGTTTGAACCGAATAAAACGAGGTCATAGTCTATTTAAGACTATGACCTCGTTCTTTCGTTGCCGCTATTGGGTGACAATTGTGTTTCTATGCTGCCACAGGGGATCAATTCGCTGTGTTATGCGCGATCTTCCTGTTCCTGGTCAATCATAAAATTCCATAGGAAGGGCGATTTGCCGCAGAGTGTTCAGCCAGTTATCCGGAAATTCAAGCGTAGCAGGCTCACCGTTATGGTATCGCTTATGTTGGCCCCAAGGTTTATCAACTGAGAAATCGATTCTCGAAAGACATCCTTTCGATCAATACCATTTCAATCTTCCAATACATCAAAATATTCCAAATCAAATTCTATGGCAAACAGTCCGTTCTCTATTTTCTGTTTCATTTCACCTACAGACAAAGAACGGTCAAATTTTCGTATGAATGCAATGTAAGACAGGATGTGATGATCCGGTGCTATTTTGCATTGAATCAAATCCATAAATGAATTCCCACCGTTCTGATTTCCGTCTTTTCGCTCAGAAAATGATCTTCAAATTATATTATAAAAGAGAGCGGGATACAAGTATAAGGATATTGCTGATTTTTTTCGGAATGATTTGTCGAAAGCGGGCAAACCAAGGCTTTTCCATTGACTTTTTGCGGGTATAATCTTATAATAAGCTTTGTTATGTACGCGGCTGCGGTTCCACCTGGAACGCAGCCGCGGAAACCTTAATGCTATTGGAGGATATTTGCATGAAGCGAGTAGGAAAACCGGTGTTTTTCGTCGTCGCCCTCCTGATCCTGCTTTTTACCTACACCGCCATTTTTGGGGTATATGCGCAAAACGGGGACAATCGCACTACATATGTAAAAGGTGCGGGCGACATTCGATGGGGCATCGACATCCGCGGAGGGGTAGAGGCGACCTTTACACCCGATACCGGAAAGGGAGCGACCGAGGATCAGCTCAATGCGGCAAAGTCGACGATTGAACTGCGTTTGGTCAACAATAATATCACGGATTATGAGATCTATACCGACGATCACAATGACCGTATTATTGTTCGTTTCCCCTGGAAAAGCGGCGAACAGAACTTTGACCCTGAAACAGCCATTCAAGAGCTGAGCGCGACCGCGCTGCTCACCTTCCGTGAAGGGGCTGATTACGCAACCACCGAGACCGGCTCCGACGGTCAGCCGGTGTACAAGACCCCTACAGGTACGACAAAGGATACGATTATCCTGCAGGGCGACGATGTTGTGTCGGCTCAGCCGCAGGTTTATCAGAATCCCGATTCCGGCAAGACCGAGTATCTGGTTGCACTGGAATTCAGCAAAGAGGGATCTACTAAATTTGCTGAGGCAACAGAGCGTTTGGTTGGACAAACCATCTCGGTCTGGATGGACGATGTGATGATTTCCGCCCCGAACGTCAAAGAGGCGATTACAGACGGTAAATGCACCATTGAGGGCAACTTCACAGCCGCGGAGGCTTCGTCTCTGGCCGCGAAGATCAGCGCCGGTGCTCTGCCGTTCAAGCTGACGACCACCAACTTCCAGACGATCAGCCCGTCCCTCGGCAGCAGCTCGCTGGATGCCATGCGCTGGGCCGGTGTGATCGCATTTGCGCTGGTGTGTCTGTTCATGCTGTTTATGTTCCGCCTGCCCGGCCTGATCGCCGTAATCGCGTTGATGGGACAAGTTGCCCTGTCGTTTGCGGCCGTTTCGGGATATTTCCCCTTCCTCAATAGCTTTACGATGACGCTGCCCGGTATCGCCGGTATCATCCTTTCCATCGGCATGGGCGTGGATGCGAATATCATCACTGCCACCAGAATCAAAGAAGAGCTGTGGGCCGGCAAAACGCTGGACGGAGCAATCCAGAAGGGTAACGCCAACAGCTTCTGGGCGATTTTCGATGGTAACATCACCGTTATTATCGTTGCCGTGATTCTGATGCTGGTATTCGGACCCACCAATCTGTTCTCTGCTTTGTTCGGTTCCTCCACCACAGGGGCTATCTATTCCTTTGGATATACCCTGCTGATCGGAACGATCGGCAACTTTATCATGGGCGTTACCGCAACCCGTCTGATGACCAAATCCATTTCCGGGTTCCGATTCGCACGCAGCAAGTGGCTGTATGGAGGTGCCGATAAATGAAAACTTTTCACATTCGTTTTTACGAGAACCGCAGAATTTATTTTGCGATTTCACTGGGCCTGATGGCAATCGGCCTGATCTTCAACATTATTTTCGGCACTCAGCTCGATATTCAGTTCACCGGCGGTGCGCTGATCAAGTATTCCTATACCGGCGCCATCGATCAGGAAAAGGTGCAGGATATCGTTCAGGCTACGACAAGCAAGCCTGTGACCGTTAACATCAACGAGGACGTCAAGTCCGCGGACGACGGGAAATCGCTCAATAATGTATCGATTTCCTTCTCCGGCACAGAATCCCTGACCGTTGAGCACCAGCAGGCGGTGGCCGCCGCGCTGGAAAAGGAATACCCAAGTGCAAACTTTGCTGTGGTGGAATCCAGCTCCGTCAACCCGGTGATGGGCCGCGATTTCTTCCTCAAGTGCCTGTTGTCCGTATTGGTTGCGGCCTTGCTGCTGATCGTCTACATTGCGTTCCGCTTTAAGAAGATCGGCGGTGCTTCGGCGGGTACCATGGCGATTATCGCCCTGCTGCACGACGTGGCGATGGTGTACTTTACGTTTGTCATTTTCCGCATGCCGATCAACGATAACTTTATCGCGGTTGTGCTGACGATTCTCGGTTATTCGCTGAACGATACGATCATCATTTACGATCGTATCCGTGAAAACCGCAAGCTGATGGGCCCGAAGGCCGACTATGGCACTTTGGTCGACACCAGCATCAACCAGACCCTGACCCGTTCTCTGTACACCGCGGGCTGCACCTTTGCCGCAATCGCGGTGGTGTATATCGTCAGCGTGATGTACAACCTGGATTCCGTGCAGACCTTTGCTCTGCCGATGATGGTAGGTATCATTACCGGCTGCTATTCCTCAGTTTGCGTTGCCGGTCCGCTGTATGTCATGTGGCAGAAGCACAAGCAGCAGAAGAAACAGCAGGCGGTTGCTTCTTCCCGCTGAGTTTAGGTTGTCTGGCAGAGAAAAACGAATAAGAATCATTGAGCCACCCCAAGTGTTACATTGCTTGGGGTGCTTTTTGTTGAAGAAAGAACTGAAAATATTTTGGCTTTTTTGGAAGAATCTGTAACAAAACATCGTTATTAATCGTTATATATATGAAGGCTTTTCGGAAAAGTGTGATTTATTGTAATTTTATTTGGAGAAAGGGGGCTACGCAATATTTTAGCGAATGATGGC
>OFCQ01000209.1_pt1 | contig 36879 bp, 35 predicted proteins | sample 1520861 | NCBI WGS metagenome assembly OFCQ01 (sample SAMEA2699036, study PRJEB24076) | metagenome | biome: Human gut stool | place: Spain | collected 2012-11-21 | reverse complement strand
CGGCCTGGGGTATTCCGTGATTTCTCTGCTGGTTTCCAGGAAAAAGGGCCGTCATGTCGACAAATAGGCAGACGGTAAAGCGCCGTCTGACCGTAGCGGGATGCATCCTGTTCAGCGTTCTGGCTTTGATTTCCGGAACGATCCTGTTTCTGGATTACCAGCGTCAGATCACGGCAGACAAAGGGTTTGAAGATCTTCGCATAACTCTATCTGAAGATGTGCCACTAGCCGCCGGAGAGACCTCCTCTCCGGCGGTTATTTCCAAAATACCCGGTGAACGGTATGGTCAGCTGGCACAGCAAAACTCCGACCTGGCCGGGTGGATTCAGATTGAGGGTACCTCGATCAATTACCCGGTGATGCAGACCCCAAAAGACCCGGATTATTACCTCGATCACGATTTTCAGCACAAGTACAGCCCTTATGGGGTTCCGTATGCGGATTCCCGCAGCGATTTGTCCGGCGGCAATGTGCTGATTTACGGGCATCACACCAAAAACAAGGGGATGTTCGGCGCTCTTGTCGATTACGAAAAGCAGTCCTATTATCAGGAACATCCGATGATCCTGTTCGACACACTGGAGCAGTATGGCTTTTATCAGATTGTGATGGTGGTCAAAACCACCGCGCTGCTGAATGACCCCAATGCGTTCGATTATACCAAAGCCGCGTTTCCTTCGGATGAAAAGGAATTTCAAACGTTTGTCGTCGCGTGCGAAAAGCGCGAGCTGTACCAAACCGGCGAAAGCGTATCATTCGGGGACCGGCTTCTGCTGCTGTCGACCTGCGAGTATTCCAGGGAGGATGGCCGTCTGCTGATCGTTGCAAAGCAGGTGAAAACAGCGGATACAAAATAGCTGGCGCCCTGGTAATCTTTGTAAATGAATTTTGTCGTCACAGGTAGATTTTACCGGTAGAATGAGATATAATTTATGTGACGGAAATCACCGTTTTACGACAATTGGAAAGGAGCAGAAATATGAACAAGGAACAAAAATTCTTTATCTGTAAGCACTGCGGCAATTTGGTTGGAATGATCTTCAGTTCCGGCGTACCCATGGTATGCTGTGGGGAGAAAATGACCGAGCTGGTTGCGAATACGACCGATGCCGCTACCGAGAAGCACGTTCCCGTTGTGACCGTTGAAGGGAATACCGTTACTGCTGTTGTCGGCAGTGTCGAGCATCCCATGCTGCCGGAGCACTATATCCAGTGGATTTATCTGCTGACCACCACGGGCGGCCACCGCACGGCTCTTCAGCCCGGCGAGGCCCCGAAAGCCGTATTTACATTACAGGACGATGAAAAGCCGGTTGCGGTCTATGAATACTGCAATCTGCACGGCCTGTGGAAAACAGAGCTGTAATTCACACTCTGTGCCCTTATTTGTTTCAAATCGCAGCAGAAAAAGGTTTCCGAAAGGGCATGTTTCTCCGGAAGAGCGTTTTCTGCGGCTGCGGCAAAAGGCATCTTACGAAAGTAAGATGCCTTTTGCCCTATCCGGTTCTGGCCATCGGGCAGGCGCCCGATGGAATGATTCGGAAAGAGGAGGCGTATCATTGAAACTGACGGTTCTGGTCGACAATAATACTTATATCAATCAATATTATCTGGGGGAGCCCGGCGCCTGCTATTATATTGAGGATGGCAGCGAAAAAATCCTGCTCGATACCGGCTATTCCGATATTGCCGGGAAAAATGCACGCAAAATGGGGATCGACCTCGGCGGATTGACGAAGATCGTGTTCTCCCACGGGCACAACGATCACACGGGCGGGCTGCAGTATTTGAAAGACGAATACGATTTGTCAAACGTGGAGATCATTTCGCACCCGGATACCTGGAAAGCAAAGCGGTTTGAAACGGAAAGCATCGGCGCGTCTTTTTCAGAGCGGGAAATCGAAGAAATCGGCCGTCTGCGTCTGACAAAGGAGCCGATCCGGCTCAGCGAGCATCTTTTCTTCCTTGGTGAGATTCCAACCGTGTGCGATTTTGAACCCCGCCTGGCTTTGGGGGAACAAAAAGCAGGGGAGGACTTCTGCGACGACTATGTGATGGATGATTCTGCCTTGGCCTACTGCGGAGACGACGGTGTTTTTGTCATCACCGGCTGTTCGCACAGCGGCATCTGCAATATTATAGAGCAGGCGAAAAGGGTGTGCGGTACTCAAACAGTCACGGGTGTGATCGGCGGTTTTCACTTGTTTCAGGTGAACGAAAGAGTAAAGGCTACCATCCGATATTTTGAGGAATCGGGAATCCGGCAGCTGTATCCCTGCCACTGTACCTCGTTTGCCGTCCGCGCTGCAATCCATGAAAAAATCCCCGTAAAAGAAGTCGGCGTGGGCTTTACGCTCTCTTTATGAGACAAGCAGGATGGAAAAATCTATTTTGATAGGAATGCTTGACTTCTGTCGAAAACTTGAGTATAATAGGCACAAATTGAAAATACAAAATACCGGTTGGGCAGGATTCGTTTTCGGATTCTTGTTTTCAAGATTTTGAGCTTTAAGGGTGGGAAGCTTCTGTATGAAGCGTTCCGCCCTTTTTTGTCGTCTTTTTTCCGGTGCTTCTTACAGAGCATAACTCCCCCTTTGGTAAGCCGGTCATGGCGTTAAGAGAGAAAGGGAGGATCGAAATGACTGTGTCGGAAGCTGCATTGGTTGGTGTTTTCTGCATGTCTCTTGTATTTGGAATTTTGGCGGTACTGTACTTCTTGATTCGAATTTTTACCGTTGGAATCCGCAAATTTGAAAGCGGGCGCACAGAAAAAACAGATCATAGATAGGAGGAAGGACATTGTTTATTGAAGCGATTCAAACGCTGATTCAGAGTTCGGGTTTTGCGGCTCTAACCTGGCAAAGCTTGGTCATGATTGTACTGTCACTTGTACTTATTTATTTTGCGATCGTCAAAAAATTTGAGCCGCTGCTCCTTTTGCCCATCGCATTCGGAATGCTGCTCATCAATCTGCCCATTACCGGGCTGATGGACGCACCGGCGAACGGGCAGGCGGGCGGTTTGCTCTATTACTTATATCAGGGCGTAAAGCTGGGGATTTACCCGTCGCTGATCTTTTTAGGGATCGGCACCATGACGGATTTTGGCCCGCTGATTGCCCGGCCGAGCAGTCTGTTTTTGGGCGCGGGAGCGCAGTTCGGTATTGTTATTGCATTTATTGTGGCGGTGGCCCTGGGCTTTGCCCCAGAGGAGGCGGCGTCGATCGGTATCATCGGCGGGGCGGACGGCCCCACGGCAATTTATCTTACCTCTAAACTCGCGCCGGATCTTCTGCCGTCCATCGCAATTGCGGCATATTCCTACATGGCGCTGATCCCGCTCATTCAGCCCCCGATCATGCGTGCGCTGACCACCAAGAAAGAGCGCGAGATCAAAATGACGCAGCTGCGTGAAGTCAGTAAGCTGGAGAAAGTCTGCTTCCCCATCATGGTAACGATCCTCTGCATTTTGCTGCTGCCCTCTGTCGCACCGCTGATCGGTATGCTGATGCTAGGCAATCTGTTCAAAGAGTCCGGCGTTACGGAGCGGCTTTCCAGTACCGCTCAGAACGCGTTGATCAATATTGTGACGATTTTCCTTGGGGTAACGGTTGGAGCTACTGCAACGGCGCAGCAGTTCCTCAGCCCCGCTACTCTGAAAATCATTTTCCTGGGACTGATGGCATTCTGCTTCAGCACAATCGGAGGGCTTTTGCTCGGGAAACTGATGTGCTTCTTGTCGGGCGGGAAAATCAATCCGCTCATCGGTTCCGCCGGTGTTTCGGCGGTCCCCATGGCAGCCAGAGTGGCTCAGGTGGAAGGGCAGAAAGCGAACCCGGGCAATTATCTGCTGATGCACGCCATGGGCCCGAACGTTGCCGGAGTCATTGGTTCCGCTGTTGCGGCCGGTATTCTGCTGTCACTGTTTCAATAAGATTACAAGCCACGATTTTTACTTATATTTTCCATGCAAAAGGAGAGAGGGGGACATGGGGTTCCTCCTCTCCTTTGCGCGGTTTGAGTTAGAAAGAAGGATCGATAAAAAAGAGCGTTGCTTTTTTATCGATCCTTTACTTTTTATGAAAAATGTTATACTATTTAATAGTAAATCTGGTTGTTTTTATCAATGAGCTTTGAAAGAAAACAAAGCGTCCCTGCCGGATTCCCCGACAGAGACGCTCTTTAGAAAATAAAACGAAAAATCAAAGGGGAAGAGTCTCGGGCTCTTCGTACTCTACGCCAAAGGTTTCGGCGGTTACTTTTTTCATCACCTGATCCTCTCTCGGGCGGTCTTTCGCGTCGCGAGGCGCCCCCACGATGCGGTCAACTTCCTCCAGACCTTCAATGATTTTACCGAAGGCAGCGTAGTTGCCGTCCAGGTACGGGGCATCGCCGGCCATCAGGAAGAACTGGGAACCGGCACTGTCGGGATGAGAAGCGCGCGCCATGGAAATCACGCCCTTGGTGTGCTTTAAATCATTCTTGGAGCCGTTCTTGGCAAATTCGCCGCGAATATGGTAATCGGGGCCACCCATGCCGGTGCCCTCCGGGTCGCCGCCCTGAATCATAAATCCCGGGATCACGCGGTGAAAGATCGTGCCGTCATAAAACCCCTTCTTTACCAGGGACAGAAAATTGCGCACAGTATTCGGTGCAACCTCAGGGTAGAGCTCTACTTTCATAACGCCCTCGGCGGTTTCGATCGTTACAACAGGATTCATTTAAAATTCCTCCAATTACTTTGTTATCTGTTTATTATAAACCGAAAGTCCGTTTTCAGCAAGGAAATACGGGATTTTACAGAGAAATTGGTGTGATTTTCGGCAGCTTCCCGCTGCCACACAGCAAAAAGGAGAAGCAGTATGAAATTTGTGTCTTGGAACGTCAACGGCCTTAGGGCCTGCCTGAATAAGGGCTTTCTTGATTTCTTCCGGGAGGCGGACGCAGATATTTTCTGCCTGCAGGAGACCAAAATGCAGGAGGGTCAGGCGGAACTGGATTTGCCGGGGTACCTTCAGTACTGGAATTCCGCTGAAAAAAAGGGGTATTCCGGAACGGCGGTGTTTACCAAACAGGAGCCGCTTTCCGTCTGCTATGATATCCGGCACCCGGATCATACCGGCGAGGGCCGGGCGATCACGCTGGAGTTCGAGTCGTTCTACCTTGTAAACGTGTATACTCCCAACTCCCAGCGCGAGCTTGTGCGCCTTCCCTACCGTATGGAATGGGAGAATGCTTTCCGCGAGTATGTCACACAGCTGGACGAGAAAAAGCCGGTTATCATCTGCGGCGATCTGAACGTAGCGCATCAGGAGATCGACCTGAAAAACGCAAAGAGCAATATCGGCAACGCCGGTTTTTCGTATGAAGAGCGCGGCAAGCTGACCGAGCTTTTGGCCAGCGGTTTTCTGGACAGCTTCCGCGAGCTGTATCCGGATTTGACCGGTGCCTATACGTGGTGGTCCTACATGTTCAAAGCGCGCCAGAACAACGCGGGGTGGCGCATCGATTATTTTCTCATTTCCGAACGACTGCGGGAAAAGCTGAGCGACAGCCTGATTTATTCAGAGGTACAGGGCAGCGATCACTGTCCGGTAGGACTGATATTGACCTGCGATTAAAGGCGGAGAGATCACAAGCGTGATCCACTGTTTTTATTGCAGCTCAGTATGATTTTATCTGATTAAAGGGGGATGTAAGTCATGCGCAGCACAGAATATCATCTGTCGAACCATGAACTGAAATATCTAAAGCTTCTGGCGGAGGATTATCCGACCATTCAGGCGGTATGCACAGAGATTATCAACCTTCAGGCGATTTTGAACCTGCCGAAGGGCACAGAGCATTTTATGAGTGATCTGCACGGCGAGTACGACGCTTTTTACCACATCGTTAATAATTGCTCCGGCGTTATCCGCGAGAAGGTGGACCTGGTGTTTGGCAAGACCCTGTCCGATCAGGAGCGTTCCGAAATCTGCACTCTGATTTACTATCCGGAACAAAAGCTTCGCTACATCAAGCAGACGGAATCTAACCTGGATGCCTGGTATCAGAAAACGCTGCATCAATTGATCGGTGTTTGCCGTATTACGGCGTCCAAGTATACGCGGTCAAAGGTCAGAAAGGCCCTTCCGCCGGAATTCAGCTACATCATCGACGAGCTTCTGCACGCCCAGCCTGGGGAGGACAGCAACCAGCAGGTGTACCATGCGAAGATCATCGACACGATCATCGGCATCAATAATGCGGATGAGTTTATAACGGCGCTCTGCTCGCTGATCAAGCGCCTGGCGGTGGATTACCTTCACATTGTAGGCGATATTTTTGACCGTGGTCCCGGCGCGGACCGCATCATGGACCTTTTGATGCAGCACCACGCCGTGGATGTGGAATGGGGGAATCACGACATCCTGTGGATGGGCGCGGCCTCCGGCAGCGAGGCGTGCGCCGCCGCTGTGGTGCGCAATACCGTGGCAGGCGGGAATCTTGCCACGCTGGAGAGCGGCTACGGCATCAGCATGCGCGAGCTTGCCATGTTCGCAAAGGAGCAGTACCCGGAATGCGGGGACTTGAATCATGCTATCCGCAAGGCGATTTCGATCATCCTCTTTAAGCTGGAGGGCCAGTTGATCCGCCGTCACCCGGAATTCCAGATGGAGCACCGGATGCTGCTGCACCAGATCAATTACGAGCAGGGCACGATCGAAATTGAGGGCAAAACCTACAAGCTCAACACGACGGTGTTCCCGACCGTCAACCGCGAGAATCCCTATGAGCTCACCGAAGAAGAGAAGAATATTCTGCACGGGCTGATAGAAGATTTCAAGGAAAGCGAGAGGCTGAACCGCCACATGCGCTTTTTGTATGCGAAGGGCAGCATGTATAAATGCTTTAATCAGAATCTGCTGTTCCATGGGTGCATTCCCATGACGGCCGACGGCGAACTGACCGGCGTTAACGTAGGGGGGCGGATCGTAAAAGGCAAAGAGCTGATGGACCTTTCCGATAAGCTGGTGCGCCGGGCTTATTTTGCTCCGCCCACCGCGGCCGATAAGCCGTTCTGCCTCGATTATATGTGGTATTTGTGGAGCGGCAAGGACTCCCCGCTGTTCGGGCGCGAGAAGATGACGACGTTTGAGCGCATGTTCATCGACGATAAAAGCGCCTGGACGGAGAAAAAGAATCCCTATTACAAGTGGTACAATCAGGAGGAAGTCTGCGAAATGCTGCTTCGGGAGTTCGGCCTGAACACGCCGTTCTGCCACATCATCAACGGCCATGTGCCGGTGCGCGCAGGCGACGGAGAAAGCCCGATCAAGGCGGGCGGCAAGCTGATCGTGATCGACGGCGGCTTCTGCGAGGCATACCACCCCACCACGGGGATCGCCGGATATACTCTGATCTACAATTCGCATGGAATGCGCATCAAGTCGCACCAGCCGTTCGACGGCGTGCGCAGCGCGCTGGAGGAGAATAAGGACATTCAGTCCCGTTCCGATGTGTTTGAAACCCATTTTGCCCGCATGATGGTTATGGATACCGATAACGGAAACGACATCAGCAATCAGATTTACGATCTGACCATGCTGCTCAACGCATACCGTCAGGGTTTGCTTTCGCCGAAAGTGACAAAATAATTTCTGCCGGGGTCTTGCAATTGATGCTTGACCCCGGTATTCTTATAGGAACAAATATTTTGATGCCCCCTTGCCTTTGGTGGGGGAGCATCAAAAGGCTGACTGAAAGCGAAATGGCGATCAGCAGCGTTTGGAAAATAAGAGCAGGGAGGCGTTTTGATGTATTTAACTTTTTTTGGCGCAGATAAAGAAGTAACCGGCAGCTGTCACTGTGTGGATACAAACGGAGTCCGGTTTTTGGTAGACTGCGGGCTGCAGCAGGGTCAGGACGAAAAGGACAACCGCGTTCTTCCGTTTTTGCCTATTTCGGTAGATTTTGTGATCTGCACGCACGCACATATTGACCACAGCGGGCGGCTGCCGCTTTTGGTAAAGCAGGGCTTTCACGGTAAAATTTATGCGACAGGCAAAACGTGTGAGCTTCTCTCCATTATGCTGCGCGACAGCGCGCACATTCAGGAAATGGATGCAACGAATGAAAACCGCAAGGGGCGCCGCGCCGGCCACGAAATGGTGGAGCCGCTCTATACGCTTGAAGACGTGGAAAAGACCCTGTCGTTTTTAGAGCCGTACGAGTACGGCAAGATTTTTGAGCCCGCACCCGGCATCCGGATCCGTTTTTCCGATGCCGGCCATCTGCTCGGCTCCGCATTTACGGAGGCCTGGCTGACCGAAGAGAACGTAACGAAAAAGGTGGTCTTTTCCGGGGACATCGGCAACAAAAATCAGCCCCTGATCCGCAATCCGCAGTATGTTTCAGAGGCGGACTTTGCCGTGATGGAATCTACCTATGGCCTGAAGCAGCACGAGCATGTGGACGATTACACCCCTCAGCTCGCGGAGCTGATCGACAAAACGCTGGCAAACGGCGGCAATGTGATCATTCCTGCCTTTGCGGTGGGACGTACACAGGAGGTTCTGTATTTTATCCGCGAGATCAAGGAGCGCCACCTGGTCAAGAGCTTCCCGGACTTTCCGGTGTATGTGGACAGTCCCCTCGCGGCGGAGGCCACCCGCATTTTCAGCGGCGACCTGACGGGCTACGCGGATGAGGAAACACTTGAGATTCTGCGTTCCGGCTTCAAGCCGATCTCGTTTTCCAACCTGAATATCAGCCAGAGTGCGGACGATTCCCGCGCACTGAACTTCGATACGACCCCCAAGGTGATCATCTCCTCCAGCGGCATGTGCGAGGCGGGGCGGATTCGGCACCATTTAAAGCACAACCTCTGGCGGCCGGAATGCGCGATATTATTTGTCGGCTATCAGGCAAACGGCACGCTGGGCCGTTTGCTGGTCGACGGCATCAAAGAAGTCAAGCTGTTCGGCGAAGAAATCACCGTTCAGGCGCAGATTCACAACTTCCGCGCGCTCAGCGGCCACGCCGACCACGAGGGCCTGCTCGAGTGGCTGCGGGCGTTCCAGCCAAAGCCGCAGCGCGTGTTTATCGTGCATGGCGAGCGTGAAACCTGCCTTGCTTTCTCAGAAGAGCTGAGCGATCTGGGCTATGATATTTATGTGCCGAATTTCGAAGCCAGATACGACCTGCTGGCAGATAAAGAGCTGGACTTCGGCGTCGATGTCTCTCTGCAGCGCGGTGAGCAGTCCCAGAAGGCCAAAGCCCGCAAGCTTGCTTCCGCATTCCAGCGCCTGCTGGCTGCAGAGAAGCAGCTGCACCAGACTGTTCTGCGCAACGAGGGTGGCGCCAACAAGGATTTGGCCCGTTTTGCTGATCAAATCCTGTCCCTTGCAAAGAAATGGGAACGGTAAGACGCTTCTACAGAAAAAGCTTTGCGTAAAAGAATGTCCGGATTTGCCGGCGAAGCTTAGAAAGCCTGTGATACAGAAAAACCTCCTTTTGCCTGCCGGCCCGGGCAAAAGGGGGCTTTTTATAAATGCGGTGCCAATATGCCTGCACCCATTGCTTCCGTTTGACATAGTAACTTTATTTTGTTATAGTTGTCCGCAGAAAGAAGCGGAGCAGGGAGGCAGTCAAAATGAAATATACGCCCAAATTGGAAAAAGAAATCATGTGTCCGATCGAATACGGGCTCGATATCTTCGGCGGGAAATGGAAGTCCAGAATTCTCTGCGTTTTGTCGTCTGCAGAGGTTATGAGATATAATCAAATCCGAAAAGAGCTGGGGAATATCACCGATGCGGTGCTTGCCGCGATGCTAAAAGAACTGATTGCGGATGACCTGATCAACCGTACTCAATATAATGAAATTCCGCCGAAAGTGGAATATTCTCTTACTCAAAAGGGAAAATCCGTGCTTCCGATTCTTCAAAGCATTTGTCAATGGTCCAGAACCCATGCGGCGGTCAGCCTGGACAAAAAGCTGCCTCCATGCAAAACCTGCAGCCAGCTTCCCTCTTAAACTAAGAAATTTATGAGTGACTTATAAATTTGCTAATATATTTACTCTGCCGAGTACCTTTGTTATAGTCTAAGCATGGTTACAGGAAACCAAAGACAATTTTAGTGGAGGTATGAAACATGAGTGCAAAAGCTTATCTTGAAATCACAATGGTCATCAGCGAGGCGAATCGTCCTGCGGCAGCCAAGGTGTATTCCGATTATCGTCAGCCGTTTCTGTCCGGAATTCAGGGGGCTGTATCGAAGGAGCTGCTGATTCGTGACGAGGACGTGCAGGTGCTGCATGGCTTTGACAGTGTCGAACATGCAAGGGCATACCTGGAAAGCGAATTGTTTCAGAACGACGTTTTCGTTGGGTTAAAGCCTTTGTGGAGCGCTGATCCCGAGGTTAAGATTTATTTGGCCGTGTAAGCCTTTCTCTAAAAACCGAGGGGCATATGTCCCTCGGTTTTTTCTATCTATTTTGTCAGGAGTTATGTGGAAGTGTTTTCAATATCGGGGTTTTTATCCTATTGCTTTATCAATGCGTTTACTCCCGGGCCGGGGAATCTTCTTGCACTGAATACAATGGTTCGGTATGGCTTTCGAAGAAGCCGGTTCTTGCTGGCCGGTATTTTCTTAGGCTATTATGCGGTACAAACAGCCTGTGCATTTATGGTTTATTCTTTGGGATCACACTTTGAGTCTGCTTTAGGTTATATGAGATACATAGGAGCAGCCTACATTGTCTGGCTGGCGTTTCACATATTAACCAGCAGGCCGGGCGGCGATCACACGGAAAAAGCCCCCAGCCTGTTATCGGGCTTTCTCCTCCAGCTGATCAATGTAAAAATCTATATGTTTGGCATCACCGCTTTGATCGGGTATGTCACTCCTTTCAGCAGCAGTCTTGGTGTTATACTCGCTACTTCATTTCTGATTGCGACAATGGGGACCTGCGCTACGACGGTTTGGGCCTTTTTCGGCACAATGATTCAGGGCATATATGATCGGTATTACTTACCGGTGAATCTCATCATGGCTCTTGTCTTGCTGTACAATGCTTTTACCATGATCGTTCATTAAAGGGAAACACAGAAACGCGCCTGGAAGCGGCTGATGAAAGCCACGCCCAAGCGCGTTTTTGTTCCTGATTTTATCAAAGCGGGCATTACGCTTTGTTGTTTTCTTTCAGCAAATCCCTGATTTCGGTCAAAAGCTCTTCTTCCTTGCTCAATACAGGGATCTCCGGCTCGGCAGCCGGCTCTTCGTCCTTTTTCTGGCGCAGCTTGTTCATCAGCTTGATCATTAGGAAGATGACGAAAGCGGTGATGACAAAATCTAGTACATTCTGTAAAAACAAGCCATAGGCAATCACAATATCATCTCCGCCAAACGTATCCGGAATCGTCAAGGCCAGCTTGCCCAGATTGATTTTTCCGGTAATGGCCGAAAGAACAGGGGTAATAATGTCTTTTACCAAAGACGAAGTGATCTGTCCGAACGCACCGCCGATGATCACGCCGACGGCAAGATCGATCACATTGCCGCGCATCGCGAATTCTTTAAATTCCTGGATGAACTTTTTCACGTGCTGTTCCTCCTGTTTGTCCATGATTTACCACTCCAAAAGGATTTCGATAGTCATTATCATATCAGAATTTGTCAAAAAAATCAACTTTGTGCCGGTAGGGAAACCGGGGAACAAAGTTGATTTTTTTGGGTGTTTTATCAGTGTTATGCAGTTGTAACCTGCTTTTCTGTGCGCTGCTTCAGGGATTCACGGGCCACCGCCAGCATCAGCTTGATGCGGTTTTCCTGATTGACGCGCGTGGCGCTCGGGTCGTAATCGATCGGCACGATGTTGGCGCGGTCGTCGATCTCTTTGATCCGGCGGATCATGCCCTTGCCGCAGATGTGGTTCGGCAGGCAGCCGAACGGCTGTGTGCAGACGATGTTTTCAAAGCCGCATTCCACCAGCTCGAGCATTTCGGCGGTCAGCAGCCAGCCTTCGCCCATCTTGTTTCCGTAGCCGATCACGTCCTTGACCAGTGCTTTCGTGTGGGCGTAATTCATCGGGGCCTCAAAGCATGGCTGCGTTTTTACGGCGGCGATCAAGAGTTCCTGCATTTTTACCAGGTAATCCATCATGGCCTTTACCACGCGGAATTTCACCGGATTGCCGCCGTACAGCTTGATGTCCTCCATGCGGTTATCCACCTTGAACAGCATAAAGTTCAGCAGGCCCGGTACGTTGACCTCGCAGTCCTGTTCGGCAAGGAACTGCTCAAGCTGGTTGTTGCCGAGGGGGGAGTATTTGACAAAGATCTCTCCGACGATTCCCACACGCACCTTCGGCACGCGGTGAACGGGGATCGCCGCAAATTCCGCGGCGATTTTTTCCAGGTTTCCCTTTTGCTGTTTTAACGAATAGCCTTCATCGCGGTTGAACTGAGCGGTAAGCTCCGTAATCCATTTCTGAACCAACGCGGCACTCTCGCCTTTTTTCAGCTCGTAGGGTTTTACCTGATTGTCGAGCAGCATGAGCAGATCGCCGTACACAAGGCCCGCGATCAGGCGGCGCAGCATGGGCAGGGTCAGCGAAAAGCCCGGATTGCTCTCAAGGCCCGACAGATTCAGGGAAACCACCGGGATATTCTCCATGCCCGCTCTGCGCAGAGCCTTGCGCAGCAGGTGAATGTAATTAGAGGCACGGCAGCCGCCGCCTGTCTGCGTAATAATCAGCGCGGTGCGGTCCAGGTCATATTTTCCGCTTTTCAGCGCGTCCATGAACTGGCCGATCACGAGCAGGGCGGGGTAACAGGTGTCGTTGTGCACATATTTCAGGCCCTCATGCACCACGTTTGGGCCGTCGTTTTTCAAAAGTACCATATTGTAGCCGCAGTTGCGGAAGACATTGATAATCAGCGAAAAATGGATTTCCGCCATCTGCGGGCAAAGGATGGTGTATTCCTGCTTCATTTCCTTGGTAAACAGGATACGTCCGGTCTTATCTCTTTTCAGTTCCGCCAAGAACGATCACCTCACTGTTCCAATGCGGCGAACAGGCTGCGCAGTCTGATTTTCACCGCTCCCAGATTCGTAATTTCATCGATTTTGATCTGTGTATAGATTTTGCCTTCCGCTTCCAGTATCTCGCGCACCTCGTCGGTGGTAATCGCGTCTACGCCGCAGCCGAACGAGACCAGCTGCACCAGGTTCATGTCCGGCCGGGTGCCGATGTACTTTGCGGCGGCATACAAGCGGGAATGATACGTCCACTGGTTGAGCACGCCGGTGCGGAATTTCTCCACGCGGTTGCTGATCACATCCTCCGAAATCACGGCGGCGCCGAGGCTGGTGATCAGCTTGTTGATGCCGTGGTTGATTTCCGGGTCAAGGTGGTACGGGCGGCCGCTCAGCACGATGATCGGCTTGTGCAGGCGTTCTGCTTCTTCAATGATGCGCTCGCCCTCCTTGTGCACCTGTGCAAAATACCTGTCGTATTCCTCATAGGCGGCCTTCGCGGCCTTCTGAACCTCATGCAGGCTGATGCCGGAGAAATACTGATTCAGAATCTGGTGCATTTTAATGGGGAAGTCGCGCTTTCTGTGAATGCCCACATAGTCGTGGATAAAGGTTTTCTGCTTGAGCTCCTCCACGTTGGCCGAAAGCACCTCGGGATAATATGCGACCACCGGGCAGTTGTAATGGTTGTCGCCCAGTCCCTCGTCCAGATTATAAGACATACAGGGATAAAAGATGGTATCGATCCCCTGCCGCAGCAGCGCTTCAATGTGTCCGTGCATCAGCTTTGCGGGGAAGCAGACGGTATCGGACGGAATGGTATGCTGCCCGTCCAGATACAGCGAGCGGGTCGAAAGGGGAGAAGGGATCACTTCAAAGCCCAGCGTCGTCCAGAACGAATGCCAGAACGGCAGCAGCTCATAGAAATTCAGGCCCATCGGGATACCGATTTTTCCGCGGGTACCGGGTACCGGCTGGTAGCTTTGCAGCAGATCGAGCTTGTAGGTGTAGATATCGAGCGTCGGCCCGCCCTGCTGGCGTGTGACCGGCTTTTCGCACCGGTTGCCGCCGATGAAGCGCCGGTTGCCGCCAAAGTTGTTGATCGTCAGGCGGCAGTGGTTGCTGCACAGGCCGCAGGTGGCTACCTTTACCTCGTGGGTAAAGTCCCTGAGCTCCTCATAAGGAAGCAGGGTGCTCGTTTCTTTGGCCCGGCTCTTTGCGTACAGCGCCGCGCCGAACGCGCCCATCAGGCCCGAAATGTCGGGGCGGATGACGTTGACGCCAAGCTCCTTTTCAAACACGCGCAGCACCGCGTCGTTCAGGAAGGTACCGCCCTGCACCACAATGTTTTTGCCCAGCTCTTCGGCGGAAGCGGCACGGATGACCTTGTAGATCGCGTTTTTGACAACACTGACGGAAAGGCCTGCGGAGATATCCTCCGTGGTGGCGCCGTCCTTCTGCGCCTGCTTGACAGAGGAGTTCATGAACACCGTGCAGCGTGAGCCAAGGTCGACCGGGTTCTTTGCAAACAAGCCCTTCCGGGCGAAATCCGCAATGTCGTACCCAAGGGTATTCGCGAAGGTCTGTAAAAACGAACCGCAGCCGGAGGAGCAGGCTTCGTTGAGGAAGATGTTATCCACCGCTCCGTTTCGGATTTTAAAGCATTTCATGTCCTGCCCGCCGATGTCGATGACGAAGTCGACGTCCGGCATAAAGTATTTGGCGGCGGTAAAGTGCGCCATCGTCTCCACAATGCCGAAATCCAGGTTGAACGCGTTTTTCAGCAGCTCTTCGCCGTATCCGGTCACGGCGGAGGAGCAGATCGTCAGATTGGGGTACTGCTCGTACAGATTCATCAGGTATTCGCGGATGATCGGCACCGGATTGCCGGAATTGCTCTGATAAATGGAATCGAGAAGCTCGCAGTCCTCCCCGAGCACCACCGCTTTTACCGTGGTGGAACCGGCGTCGATGCCAAGGTACGCCTTTCCATTATATTGGGTAATTTCTCCGCGCTTTGCGCGACAGCTCTGGTGGCGCTCCTGAAACTCCCGGTATTCCTGCTCGTCGCGGAACAGAGAGGGGATGGACAAAAAGTCGCTCTTCCCACGGTATGCTTCTATGTTCGTCAGCGCAGTGTCCAAATCCACAGCGGATTCACTGCTGAACGCGGCGCCCATCGCCACGTAGTACAAAGAATTTTCGGGGCAGACGCCCTTTACCTTCAAAGCGGTGTCAAAGCTCTCCCGCAGTTCGGAGAGAAACGTCAGCGGCCCGCCAAGGTAGATCACCTTGCCGCGGATCGGGCGGCCCTGCGCCAGGCCGGCGATGGTCTGGTTGGCCACGGCGGCAAAAATGCTGGCAGAAATATCGCTTTTGCGCGCGCCCTGATTGAGCAGCGGCTGAACGTCAGACTTGGCGAACACGCCGCAGCGCGAAGCAATGGTATAAATCTTCTCGTGCTGTGCGGCCAGCTCGTTCATCTCTTCCAGAGAAATGTGCAGCAAAGTCGCCATCTGGTCAATAAATGCCCCGGTTCCGCCGGCGCACGAGCCGTTCATGCGAACCTCGGTTCCGCCGGTCAAAAACAGGATTTTCGCGTCCTCGCCGCCCAGCTCGATAATCACATCCGCATCGGGGATCAGCTTGCCCATAGCCACACGGGTCGCGTAGACCTCTTGAATAAAGGGTAAGTCGCAGGTCTGGGCAATTCCCATTCCCGCCGAGCCGGACACTGACAGATAAGCGGGCGCTCCGTTTAAAACTTCCGCCTGAATTTTGCGCAGAAGCTCCGCCATTTTTTCAGTGATCTGTGAAAAATGCCGCTCATATGATTGATATACAATTTGATTGTCATCGTTCAACACGACGCACTTGATGGTCGTGGAACCGACGTCAAGTCCGATTCTCATCCTATCGTCCCATTTCCTCCGCAATATTTTGGCTGTTTTGGCTTTTGCATTTCATGAACAAGGCCGGTCTGGCGGCCCTGTATTGATTAATATGACACGGAATTGAATTAGTTAGGTTGCTTAACTACTTTTGCTGTTCCTATTGTAATGCAGATTTTACGTTTTGGCAAGCGCTGCGCGCCGCCTTACGGAATTTTAAGAGATTTACACAATTCATTTACTATATATTGTATGGATATGTTCTAAAATACACTTGATTTAGTAAAAATTTGAAACATTGGCAGGCGCTGCATCACAAAAAATAGAAATTGTTCTCTATCACTTTACCGTGTTTTTTGGCGAATGTCAATTTCTGGAGGTTGTCTTTTGATCGCGTTTCATTTTAGAAAAAGGATGATTTCTTCCCCCGCCGCAAGCGGGGGAAGAAATCGCTGGATTGAACATCAGATCATTTGTATAGAAAGGGACGATACTGCGAAAAAAATGGAATTTTGAATCTGCGGTGTTGACAAATGAAAAGCGCCGTCATATAATAGGGGCAATAACAGAAACCTGTGAGTAAGAGTAGTAGCCGGGCAGGATGTCTTTTCAGAGAGCCGCATGTGGTGGAATTGCGGTAAGAGATCGCACGGGGAATGGACTTATGAGGGCGGGGCGAACGGCAGTGTGCCAAGTAGTCTGCGACGGGGGCTCTGCCCGTTATCAGTGGAGCGCATATCAAACGGGTATGTGAGAAAAGAGGGCGCAAAAGCGTCAATTTGGGTGGTACCGCAGGAGCAAACGCTCTTGTCCCTGAGCAATCGGGGGCAAGGGCTTTTTTTATTGTCCAACAGGAGGTGGGGCATATGCCGGATGGCTGGTGGAAGCGCAGAACCGATCAAAAATTCCTCAGAAACAATATTGAAATAATGCAAATAGAAAGGTTTGATATTCCTATGAAAAAGCTGATCAAAAAAATTGCCGCAGTTTCCCTGACCGCAGTCATGGCCGCAGGATTTGCCGGATGCTCCAATGGCACCTCTGCTTCTTCCGCCGCTTCCGGCGGAGAGAAAACACTAAAGATCGGTGTGATTCAATATGCGCCGCATCCGTCGCTCGATAACTGCTACACAGGTTTTGTAGAAGGACTGAAGGAAGCCGGATATGAAGATGGCAAAAATTTGACCATCGATTTCCAGAATGCGCAGGGCGACGCTTCCAACAGTGACCTGATCGCGAAGAACATGGTTTCTTCCAAATATGATATGCTGGTCGGCATTGCCACCCCGTCGGCCATGTCCGCTTACAGCGCGGCCAAAGAGACCGATATCCCCGTGGTGTTTACCGCGGTTTCCGATCCTGTGGCGGCCGGGCTGGTCAAGAGCCTGGAAAAACCCGAAAACAACATCACCGGCAGCTCCGATGTTCTCCCGCAGGAGGAACAGGTCAAGATGATCCGTGCCTTCCTGCCGAATGCGAAGAAAATCGGCGTGCTCTACACAACCAGCGAGCCGAACTCCGTCAGCCAGCTGGCCACTCTGAAAGAGGTTGCGAGCAAATATAATTTTGCAGTTGTGGAATCCGGCGTCGTCAATGCGTCTGAGGTTGCTTCCGCCGCAGCGTCGCTCGTCAGCAAGGGCGTCGACTGCATCAATAACTTTACGGACAACAACGTCGTCAATAATCTGCAGGTGGTTCTGCAGGCTGCAAATAAGGGCAACATCCCGGTATTCGGTTCCGAGATCGAGCAGGTGAAAAACGGCTGCCTGGCTTCTCAGGGAATCGACTATGTCGCGCTCGGCAAAGAGACCGGCAAAATGGCGGCTTCGATTCTGAAGGGTGAAAAGAAAGCCGGAGAAACCCCTGTTTACATTGTAAAAGATTTTGCCCCTGTCTATAATGCCGATGTTCTGAACATTTTCGGCATGACCCTGCCGAAGGATTACGAAAATGCGCAGGCGGTCACGGAAGATTCCGCGGCATCGAGCAAATAATAACACAAACAGCGTTGCGATACTGTGATGCTGGATTCAAAAGCCTGATCTGATTTGCAGTTTCTCTGCCCGCCGAACACGCGGCAGAGAAATTGCTGTGTGTTCAAACTTGATTTGTACGGAAAGCGGGTAACAGTGAATGGATGTTTTTTTTGGTCTGTTCTTCAACGTAATGGAGGAAGGCCTGATTTACGGAATTATGGCGATGGGCGTGTACATTACCTATCGGATTCTGGGGTTCCCGGATCTGTCGGTAGACGGCACGTTCCCGCTGGGCGCGTGTGTAACAGGGGCTTTGATTGCCGTTGGCGTAAATCCCTGGGCCGCGTGCCTTGCGGCCTTTCTGGCCGGCGCAGCTGCCGGCTGTGTCACCGGGCTGCTGCATGTAAAGCTGCATATTACCGACCTGCTTTCCGGTATTCTGGTGATGACGGGCCTGTGGAGCGTGAACCTTGTGGTGACAAGGGGCTCCGCGGTGCTTCCCTTCTACAATAAGCCGACCATCTTTACCTCCGGCCCCATTGTTCACCTGATGCCGCCCGGCATGCAGGATTACCGTGTGGTGCTGATCGTGCTGCTGGTGGTCATCGTGGTCAAGGTGCTGCTCGATCTGTATTTAAAGACGAAGTCCGGCCTGCTGCTTCGCGCTTCGGGCAATAACCCGCAGTATGTGATCTCGCTCGGCAAAGACCCGGGACGAATGAAGATCGCCGGGCTTGCGATCGGCAACGGCTGCACGGCTCTGGCCGGCTCCATTCTGGCGCAGCAGACAGAAACCGCAAATATCTACGGCGGTACGGGTATGGTCGTTATGGCTCTGGCCTCGGTCATTATCGGTACCAGCCTGTTCGGAAAGATCAAGTTCATCCGTCCCACCGCCATGGTGGTGATCGGTGCAATCCTGTATAAAACCTGCCTGGTGATCGCGATGCAGCTCGGCCTGCCCACGAACTACCTCAAGCTGCTGATGGCCCTGCTGTTCACACTGGCTCTGGTAGGGAATCAGGCGTTTTCGGGAAGGAGGAAGCATCCGCATGTCGTCAACCCAACTCAAATCTGACAGCATGGTCAGTCTGCGGAATATCTGCAAAACCTTTTCTCCCGATTCCGTCAGTGAGGTCGTTCTGTTTTCCGATTTTAATCTTGAAATCCTGCCCGGGCAGTTTGTTTCGGTGGTCGGCAGCAACGGCTCCGGCAAAACCACCATGCTCAACCTCATCTGCGGCAGTATCGTGCCCGACAGCGGCAGCATTCTGCTCAAGGGTGAGGATATCAGCAAGAGGAAGGAATTTCAGCGTTCCAAATCGATTGGCCGGGTATTTCAGGATCCCGCAAAGGGAACCTGCCCGGAGCTGACTATTTTAGAGAATATGGCTCTCGCGGACAATAAAGGCTCGTTCTACGGGCTTTCCCGCGGCGTGAGCCGCCGCCGCACCGATGAATACCGCACCATGCTGCAGCGCCTTGATTTGGGGCTTGAGGATAAGCTCAGCGTGCAGGTGGGCAGTCTTTCCGGCGGGCAAAGGCAGGCGCTGGCCCTCTTGATTTCGACCATGACGCCGATTGATCTGCTGATCCTCGATGAGCACACGGCGGCGCTGGACCCTCGATCCTCCGAAAATGTAATGCGCCTGACACAGGAGCTGGTGACGGAAAAGCACCTGACGACGCTGATGGTGACCCACAATCTGAAATATTCGATTCAGTACGGCAACCGGCTGCTGATGATGCATCAGGGTCAGGCGGTGATCGACGCCGCGGATGAGGCAAAGGAAGCCCTGTCTACGGATGATCTTCTGAATCGCTTTAATCAGATCAGTCTTGAGGTCGGGAATTAAATCTTTTCTCAAAAATAAAAGAAAGCGGCGTGCAGCGCCGCTCTCTTTTCAAGATTAATTCAGAATATTCAATTGCCGTAGGACGAAAGTCCTGCGGCTTTTTCTTGTCCAAAAATCTGCTCACGAAGTCAATGCTCTTCCTCGTCAAACGAATACTCATTCAGTTCCGGGTAATCCAAAAATTCCGCAAGTGTCATGTTAAATCCAAGGGCAATATGATGGAGCGTTTGAACGCGCGGGTCTTTTGTCACTCCGCGCACGATGTTGTCAATGGTAGATTGATTCAGGCCGCACATGGATGCCAGCTTGTTATAGGCGATCCCCCGCTGTTTGCAGAGGGTGGATATCCGCATCACAATGATCTCAGAATATGTCATAAGCATCTCCTACCTATATTCGGGTTAATAAATATATGATAATTTAGATAAAAGATGTTTTAACCCGAATTCGGGTTGACAAATGAAATATATCTGTGATAAAATTACCTATATTCGGGTAATTGATCCTTTGAATAAAAATAGTAATGTCAGGTGTTTTGAAGATGAGTAATCAGAAAGCGGAAATATTGGCCAAGAAAGCTCTTGAGTCTGTGGCGAAGAAAAATGGGGTGAGCATCGAAGAAGTCAGACGCGAAATCGAAATTGTAATAGCCGCTGCAAAAGCAAATAGCGATCCGGAAATTCAAGCATTTTGGATATCGATACCACACAAAGGTGAGATTCCAACGCCGGAAGAAGTAATTCTGCATCTTGTTGAAATGGAGCTTGGGAATACGCATCACTAATACAGTATTCTCTTTTGATCGCTCATTCGTTAGGCGTCTGTTTTTGAAGTGACATTCTTATAGATGTGTTGTGGGAGACCGTATCCCAAAGGTGAATTCCGTACACCGGAATCTTTGAACTAATATATCTGTCATTCACCCTTTCTGTGCTTTTGCAGACGTCTGCATGGTAAGGCGGCTACCTTGGGGGCCGAGACTTCGTCTTTGTCCTGTTTCGGTAGCCGGGAACAAGAAAATTTCGCCCGGAATTCACAGAAGTCTCTTCTGCTCCACCTCTTCTTTGAGGAGCTGAAGCTTCAGATATTCCGCCACAGCACAGCGCCCGACAATGCTCAGGGAAAGTACATCTGTCAAAAAGCGTCCGGTTGAGTATCCTTCCGCGATTTGCTGATTCAGAACGTCCACACCCTGCTTACAGTCTGTTCGGCCTAACAGATAATCGGTGGATACGTGGTAAAAATCGGCCAGAGCAATAATGGAGCGAGTTGATAGCTGCGATTCTCCTTTTTCGCATCGGGAATAGTGCTGTTGTGTTGTTCCCAAGACGGCTGCTATGTCTGATTGTCTTAAATCTCTATCTTCGCGTAAATCGCGAATGATTTGATTTATTGCTTTCATTTCAACCCTTCCTTCAACATATATTTATACGAAAACGATCTTATCACACGCTCTATTTACGTATTGACTTGCACAAATATTATATGTATAATTTAAAGAAAAACACTTATTGTGTGTTTTTTTGGTTTGCGGAAATTATCTGAATACCTTTCTGTCATTTCTCTCAAAGGCCGAAAATCCGCAATTGCCGGGGTGCTTTGGGGGAACGCGGTCTTTCAATGGCTGAACGATTTTTGCAGGTCCCGGGTTGGCGGTGTACGATCTTGATCGAAGAAAATTGCGGTCCGCCGAATCGGTAGAAAGGGAAGTAATGGTATTAGAATCTTTATCAGATGTGAAGAATCTGCTCTGTGTATTGAGGGTGTTTTCGTCTTCGGTGTATCTTGTGGATTCCAACTGCGGGCTGATCCTTTACGATGATTTGCGGGGACTCAATTCAGAGGGGCTGTTTGAAAGCTCTTTGGAGGGAAGCTTCGATTATCAGATCCTTTTCGGGCCGGGCGCAACGCTGAGCGTATCTGCGGATGATTCGGCGATCTGCAGTATTGTCCGGATTCCTCTTGTAGTGGGGGAAAGAGCCTGCACTCTGGTTATGACCCGGCGCACTTCCCGTCCGGAAGAAAAAATCGAGGATGAAAATGTCTGCCGGGAAACAGTTTATACCGATTTCCTCACGCATCTGTACAACCGCCGGTATATCGATCTTCGGCTTCCAGCCGACCTGCAGAGCTGCTTTGAGCAGGATCAGCCGATGAGCGTTCTGTTTATCGATATTGACTATTTTAAGAAAATCAACGATCATAACGGCCATGTGGCCGGCGACTGCGTACTGCATGGAATCGCCGTTCTGCTGCAAAAGATGGTTCCGGCCAAGAGCGGGTGGGTAGCCCGTTACGGCGGCGATGAATTCCTGGTCTGCCTGCCGGGCTGGGAAAGCGATTCCGCCAAGCAGATTGCCTGCCGTATCCGGGATTCCATTCGCGGCCACGTTTTTCGCACCACCTATGGCGAAATCGCCATCACCTGCAGCATCGGTGTAGAGACGGTCACCGCAGACTGTGCGCCGAAGGCTGTGGATGAACTGATCTACCTTGCGGACAAAAAGCTGTATCAGGCCAAAAACGCCGGAAGAGATCAGGTGGTATAACCTAGGGATTAAAATAAAAAAACTTTAATTCTTTTTCAATTAAAATAAACAAACTGTTTTTCTGAAAAATCAATATGATTCATGAAAATCCATCCCGGACGAAACGTCCGGAATGGATTTTTTTGCTTTATCGCAAAATCATGCCCGATGTGAGGTTATGGAAATGCGCCGCCCGAATGAATACTTGCAGGGAAAAAATCCATAATAGCATCTGGGTGATAACATTGAAAATTGGAATACCAAAGGCGTTTTTATATTATCGGTACGGCTGTTTGTGGGAGACATTTTTTCAGGAGCTGGGGTGCGAGGTCATCATCAGCAGCGAAACCTGCAGAACGATTCTGGAGGATGGAATTCGTCATTCCGAAGCGGAAAACTGCCTTCCTATGAAGCTGTATTTAGGACATGTGGAATCGCTTCTGGGGCAGTGCGACGCGGTTTTGGTTCCCCGGTTTGAGGGAACTCGCGGCAGTGAGGAATTTTGCGTCCGTTTTTTGGGGCTGTACGATATTGTGCGCCACACATTTCCCTGGGCCAAGCTGATTACTTACAATTTAAAGGGGAGCACACGCTCTGAAATGTTTGCCTTCTGCGCGATGGGCCGCCAGCTTGGAAAAAGTGCGGACCAGTGCTTTCGCGCGTATCAGCGCGCCAGACAGCGCCAGCAAAGTCAGGATTTGGCGCGGATGGAGCGTCAGCAGCGTGTCTGTGAAGGCGATGGCCTGAAAATTCTGATCGCCGCACAGCCGTATATCAGCCATGATTCCTTTATCGGCGGGCCGGTCTGCCGGATGATCCGGGAGCAGAACGGAACCGTCCTATTTTCCGATTACTGCAATCGCCGCGCCTGCAGCCAGAAATCCAAGGCGATCTCGACCGAGCTGTACTGGACGATGAATAAGGAGATGATCGGCGCGATCGAGCTGTATAAAAACCGTGTGGACGGCGTGATCCTGCTCACCGCGTTTCCCTGCGGAACGGATTCTCTTGTCAACGAGCTGGTGATCCGGCGGGTGCACGAGGTGCCGGTGATTCAGCTCCTCATGGACGAGCAGCAGTCGGACGCCGGGCTGCAGACCCGCATTGAGAGCTTTCTGGACATTCTGGGGGAAAGGAAGAGGGTTTATGGATAAGCAGCTTGTGTTCAGCTTTCCCCACATGGGGGATTACCATGTGGTCATCCGCTCGATGCTTGGGGAACTCTTCCCGGGGCAGAAGGTGATCTCAGCACCGCCGACCACCCAGCGCACGCTGGAGCTCGGCAGCAAATACAGCCCTGATTTTGTCTGCTCCCCGTTCAAATACAACATGGGGAACTATATCGAGGCGCTCGAGGCCGGGGCCAATGTGCTGCTGCAAACAGGCCTTGGCTGCCGTTATGGCTATTACGGAGAGGTTCAGGAACAGATTCTGCGAGACTTGGGATATGAGTTTGATTTTCTCTGCTTTTCCCGGGCGCACGTAAAACCGGAAAAGATCTATCGGGTACTCCGGAATCTGGAGTGCCCGCTTTCCATGCGCGAAATTCTCAGCGTGATGATGCGCACCGCGGAAAGCCTGAGGATCATGGATGCGCTGGATTACTATATTCGCGAAAACGTAGGGTTCGAGACCATCCCGGGCTCTTTTGAAAAGCTTCAGCAGCAGCTTTTAAAGGATTTGAGCGAGCCGAGAACCATGCTTCAGCTGGAACGCCTCAAGCAGCGGTACGCACGCGCCGCGGGCGAGATACCGGTGAAAAAAAGCGCCATGCCGCTTCGCGTCGGGGTGATCGGGGAGCTGTATACCCTGATGGAGCCGTTCAGTAATTTTTATCTGGAAAAGCAGCTGGCGCGCAGAAATATCAGCGTCAGCCGCAGAATGAGCGTGTCGTTTCTGCTGTTTGGAAAGAAAGATCGCATCTCTCTGCGGGAAAGCGGAGGATATCTAAAATATACGGTAGGGGCCAATGGAGTGGACAGTGTCTGCCAGGCAAAGCAGTATGCCGAGCTGGGCTACGATGGGTTGATCCACATGAAGTCGTTCGGCTGTATTCCCGAGCTGAACGTGATGCCCGCTTTAACACGCCTGGAGCAGGACTACGGCATGCCGATCCTGCACCTGAGCTTCGACGCCAACACCAGTGAGGTGGGCGTGGAAACAAGGCTTGAGGCCTTTGCCGATATGATTGACATGAGGAGGAAAAAAGCGTATGGAACAGCTCGTGTCTCTGGGGGTTGATATCGGCTCTATTTCAACCAAGGGCGTGCTGCTGAGTGAGGACGGCCAGGTGCTTTCGGAGGAATACCTCTGGACGGAGGGCGACCCGGTAGGAGCGGTCAAGAGGCTGGTGGGCATTCTGTTTGAAAAGGCGCCCGGCCCGGTCAGCGTGCGTACCGTCGGTACAACCGGCTCCGCGCGGCGGCTGATCGGCAGTATGCTGGGGGCGGACGTGGTCAAAAACGAAATCACCGCCCACGCGGTCGGGACGCTGTCGCGTCACCCGGGGGTGCGCACCATCTTAGAGATCGGCGGGCAGGACTCGAAGATCATTCTGATCCGTGGCGGGGTGGTTTCGGACTACGCGATGAATACGCTGTGTGCGGCCGGTACCGGCGCTTTTTTATCGTCGCAGGCAAAGCGCCTGGGGCTCGAGGTGGAGTCTCTCGGTGATCTGGCGCTGCGTTCCCAGTCGCCATCCAAAATTGCCGCCAGATGCACGGTGTTTGCGGAATCGGACATGATCCACAAGGCCCAGACCGGCCACAGCAAGGAAGATATTGTAGCGGGGCTGTGCCGTGCGGTCGTTCTGAACTATTTAAATAATGTGGGTAAGGGAAAGCGCATTGAAGAGCCGATTGTGTTTCAGGGCGGCGTGAGCAAAAACAGAGGGGTCGTGCGGGCGTTTGAAGAGGAGCTTCACTCCGGCGTTACGGTGGACCCGGAATCCCACCTGATGGGCGCGATCGGTGCGGCGATTCTGTCGCGTTCCGCATCAAGAGAGCGGCCCTTCGATCCGTCCCTGCTGGAAATGACCTTTACGACGAAAGCCGGGGAATGCTCCGGCTGCCCGAACCGCTGCGAGATTGTCCGGTTTTACCGGGGCGACGAGCTGCTGGATGCCTGGGGCAACCGTTGTGAAAAGGGTTTAAACAGATAAAAAAGAACATTTTGGTTCGTCTTTCTGGCATCAGATTTGCTGCAGGAGATTCTCTCTCCTGCGGCTTTTTTGTCAGAAGCCCTGGCCGCGGATACATACGCGCCCGCCTGTGAAGACGCTTTTTCGTTTTCAGAAGCAAAATCGACCTTTCCGCTTGTTGAAGGCGAAAAATAGTGATATGATATTGCATATGCCATCGTGAGTGCGTATCGGGCCGGGGTGCTCCCTGTTGTAGAAGAACGATCGCTCTCTCAGTGACGAAACCGGAGGTAGTGCGTGAAATGGTCGAGGAAAAGGAAGAAGCGAATGGTTTTCTTATTGCTCGGTTTGTGCGTGATCCTTTTTTGCATCTGGCAGAATAACAGCATTGTGATAACCAAATCGGTCTATCGCAATCCTAAAATTCCGGAAGAATTTAACGGATATGTGATCGCCCAGATTTCCGATTTGCACAATAAAGAATTTGGCAGCGGGCAAAATGCTCTGCTGAACCGGCTGGAAAGCGTGTCGCCTGATTTGATTGTCATTACCGGTGATCTGGTGGGTAGGCGGTATCGTTTGGATCCGGCCATGCAGCTGGTAAACGGCGCTGTGAAAATCGCCCCTGTGTACTATGTATCCGGGAATCATGAATCAAGGCTCAGACAATACCCCGAAATCAAAAGCCGCCTGACCGATGCAGGGGTTCATGTGCTGGAGGACGCGGCGGAGAAGATATCCATCGGGAACAGTTCCATCGAATTGCTGGGGCTGCGGGATCCCGCGTTCGCCGATTCAGACGATACGGACGGGGATCATACGGCGGAGCTCGCGGGCCATCTGGCCCGATGGTCGTCGCCGGATGCCTTTCAGATTTTGCTTTGCCACCGTCCGGAGCTGTTTTCATTGTATACGGAACATCACATGGATTTGGTGTTTACCGGCCATGCCCACGGGGGCCAGATTCGGCTGCCGTTTGTGGGCGGGCTCGTAGCGCCGGGCCAGGGCATCTTCCCGCGGTATACCAGCGGCTCTTATACACGGGGCGCAACGACGATGGTTGTCAGCCGGGGGCTGGGGAACAGTCTTTTTCCGGTCCGGGTCTTTAATCGCCCGGAAATCGTCGTGGTTACTCTGCAAAGCAACGCATAACAAAATGTCCGAATGATTATAATATCGCCTGGTGGCTGTGCGGAGAGAACGGCCCTGCGCACCGGCGGTGGAGGGTGGACCAAATGGAAGTTGAAAAAGAAAAAAACTCAAAAGCGTACGAAAAGGTATTGGATTATTTGCAGCAAAAGCTAAAGGATGGAACTCTTTCGCTGGGGGATTCCCTTCCCCCGGAGCGGAAGCTGGCAGAAGAGCTCGGGGTGGGGCGCAATTCCGTGCGGGAAGCCATGCGACTGTTGGAGCACATGGGGTTTATCCGCAGTGAGCACGGTGCGGGCAACTTTATCTGCTGCGACATCAGCCAAAGCCTGAAAGATACCTTCGGTCTGCTGTCGCTGCTGCAAAGGATCAGCTACCGGCAGCTGGCAGAGCTGCGCAGAGGGCTGGAGCTGGAGGCCGCCATGCTTGCCGTGGACCGTATTTCTGCGGATCAGATCGCGAGGCTGGAAGAACTCGTTCAGGGGCTGCGCACCCATGAAGGGGAAGAGGCCGACCTGCTGGATAAGGAGCTGCATGAGCTGATCGCCATCGCTTCGGGCAACGAGCTGATCATTCAGATTCTGCGCGCGCTGTCGGATTCCATCGACCGCTTTATCCACGATCTGCGTTACAATATTCTGCTGCACGACGACACAGGGCACAAGCTGCAATACGCGCACGAACAGATCGTCAACGCATTGTGCCGCCGGAATAAGCTTCATCTTTCTCTGGCGGTGCAGGATCATTTTGCGCTGATTGAGGAATACATGCTCGAGCAGGGTTTTATGGCTGATTTTTCTCCCCCTCAGGAAGAAGAGCCTTTCGAGGAGGAATAGAGCTTTTGGCGGTCCGCTTTCCAGTCGATCCACTCGAAAAGTGGCGCTACATAGAAGCGGCGATTGCTTCCCCATCATTCGTGGGGGAAAGAAGTCAACGGTTGATATTACTATTATAAATGAAAAAGAAAATAGAGCAGGGCAGATCATCGATCTGCCCTGCTCTATTTGTAATAAACCGGTAAAATTGCAGAAAAAAGGATTATTTAAAAAAACCGTTTGTGCCTCCGGAGCAGGAAGAGCAAAGCCGCGTACTCGCCCGGCTTCCCTCATACTCGCTCGCTTCCCTTCGATTACAGCAGGGGAAGAAAGAAGAGTCATTACAGCTTTGCGTCTATGCTCTCAGGTGGAGAAGACAGGCAAACGGGAGGGGGATAAAGGAAATCAGGCTTCTGCCTTCGCTTTGCGGATTTCCTCGATCATCGCGGGGATGACCTTGACCGCGTCGCCGATAATGCCGACGTTCGCCACATCAAAGATAGCGGCGTCTTCATCCTTGTTGATTGCCACAACAAAGCCAGAGGAGGACATGCCGGAAACGTGCTGTGTCGCACCGGAAATACCGCACGCAATGTACAGCTTCGGCGCAACGATCTTGCCGGACTGGCCGACCTGATGCGCTCTTGAAACCCAGCCGTCTTCAATTGCGGGGCGGGTAGCGCCTACCACGCCGCCCAAAAGGGCTGCCAGCTCTTCCACCAGCTTAAAGTTTTCCGCGCTTCCCATGCCGCGGCCGCCGGATACGATCACATCGGCGTCTTCCAGGTTTACGCTCTCGGTCAGCTCCTTGACCGCCTCTCGAATCTTCGTGCGGATGGAATCGGCCGGAACGGAAACCGCCTTCTTTTCTACCGGAGCGGTATTCTGTGCGGTTTCAGGCTTTGAGAACGCGCCGGTGCGCACGGTTGCAAACTGCACCGCGGAGTTTTCGATGACCTCTTCCGCCAGCACAGTGCCTCCAAAGCGAGGGGTAATCCAGTGCAGAGCGCCGTCTTCGATGGAGACAGCGGTTACGTCCGCAACACAGCCGCTCTGAAAGCGGGCCGCCAGGCGGGGCACAATCCCCTTGCCCTGCGGGGTGTTTCCCATCAGGAATACGGCGGGATTTTCGTCTTTTACGAGCTGCTCCAGCACGCCGGTGTATTCGTCCATTGAAAAGGCGGTGTAAGCGGAGTCATCCACAACAACAACCTTGTCCGCGCCAAGAGCGGCAACCCGCTGCGCGGCTTCGTCCAGCCCGCTGCCAATCAGCGCGGCGGTCACTTTCTGTCCGGCGGCATCGGCGATCGTTCTGGCCAGCGTCAGCAGCTCCAGACCGACGTTCACGGGTTTTCCGCCGGCGGTTTCTACATATGCCAATACGTTTTGAGTTTGATTTTGTTCCATGTTTCAATGCTCCCTTACAGCGCTTTTGCTTCGACCATCATGGCTACGGCCCGGCGGGCGGAATCCTCGCAGGTCTCTTCTTTGATTTTTACCCCGGCCACCTTCTGGGGCGGCTCCGCAAACCTTACGGTGCGGGTGAGGGCTGCCTGCTTGCCGACTTTGCCGGCATCCTCGCCCAAATCTGCCAGAGAAATGGGGTCGATGGGCATCTTCTTCGCGGCCAGCTTGCTCTTGATGGTGGGGTAACGGGGCGCGTAGGCCGGGGTATTCACGGTAACGACGCACGGCGCGGCGGAATCGATCAGGTTGTAGCCAAAATCGGTCTCCTGCTTTGCGGTGACGGTGCCGTTTTCGTAAGAGATATCCGTCAGGTTGGTAATGAGGGGCAGATTCAGCAGCTCGGCCAGCTGTGCGCCGGTTTGGCCGGTAGCCTTATCGGTGGCCTCAAGTCCGCAGAAAATCAGGTCAAAAGGCTTGCCGGATTTTTCTTCCAGCTTGGCCTTGGCCGCGGCCAGAATCCGGGCCTTGCCCAGACTGTCGGACCCCTCAAAGGCGGGGTCTGTCAGCAGAAAAGCATGCTGTGCGCCAACTGCCAGACAGGTTTTCAGCGCGTCGCGGGCGCTTTCGCCGCCCACGCTGATCACCGTGATTTCACCGCCGACCGCTTCTTTCAGGCGGGTCGCCATTTCCAGGGCATAGGTGTCAAACGCGTTGACCACCTGCGCCACACCGTCCAGATCGGGCGTTCCATCCGCCTTCAGGCGGATTTCAGCCGCGTCGTCCGGCACTTGCTTAATACATACCAGTATTTCCATGTGTTTCGTTCTCCTTGCAGAATAGTAAAGCGATTGATTCTTTCCCCGCCGAAGGCGGGGAAAGAATTGCTGTGTGCTTGCGTTTTGTTCTTTTTACAAACAGAATGCCTTTGCTTCTCTTCGCGTTAAAGACGGGGAGAGAAGCATCATTTGTTTCAAGTTCCGTTCCCCTTGCAGGAACATGCGTTTTGAAAACGGTTGATTCTTTTCCCGCCGGGGCGGGGGAAGAAATCACAGTTTTCACGTAAGTCACTTTGAGGGTGACAGTGTAAGCGAATGCTCCGACGGATCAGAAGCGTCCAATGGTATTATTGGCAACAACAATGCGCTGAATCTCGTTGGTTCCCTCAAAAATCTGGAAAATCTTCGCGTCGCGCAGCAGCTTTTCTACCGGATATTCACGGCTGTAGCCGTATCCGCCGAACATCTGAATCGCTTCGGAGGCAACCTCCATCGCGATGTCGGACGCATAGCACTTTGCAATCGCGGATTCCTTGCTGTAAGGCAGGCCGAGATCCATCAGGGTAAGGGCATGGGCCACCATCTGGCGGGCAGTTTCAATCTTGATGGCCATGTCGGCAATTTTGAACTGGAGTGCCTGATTTTTCAGCACCGGTTTGCCGAACTGAATTCTCTCTTTGCCGTAGGCGATGGCTTCTTCCATGCCGCGCTGGGCGATGCCGGTGGCAATACAGCCCATCCATGCGCGGGCCTGATCCAGCGTTTTCATGGCGATGGAGAAACCCTGTCCTTCGGCGCCGATCAAATTGGAAGCGGGAATGCGGCAGTCCTCGAGCACCACGTCGCAGGTGTTGGAGGTGCGGATTCCCATCTTATCCTCTTCATGTCCCGTGGAAAGACCGGGCGTGTCTTTCTCGATGTAGAACATGGAGATTCCCTTGGTACCGGCGGATTTATCGGTCATAGCGGTCACGCAGTAAAAGGACGAAACCGCGCCGTTGGTAATAAAGCATTTGCGGCCGTTCAGAATGTAGCTGTCGCCATCCCTGACGGCTGTGGTCTTGCCGGCGGAAGCGTCGGAGCCCGCGCCGGGCTCTGTCAGGCAGAAAGCGGCGAAGCCGCCGTCTACGATCAAATCGCATGCGCGCTGCTTTTGTTCCTCGGTGCCGCCGATCAGAACGGGCTTCATGCCGAGTCCGCTTGCGGAAATCGTGGTGGCAAAGCCGGAATCGGCAATCGCCATCTGCTCGATCAAAGCGGCAACAGAGACACGGTCAAGGCCCATTCCGCCGTATTCCTCGGGAACCTCGAGCATATGCAGCTGCATTTCAATTGCCTTATCATAAATCTCTTTCGGCCATTCACCGGTTTTGTCATATTCCTTGCATTGCTCCTTGACTTCTTTTTCGCAGAATTCCTTTACTGCACCCAGCAGCTCCTGGCCTTCTTCAGAAATGATATATGCCATTGCTTTTTCCTCCGCTCAAAATAATGTGGTTTCTGATCCAGCTCTTTTATCAAAGAATAGAATCAAGGTTCTTGTTTCTTTCCTGCCGAAAGCAGGGAAGAAATCTGTTTTTTTGTTCTTCATGGAAGCTGTTTCTTACAGCTTCAAGCAGACTTTTCCGGGGTTCAGAATCGCCTTCGGATCGAAGACAGATTTGATTTCTTTCATCAGGCGCATGTTCACCGGGCCGGCCATTTCAGAAAGGTAAGCCTGCTTGCCGTGGCCGATGCCGTGCTCGCCGGAAATGAGACCGCCGAATTCCGTTGCCTTGGTGTAGGCCTTCTTCATAAAGTCGTGCACCTGGCTCTTGAATTCCTCCAGCTCCATGTCGTTGGAGCAGGTGTAAATGTGCAGGTTCCCGTCGCCTGCGTGGCCGAAGCTCTTGATCTCGAAGCCGTAATCCGCCTCGATGGATTTGATGTAGGTCAAATACTCTGCAATTCTGCTGGTGGGCACGACCACGTCGCATTCATCCAGTAGCTTGGTCTGCGCTTCAATTGCCTCAAGGAATGAGCTGCGGGCCGCCCAGGCGTCCTTTTTCAGCGCCGGGGTATCGGCGACCAGAACGTCCAGCGCTCCGGCTTCCAGAACGACTTCGGAAGCTTTCTCGATGATCTCGTCCAGCTGATCGGCGTTTTCGCCGTCAAAGGTGATCAGCAGGTAGGCGTTGACCTGGCTGCCCTCAAACTCCTGCGGGAATACGCTTTTGCCGAGGTAAGCCTCAGAGGAGATGACGATCTCGCGCTCCATGAATTCCAGCGCCTGGGGCTGCAGGTGTGCCAGCATGATCTGCGGAACAGCGGCGATGCACTCCTCCAGGTTTTCAAACAGGACGATCAGGCTGACGACCTCTTTCGGCTGGGGGATCAGCTTGAGCGTCAGCTCGGTGATGATACCGAGTGTGCCTTCGGAGCCGATCATCAGGTGCAGCAGGCTGTAGCCGCTGCTGCTCTTTGATACGCTTGCGCCCAGGCGGACGATTTCGCCGGTGGGCAGTACGACCGTCATAGCGCGTACATAGTCGCGGGTGGTGCCGTATTTCACGGCGCGCATGCCGCCAGCGTTGTTGGCGACGTTGCCGCCGAGGGTGGCGAATTTCTCACCCGGATCCGGGGGATAGAGCAGGCCCTGCTTTATGGCGTCCTCCGCCAGATCGTTGAGCAGAACGCCCGACTGAACGCGGACGTTCAGGTTCTCTTTGTCATAGCCCAGAATCTTGTTCATCTTGGTGGTGGAGAGAACAACGCCGCCGCAAAGCGCAACCGCGCCGCCGGTCAGGCCGGTGCCCGCGCCTCTGGGGGTGACGGGAATGCTGTTCTCATAACAAAGCTTCATCACAGCCGCCACTTCTTCTGTGGAGGTGGCTTCGATGACGACCTCAGGACAGGCTTTGCCGTAAATCGGCATTTCGTCATGGGTGAAATCGTCGTTGATGTCTCCGTTGACGGAAACACGGTTCGGTGCGATCTGCCTGAATTGTTCGATCAATTCAGGGGTGACCTTGTTGTACTGACTCATACTGCATGTTCCTTTCCTAATTACTACAAATGATTTATCCAATCCATACTAGAGGCTGCTTGCTCCTAAGATTTTCAGTTCCGGCAAATACCCTGCCCAAAGGGGAGGTTCAGGCAGGCGCCGTGTTCCGGGAAACAAGCGCCGTGTCGCTTTCAAACCAAAGAGAGAAGACTGTACCCAAAATAAGAAATCAGGCCGAAAATCACGATGTACAGTAGGTAATATTTGAGAGTGGTGCGAAGGATATTGCTTTCCTCTCCGCTGGTTCCGGTAGAGGCCACCGCGATCGTGATGCTCTGGGGCGAAATGATTTTGCCGGCCGTGGCGCCGATGGTGTTGGCGGCCACCAGCCAGATTTCCTGCAGGCCGATGGCACGGGCGGTCTCTGCCTGCAGCGAGCTGAACAGCACGCTGGAGGAAGTGGCGCTGCCGGTAACAAAGGTGCCGATCGAGCCGATCAGGGGCGCTACGAGTGGGTAAGCCGTGCCGGTAACCGCTACCAGGAACGCGGCGATGTCGCGGGTCATGCCGCTGTATCCCATGATCTTCGCAGCGGCCAGAATCGTGATCAGCGTAATCATGGTTTTCAGCATCTGCTTCAGGGTCTGAACCAGCACCTGCGCCATGTCAGAAAGGGTGGCCTTTTGCAGCAGCCCGCCCAGAAACGCGGCAATGAAAATCAGAACGCCGGGGGTGGTCAGCCAGGAAAAGGTATAAGGTGTGGCCCCTGCGCCCGCGTAAATGACAACGCTGGTTTTAACCGCAGCAAGCACATTGTAAATCGGGGGCACCAGCTTGGAAACGGTGAGCAGAAACACAAAGATCAAAAGGAACGGGGACCACGAGATCACAGCCTCGCGCAGGCCCGGATGCTCCTGCTTCTGCAGTTCGGCGCTGGTTTCCTCAGAAAGCTGATACTCCTTCGGGGTATTCTTACAAAAGACCTTTGCCGCAAAGATGGTCAGCAGCATGCTTGCGACCGATCCGGTTACCGCAGGCAGCTCCGCGCCGATGAAGCGGGCCGCGAGAAGCTGTACCGCCGCAAACCCAAGGCCGGAAATCAGCGCGATGTGCCAGCTGCTTTTCAGGCTCTTCAGGCCGCCGCCGGTGATCGTGACCAGCAGGAACGGGGTCAGAACGACCATGAGGAACAGCTGCAGCGATACCACGACTGCCGTAGCCTGCGGGTCAAGGCCGGAAACAGACGCGGCTGTCACGGTGGGAATACCGATCGACCCGAATGCTGTGGGGGTGGCGTTTGCCACCAGACAGACAACAGCGGCGAAAATGGGATTGAAGCCGAGACCGCACAGAATGCTGGCGGGGATGGCAACGGCGGTTCCGAAACCGGCCATTCCTTCCATAAATCCGCCAAAGCCCCAGGCGATGATCAGTACCAGCACCCGCTTGTCGTTTGAAACGGATGTCAGCATTTTTTGAATTCTTGCCATAGCCCCGGTTTTCACGGTGAGGTTATATGTAAAGATCGCGGCGATGATGACGAGAGAAATGGGCCAAAGTGCCATTGTCGCGCCTTCCAATCCGCCGGTGAATACCTCAATTCCGGGTGCTTTCCAATACAACAGTGCCAGTAGAACGGTAATGACGAGCGCTACAGGACAGGCTTTGTAAGCAGGCATTTTCAGGTAGCATAAGGATACAACAAGCCATAGAATCGGCAGCAGCGCAAGAATAAATTCCAGAAACACAATTGCTCCTCCTTATTGGCGCCTTTGATAATTGAATTGATACTACCAAATTGCGCATGAAATGACAGAGCACTCCCCTTGCGCTGTCACTTTGTCTTATTATCCTCTGGAAAAAACGCTTTGTCAATAACAAAATTTGTGCATTTCGATTGATTATATTAAAAATGTTAAGAATATACATTAAGAATGAAAGATTATTGGCTCTACCAATATAGGGAAAGAATACCGTCTTTGGAAAATCTGACGAAAGCCGGAAAGACTTTCAAAAAATGACACGGGAATTCGGGCAGAGTATCTGAAAATCAGGTGATTCCATCATACAGAAAAGGTTTCAAAGTATGGAAGATCATTCATTTGACCCTGATCGTTCCACTAAGTTGCGTTGGAATGTCCTCTGCTAATTCTGCAAATGCGTAGAGCAAACACGGTTTTGTATTGAATGGCGGAGAGAATCGTCATTCTGCGTAAAATAAAAACAGGCACAGCCAAGCAGAATATGCTTTGCCGTACCTCAATGAAAAAACGGACAGCTTATCACTGCCCGCCGCAAATATGTGTGATTTTCTTCTGAAAAGGGATCAGGTATTTTTCATAATAACGCTTTCCACCACATTGGCCACATCCTCACATGCGTCGCAGCAGCGCTCCAGGCGGTTGAAGATTTCGGTCCAGGTGAAGATTTCGATCGGATCGGAGGGATCGGCGTACAATGCGTGAATCGCGTCTGTGTACAGCTTGTCTCCGTCCTCCTCCATCCGGTTGATGTCTATAATCATCTGGTGGATGGTGCCGGATTTGTTAAAGTTATGAAACTCCTCCATCATCGACTTCATGGCTTTACAGCAGGAAACGATGATAGAACCGAACTGCAGCGCCTCGGGGCGAATGATTTTGGTGTGGAACATGTACAGGCGAAGCACAACGTCCTCGATTTCATCGGTCACGTCGTCGATCGTCTGGGCCAGCTCGATAATATCTTCGCGCTCAATGGGGGTGATGAATTCCTTGACAAGGCGGCTCATCATCACATGCTTGCCCAGATCGGCTGCGTGCTCAATGGCATGCATGTCCCGAATACAGGCGTCCATCTTTTCCGGGTGGTAATTTTTCAGTGTTTCCAGCAGCAGATCGGCAGCCTGCATGCAGTAATCGATGCCCTCAGACAATACACTATAATAATATTGATCACTTTTTCTCGCCATAGTTTCGATTCTCCTGTTTCGTCAAGGTGTCGGCATATGCCGGATTTAAAAGATCGTCATAAACAGTTTAGCCATCAGGAAACCAATAATTCCGCATCCGGGGAAGGTAAGTACCCAGGTCATTACCATTTCGTTTACGATGCCCCAGTTAACGGAAGAAAGACGTTTTGCGGCGCCAACACCCATAATGGAGGTGGTTTTGGTATGTGTGGTGGAAACCGGGATGCTTGTCAGGGAAGAAAGGAGCAGACAGGCTGCGGCTGCAAGGTCTGCCGTAAAGCCCTGGTGCTTTTCCAGCTTCACCATGTCCATGCCGACGGCCTTGATAATGCGGTAGCCGCCGATCGAGGTTCCAAGGCCCATCACCAGGGAACAGAACAGCATCAGCCAGATGGGAATCTGAAAGTTCGGCACGTTTGCTTCACCCTTGGCCAGGAACATTCCCAGCATGAACACGCCCATGAATTTCTGGCCGTCCTGCGCGCCGTGCATAAATGCCATGGCCGCGCCGCCGCCAATCTGTGCTTTCTGGAAAAACGCGGTCGTACGCCGGCGGTCCATTTTACAGCAGATGGATTGCGTAATCTTGGCACTGCCCCAGCCCATGGCAAACCCCAGCAGGGTAGAGAGCACCAGGCCGTAAATGACCTTGATCCATTCCGCACCGTTGATGCCGGAAAGGCCGCCGTGCAGGGCAATCGCCGCGCCGGAGAGACCGGCGATCAGCGCATGGCTTTCACTCGTTGGGATTCCAAACCACCAGGCGGCGGTGGCCCAGATGACAATCGCCAGCAACGCGGCGCACAGAGCGACGAGGGCTTCGTGCGTATTGCCGCTGAAGTCGACCATGTTGTAAATGGTAGCGGCCACACTGGCATTGATGGAAGTCATAACAAAAACGCCTAAAAAGTTGAATACGGCCGCCATCATAATGGCGGCTCTTGGTGCCATGGCGCGGGTAGACACACAGGTGGCAATCGCGTTGGGGGCGTCCGTCCAGCCGTTTACAAGAATCACTCCGGTCGTAAGCAGCGCAGTGATTCCCAGCATGGGGTAAGCCGATATCCACGATATAAAATCTGTTAGTGAAACAGTCATTTACACTCCCCTTACATGAAAAATTAATCAATTTTTAACCTGTTTTTAAAATTGTTCGTTTTCATTATATCACATCTTCTCAGAAGCGAAAGATATTTTATTTGGAAAAAGAAAAGTTCTCAAACTATATCAATGATCGCGCAATTTTCAGCGAAAAAAGACGTAAATGTTCACAATAGTTTTCCCCAAAAATCAAAAAACGAAGAAACGGCAAAGATAAAAATGTATAGAATCACAAGGAAAATCAGGGCTCTTTAATATGATTTTTATAGTAAATCATTAAATA
>OFCQ01000206.1_pt1 | contig 37207 bp, 33 predicted proteins | sample 1520861 | NCBI WGS metagenome assembly OFCQ01 (sample SAMEA2699036, study PRJEB24076) | metagenome | biome: Human gut stool | place: Spain | collected 2012-11-21 | reverse complement strand
CTTATTTTAATCCGCCTCGTCAAGAAAGGAAGGGCCCGCCCCGGCCTGAGGGGCAAGCCCGCGCCAGCAGAAACTCCGTGCGGGGACCCCGCCGAAAAACCTGCTCTTTTAAAACAAATGGTGGAAACAAATCACCCGGCATGAGAGGCAAAGCCCGCGCAAGCGGAAACCCACGCGGAGGCACCCGCTGAAAAATGACTCTTTCACACCAAGATAAAAAAAGAAGAAGCGGTGCCGCATGGCAACCGCTTCTTCTTTTCTTTATCATCAGCCCAGGTAAGTTCTTTTGCTCCCACCAAGACTGTCTAAGATTTTCTATTGTCACACTGTTGCGGCCGGTACCGCTTTTCCCTCATTCGCGAGCAACCCCCGGACGATCTCGTCGGTTTTCATGCCGCGGGAGCCCTTGACGATCACAACATCCCCGGGCTGCAGATACTCCAGCAGCTTTTCCAGCGCCTGCTCATTGGACAGATAAGAGAACACCGGCAGATGACACTCCGCCGAAAGGGCGCCCCAGCGAATCTCCTGCGCCTGCTCGCCGATGACAAACAGTGCGTCGATTCCGCGGGACGCAGCATAAACGCCCGCGTCAAAATGTGCCTGACGGGAATAATCGCCGAGCTCGAGCATATCTGCAAACACACCGATAGCCCGGCCCGTGCCTTTCAGGTCCATCAGAATATTGACGCTGCTGCGCATGGAATCGGGGCTTGCATTATAGGAATCGTCAATGACCGTAATGCCGCCCACCTGACGAATCTGCTGACGCATAGCCGGAGGCGAATAGGTCTGTAGCCGCTCCGCCGCCTTCTGCGGTGAAACGCCCAAATACTGCGCCACCGCCAGAGAAGCCAGCGCATTGAGCACATTATGTTCCCCCGGAACCGGCAGAGTCACCGAAACGCGGAATTCCTGCGACACAGCGGTAAAGTCTGTTGTGCCGCCGAAAGAAACGATCTTCTCCGCGTGCACATCGCACCACGGCTGCGTGCCGAAAAAGACAATGCGGAAAGGTAATGTTCCCCGCAGCTGCGCGAGCAGCGGGTCGTCCCCGTTGAGGAACAGAACGGAATCCTCCGTAAAGGCATCCGTAATATGCAGCTTTTCCGCACGAATATTTTCCTGCGTTTTCAGGTTTTCAATATGGGAAATCCCGATATTCGTCATGACGGCGCAGGTCGGCCTTGCCACCTGAGCCAGGCGGGCCATTTCGCCGAACTCGCTCATTCCCATCTCGATCACTGCAGCCTCATGTTCCGGCAGCAGACGGAACACCGTGAGCGGCACGCCGAGCTGACTGTTGAAATTGCCTTCAGTTTTCATTACGTTGCGCTCCGCCGAAAGCGCCAGCGCAAGCATCTCTTTGGTCGTGGTTTTCCCCACGCTGCCGGTCACACCGACCACCGGAATTGGAAAGCGGGAACGGTACGCCCCTGCGATCTGCTGCAGTGCCGCTCTGGTATCCTCTACGGCAATCCACGCGCAGGCGCCCTCGGGACGCTGTTCCTCCGGCTGCTGGGTCAGAACAGCCGCCGCCCCGGCCTCGGCCGCCCCGGGAAGAAAGCGGTGCGCGTCCACCCGCTCGCCTACAATCGGCACAAACAGCGCACCCGGCCCAACCTTTCGGCTGTCTGTCGTTACAAAAGTCACTTCCCGCTCCGGGTCTCCTCCGATTATCCTGCCGCCGCATGCCTGAGCGATCTCTCTGGCCAGCATTTTCATGGTTCCACTCACGCTTTCTCTATTTCTTTCAGCAGCTCCGCCACCACGACCCGTTCATCAAACGGATACTTGACGCCGCGGATTTCCTGATAATCTTCGTGTCCCTTTCCGGCCAGCACGATCACGTCCCCCCGCTGGGCGTTCTGGAGGCAATAACGAATCGCCTCGCGCCGGTCGGGGATCACCACATATTCTCCGTCGGTTTTGGCCATGCCGATCTTAATATCCGCAATGATGTCCATGACATCCTCAAACCGGGAATTGTCGGCAGTGATGACGGAAAGATCGGCCAGACGACCGCAGACCTCGCCCATCTCGTAGCGCCGGGATTTCGCACGATTCCCTCCCGCGCCGAACAGGCAGACGAGCCGCTGCGGATGATATTCCCGCAGGGTTTCGAGGATGTTTTCCATGCTGACCGCGTTATGCGCGTAATCGATCAGAAGCGTGTATTCGCCGGGCACCGGCACCGGCTCTACGCGGCCCTTGACCTTAACGGTGCTCAGCCCCTGCTGAATCTGCTCCTGCGTCACGTCAAAGTGGCGGCACACCGCAATGGCGGCCAGAGCGTTGTAGGCGCTGAACTTTCCGGGAATATCCACCGCTACGGGGAAATTCAAAAAGCCGCTCAGATCAAAGCGCGCACCCAAATAGCCGGGACGGGACACAAGGCCCTCGTTTTCCGCCCGGAGCTGCGCCTCAGGAGAAAAGCCGTAGGTTTCCAGCTCGCAGGTGTGATCCTTTACAACGCCCTCCCAGTTTTGATCATCAATATTCACAATTCCCAGCCGGCATTGGCGAAACAGCATGCTCTTGCACGCCAGATATTCCTCTAAAGAGGCATGCTCGTCGCCGCCGATATGATCGGGAGAAAAGTTTGTGAACAGGCCGATGTCAAACATAAAGCCCGCAGTGCGGTACGCCTTCAGGCCGATGGAGGAGGCCTCCATCACGACGCACTGACAGCCTTCATCCGCCATTTGTTTGAGGAAGGACTGAACCTCGTAGGATTCCGGCGTTGTGTTCTCCGTCGGGATCACCCGGTCGCCGACCACCGCACCGATGGTGCCGATCAGCCCGGTTTTAATGCCCGCCTGCTCCAGAATCGCGCGGATCATATAGGTGGTGGTCGTCTTCCCTTTTGTGCCGGTCACGCCGACAGTTTTCATCCGCTTTGCGGGATGCCCGAAGAGTGCCGCAGACATCACTGCCAGCGCCAGGCGAGTATCCGGCACAACGACGACCGGCACCTGTGCCGGAAGCTCCAGCGGGTGATCTGCAATAATTGCGCTTGCGCCGCTTTTTGCGGCCTGCTCCGCATACTGATGGCCGTCCGCATGAGAGCCCCGCAGGCACACAAACGCACAGCCCGCCTTGACTTTTCTGGAATCATAAATCAAATCCTCTACCGGTACCTGAAGGTCACCGACAGCGGAATACTGCATTCCCTGCAGCAAATCGATTAAACGCATGATACAACCCCCTGATTCTGCCATTGAAAAAGCGCCGGTTTTCCCAGGCGCACTTCATCCAAAACAGCGCATTGGCCCTGCTATATTAGTATTGATTCAGTTATATCAATATTACGCAGTCAACCAAATTTTTCACCATATTTTTTATTGTTTTCCAAAATTCGGAACATGTATCCATCATAGGCGATTCTTCTCACGCTGTCAACAAAAAAGCCCGGCGCTTCCCTTAGAAAAATCCCCTGCTTTTTGCAAAAGCGTATAAAAAAAGGCACGGCTGGTTTCAGCCGTACCTAAGCGGTTTGTGTCAGGCCTCCTGAACAATAAACTCCTTCAGGGAATCCAGAATCGCCGCGTCGTCGGAGTGAATCCGAAGCTCTACGGGTTCAGACAGATCGATACTGAAAATGCCCATGATGGACTTTGCGTCGATAATATAAATCCCCTCTACAATTTCACATTCCACGTTCTGTCTGGAAACGATGGATGAAAATTGCTTTACCTTTTCTACCGTGTTAATCAGGATTTTTGTTGTGAGCATACTTGTTCCCCCTGCGTGCTTATTTTTGAAACAAATTTTCGTCATTGACCCGATCGATCACCGACTGCTTGAAATTGATGACCTTGTGCTGATATTCCCGGCTCATATAATCGGAATGAATCAGAAAGTCTGCGGTGGCGCGATTGTTTGCAATCGGAATGTCGTAGACCTGAGCGATTCGCAGCAGGGCCTTTACATCGGGATCATGGGGCTGCGCTTCCAGCGGATCGGAAAAAAAGACAACAAAATCGACGCTGCCTTCTACAATTTTGGCGCCGATCTGCTGATCGCCGCCCAGCGGGCCGCTGTTATACCCTTTTACCGGCAGACCTGTTTTTTCTGCAACCAGCTTTGCTGTGGTTCCGGTTCCGCATAAAAAATGGCCCTTCAGGATTTCCTGATTTTCGGCACACCAGTCGATCATCTCTCGCTTTTTGCCGTCGTGGGCGATCAGCGCGATGGTTTTCTGCTTGCCGATGGTAAAAGTTATAAATTCTTCATTCACACTCTTCACCTGTCTTTCTGTTTCGGTGGATGCTTTTGACCGGACTGTGAAAAGAAAACATATTTTCAGTGTGTGTGTGTGCCTGTTAAAGCATGGCGAAACTTAAATCTCATTATACCAAAGATTGAGAAAAATTCAAGTTGTCCCACTTTAAAAAAGCGCTCTGTTTCTCCGGTCCGAGGGCCAGGTAAATTTCGCCTGAAAATGGTGCCCAAAGGGAAAAAACATCCGGGCAAACTACGCAACGTTTTTCGTTTTTCAGCGCGATCCCGTTCCGTCTGTGTACCCGGAACAACGTTCTGTGGCAGCCAAGGGGCCGCACAATCACAAATGCCCCATAAAGCAGCAAGGGCACCGGGGCCTAACCCGCCCTGTGCCCTTGCTGAAAAACAGAGTTTTTACTCTTGCGCCTTTGTTTTGAAACGGATTTTTTTGACCCTCGTCACATAAACCACAGCCTGATAAATGGTGACGACGATCCATCCGATGCCGGTGGCATAGGCTACCGCCGACAGCCCCGACGTCTGCACGAACATATAAGAAAGGATCACACGGATGGTAATGTGGAGCGTTGTGCCGATCACAGGAACATAAATCATCCCCACGCCGCGGTAATAGCCGACGAACGCACTCCCGATGTAGTTCAGAATATAGAAAATGGAAACGACCTGCATGTACTTTACCGCGTACTCAAACGCCTTGCCCTCCGTGCTGCCAAGCATCCAGAAAACGGTGGTGCCCGCTGTCGCGGCCATCAAAATCGACAGAACGATGCCGAGCACGGTCATCATCACGAGTGAGGTGCGCAGTCCCTCCTTCACTCTCTTTTCATTTTCCGCGCCCTTGTTTTGAGCGATTAATATGGAGGTAGACGCTGCGCCGCTGTCCCCAAAGGAATTGATGAAGCCTTCGATTCTGGTGGTCGCCGTATAGGCCGAAATCATGTCGATGCCCATCGAGTTGACCGCGCCCTGCACCAGCAGCTTGCCGATATAAAGGCTGGACTGATGAAACGCAGACGCCGAACCGAAATTGACCGTCTTTTTCATGAGCGATTGGTCGTACTTCATGTCAGCCCTCCGGAACATCAAATCGGGAATCTGGATGCGGATATACAGAAAACTGAGAAGAACGGAGATCAGCTGGGAAATCACCGTAGCCAAAGCCGCCCCGACCACATCGGTGTGCATACTGCCCACAAACAGCAGCGCCAAAGCCAGATTGATCACAATGGAAACCGCGAGGATGACAAGAGCCGCCCTGGTATTCCCGACCGCCCTCAGAACAGCCGAGCACAGGTTATATAAATAGCTTGCGAACAGGCCCGCAAAAATGATGACCAGATATTGATAGCAGTACTCGGCCACATCGGCAGGGGTCTGGATCAGATGCAGCAGGGGCTTTGCAAACGCGATGCCGCATATGCTGATCAGCGCGGTAAACGCCACGCCAAAAACCGTTGAAAGATAAAATTCGGTGCGAAAGGTTTCCATATCCTCTTTCCCGAACAGCTGACCCAAAACAACCGAAATTCCCGCACAGAAGCCGCTGAGCACAAAGATAAACAGGTTCATCACCGTGCCGGCCACCCCGATCGCGGCAAAGGCGACGTCGCCGACATACCGGCCGATTACAATTGCATCGATGGTGTTGTAAAGCTGCTGCAGTATGTTGCCGATAATCAGCGGGATCGTTATGGCAATCAGCTCTTTTTTCATATCGCCCCTGGTTAAGTCCATACTGTGTGTCATCGTGACTCCTCCATGATCTCAAATCTTTCACAGTAAGGGTATCACAAGAGAATACATTTGAAAAATGCTTATTTTACTGATAAAATATAACGTAACAGTTATATTTTAAGAGCAGGTGATCAGATGACAGAGTTAGAAATGCAGGCTTTTCTGATGGTAGTCAAAACAGGGAGCATTACCGCCGCTTCTCAACAGCTCTACATCACACAGCCGGCGCTCAGCAGGCGCATTCACGCACTGGAGGCCGAGCTGGGCTACCGTTTGATGGAGCGGAGCAAGGGAATGCGTTCCGTTGAACTGACCCCGCGCGGCAGGGCGTTTGTTTCGGTTGCCGAAAAAATGCTGGCCGTATGGTCTGAGGCCAGAGAGCTGGCGCAGTTTGACAGCAGCAAGGTATTCCATATCTCTTCGGTAGGCAGTGTGTGCGCGTATATCCTGCCCCCTGTTTTTCTGCGCTTTATGAAGAACAACCCCGACTGCCGCCTGGTATTCCATAATCATCACTCCAGAGAAGCCTACGAGTATATAGAAAACCGGCAGACCGATATGGCCTTTATTTCCGACACGCAGTTTTCCAGAACGGTAGAGACCATTCCCGCTTTTCGCGAAAAGATGCTGCTCGTGTCAAACGGAGTGCCCGGGTTGGAAAAGGAGGTTCATCCGTCCACCCTGAACGCGAGACAGGAAATCCGCCTGCCGTGGAACCCGGAGTATGATCTGTGGCACGACTACTGGTTCGGCGCAAACGCGGCTTCCAAAGTCATTCTGGACCAGATGTCTTTGCTGGAGGATTTATTAAACGAGAAAAACACCTGGGCGGTTGTGCCCGCAACGGTAGCCGGCAGGCTGATGCAGAATCAGCAAATCTCCCTGCATCGATTGCTCGACGGTCCGTCGGACCGGATCATCTATTATGTGATCCCGAAAAACCAGAAAAACGAATACGTGCAGAAGCTGCTGAGCGACCTGGATTTCATCCTGCAAAAAAACGAGGTCCTTGAATCATTTTTGTAACTGGTTTCATCCTACATAAAAAAGTGAAGCTTTTTGAGAAAGCATTTCCGCAGCACGAGAAAAGGCCCGGAGATCAAATGTATAATTTGATCTCCGGGCCTTTTCTTTGAAGAGCCAGCCGTCTTTCAGGAAGGTGGACGGCTTAATTTGACAGCGTTAAATCAGCATCATGTAAATCGGGATGACGATCATGCTCGCAATGGTGGTAACAACCGTCGCGATTGTGGCGAACTCATAATCCGCGCCATACTGCTTTGCGATTACCCCCGTGCTGGTAACCGCGGGCATCGCGGCCTGAATGACAAACACCTTGGCCATCATGGGCGGAATCGGAATCAACAGCTCCAGCGCGATCACAACGACCGGGCAGAGCAGGAAACGTGCCAGCAGCAGAACCACAAGGTCACGGTCGAACCGCAGCTTTTTCAGCGGCGTGGAGTGAAGCACAATCCCGATGAAGAACATCGCGAGAGGAGTCGTCAGCTCGCCGATATATTTACAGCTGTCCATCACAAACCGCGGCAGCTGAATGTCCAGAAGAATCAGGATCACGGCGACCACAAACCCCGCGAGGGCCGGGTTGAAAATCCGCTTCAGCGTGCTGAAAGAGAATTTTCCCGCTTCTCTTCCCTCATCGCCGTCTTTGCTGATTTCGTAATTGCCCAAAGTCCAGAAAAAGCAGGTGTTTGCAATATAATAAATCAGAACGTACGGGGTGCTTTCCGCGCCAAACAAGGACAGATTGACCGGCAGCCCGATAAAGATCGTGTTCGAGGTGAAGAAAATGCAGCGAAAAACGCCCTTTCGCTTGGGGTCTACCTTGAGCAGATTACTGACGAGAACACTGATAAAATACGACAGCACAATCGATGTGATGGGGATTATCAGCCCGCCCGAAAGCTCCTGCAGCTTCGCCTTATCGAAGTTCGACATCAGATTCCACAGCATGTAGCAGGGGAACGAAACGTTCACGATAATTTTCGAAAAAATAAGACTGGTTTTTTCATCCAACCAACCAACGTGGGTCAGAAGCCAGCCCGTCATGAACATAATGATGATTGTCAGAATGCTTTCGATCGCGTGTAAAAATGTCAGTATCATGTGCACAAACTTCCCGTATTGCAAATTTCAGATGACCGCTCTGCTAAGATCATAGGATGCCAGCATTTTATGGTTACCCGTAACCAAATTATAACACTGTTTTCAATAAGTGCAAGTGCGCACTTACCGCTGAATCCCTCCATCCGCCCATTTTCAGCGCTTTTACGGCCCTTAAAAAAAGGTATTTAACCGTACCGCAAACGCTTTCGGCCGGAAAGAGAAGTCTCGCTGTTTTCCAGTATTTTTGCGGGCCGCTACGGTTTTCGGTTAGAAAAATCGGCATATTTAATGGAAAAATTTTCCTTTAGTAACTATTGTAATTGGATTTCAGCTTTTACAGGACGACATTATTAATAGACAATCCTCTATAGTTTGATTCACTTCAAGATCGTCCAGTCTTTGCGGTCTGTTTTTCGCTGCGCTGCGTTGTCCTCCTCGCCAGGCGCCAGCCTGCCTTCGCTTGCGAAACAAAAACATCCTCGCAAATACAAGTACACCTTTCAAGCGAATCAACTATACCTAAGAAAGAAGGATTCTGAAAAAACTCGGTAAAGGAAGCTCTGGAATGCGAAAATTATCAATTACACGCAAAATCAAATCCCTGAAAACAAAACTGATCTTGAACACAATTCCTGTTGTAGTGCTGACAGCCCTTTTAAGCCTTGGCGTTGGCGTTTATTCCAGCTACCAGGGATTAACCCAAAACGTAAACAGTGATCTGAACTCGATGGGTAAGATATTGACGGAATCCATCACCTATGGTCTGGATAATATGAAGAGTTCTCTCCAATCTGCCGCGTCCTCCAACACCCTTGGGGCCCCGGGGCTGACCGAACCCATCATCGCGAACATATTGGAGCAGCAGATGAGCTCTTACGGCTACCAGTCGCTGAGCCTTGTCGGCCAGGATGGAAAAATTGTGAGCGCAGACCTTGATCTAAACGGCAAAAGCGTTGCGGACCAGGAATATTTCAAGGCGGCTCTGGCCGGAAAAACCTATTTTTCGGAACCAATGAAAGATATCAACGGCAACTTTTGCGTGATCGCCTGTACGCCGATGTCTAACGACAATTTCAAGGGCGTGCTCATGGCGACAATGGACGCCCATGTTTACAGCCCCTTCATTCAGAATGTTGTCGTGGGCAAAACGGGCAGTGCGTTTATCATCAATAAAGACGGCGTTTTGATCGGCAACATTGCACCGGAAAAGGTCGACCAGCGAAAAACCGCTGAAATTTATAAATACGCCGATCTGACGCAGAGCGGCATCACCATTTATTCTTACAGCACAGGGGACCGCATCTGCTACCATGCCCCCCTGCCCGGAACAGACGGCTGGTCCTTCGGCATCGTGGCGCCCATCAAGGAAATGACCTCTTCCATTGAATATACGATCATCGGCCTTTTGATTTCGTCGATTGTCTGCATTCTGCTGGGCGTTTTGTTCACCCGGTCGACGGCGAAATCCATCGCAAACCCGATTACCCTTGTCTGCCGCAGACTGGAACAGTTGGCGGAAGGCGACCTGCACTCAGACACAGTAGAGGTAGATGCACAGGATGAAACCGGTATTCTAGCCGATTCTCTAAAGAAAACAGTTTTGTCTCTGCGCAGTTATATTGCAGAAATCACACACGTTCTGCACGAGGTATCGAACGGTAATCTGCTGGTGAAAACGGAGTTGGAATACAACGGGGATTTTGTGCCGATTCAGGAGTCTCTGGAAAACATCACCCATTCGCTGCACGAGTCGATGAGCTCGATCAATCAGGCCTCAGACCAGATTGCAAGCGGTTCTGAACAGCTTGCAACCGGCGCGCAGTCTTTGGCTATGGGCTCTACGGAGCAGGCCAGCTCTATTGAAGAACTGTCTACTGCCATCTCTGAAATCGCAGAAAACGTAAAAATTAATGCACAGCACGCGGGCGATGCAAGCGAGAGAGTATTGGCGGTATGTTCGAAGATTGAAGTAAGCAACCAGTACATGAAGGACATGGTCGACTCGATGTCCAAAATCAATGATTCTTCCAACGAGATTGAAAAGATCGTGAAAACCATTGAGGACATTTCGTTTCAGACAAACATCCTTGCCCTTAATGCCTCTGTGGAAGCAGCCCGGGCAGGTTCGGCCGGCAAGGGCTTTGCGGTAGTTGCGGACGAGGTGAGAAACCTTGCAACAAAAAGTGCTCAGGCAGTAAAAGACACCGCGCTTTTAATCAATCATTCCAGAGAACAGGTGGAAAAGGGTACCGTAATTGCAGACAGCACCGAACAGGCACTGGCTGAGGTTGTGCAGAGCATTCAGGTGGTTACCGATAATGTGGAACGGATTTCTGAGGCTTCTTCTCATCAGTCGGAACAGATCGATCAGGTCACACAAAACGTAAATCAGATCTCTGGCGTGGTACAGACCAACTCGGCTACCGCGGAAGAGAGCGCGGCGGCCAGCGAGGAGCTTTCCGGGCAGGCTCAGATTCTGAAAGAGCTGGTAGAAAAATTCCAGTTATGATCTCCCACCGCCGCAAGACCTGCCTTTAGAATCATAGAAATAAAAAGTACGCCTTGATCGGGCTTTCTAAGCCGTTTCAAAGCGTACTTTTTTCTTTCTTTAAAGGAAGAGAAATTGCAGGATAAAACGTACCGGAAACGCGGCTATTCGCCGGAAGCATGCATTTCATCCAGCATGCGGAGGATTTCGGCCTCATGATCCAGAAACAGGGTTACCAGAGCGGGCTCAAATTGCCGGCCGGCCCCTCTTTCCAGCTCGCTGCACGCGTAATCGTGCGAGTATGCGGATCGGTAGGCCCGATCGCTTACCATCGCGTCATAGGAATCGCAGATCGCGGTCGCCCGGGCTACCAGGGGAATCGCTTCTCCCCTTAATCCAAAAGGATAGCCCTTTCCGTTCCACCATTCGTGATGATAAACCGCGGCATCACGGAGTAAGGGAATCAGGCCCTCGGGTATCCCGGTGATCTTCCCTCTGCGGGCCAGATCCAGCAGCTCCTGCGCGAATACGGTGTGCTGCTGGACAATGCGGTATTCGTTCGGGGTCAGAATTCCCTGCTTTGTAAGAAGGCTGGGCAGAACACACACTTTGCCGATATCGTGATAATAGGCGGCCAGACTGAAATATGGGTACATTTCATCCGCTGCGTATGCATGCAGCCATTTTGAGAATCCCTCCATCAGCTTGCCCACATTCTCGCTATGCCGGATTTGTTCTTCAGGGAGCATATGCAGAATCTCGTTTGCGGTTAAATTCTCATAGATGATTTTCAACGGTTCTCCCTCCTTAGAAGCTTCTGAGGCACTCTACCGTTCCTGCTGATGTGCGCTTATTGACTGGGAAATCGACTGGTTTCGATTCTTATCCCCGAACCGTCTGGGGCTGAACCGACAATTCAGTTTCACCGAGAATTTTCGCTGTGTGAAGCAGCAGGGCAATCCTGTCCTTTTGGGAGCCGCCCGCCAATTGGGCAATCCCGGTGAGATAAGTATCCATTTGTTCCGTATTGACCTTAGGAGGGGGAGCGATTCTATCCGGAGAAATATCGGTCACCTCATCCACCTCGTCCACGATCAATCCAAAATTGCTGTGGCCCACATGAATAATGATAATGCAGGTACGGTCATTGTACGGTATTTCTGCTTTTCCAAAGCGAAGCCGCACGTCGATCAGCAGAATCATCTGTCCGCGCAGATTGATGATACCCTTGACATAATCGGGGTAATCCGGAAGCTCCGTCATCTCCTGCAGCCCAACGATCTGAACGACGTCTGTAATCGAAACCCCAAAAAGCTGGCCGTCTGTCCAGAAGGTCAAATATCGTCCTTCTGTATCGTCTTCCCGCCTTGTGTCCCATCCGACCGGTTGTCCCATCTGTAAAACCTCCTTTATCTTTGCTATCCTCCGCTACGAGGCAGTGCCATTATTCCCTGCCTCGTCTTAGAAAGAAAACCAGGGCTCCGTTTCAGCCGCTTCGGTCTGTCGGCGCTTTTGCGTATCGAAAGAGGCGTGGCTCTGTGCGCCTGCCAGCTTGAATTTCGATACTTCTTCCTGCAGGGTTTGCGCCTGAGCCGCGAGTTCCTCGCTGGAAGCGGAGCTTTCTTCTGCGGTTGCAGCGTTGTTCTGCACCACGGCAGACACCTGCGACAGCCCCTGATTGATCTGTTCGATCGCCACTGCCTGCGCCGAGGAGGCAGCTTCTATCTCCCGGATGGTCTGATCAACCATCTGCGCTTTTTCAGACACCTCGCCCAAAGCTTTCAAGGTTTCTGCGGCGAGCCGCTCGCCTTCCGACACGGTCGCCACCGACTTTTGAATCAGGTTCGCCGTCTGCTTTGCCGCCTCCGCAGATTTTGCGGCAAGATTGCGCACCTCGTCCGCGACCACGGCAAAGCCCTTTCCTGCACTGCCGGCACGGGCGGCCTCTACGGCGGCATTCAGGGCAAGGATATTCGTCTGGAAAGCGATATCCTCAACCAGCTTTGTGATTTTAGAAATCTGCTGCGAGTCTTCCCCGATTTCGTGCATGGCTCCATCCAGGCGCTGCATGTATTCGTGGCTGTCCGACATACCTTTGACAGCCTGTTCCACATAATTGGTGGCGTTGCTCACACTGACGGCATTGTGCGAAGCCTGCTGGGCAACGCTCACAATGGAAGCATTGAGCTCTTCCACAGAAGCCGCCTGCTCCGTAGCGCCGGAGGACAGCGCCTGCGCCGCGGAGGAAACCTGCTCGGACCCGGTGTTGACCTGGTCTGCCGCCATGCTGATCATCTGCAGCGTATTGCTCAGATCGTTCTTGATCCTTTCCAGCGCCAGCCCCAAAGCATCTTCTTCGGAACGAAGCGGAACCGTCTGCGTGAAATCGCCTTTGCTGATCACCTCTGCGGCGATCACCTGCTTGCGGATGCCCTCCAGCATTTTTGTAAACACGGCGGCAAGCTGGCCGGTTTCATCTTTGGAATTCAGATCGCCCAGATCAACATCCACCCTGCCCAGCGCGATAGAACCGGCCGCATCCACAATCCGCTCAATGGGTTTCGTAATCATGCGGGAAATCCGCAAGCCGAGAAGTCTTCCCGCAACAGCGCCCAAAACAACAAAAATGGCGAGTACAATCGTCAGCACGATCGCGGACTGGCCGTTTGAGTCGCTGGTACTCTTTGCCGAAGTCATCCGGTTTTCCACAAGCTGTTTCATATTTTGAAATAATGTGGTAGTATCATTCGTTGCCGAATGCAGTGCTGCCGCCGCAGCCTGCTGGTTGCCTGCCTGTGCCAGCTCGAACGCCTTTTCAACCGCTGGGACATACGATTCATTAAAAAGCTTTTCAACCGTATCTACCAAATCAAGGCTTGCCTGAGTAGTGATGGTCGGGCGATAAATCTCCATGTCATCCAGAAATGTCTGCATATTGTTTTTGCAGCTCTTGTTATATTCCTCGACCTTTGACGGATCGTTCGATTCAATGATTGCCTCTCTCACATCGACCCGGCTTTGATAGATCGCCTCATAGGCACGAATCAGATTATCGATCGGCGCAGTCTGTTTTTCATACAGGTAGGTGTCCATGTTGTTGATATGGATCATCCCGAAGGTTCCGATCCCGCCTACGGCAAGTATCAGCAGAATCATGGCGAGAAAGCCGATTGACAATTTGCGGGATATGCTGAAATCCTTGAATTTTTTCACGTATATCGCCTTCCTTTATTTGATTTGAGTGTTTTTTCGAGATCAGCCTTTTGTTTTCTGGATTCCTTTCATCCCTTCCAGAGAAACCTTAGCTTCTCTTTCATTGACCTCTGTTCAAATAAACGCCTTTTCTCAATTCCATTTTTCTTTTCCTTCATTTTGGCACCCCCTCAAAGTATGACTATTTTGAAAAATGTTTTTCAATCTCTTTCTCTGCCGTTATGCTGCTGCCAACCGTGCAGACTTTTCCCCAGAATTCTCCTCTTTGCAGAGGATATAATAAAATTGGCTGACTGTTATGTAGTGTCGCAGTTTATCTAAGACTGTACGCCCCCCAATCAGATTGCGGGTCTACACGGCAGGTATCGCAGCCATGACGGCAGAACTGACGGCGAATGAAGAAGCTCCCATATGTGCAACATGCATTTCATTGAGTTTCTCAATCGCTTTTTTCTTTTGCTCCATGAGGGAATGCGCATAGACATTCAGCGTGATGCTGACATTGGAATGGCCCAGGATCTCGCTGAGGGTTTTAATGTCTACCCCCAGCTCCAGAGCTCTTGTTGCAAAGGTATGGCGGATCGCGTGAAATTTACGTGTTCGTATCCCCGCTTTTTTCAGCAGCTTTTTGTACAGCCTTTGATATACACGGGGATCAAAGGGCTCGGTGCTTCCTGAAAGCACGTAGCAGTTTTCTATCATCGGGCCAAGGCGGTTTTCCTCCACGAGCTTCAACAGGAATGCCGGAAGAGGGATTTTTCTGCAGGAGGTTCTGCTTTTCGGGGTGCCTACATAGAGCTGCGTTTTATTTCCATCCGGCTCAAAATTCCGGATGCGTGCTACGGACCGGGAAATAGACATGGTACCGGCTTCAAAATCAATATCGCCCCACTGCAAGGCGCATAGCTCACCAAGGCGGATACCGGTGTAAAAGCAAAGAATGATCCCCAGTGCTCTTTGATCGGCTGAGGACTGTACTGCATACTCGATCAGCCGCTGTTCTTTCATGGAGAAAACCGGTATTTCTGTGCAGGGCTTTACCTTGGGAAGTGTGACCGCTTCGATGAAAGGCGCGTATTCCGGCGATTTTTTTGAAATTTCCCGCAGGGCTGTTTTGAAAATGGACAGAATTTTTTTCTGATACGACCCAGAGATAGCCCCATTCCCATGAATCGATCGGACAAACGCGGTGATCGATCTTTCTGACAACTGTGCGTTTTCAGGCAGGCTGAAATGAGGGATTACATATCCCTGCATGCAGTAATAATAGCTTTCATAGGTGGATGGTTTCAAACGGCTGGCCGTATCGCCTGCCAGCCATTCCTCAAATAAATCTGCGGCGTTCGTTTGGACGCAGACCAGTTTCTGATTGGCAGCTTTGTTCTGCTCCTGAAGGTTCTTCATTTTTGCACGGACATCCCGGTAGGTTTTGGCGTAAAAGTATTGATACTTTCCCTCCGGATGGATGACTCTCCCTTCCCATCGTCCGTCTTTTCGTTTGTAGATGTTTTCTCCTTTGCGTGCCATTTCCTGATGACTCCTTTCAGATGTGACGCTTGTGCTGACGGCGCATTTTTTCGTACAAACGAAAAAATCTGCGTTTTTCACTAAAATTCATTTGATTATCGTCCGCAATGCTTGTTTTTTTAGCGAGATTGACAAGCGAAATCAGATCATATATAATGAAAATTGTCGTAGTGTGTCAAACTGAGGGGTCTCGGTCTTAGATAAACTGCGACTGTTTTTTGTCCATTTGAGCATTTTCAGGGAATCAAAAAGGTTGCTTCGGCAGGCATGATCTGCGGCAGAAAGTACTGTGCGATCGGCCGAAAGCAAGCTAAAAAATGATGGTATTTTCCGTTCTGCACAATAATACAGATCAAGAAATTCCTTCCCCATTTTGCAGATTGGGAAAGAGAATCTCTTGATCTGTACTTTTACCGCCAGAAAGCCCTTCGCCGATGCACTTGAATAGACGGAGCTCTTCTGCCTCTGTCGGTATCACACAGTTTGGAAAATTGCTTTCGCTGCCCGGACTGACCGTCTCCTTCTGTCCTATACTAGTAATCGATCGCATTGAGGGGATATTCCATGCTTTTTTCTAACTTTTGTTAACTTTTTATTCAAGCTGCCGGATGAAGGCTTTCGCACAATCGCATGAGAGGCAAAAAAAGAAAGCCGTCCCGGTTCCGTAAAGGAATCGGGACGGCTTTCTTTTGATTTTTACAAATTCACCAGTATGTTTTGATCCGCGGATTTATGGATGGCGTCGATGATTCTGGTCAGCTCATAAGAAAAGTCCAGACTGACGTCAAATTCGGTTTTTCCGTTCAGAACATCTGCGATATGGTCGTAAATCTCCTCCGGCTTAGAGAGGGTTTCTACCGTGTACTCTGTTGTGTCCACGCTAAATTCGCACCTGTAAGCGTCGGGGTCCTGGTTTTCGGGGTAAGAAATCACATCCACCTGCGCTTTGGTGTCGCGCATGGTGATGGTTCCCTTCTCCCCGCGGATGATCCAGTTGGGCAGAGTATCCGTAGAAATATTATGCTCCACGTTGACCAGTACGCCGCTCTCCGACTTCATCATGGCGAAGAACATATCTTCCATATCGCCCGGGTTGATGATCTGTTTTTTACACGAATACACCTGCCGAATGGGCTCGCTCACCAAGTCCATCACCCCGGCCACCAGATGCGGGCCCCAGTTGTAAAGATATCCGCCGCCGTATTCGCGGTACATCTGCCAGTCGCTGCGCTTGCCGAACGTGTACTGGCTGCGCTGTATCTCGAACACCTTGCCGATGGTACCCTTGTCTATCAGCTCTTTGAGCAGTCTCTGGTCATACGCCCAGTGCAGCTGCATCCAGGGCAGCACCACGCCGTTCTTCTGCCGGATGATCTCCATCAGTTCATCCGCCTCTTTCACATTCATGACCCATGGCTTGGTAATCAGCACGCGCTTGCCGGCGTTGACCAAGTCCTTTACGATGTTAAAATGCGTACAGCTGGTGGTGAGAACGATGGCAAAATCGTACTCCGCAGACTGCACAAATTCTTCATACGAGCCGAATACGCGGCACCCCTCAAAATTGCCGGCCATCGCCTGTGCGCGCTCGGGAATCAGATCATAGGTACCCATGATCTGAAATTGCGGATTCTCCAGCAAAATGGGCAGATGCAGCGCATTTGCCGTTCTGCCGCAGCCAATGATTGCGGTTTTGATAGACATGACGATTTCCTCCCTAAAATCTATTCTGTTGACAGGCCGATTCAAATTCCCCAGTTTTGAATTCCACGTTTTACTGAAGCTGAGCTTTTAAAAGGCTGAGCGCCTTGCCCATGCTTTCCGGCCCGGTCCCGCCTTTTGCTTCGAAGCTGATCGTTTTATCGTATCCCTTTTCCGCCAGAATCTTCAGCACGGCGCTGACCTCTTGGCTGTAGCCATCCTCCGGCAGAATGCGGTCTTTTTCCGCCACATGAACATGATTGAGGCTCGAATAGCACTGGTACAAATACTGCGGGTCCTCCGCGTTGTAGGCCATGTGCATGGTATCCGCCAGCATGGCGACGTAGGGGGAATCCACCCTGCGCACAAGTTCCATGGCCTCCGGCAGGGTAATGATGAAGTTGCACGGGCCGCTGTAAATGGCCTCCATCACGATCAGGATGTTATATTTGGCGCACAGCGGGATAACGCATTCCTTCAAAACCGCTGTCAGCTGCTGGTAGCCCTCCTCCTCAGAAATGCCCTCCGGCAGATTTCTGGCCGGGCAGCTGCCGAATACGATCTTCTTCGTTCCCAGCCGGTGCACCCGCCCCATGGCGCGCTCCAGATAGTCGCGGATGACGCCGTGATCCGCGTCGGGGCCGGTCAGGCGGACCCTCTCCGGGAAAAAGTTGCAGCAAACGTCGTTAGAAAGCCCGATTTCTTTCATCCCGGACACCATTTCCCCAAAAGCTTCCTCTGAAAGGGATTCGATCAGCATCAGCGGAAACTCCGCAAAATCGTACCCCGCTTTTTTGATGCGACGCAGCAAATCGTAATCCACCGCTGTTCTTGTCGACGCCGCAAAATCCGTACAAAATCCAAACCTCATGTCTTGTGCTCCTCCCTGCTTCGTTTTTTCCGATTTCATTTTGTGCCTTCATTATAAAATCGCGTGGATGAAAACGACAAGGCGAATTTCCCACCGCAATAGTCACAAAAATTATCATTGACCGTTTTGTTTATCTGGTATATAATAATAAATTATCTAAAAATGGAGGGAATCCGCCTTGGAATCCAACGGTATTTTTGTGCTGGTAGAGCCCGCCTATGTCATGCCCGTATGGTTTGAAAAAGGGATTTTAGGCCTGCAGAAATCCGCCGCCAAAAAGCGCCTGCCGCTCCATTTGATCAGCCCGGAGGAACTTTCTGACTGCCGGGGAAAAACCAAATCCGCCATTGTGGTTTCCTCCCGAAGCGACTGGACGCTCGGCGTGCTTTCCCGGCTGCGGGACTGCGGGATCAAGCCCATTCTGATCGGCACGGTTCCGGAAGAATTCGGCGAAACGATCAGCGCCGTGATTTTTAATCAGAACGCCTTCATGGAAACGATCGTCTGCTATCTGTACCAGTGCGGGCGGCGAAAGCCGGCGCTGGTGGGGATCAACAGCAATTCCAGCAACGACAACACCAAATACCACACGTTTCTTTCCGTCACGGAATCCCTGAAAATGGAGGCCGGCAAAGAGGACGTGTTTTTGATCGACGACGACATTATCGGCGCCATCGAGCTGTTTTGCGAGAACAGCCAGAAGTACGACTGCGCGATCTGCCCGAACGACTACATTGCCGTCTGTCTTTTGGAGGCCGCGCGGCGGCATAAAATCAGAGTACCGGAATCGCTCTACGTGGTCGGGATGGGCAATATGCTGGTAAGCATGTGCTCCACCCCCGCGCTGACCACATTTCAGCATAATTATTTTGAAGTCGGCGTGCAGGCGGTAAACCTTTGGGATTTGCTGGAGCACAACCCCAATCTGGACGCGATCAACATTCTTCTGCACGGGGAGCTGGTGTGCCGCGGCAGCACCGCGTATCAGAACCCGCCGCCGTATGAAAGCTTTCACAGCAGCACGGCCCGCGAGCATCCGGAGCTTTCGATCGGCAAGGTGAACCGCACCATCCGCGGGCTGGAAAACTGCCTGCTCCAGTGCGATCAGCTGGATTTTGGGATCATCCGGAAGATCATTCTCGGCAGCAGCCTGGAGGACACGGCGGAAGCCCTCTTTATTTCACAGGGTACCCTGCGCTACCGCCTGAAAAAGATGTACCAGGCCGCGGGTGTTTCCTCCCGCCAGGAGCTGGAACGAATTCTGAAACGGTACGTCACCAACCATCAGGCGTTTGACGAGCTGCTGAATTCCCCTGCCCCCTGACTGACATCTGTAAAAACATTTCCCCGCAAGTCCGCTGCGGAATCGCCGGGATGCCGCTTATCATCATAACCATTTCATTTTCTAACCAGCCGCAGGATACGTTTTCCGTATCCTGCGGCTTTTTTGACGTTCCGAACTAAAAGCGCGTTTTCCTTGCCAGATTCCCCGGATAAAACGGCCCCCGTAACCGATGAGATTTTACAAAACCCTAAAAAACGCAAATATTCAAACTCTTTTCGAAAATTTGGAAAGGGCCGATCCACTATAATCAAATCAATAAACAATCTTTTGTTGATTTGATGGAGGAATGAAATATGAAAGGGTTGGTTACAGACATCCAGCGGTTCAGCCTGAACGACGGGCCGGGCATCCGCACCACCGTTTTTTTGAAGGGCTGCAATATGCGCTGTGCGTGGTGTCATAATCCCGAGACCATCGACAGCAGGGCAGAGCTGCTTTTTTATCCGCAGAACTGTATTCACTGCTATAAATGCGTCTCCGTCTGTCCCTCCAAGGCCCATAAGCTGATCGGCGGGGAGCACCGCCTGTTCCGCGATTTGTGCATCCGGTGCGGCAAGTGCACCGCCATCTGTTATGCGCAGGCGCTGCAGATGTCCGGAAAGCTGATGTCGGTCGAGGAAATCATGCGCGAGGTGCTGCAGGATCGCGCCTATTATATCGATTCCATGGGCGGCGTTACCTTTTCCGGCGGAGAAGTGTTCTGTCAGCCGGAGTTCCTGCTCTCCCTGATGGACGCGTGCCGGAAAGAGGGAATCCATACCGCGATCGAAACGAATCTGGCCTCCCCGTTCAGCGTGATGGAACCGGTTCTAAAAAAAACGAGCCTCGTGATGTGCGACTTAAAGCTTTGGGACAGCGAGGAACACAAGCGCTGGACCGGGATCGGCAACGAACAGGTTTTGAAAAACATCCAACTGCTGGATGAGCTCGGCATCCCCTTTATCGTGCGCACCCCGCTCATCCCCGGCATTACCGACAGCGATGAAAACCTGGAGCAGATCGCGGACTTTTTACAGGGCCTGAACAATCTTCAGTATTATGAGCTTCTCAATTTCAACCCGCTGGGGAACGGAAAATACGACGCGCTCTCAAGGGAAAACCCGTTCGCCGAGCACCGGCCGCTCCCGCAGCAGCAGGTGCAGGTACTGCTGGACGCTCTTGAGCAGAAACACCTTGCGGTCAAATTTGCTTAATATCAAACAGTGGCCCGATGAAAACCCGAAGAAAGGAAGAAGATATGATGTCACAGATTCAGTTCATCAATGAATTTCCCGAAGAAGAAGTGTTCACATATGATAAGCGCATCCGCCTGCTGAAAGAGCGCAAGCTCCGCCAGACACAGGAGAAAATAGACCGCGAGGGAGGGTTGGACGAGGACGATTACGGGCGCGTGGTTCCACCGGAGAATGTCCATTTTGATTTTGTGCCCACCCATGAAAACGGCTCGTTTTACGGCTACAAGGGCTGGACGCTCAACTATACCCGTATTTTAAACCAGCACCCGTTGTACTGCGACCCGCTGGACGCGTTCGTCGGCAGAGGCTTCTTTTTCATGACCCGCGCCAAGGGCGAGATTTGGAACCCGGATTACCCTTACACGGAGCTGAAAAAGGAATTCAGCAAGTACAACATCGTCTGCGGCATTGGCAGCGACGGGCATTTTACGCCGGATATTCAGATGGGTCTGGAGCTGGGCTGGGGCGGCATTTTGGAAAAGCTCAAAAAATGCCGCGCCGAAAACCCCGCGCCGGAAAGCCGGGAATTCTACGACAGCGAAGAGCAGATCGTGGAATGCATCATCGCGTTCCTGAAACGGATGGCAGGTGAAATTCAGACTTTGTCGGAGCAGGAAAAAAATCCGTACTTGAAAAAGAATTTGCAGGAGATGGCGCAGGTCAACCTGAAAATCAGCGACCAGAGCCCCTCCACGATGCGGGAGGCCATTCAGTGGATGTGCTGGTTCAGCTTTTTCTCCCGCCTTTACAACCGCGGTCCCTCCGGCGGCCAGCTGGATGAGCTGCTGCGACCGTTCTTCGAAGCGGATAGGAAGGCGGGCCGGATCACCGAGGAAGAAGCCAAGTTCTATATTGCCTGCCTGTTTTTGAACGATACCCGCTATTACCAGCTCGGCGGGCCGGATGAAAGCGGCAAGGACATGACCTCGCGCATCAGCTACCTGATTCTGGACGCCGCCGACTGGATCAACATTGCCTGCAACCTGACGGTGCGGGTGCACGACGATTCCGATGAAGAGCTGATCCGCAAGGGCGTGGAATATCTGTTCAAAAACAAAACGGGCTGGCCGCGCTTTTCCGGCGACAACAGCCTTGTCAACGGTTTTGTCAAATGTGGGTACACAAAAGAGCTGGCGCGCCGCCGCCTTGCGGGCGGGTGCCATTGGATGAGCATTCCGGGCATGGAGTACACGCTCAACGACCTGGTCAAGGTCAACACTGCCAAGGTGTTTGAGGTGGCCTATTACGATATGATGAAGCACGAGGAGGAACCCTCGGTCGCCCTGCTGTGGGAGTATTTTGAGCGGCATCTGGGCAAGGCGGTCGCCGTTACCGCGAAGGGCATCCTGTTCCACCTGAAGTATCAGGAGAAAAATGAGCCGGAGCTGATCTGCAACCTGCTCAGCCACGGCCCTGTGGAAGAGGGCCGCGACATCACGAAGAGCGCGCGGTATTTCAACATGTGCATCGACGGCGCGGGGCTTGCCACCGTGGCGGACAGCTTTGCCGCGTGCGAGCAGCGCATCGAGAAAGAAAACAAGATCACCTTTGAGGATTTAACACGCCACATGCAGTTCAACTACTCCGACTTTGACGGGGAATACGTCCGTCAGATGATGCTGCACAGCGAACGCTACTGCGGCGGAGATACGGCGGGCGACGCCTGGGCAAAGCGCATCAGCAAAACATTCTCTGACATGGTGCGGGAGCAGAGCAGGCTCTACCCTGAAATCTGCTTTATCCCTGGCTGGTTCAGCTGGTCGAACACACTGGAATTCGGCCGCAATATCCGCGCGACCCCGAACGGCAGGCATGACGGCGAGGCGATCAGCCACGGGGCGAACCCGCATTCCGGCTTCCGCAAGGACGGCGCGGTCACGGCGATCGCCAATTCCATCGCGGCCATCCAGCCGGGCTACGGCAACACCGCCCCCTTCCAGCTCGAAGTTGATCCCGGGCTTGCAAACAGCCCGGAGGCCGTGGATAAAATGGTCAGCCTGATCCGCACGCTGCTTGAGCAGGGCAACACTCTGCTGAACATCAACATCATCGATAAGGATCAAATCCTGCAGGCACATCAAAATCCCTCTCTTTACCCCGATCTGGTCGTTCGCGTCACGGGCTTCACCGCTTTCTTCTCCATGCTGTCGCCGGAGTTCCGGCAGCTCGTGGTAGACAGGGTGCTGGCCGTCAACGCGGGATCCGAGGAAGAGCGGCAAGTGATTGAAAAGGAGACGCGAAGGAAATGAAAACATCTGATATTCAGCAGGAGATTTTAGACCTTGGCAAGACGACTCAGGCGGAGCTGGCCCTGCTGCCGGAGGAGATTCCGGGGGCGCTCCCCTGTCTGCACATCCTGCAGCAGGGAAGCAGCAAAACGCTGGAAGCGACCGGGGATATCCTGCGCGTGCTGTTCCTGATTCAGGGCAAACTGGAGTTTGCGAGCCGCGGGCAGCAGACGGTGTATTCCGAAAAAGCTGTTTACGCAGAGCATCCGCAGAAGGCGGTGACGATCACGGCGCTGGAGGACGCGCATCTGCTGGAAATCCGCTGGAAGCTGACGGAAAAAGAGGTTCAGGAAATGGAAAGCGCCGCCCTCCCGTTTACACAAACCTATGAGCAGGCGCAGAAATACCGCGACCCTTTCAAGAGCGAAAAAACGATCAGCCGCGCGATCGTGCCGCACCGCGTTCTGCCCCGCTTTGCCATGGGCTCGGTGGAAACGCACGGCACCGACCTGATCGGCCAGCACGCACACCCCCTGCTGGACCAGTTCTTCTACAGCTTTTTGGAGAACGACTGCATTTTGCTGATCGACAGCCTGCAGCACGCCATGAAGGGCGACACCATTCTGCATATCCCGCTCGGCAGCAACCACGGGGTCTTTGTGGGAGAAACGCAGTGCGCCCATTACCTGTGGATCGATTTCATCCCGGACGAAAGCGGGCTGACCTATCTGGACGAAGTGCATAAGCCCGTATAAAACAGGAGGATTGGCATGAATTTATCTGACAGTCTGCCAGCGCTGGCCGGCGCGCCGTTCGCGCTCGATAACCCCCGCGCCTGGCGCACCTATTTGGGCGGAAAGCTGCTGGACGCGCTGCACGGCCGGCCAGAGCAGGAGGATACGCACTTCCCGGAAGAATGGATCGCTTCCACTGTCACCGCGCGCAACGCCGGACGGGAACACATTCTCGACGAAGGGCTCAGCCACCCGGAAGAGGCCCCGCAGGTAAGCCTGCGGGAGCTGATCGAGAGTGATCCGGCGGCGTACCTGGGGGCAAAGTCCGCACAGCGCGGCGGGCAGATGGGTGTGCTCATCAAGCTGATCGATTCCAGCGAGCGGCTTTCCATTCAGGTGCACCCCAGCCGCCAGCAGGCGAAGGCTCTGTTTCAGTCGAAATACGGAAAGACAGAATGCTGGCATATTCTTGGCGGCAGGGGGATCGACGGAGAAAAGCCCGCGATCTATCTGGGCTTTCGCCCTGGAGTCACCCGGGAATACTGGAAAGAGCTGTTCCAGCGGCAGGACATTCCGGGCATGCTCGAATGTATGCACCGTTTTGAGGTCAGCTGCGGAGATACCTTTTTGATCGAGGGCGGCACACCGCACGCCATCGGCGCGGGGTGCTTTCTGGCGGAGATTCAGGAGCCGACCGACTATACCATCCGCGTAGAGCGCAGCACGCCCTCCGGCCTGCTGATCGCGGACTCCATGTGCCACCAGGGCCTCGGCTTTGAAAAGATGTTCGACTGCTTCGACTTCACCGGCTATTCCTATGAGGAGACCCTGAAAAAGTGGAAGATTCCCGGTCGGGCGGAGAAAAACGGCGGCATGCTGCGCACACAGATCATTGGCTATGCCAACACGCCCATGTTCCGCATGGATTCTCTTTTGGTTCCGTCGCGCGCGTACATCCGGCAAAGCGGCGAATTTTCTGTTCTGTATGTTTTATCCGGGAGCGGCCGGCTCGTCTGCGGCACGGCGGAAATCCGGCTTTCCCCCGGGCGGCAGGTGTTCTTTCCGGCAGGATCCGGAGACTGCGAAATCCTTTCCGACGGCGGCGAACCGCTGGAAACCCTGCAGTGCTTCGGCCCGCTTTGAACGCTCCGCCAAATCAATGAAAAGGACAGCGATGAACTGCATCATCGCTGTCCTTTTAGAGATTTCTTTCGTAAAGAAAATTTTTATTACAGCAGCACTCTGAGTTTTATTTTTCTAAAAAATGATTTTATCCTATCGCTATTTACGGCGTTTATTTGGTATAATGAAAATGAAATAATCGCAGTCGGGCGGTGAGTTACCATGCGGCGATATGCTCAATACAAAGAAAATTTCATCCGCGATTTCTCTGTGGAACACAAGGTCACCACGCAGAGCGAAAAAATCAATTTTCATATTCACGACGTGTTTGAAATCCTCTTAAACCTGTCGGACGACATTCAGTGCATCATACAGGATCAAACCTATATCTTGCGCCCCAACACGCTGCTGCTGTTCAACAACATGGACCTGCATCTTCTGCGCATGCTGCCTCAGGCCAAGCTGAATGACCGTTATGTACTGTATTTTAAGCCGGAGCTGATTGAGCCTTTTTCCTCCGCGTCCACCAATCTACTGGAATGCTTTTTCTTTCGCCCGTTTGCGGACGCCAATATTTTGTTCCTGAGCCCGGAAGAAGCGCAGGACATTCTGGTGCTGTTAAGCCAGCTGAATTATCAGCAGAATCATTTCGGGGAGGAGCAGAGCCAGCCGCAGGACCTGTTCGGCCAGGACTTGATGATCAAATTTCTATTCGGCCAGCTCCTGATCAAAATCAACCGCATCTATCGTGAGCAGCATCATTTGTGCAGTGATATGGACACCGGAACCTATGGCCGCATTTACGAAATCATTCAGTATATCCATAAAAATTACATGGAAAAACTGTCTCTGGATTTCCTGGCACAGAAATTTTATATCAATAAATTCTATCTGTGCGAGCTGTTCCGAAAGGTGATGGGCATGACTCCTACCCAGTATCTCATCAGTTGCCGGATTGCAAAATCGAAGGAGCTTCTTTTAAACAAGTATTCGGTGGACGACGTCTGCGCCCTCGTGGGCTACAACAGTCTGGCCCACTTCAGCCATTCCTTTAAACAGCATACGGGAAAAAGCCCAAAGCAGTATCAAACGTCTCATGAAAACAACAGTCTGTTTCCCCCACTGGAATAGTGCGGACGAAATCTGACTACGGCAATTCTATCTTTTAAAGCGATCCCTCCACCGGCTGAGCTGGCGGGGGGATCGCTTTGTCATGGAGCCGGATCGGTTTGCGTCCTTTATTTTCGTCTTTTCCGTCTTTTTAAGAAACAAGGACACCCTGCCTTAATATGATGGTATCAGGCATTAAAATCCTGTATATTCCCGTCAGCTCTATCTGCGGACGGAAGACAACAGAAGACGGAGTTGATTTTATGAACGCAGATCATTTGAATGATTACAGCTATCTGGATCAGATCCGGATGACCGAAGGAACCGAAAAATGCAAGGGCACTTTTCTTGAGATTTTCCGGAAAGACGTCAGGCGTGCGGCCACCATGCTCAACGACGACCGGCTGATGTTCCCCAGCCTGTACATACTGCGCGAACCAATCCTGCAGCAGCGCGCTCAGAGATATTTAAACTCGCGCAATATGACTGCCTTACAGATTGCAAACCGGGTCAAAGGGCCCAAAACGCCCGGAGCCAATTCTCTGTCGCCCAAGCAGAATTCGGCGTATCCCGTTCTCAAATGGATTTTGGAAACCGGCTCTGCCGAGGAAATCCCTGAGGACGATTATGAAGAGATACTGGATGTGGCAGCATCGGTGCTGATCACGGTTCATAAAGATGCCGATATCCTGCCGTTGGTGGTTGATTTGATTTTCAAACGCAACCGGGACGGGCGCTATATCCATGACCTGGTCTGGGCGCTCTTCCGCTTCCAGGACCCGCAGGTATTAAAGCTGGTCGCGCAGCGCCTTGTGTCCTCCGAACCGAAGGACGCCGAGCTGGCCGCCGAGCTTTTAAACATCGATAAAACCGATCTTCAGGCTGTGAGAGGCGACGGCAACGGGCGGCACGAGGGATATCTTCACTGGCTGGAAGAAAATCTGCCTTATCTGTATTTCACGCAGGAAACCTTTCAGTATACGAGCAAGCCGACGTTTTGTGCCGTAGACCTGGAACGGAAATACCTTCAAAAAGGAACCCCCTCCTACAGCAAAGAGCCGATTTCTTCGTTGGACGACGATGAAAATGAATCCATCGCGGCCTTTCAGCGGCTGAGCTTTGAGGAGAAGAAGGCTTTATCCGATTACTCGCAGAAAATCTGCAGCAAAAGCGTGCCGGCCTGGAAAGAATGGCTGCATGCGCCTGTGAAAGAGCAGATCAAGACGGCAAAGACCAGATTGGAGGGAGACGAATGATTACGGTATCCGGCTCCTCTCTTCCACTTTCTGACATCACCGGGGAGTACCCCGAAAACAGTATCGAAAGGCAGCTTTTGGAGCAGATGTCCAAAAGCACGGAGAACTACCGGTACGACACACTGGATCAGCTCAAATTTGAGCTTTCCATGCGCAGGGAAATCGTGAACGCGGCAAAGCAGCTAAACAGCAGTGGGATGAAATTTGCCGTTTTCCATAAGTCGGAATGCAACCCGGATTATTGGGAAAGAACCAGCAACGGCGGTTTCCTTCTGAAAGACGGAGTAAAGCCCAGCGACGCGATCCGGGATATTTTTAACAACGGACGCAAGTACGGTACGGAATGCGCGACCGCCATGGTAATTGTGTATTACAAGGCTCTGCTGGAGGTTCTTCCGGAAGAGACCTTCAACCGCCTGTTTCCCTCGATCTACCTGATGAACTGGCATAAATTAGATCCCCTGCTCCGGGAAACCGGCGCGCCCAAACCCGTTGCGGATATCCTGCTGGGAGACCGGTGCTACTTCATCAATCCCGAAGTCGACCCGGAAGTCTCGGAACTGCAGGGCGAAAATGTCATCATCCTGCCGGGCGGCCTGTATTATGGGCATGGAATCGGGATCACCACCGCCGACCGGATCATCCGTATTCTGAATGCCAACCGGATAGAAGGAGCAACTCAATCGGCTCATTTCATCGAGAATTCCGCGGCCCGCCCTGACTTTAAAAAGCTGGAAAAGGCATCCCAAAGTTCCTCCTCCACACAACCCTCTGTCCTGAACTGGCGGCCTTTCCCCCAGCCGATTTCAGGCTAGATGATTCAATACGGGGTTCTCGCTATTATAGCAATAAAGAGCGGGGTACTGACTTTATTAAAGTCAGTACCCCGCTCCCTTTTTATCGATTCTGTTACATCAGACCCAACAGATTAAAGGAAAGGATCAAACCGGAGAACACGATAGAAACCGTAGAGCACAGCTTGATCAGGATATTCAAGGACGGCCCGGAGGTATCTTTAAAAGGATCACCAACCGTATCGCCTACCACAGCCGCCTTATGGCAGTCGGAGCCCTTGCCGCCGTGGTGCCCGGCCTCGATGTATTTTTTGGCGTTATCCCATGCGCCGCCGGCGTTGGACATAAACACGGCCATCGCAAAACCGGTCACGGACACGCCGCCCAGCAGACCGACCACGCCTTCCGCGCCCAAAACCAATCCGGTAGCGATCGGGACAATGATGGCGAGAAGCGCGGGAGCGACCATTTCGCGCAATGCGCCTTTGGTACAAAGGCTGACGCACGCGGCATAATCTGGCTCCGCTTCGCCTTCCATAATCCCGGCGATCTCCTTAAACTGGCGGCGGACCTCCATCACGATGGACTGCGCCGCAACCTGAACCGCACTCATTGTAAAGGCAGAGAATACGAACGCCAGCATGGCGCCGATGAACAGCCCTACAAGAACCGTAGGATTGGTCAGAGACAGGTTCATGGTAAAGCCCTTCTCCGTCACAATGTTGACGTAAGACACCAGCAAAGCCAATGCGGTCAGCGAAGCGGAACCGATGGCAAAGCCCTTTCCGGTCGCCGCAGTGGTATTTCCCAGGGAATCCAGCGCATCAGTGCGCTCACGAACCTGCTCGGGCAGACCCGCCATCTCCGCAATGCCGCCCGCGTTATCCGCCACAGGGCCATATGCGTCCGTAGCGAGGGTGATGCCGAGCGTAGAGAGCATTCCAACCGCAGAAATGCCGATTCCATACAGGCCCATGTTATAACTGACCGCTCCGCCGGCAGCAAAGAAGCTGATGATGACGGCGACAACGACAATAATGATAGATGCGGCGGTAGACCGCATTCCCAAGGACAAGCCGCCGATGATCACCGTGGCGGAGCCAGTCTCGGACGAGGCGGCCAGCTCCTGAGTCGGCTTATAGGTGTCGGAGGTATAATATTCTGTGAAGTAGCCGATGGCGCAGCCGCCGATCAGGCCGCAGAGAATGGCAACGTAAACGCCCCAATTCCCCACCGTGTAATAAGTCAGAGGAGCCGCGACAATCGCGGACAGACCGGCGGCCAGATAGGTACCGGTACGCAGCGAGGTCAGCAAAGACTTTTGGGTCGCATCTTCCTTTGTTTTGACAAAGAACGAACCGATGATCGAGCATACGATTCCGCACACCGCAAGCAGCATGGGCAGAAGCATCCCCTCAAAGCCGTAGCCGGCAGCGGCGGCCAGCGCGAACGTCGCCAAAATAGAGCCCACATAGGATTCGTACAGATCAGCGCCCATGCCGGCCACGTCGCCGACGTTATCGCCTACATTATCGGCAATTGTAGCGGGGTTGCGTGGGTCATCCTCCGGAATACCGGCCTCAACCTTGCCGACCAGGTCGGCGCCTACGTCGGCTGCCTTGGTATAGATGCCGCCGCCCACACGGGCAAACAGCGCCATAAAGGAAGCGCCCATACCATTCATTACCATGATATTGCCCAATTGAGTGGCGTCGGTGATGCCAAAGCCATAGTGCAGCAGATGGAACCAGATGGAAACATCCAGAATCCCCAACCCCACCACGGTAAAGCCCATGACGGAACCGGAGGAAAACGCGACACGCAGGCCCTTGTTCAGGCTTTCAGAGGCGGCCTGCGCGGTACGGGCGTTGGCATTAGTCGCGATTTTCATCCCGATAAAACCTGCCAGCATCGACCAGATACCGCCCGTTAAAAAGGCAAAGGGGGTAAATTTAGAAAGCATTTGCCCGTTGGTGCCAAAGGCCATTGCCAACAGGACAAGGAACACCACGACAAACACCTTTGCAACCGTAGAATACTGGTGCTTTAAGTAGGCGTTCGCACCTTCACGGATCGACGCGGCTATTTTTTGCATTTTCTCGGTTCCCTCAGAATAACTCATCACCCGGTTTCTTTGCAGGTAAGCAAAAAAGACAGCGAGTACAAATCCGACGAAACCAACCCAAAACATATTTTGCATGGGGGTTCACTCCTTTTCATTTTCCTTTCAAACTATGGAGAACAGAAACTCTTTACCCGACAATGAATTCAAAATCAATGAAAGGCAGCAAAATTCCCGCAACAATCTCGAATGCTGCGGAAAGCAAAAACATTGATCTTGGAATCACTGTCACAAGAGTTATGTACACAAATTGTCAGCGCCAGCCAGTAGAAGTCCCCCTTTTCTCGTTGATGCAGACACGCTGTTTTCAATACAAAAAAGGGTGGGAGCTTCTTACGAAGCCTCCACCCTAAGCTACAAATCTTGAAAACAGATATCAATACATGATGAACATCTGCCCAACCGGAATTTTTCAATATTTAATTGTGCTAATTTTACAACTTTATCCCAGGCTTGTCAACACTTATGAATAAAATGAAGGAAATCTATTTCCACTTTTCATCAATTCTTTGTAAGAAATTCCACAAATTGGTCAATCAGGAAAATGCACATCCCCCACCCGATGAGTGATCGTTCAGAAGATAAAAAAAGAACCGTCATGTGACGGTTTCTTTTTATCTGATCAGCGATTCATCATTCACATAGACTTGCATTCCGCGGCACATTTGCGGCATTCATCGGCGCACTGCTGACAATGCTCGTCCTTAAATTGAGCGCAGCCTGCTGCGCATTCCCCGCAAACCGTGGCGCACAGCTGGCACATCTCTTTTGCATGCTTTGCATTCATGGTCATCAGGCAGGCTGCTTCCTGGCAGAAACCTGCACATTCCAGCATCATGCCGATATGATTCGTTCTTTGTGCCACATCCGGCTCCTGCATGCAAAGGACCGCGCATTCATGGCACGCCTGAAAGCAGCGAAGGCAGGCGTCGATACATTTCTGATAATTGTTAAGGGGTTTTCCCACAATACTCATAGACAGACATCTCCTTTTGGAATCATTGATGCTGATAGTGTTCACGTATGACGTTGTATTATGTGTATCAATCGCTTTCTGTCAGCAATATGCCCCAGGGGGGTGGGGAGATTCCTTAGAAAACACAGCTTATCCTTCTTCGGCTAAAAAAACAGGCAGGCAGAAGTTAAACCTCTGCCTGCCCGTTTCTGACTCTCAGTCCCAATTCCGTGATCATGTATTGATCTTCTCCGGCCTGCCCCTCTCTGATTTTAGAGATGACATGTTTTTCAAGAAGCTCCTGAATATTCTCTTCACTCACTTTGTGAACAACAGGGCTTTTCTTGGATAAAATAAGATTGTGTCCCGTTGCTTCCCCCACTTCAAACAAATTTAAGAGTCTCCCGATTTCTCTGTTTGTCATAGTATCACATCCTATATTAAAATTTCACCCTTTGCATGAACTTCTGATCAGCCATTATTATTGCCTGTTGGTTTTTGAATATGCAAATTTTGACTGGCCGAATCATACAGCCGCGTGGCAGAGCGCTGCTGATCCTGTAAAACAACGGACGCTGCCTATCGTCAAAGCCCGATCCACCGAGATATTTATTTTTCAGAATATAGGTACTGGGCATACCGACCATGCATAGTATGATAAAGGAAAAATACACATACTGTTAAGTATTGCGAGGTGCTACTATGGCAGATAATCTGATTCGTCACATGTTCCCCGGAAACAACAGCAGCCAAGGCTTTTTCTCTTATTTCGCTTATATATTGCCGCCGACAAAGGCCAGGCGCATCTATTGTCTGAAAGGCGGCCCCGGCGTGGGCAAATCTACCTTTTTAAAGCGCATCGGTGAGCGGATGGCGCTGGAAGGATTCCATCTTGAGTACATGCACTGCGCGTCGGACCCGGATTCGCTGGATTGTTTGGTGATTCCGGCGCTGGGCGTAGCGCTCATCGACGGCACGGCCCCACATGTCACTGACCCGGTATACCCCGCCGCTGTAGACGAGATCATCAATTTGGGAGAGTATTGGAACGCGGAGGCTATCCGCCAGAACCACGATGAGATCATTCGTATCAACGCGGATATCAAGCGGCAATACAAGCATGCCTATCAATACCTTGCAGCGGCCAAATGCCTGATGGATGATATTTTGGAAACGCTCGAATCCGCAACAGACAAAGCCGGCCCGCTTCTGCAGGCGCAGCGGATCATCGACAGCGAACTGGAGAAAGTGGCGGTAACCGGCAGGCTGGGCAAAACCCGCCGTCTGTTTGCCAGTGCCATCACTCCATCGGGTGTTGTCAATCATCTGGAATCGCTGGCAAACAGCGCAGACAAGGTGTATTCCATCCGGAGCCTGTGGGGCGTCGGCGTGAACGAAATGCTGAAAAAAGTGACCGACGAGGCGATATTCCGCGGACTGGACGTAGAGCTGTATTACTCCCCGCTTACGCCGGAAACGCGTATCGAGCATGTGCTGATTCCGGAATTGAAGCTGGCGTTTCTCTCTGAGAAAGACGGCTTCGAGCTGAAAGACCGCCGCCAGACGATACTGGATCTGACGCAGTATATCGACCCCGCACTGACCGAACCGCAGAAGGATGCGACAGAGTTCAACTCCAAAACATTTGATACGCTGCTGGGCGAAGCCTTAAAAGCGCTTGCCCAAACGAAAAAGCTGCATGATGAACTGGAAGGGCACTACATCCCGCATATGGACTTTGAGCGCGTACAGCAAAAGGAAGAAGAAATCTGCGAACAGATTCTTGCGCTGGCAAAGTAGCTGGACTGCTACAACTATATGCTTGTATCCCTATTGAGTATGTGCTGAACCCGGATTCATTCCTCTTTGAATATCCTCCTTTTGATGTTTCCCTGCAGCTGCCGGAAGCATCAAAAGGAGTTTTTTGCCCTTTTCCCCGTGAAGGCTTTGGGCTCCGCCTTTATCGTCGGCGGCTGTTTTACAAATAGAAATGCCCCTGTCCGTAATGCTTGAATACGGACAGGGGCATTTCATAGAATATTCAGTTGGATGTGCCCTGATGGGACTGCTGGTTTAATTTGCGGGCTTCCTGCTCAGCCTTGGAATTCATGCTGCTCACGCTGGGAGTGCTCTGGCTGGACGAGCTCTGTTGGGACTGCTGGTTCAGCTGACGAGCTTCCTGCTCAGCCGCAGAATTCATGCTGCTCACGCTGGAAGAGCTCTGGCCGGACGAGCCCTGGTGAGACTGCTGGTTCAGCTGACGAGCTTCCTGCTCAGCCTTGGAATTCATGCTGCTCACGCTGGAAGAGCTCTGGCCGGACGAACTCTGGCTGGACGCATTCTGGCGGGACTGCTGATTGAGCTTCTTTGTGTTTTCTAAATTGTCGTTTGTATTCATCCTAATAATCTCCTTTGAAATCAAAGTACGCTTTTAGTCTTATCCAAAATCCAGAAATTATTTGTTTATTCGTAAATAATTTTTTATTTTATGATAAATTCTTGCCAGCCAATCATTGTATTCTGCCGTGTAGTCTAAATATCATGACTGCATCTGTCTTTTGCCTGCGACGAATTGACTGAAACAATAGAGATCTATTCCAAAAGCGCTCACTTTTTATCCTCTGGGGATTCCAAAGCAGAAGATTACTATTATGAAAAAAGCAAAGCATCTGCCCTGTTTTATTTTTTGATTCAAACGGAATGGGTCTGTTCCAGTTGGTTTTGCTTTACGCTTCGATTTCACGAATCAGGTTGACCATTTCAATCGCGCCGACAGCGCAGTCAAAGCCTTTGTTGCCCGCTTTTGTACCTGCCCGTTCTATGGCCTGCTCAATATTTTCCGTGGTCAGCACACCGAACATGACGGGAATGTCGCTGTGCAGGGATACATGGGCGATCCCCTTCGATACCTCGCTGCACACATAGTCGTAATGACTTGTGCTGCCCCGGATGACCGCACCAAGGCAGATGACGGCATCATACTTCGCGCTTTTGGCCATCTTAGAGGCGATCAGCGGAATTTCAAAGGCTCCGGGAACCCAGGCGATGTCAATATCGCCCTCCCCGACCTCATGGCGTTTCAGTCCATCCAGCGCACCGCTCAGCAGCTTGCTTGTGATAAACTCATTGAAACGGGCGGCGACAATGCCGATGCGGATGTTCCTGGATACGAGTTTTCCTTCAAATGTTTTCATACCTGACTCTCCTTTATTTCAATATCAAAAGTTCAAAAGATGGCCCATTTTTTCCTGCTTCGTTTTCAGGTAGAACAGATCGTGTGCGGTGGCGTCCATCTGGATTGGAACGCGCTGTACGATCTCCATCCCGAAGCCGGAAAGCTGATAGACCTTATCCGGATTGTTGGTAAGCAGGCGCAGGGTCTTCGCCCCAAGGTCACGCAGAATCTGCGCACCGATGAAATACTCCCGCAAATCCCCCGAAAAACCCAGCGCAAGATTCGCCTCCAGCGTATCCATCCCCTGATCCTGGAGCGCATAAGCGCGCAGCTTGTTGATCAGCCCGATCCCGCGACCCTCCTGACGCATGTAAAGCAGAATGCCGCGGCCTTCCTTCTCGATCTGCGCCATGGCCGCCGCGAACTGCTGGCCGCAGTCGCAGCGCTCAGAGCCGAACGCGTCGCCGGTCAGGCACTCGGAATGCACACGGCACAAAAGGTTCCTGCCGTCGCCGATTTCCCCTTTCACCAGCGCCACATGGTGTTCGCCATTCAGCTTGTTGATGTATCCGTAAATTCTGAAATCACCGTACTTTGTGGGAAGGAATGCGCAGGCAACCTGCTCAACCAGCTTGTCATTTCTTTTGCGGTATTCCTGCAGGGCTTTGATGGTGATCATTTTAAGGCCCCATTTTTCCGCCAGCTCCATCAGCTCCGGCGTACGCATCATGGTTCCGTCTTCCCGCATGATTTCACAGCACAGGCCGCATTCCTTCAAACCGGCCAGCCGCATCAAATCCACCGTGGCTTCGGTGTGCCCATTCCGCTCCAGAACGCCGTTTCTCTTTGCCGTCAGCGGGAACATATGGCCGGGGCGGCGGAAATCCTCCGGCTCTGCATTTTCCTCCACGCATTTCATGGCGGTGATGCTGCGCTCGGCGGCCGAAATTCCGGTTGTGGTGCTCGTGTGGTCGACAGAAACCGTAAACGCCGTTTCATGGTTATCTTTATTGTCGCTGACCATCTGGGGAAACTGCAGCTTTTGGCAAAGCGCTTTGCTCATGGGCATACAAATAAGGCCCTTGCCGTGCACCGCCATGAAGTTTACGTTTTCCGTAGTGGCAAACTCGGCGGCGCAAATAAAATCGCCCTCGTTTTCGCGGTCTTCATCATCGGTAACCAGAATGATTCTGCCCTGCCGAAGCTCTTCCAGAGCCTCTTCAATGGTGCTGTACTCCAACATGTTATTTCCTCCTTAAAAGCCGTGTTTCACAAGAAATTCTGTCGTGATCGCCGTCTTTGGCGACTGGGGACCCAGAAGCCGCTCCACATATTTTGCAATACAGTCGTTTTCCAGGTTGACGATGTCGCCGATGCGTTTTTCAGACAGAATGGTCTGTGCCGCGGTATGCGGTATGATGGATACGCTGAACCCATCGTTATGAACTTTGGCCACCGTCAGGCTGACGCCGTCGACGGCAACCGAACCTTTTTCAATGATGTACCTTAGAATAGGGGGGCCCGTTTTCACGGTGTACCAAACGGCGTTATCGTCCTTTGCAATCGCGGAAATCACTCCGGTACCGTCGATATGCCCCGAGACAATATGCCCGCCGAACCTGCCGTTTGCGGGCATCGCCCGTTCCAGATTGACCGTGCTTCCCGCACGCAGGCTCCCCAGAGAAGAACGGTTCAGGGTTTCGTGCATCACATCGGCGGTAAAGCCGCTTTGAGAAAAGGAAGTAACGGTAAGGCAGACGCCGTTGACCGCGATGCTGTCCCCAAGGCGAATCTCCTCCAGAATTAACCTAGCCCCAATCGAGACAGCGGCAGAATCCCTGCCCTTGCGGATGCTTTGTACTTTTCCGACCTCCTCTATAATTCCTGTGAACATGTGAGCACCTCACTTTCCCATAAAATATCTTCGCCAAGCTGCGTGATCGTCGGCTTGCCCAGCCGGAAGGCCTCCTGCGGGGAATCGACCCCGGGGCCCGCCACCGGCGTCTTTGCGCTGCCGCCAAACAGCTTGGGGGCAATATAGGCCTGAATCCGGTTCACGATTCCGCTTTGCAGCGCAGACCAGTTCAAGGTTCCGCCGCCCTCCAGCAAAACACTGTCGATTTTTCTTTCACCCAGCACCCGCATCAGGCAGTTTAAATCAATGCGGCCGTCTTTTTCGGGAATCACCGCAATATCGCAGCCCGCTTCCAGATAAGGCCGGTGCTTTTTACGGTCGGTTACCGCTGTGGCAAGGAGCGTACCGGCTATCTCTGTCGATGTGATGAGCCTCGCCTGCAGCGGTGTTCGCAGACTGGTATCGCAAATGATCCGCAGGGGATTTCTGCTGTTTTCTATTCGGCAGGTCAGGAGGGGATCATCCGCGAAAACAGTGCCGACACCCACCATGATGGCAGAATACCGGTGCCGGTCTTCATGAACGCGCCGGCGCGCCGCTTCCCCGGTAATCCATTGGGATTTACCCTGATGTGTGGCGATTTTCCCATCCAGCGTCATCGCGTACTTCATCACCACATAAGGCGTCCCTTTTTGAATGTAGTGAAAGAAGCTCTGGTTGAGCGCGTCGCATTCGTCTTTTAATCTGTTTTCCGTCACCTCGATTCCGTGGGAGCGCAGAATCGCAATCCCGTTCCCCGAAACCTGCGGATTGGGGTCACGGGAGCCGATCACCACCCGGCGAATGCCGCTTTCCAGAATGGCGTCGGTACAAGGCGGCGTTTTGCCGTAATGACAGCATGGCTCAAGGGTCACATAGATCGTGGCACCGGCCGGAGAGGATTCACAGCTCGCAAGCGCGTTTCGTTCCGCATGGAGCGCCCCGTACTTTTCGTGATACCCCTGCCCGATGATCTGACCGTCCTTTACAATCACCGCGCCCACCATCGGATTGGGATTCACCCATCCGCAGCCCTTCTTTGCAAGTTCGACGGCCAGGCTCATGTATTCCGTATTCGTCATATCACACCTCCAAAAACAGAAATGCCCTGAACAAAATCGTTCAGGGCATTTCTGCGGCACAGAGAGTAACCGATGATGAAATAAAAAAGCTCTGGAATAAAACTATTCCAGAGCAAAATTTCATACACACAGTTATCCTGTATCCATTTATCTTCTTTCATCCAGACTATACTGTCGGCTTCGGAGTTACACCGAATCATGCCTTGCGGCTCGTGGGCTGTACCACCGGTAGGGAATCGCACCCTGCCC
>OFCQ01000204.1_pt1 | contig 37584 bp, 29 predicted proteins | sample 1520861 | NCBI WGS metagenome assembly OFCQ01 (sample SAMEA2699036, study PRJEB24076) | metagenome | biome: Human gut stool | place: Spain | collected 2012-11-21 | reverse complement strand
TGCAATCCAGCGAATTGGAGTCGGGCTTGCCCGACGAAGCTGAGCAGGAGTGCATGGTCTTTTTCTTGTACGTATTTTTTTGTTAGCCTTGAAAAGTATATTAACCTTGTGATATAATAGGTATATAGGATTGGAGGAATATTATGAAGATATCAACAAGAGGACGTTATGCAATTCGTGTAATGTTAGATTTGGCAGAACATAACACAGGAGAATATATTCCATTGATGGATATAGCAAAAAGACAGGAGATTTCAGAAAAATATCTGGAATCAATTGTAGCATCATTAAGTAAAAATGGATTTGTTCGTTCACTAAGAGGAAAGGGTGGCGGATATCAGCTTGCAAAAGCTCCAGAAGAATATACGATTAGGAGTATTTTACAACTTACAGAGGGATCATTGGCACCGATTTCATGCTTGGAGGATAATCCTAATTTATGTGAACGTGTTACTGTGTGTAAAACAATTAAAATGTGGGAAGGTCTGTATAAGTTAATTCTTGATTATTTTGATGGAATTACATTGGCAGATTTATTAGTGGATTCTATGGATGTAGGAAATTATATCATTTAATATAAGATAAATGGATATAAGTGCGTTATAATAGAAAATATAAATAACGCGGAGGTGGCAGATGAAGAAGAAAATAGCACTGCTGCAAGGGGGATTTAATGGAGAAGTAATGAAGTATGCTATTCGAGGAATTCGAAAACGTATACAAGAAGAAGGCGCTGATCTTTATATATTCAGTTGTTATGGCGGAGAAAAAGAAGATCTGTTGTACAATCAGGGAGAGTATCAGATTTTTTCATTATTAGATTGTAATGAATATGACGGATTTCTTATGGCATCGAATAATATTACTTCAGGAGAAGAGAGAGAAAAATTACGTAAGAAACTGGTTGCAAGTGGAAAACCGGCAGTTAGTATGGAACACGAGTTGGAAGGTCTATATTATGTCGGATGTGAGAATTATCGAACTGTGAAAGAGATAACATTACACATGATTGAAAAACATGGGTGTAGAAAAATATATTTCATAGGCGGACCAGAAGATAATTATGAATCACAAAAGCGAAAAAAAGGTGTTCAGGATGCAATGGATTTAAAAGGATTGCAATATGAAGAAGCCTGGTTTCGAAATTACAACTACACATATCATGACGGATACCAGGCCTTTTATGATTTTCAAAAAATGGGTCTGGGAGTTCCGGATTGTGTTATTGCTGCAAATGATGAGATGGCAATAGGGTATTGTACTGCAGCCGGTGAACAGAAATTATATGCACCAGAGGATTTTAGAATTTCTGGATTTGATGATTTAAGAATTGCAAGTACATATCGTCCAAGCCTGACATCAGTAGAGCGTAAAAAAACAGAAACAGGGTATCAGAGCTGTGATGTATTGTTCCGTTTGATAAATGGTGAGGATGTTCCCCAAAAAACAACTTTGAAGGGTGAGGTAGTCTATCGTTCAAGTTGTGGATGCACAAATCATGAAGAAAAACACCAAAATGGAAAACGGCATATAATCGAAACAATGTTAAATCGGAATTATGTTCAGAATAATTTTCAGATTTTGCAGAAGAGATTGGTTCAAAGTGAAAATTGGAATGAGTATGCGAATACATTGGCAGAACATGTAATAAATAATATTCCGTGTAGTGCAATGTACATATTACTTAATAGAACTGAACAATTGGAACAGCATACAGGACAAATCCTCAATAATCAAGAATACGATTCAAAATTAATTGTGATTTTTGCATTGGAAAAAGAGAAGCTGGTAGAGTATAAGGAGTTATTTGATATTTCAAAACTAATTCCGGGAGAAGAAGAGAATGATGAAAAATCGCATGCCTATATGATTATGCCGGTTCATTTTCAAGAAAAAACAATTGGTTATTGTGTACTCAAGGACAGTTTTCAAATGATTGATGATGAAAGTTTATTTAGCGGGTCACATTGTATCAATATGTCAATGCAGGTTATGATTGAGAGACTGGCATTGAAGCAGATGAATCGTATGCTAGATGAGTTAAGTGCGGAAGATGCTATGACAGGAGTTTACAATCGCTTTGCTTTGTCAAGGCATGCGGAAAAGATTTTGCAATATGATCGTCTTGAACAGAGAGAAACCTTAATACTGTTTAGTGATATTAATCGTTTAAAAATGATCAATGATACATACGGACATAAAAATGGTGATATTGCAATTACAACTGTAGCGAATGTTCTTAAGAAGGTTTGCCCGAAACAATCGGTGGTTGTTCGTTATGGTGGAGATGAATTTGTTATCGTAGTTTCTGGTGGTGATTATAACAAAGGAATTAGTATTAAACAGGCAATTCATGAAGAATTAAAACAGGCAAATGAAATTCTGGATATTCCATTTCAGATTTCCACTAGTGTAGGATGGGTGTGTGCAAAACCTGATGAAAAATTATTGCTTGAAGAGTATGTAAAGCAGGCGGATAAAGTAATGTATCAGGAAAAGAAAAAAATAAGATGACAAGACAGATGTAAAACATTTGCTTGCAAAAAGTTTACATTTGTTATACCCTAGAAGAGATATATGTGATTAGTAGTGGAAACGAAAGGTATAGAATAATGAGTGAAACAGTAATAGAGCAGATTAATCGTTTGAAAAAAGAGAAAAATGCAGTAATTCTTGCACATTATTATGTAGATGGAGAAGTTCAGGCTATTGCAGATTATGTGGGTGATTCTTATTTCCTTGCAAAAAAAGCAACGACAGTCGATGCAGATGTAATACTTTTCTGTGGTGTATCATTTATGGGTGAGAGTGCAAAGATTCTTAATCCGCAGAAGAAAGTAGTAATGGCAGATAAAAACGCTGACTGTCCTATGGCGCATATGGTGGATGAATTAAAAATTAAAGAAGTAAGAGAACAATATCCAGATGTATCGGTTGTATGTTATGTAAATTCAACAGCAGAGATCAAGGCATTATCTGATGTGTGTGTAACATCTTCCAATGCACTTAAGATTGTTAAAAATCTTCCAAATAAAGATATTTTCTTTATTCCGGACAACAATCTTGGAAGATATACAGCAGAGCAGATTCCTGAGAAACACTTTATATTTAATGATGGATTCTGTCATGTACATAAAAGTATCCATAAAGAAGAGCTTTTAAAAGCAAAAGAGGCAAAACCGGAAGCAGTTGTAGTTGCACATCCAGAATGTACACCAGATGTATTAGAAGAAGCAGATTACATCGGAAGCACATCTCAGATTATTGATTATGTGACAGAATCGGATAAGAAAGAATTTATCGTCTGTACAGAAATCGGAGTATTCTATGAATTAGAGCAGAAGAATCCGGAGAAAAAATTTTATTCCGTAGGACATCGTCAGTTCTGTCCAAATATGAAGAGAATTAGTTTGGAAGGAGTAGCTCAGGCACTTGAAACATTGGAGCCAGAAGTAGAATTGCCAGAAGATTTGAGAGTGAAGGCAGAACTTCCATTGAAGAGAATGTTGGAATATGCGCAGAAATAAAGACAATAAAATTTAATAATAAATAAAAATAAGTGAGACGGGGTAAAAAATCTGTCTCACTTTTTTTATTCGAAAGTACATGGAAATTAAACCTTTATTGTAATCTACGTTGTATATTGTCCTTTATTTTGTCAGAGAGCTGTGCGTATTGAATTAGCTCTTCTTCTGTAAATTCAGAAAAACGAGTCTGGTCAAAATCATTTTGAACAACAGAGAGATCGGCAATAATCGTATCAGCTGCTGAAAGAAGGGTAATTAAAAGCTGTCTTGGTGAACGCGAATCTTCTATCATGATTAGATTTTTTAAAGTAAGTTTTTTTAATGCTCTCGAGAGGGAACTTCTGGAAATATCAATAAAATCGGCTAATTCTCTGCGTGTTCTAACATTATGTGGGTGGCAAAGATAAAAAAGAACCCAGATTTCTGTCATAGATAAATTATGCTTTAAAGCAACTGGTTCCAAATAACGTTCTAATAATTTGCGAGTGCGGTAATTATCCATCAAAACACCTTCTCCGGCAATAGCTGCCTGGCAAACTTTGGCACGTTCCTCTCCCAGGCGGGTAGCACCGGGCAGGATTGCAGGTGGAACGGCTCCATCTTTTGCTGCGTCTATGAAAAAGCGATATACCTGCAGTCGGTTTTTTTCATATTCTTCTTCATCCAGAATATTCTTATAGAAATTATTATAGTATTCAAATACATTCAATTTCATTTTTATCGTATTGGAAATACTTGCACCCTGTGTTACAAGAGATCCTTTTGTTTTTACATAATAATAAATAGGTGTTTTTAAAGCATAAAATCGTGTTGCATATCGAATATATTCCAGATTAAACATAAAGTCCTCACACCAGCTAATATCTGGGTTCATTCGTAGATGATGCTTTTCGATTAATTCTCTTCTATATAATTTGTTCCAGATTACACCATAATAATAATCGGCAGGGTTTTCCATCATATGCTCAGCAAATTCTTCACGGGAAATGACTTCATCCTCATCAATATCTCCTTTGTGAGAGACTCGTTCACCGATAACACGATAAAAATCAGCAATTACAAGATCTGCCTGAAAATCTTCCGCCGAACGTACAAGAAGTTTGGTGGCATCCGAGGTGATCCAGTCGTCGCTGTCAAGGAATTGAAGATATGTTCCACGCGCTTGATCTATAGCATGATTTCGTGCAATAGATACCCCACTGTTTGGTTGATGAATGACACGGATGCGGGAATCATTTCTTGCATAGGTATCGCAGATTTCACCGGAAGAATCTGGGCTTCCATCATCGACCAGTAATAGTTCAAAATCGCGATATTCTTGATTTAAAATACTGTCAATACAGCGAGAGAGAAAAGTCTCAGCTTTATAGACAGGAACAATAATACTAACTGTTGGATTCATAAAGCTTACCTCTTTGAAAATGATGTTAATGTCACTATAGCAAAGAGCAGATAAATTTTCAAGGAAGATATGAGTTTACATGAAGGAGCTACTTTACAAAATAAAGAGAATATGATATTGTTATCATGAATTAGCACTCAGCAAAAAGGAGTGCTAACAAATACGAACTAAGATTTTCCAATATAGAAAGCAGGGTGAATGATATGATCGTAGTACCTATTTATGATATGATCATTTTGCCAGGAGTAACATTTTACTTTAAGCAAGATGTGTTTCAGGAATTAGAGATAGAAGATGTGAAAGAGGGAGAAGAACTGATCTTTTTATATCAAAAAGAAGATAAGGAGAGACAGAGCCTGACGGCGGAGGATTTTTATCCAATTGGTGTAGAAGGAAAAGTGGAAGGGATTGATCGGGATGGTAATATCAATGTCCGAACATTTCATAGAGTAGATATTCATAATATAGAAGTAACAGAGGGAAATATTTCGCTGGAAGCTGTGAATCGGGATGAGATAGAAGATATCGATGCACAGGAGTGTCAGATGCGTTTTGAAAAAATGCGTACCTCACTGCTTCGTTTCGCACAGGGATTTCAATGGGGTGTATGGGCCAGAAGTTACATATTGCATTGGAAATCGATAAGCGAAGTTGTATCTGCATTGTCTAGCTATCTGAATCTGACAAATGAAGAACGATACCAGATTGTAGAGACGGATGTGTTGTCACAGCGTATAGAGAAGATGGAACACGCTGTATATGAGTTTATAGAAGTGACAAGAGTTGGAGAAGAAGCAGAGAATGCGCAACAGGAACGTCATGAGAAAGTATATCGTGAAGATGCAATTAAGAAACAGATTGATTTTCTGCAACGTCAATTAGATGAGATGCATCCGGAAAATGTATCAGATGTGCGTAGATTTGAGCAGAAAATAGAAGAATCCGGCATGAATGAGACTGCGAGAAAAGAAGCTGAAAAGATTCTAAACCGCATGAAGCAGGAAGGAAAAGACAGTCATGAATACGGCATGCTCTACGATTATCTGGATTTTGTAACGACATTGTCCTGGAAGAAAGAAGAAGTAGAAGCTATTGATTTGGATGAAGCGGAAGATATTTTGGACGAAGAACATTATGGCTTGAAAAAAGTAAAAGCAAGAATTATTCAACAAATTGCAGTTATGCAACTGAATAAAAAGCAATCGGGTTCGATTTTGTTATTTGTCGGGGCACCGGGAACCGGTAAGACGAGTATCGGTCAGAGTATTGCAAAGGCATTACACCGAGAATATGTGAGAGTCAGTCTTGGTGGCGTAAGAGATGAGGCAGAAATCCGTGGTCATAGAAGAACTTATGTAGGGGCTATGCCGGGGCGCATCATGGAAGGAATGAAAAGATGTGGAGCATCAAATCCGGTTATGGTATTGGATGAAGTTGATAAGCTGTCAAAAGATTTTAGCGGAGATCCGGCAAGTGCCCTGCTCGAAGTATTAGATCCGGAGCAGAATAACAATTTTACAGATCATTATTTGAATGTACCATATGATTTATCAGATGTGTTATTTGTCTGTACAGCAAATTCATGGGATACAATTCCGGAGCCTTTACTAAATCGAATGGAAGTAATACAGTTTCCGGGATATACAGCAGTGGAAAAATTTCAGATTGCAAGAAAGCATTTGCTTCCAAAAGCAATGGCAGGAATGGGAATCAAGGCTAAGAATCTGAAAGTGACGGATGATGCAATTAGAACAATTATCCAGGATTATACGGCAGAATCAGGCGTTCGAGGACTGAAGAAACAAATGAATACATTGTGTCGTTATGCCGCTGTAAAATTGGTAAAAGGGGAACAAAAGAGCATTACAGTAAATCCAAAACGGCTTCGTGAATTTTTGGATCAAAAGCCAATCCATCATGAGAGTATTTTAGAAGAAAAGCAGCCGGGAGTCGTTACCGGACTGGCATGGACGTCAGCCGGCGGTGAGATTTTATTTATAGAGGCGATGTTTACAAAAGGAAGTGGTAAGATTCAGGTGACAGGTCAGCTTGGTGATGTGATGAAGGAGTCTGTTCAGATTGCGGTTAGTCTGGTTAAATCAATGTATCCGGAATCAGCAGCAATGTGGAAAGAAAATGATTTGCATATCCACGTTCCGGCCGGTGCAGTACCAAAGGACGGCCCATCTGCCGGCATAACACTGACAACGGCGTTGGCGTCATTGGTGACAGGCAAAGCGGTCAGTCCTCAATATGCGATGACAGGAGAAGTTTCGTTACGTGGAGGGGTAATGCCGATAGGCGGTCTTCCAGAGAAACTTATGGCAGCGCAGAGAGCAGGTGTGTCGAAGGTATTTATACCATATGAAAATGTGGAAGACCTTGAAGACGTTGCAGATGAAGTAAAAGAAAAGTTGGAGATTATACCGGTTAAAAAAGTAAAAGATGTATTAAAACGGTTGGGGCTATAACATAGTCCCAACCGTTCGACTTGAATAAGAAAAAAGTATTCATTAAGATTAAGGTAATAGTGCATACATAACTACGAAGTGACACATACTTCCACCCATTACGAATAAATGAAAAATTTCATGACTTCCAAAATTTTTATGTTTACTGTTAAAAATCGGAAGCTTTAATGCGTAGATAATACCGCCAACAGTATAAATAATGCCGCCTATCAGAAGCCATATAAAGGAAGTGCGGCTCATTGAGTTTAATATCTGGGTGAAAGCGAGAACACATGTCCAGCCCATTCCGATATAGAGAATGGATGAAACCCACTTCGGACAGTAAACCCAGAAGGCTTTAATAAGAATACCTATGATAGCGAAGCTCCACACAATGGCCAGGAGAATAAGTCCGGTTTTTCCTTTTAATACCAATAAACAAATTGGTGTGTAGCTTCCTGCAATTAATACAGAAATCATCATATGATCCCATTTTTTCAAAATCGTATTGATCTTAGCAGAAATATCAAATGTATGATAAGTTGTACTGGCTGCATATAATAATATCATACTTGCAGAGTAGACTGCGAGTGAGATAACGTAAATACGGCTAGGTTCATGGGCAGCTTTAATCAGTAATGGAACAGCTGCAAAGATTGCCATTAACATTCCTATAAAATGAGTGATTGCACTGCCGGGTTCTTTAATATGATGTTGTGATTTCATGATTCATTCCTCCATTCTTTTATATCAATTGAAATATATTCATGTTTGTTTGATTATATGAATAGTTAACACATAAAATAGAATTTAATAACATTACATGTAGTATTTAAAACTACATTAAGTACATGCTTATATTATACCCATAAAAGAAAAAATGCAAGAGGAAAATAAAATAGGATGCGAAAAATGTAATTACATTTTTCACATCCTATTTTACTATAAGAAAAGATTATCCATGAATTCTTGTTCCGGCTTTTCCATGTAAACCGGCTTTTAATTGGTCAAGAGAAGTGATCAGAGCCTCGCGACCTTCTTTCTGTTCGATGAATTCAACAGCAGCTTTAAATTTAGGGAACATATTGTAAGTACCGAAATGTCCGGCATCCATATATTCTTTTGCCTGAGCAACGGAGATAGAACCGAGTTTTTCTTCAGCTGGAGTGCCCATGTTAATACAAACCTGATCTACACTCGTAAGGATAATAAGGAGATCAGCGTTGACACCTTCTGCAAGTTTACCTGCGGCAAGATCTTTTTCAATAACAGCACTTGCACCGCGTAAGTGATTATCCTGTTCCAGAACAGGAATACCGCCACCGCCACATGCAATAACTAACTGGTCGGCATTAAGCAGAGCATTGACAGCATCTAATTCTACGATTTTAACCGGATTTGGAGCGGATACAACTCGACGGAATCCTTTACCAGGTTCTTCTACTACATAATTTCCTTTTTTACGTTCTTCATTGGCATCTTCAGCATTCATGTAACGTCCGAGTACTTTGGTTGGTGTATAGAAAGCTTCATCATACGGATCTACAATAACTTGTGTCAGGACTGTGCTGACAGTACGATAAATACCACGATTTAATAATTCTTCGCGAATTCCATTCTGCAGGTCATATCCGATATAACCCTGACTCATAGCTGAGCAAACAGACATTGGTGCAGATGTATAATTATCATGAGTTTTACCAAACTCATTCATAGCGGTATGTATCATACCGACCTGAGGTGCATTACTGTGAGTGATCGCAACCTGATAGCCTTCTTCAATTAAATCAGCAATGGATTTTGCTGTTTTAGCTACCGCAATTTTCTGTTCCGGTAATGTTGTGCCAAGTGCTCTATGCCCCAATGCAATAACTGCTCTTTTTTTCATAATTTTGTTCCTCCGTTTCGTCTAAGCAATGTAAGAAAATTCTTTCTTCCATAATAAATTGTCAGAAAGAAAAATGCAAGATGTAAGTATTCATTCGGGAAGAAAAATGTTATAATAAAAAAACGTGAGTAAGAATGGAGGCGAGCTTGTGAGAAACCTGCTTATTTATTTAAAAGATTATAAAAAAGAAAGTATTATAGGACCATTGTTTAAATTGTTGGAAGCAACGTTTGAATTGATCGTGCCGGTCATTATGGCACGAATCATAGATATTGGTATCAAGAATCAGGATACGCTTTATATTTGGAAAATGGGTGCCGTGCTTGTAATATTTGGAATTTTAGGATTGACATGTTCGTTGCTGGCACAATATTTTGCGGCGAAGGCAGCAGTTGGATTTGGAACTGCACTCAGGCATGATTTATTCTGGCATATTGAAAATTTGTCACATGCAGAGGTTGATAAGGCCGGAAGTTCAACATTGGTTGTTCGAATGACAAGTGATGTCAATCAGGTGCAGTCAGGGGTGAATCTTGTATTACGACTTTTTTTAAGATCACCGTTTATAGTTGTCGGCGCACTGGTTATGGCATTTACAATTAACTGGAAGGCAGCAATGGTATTTGTTGTGACCGTTCCGCTGTTGGCATTCGTTATCTATGGAATTATGGTTATTACGATTCCTTTATACAAGAAGGTTCAAAGAGAATTAGATGAAGTATTATTGACAACCCGTGAGAATTTGACAGGGGTTCGTGTGATTCGTGCATTTCGTACTCAGAAGCTGGAGCGAGAGACATTTGAACATAAGAGTGATGTGTTGATGGCTATACAGATGCACGTCGGTAAAATTTCGGCATCATTGAATCCTTTGACATATATTATTGTAAATGCCGGGATTATTGCAGTTATCTGGTTTGGTGGAATTCAGGTAAATGTAGGCGATATGACGCAAGGAGAAGTAATTGCACTGGTAAACTATATGACACAGACATTGTTGGCACTTGTGGCCTTAGCAAATCTAATCATAACATTTACAAAAGCATTGGCATCGGCAGGAAGAATCAATGAAGTATTTGCAATGAAGCCAGGTATTGTAGATGGTAATGAAAAAGAGTCAGCAGTGCAACAGACAGAAGAACCAAAAACAGCTGTAAGCATGGAAGACGTAACATTTTATTATCAAAAGAGTAAAGAGCCTGCTCTGGAGCACATTTCATTTACAGCAAAAAAAGGTGAGACAATCGGAATTATCGGTGGTACCGGTTCAGGAAAGTCAACTTTGGTAAGTTTAATTCCAAGATTTTACGATGTGACAGAAGGTCGGGTGTTTGTCAATGGAAAAGATGTCCGGGAATATAAAGTAGAGAATCTGAGAAGCAAAGTCGGCATGGTTCCGCAGAAAGCAGTTTTGTTCCATGGAACAATTCGAGATAATATGAAGATGGGACGAGAAGATGCCAGCGATGAAGAAATTTTTGAGGCACTTAAGACAGCACAGGCATTGGAAATTGTAGAAAATAAACCTGGTAAATTAGACACAGTGTTAAGTGAGGGAGGAAAGAATCTGTCAGGAGGACAGAGACAGAGACTCACAATCGCAAGAGCATTGGTCCGCAATCCGGAAGTATTGATTTTGGATGACAGTGCATCTGCGTTGGATTTTGCAACAGATGCTAATTTAAGAAAAGCAATCGCAGAAGATACAAATAATATGACTGTATTTATTGTGTCTCAAAGAGCTGCGTCGATTATGCATGCAGATAAGATCATTGTATTAGATGACGGACAGATGGTTGGCTATGGAACACATCAGGAATTGTTGAAACAATGTGAGGTATATCAGGAAATCTGCTATTCTCAATTTTCAAAAGAGGAGGTGCAGGACCATGAATAATCAGTTAGAAAAAAAGAACCAGGATACAATGAAAAAAGTTTTTAAGCTGATACGTCCATATATGCATTATCTGATTTTATCGTTGATTTTTGCAGCAATTTCTGTAGCATTGACTTTGTATGCACCAATCTTATCAGGAAATGCAATTGACTTGATATTGTCAAAAGGACATGTAGATTTTGCCGGTGTATTTCAGATTTTAAAAAAGTATGCGGTTGTGATCATTTTGACAGGTGTGGCACAATGGCTTATGAATTTATGTAATAATAAAATTACTTACCGGGTAGTAAAAGATGTTCGAATCCGAGCATTTGCAAAATTACAGGAACTTCCATTGAAATATATTGACTCACACCAGTATGGTGAGACAATCAGCAGAATTATTACAGATGTAGAGCAGTTTTCAGATGGATTGCTCATGGGATTTTCACAGTTATTCACAGGAATTGTTACAATTGTGGGGACATTACTCTTTATGTTGACGATTAATGTGAAAATCTCCCTGGTTGTTATCTTAATCACACCAGTGTCATTGTTTGTTGCGAGCTTTATTGCAAAGAGAACATATACGATGTTCAAAGCACAATCAGAGAAGCGCGCAGAGATGACATCACTTATTAATGAGATGGTTGGGAACCAAAAAGTAGTACAGGCATTTGGATATGGTTCAAGGGCTTTGGAAAGATTTGATGAGATAAATGCAGATTTGCAGAAAGTTAGTCTGCGTGCGATTTTCTTTTCATCAATTACGAATCCAAGCACTCGTTTTGTAAATGGACTTGTATATGCAGGTGTTGGAATTACAGGTGCGTTAAGTGCAATCCGGGGATATATTTCCGTAGGACAATTATCTTGCTTTTTAAGCTATGCAAATCAATATACAAAACCGTTTAATGAGATTTCCAGCGTTATCACGGAACTTCAGAATGCTGCGGCATGTGCGAGAAGAGTGTTTGATTTTATAGAAGAAACACCGGAAATCCCTGATTATGAGCAGGCGGTTGATTTACAACAGGCAGACGGAAGTCTGGAATTAAAAGAAGTATCATTTTCTTATAGAAAAGATGTTCCGTTACTTCAACATCTGAATCTGCAGGTAAAGCCGGGACAGAAGATTGCTATCGTAGGCCCGACAGGATGTGGAAAGACAACACTGATTAATTTGTTGATGCGTTTTTATGATATTGATGCAGGGCAGATTATTGTCAGTGGTCATGACATTCAGGAAATTAAAAGAGACAGTCTGAGAGAAAATTTTGGTATGGTTTTGCAGGAAACCTGGCTTAAATCAGGGACTGTTGCAGAGAATATTGCATATGGAAGAGAGGGGACTTCAAGAGAAGAGATCATAGCGGCAGCAAAAGCAGCCCATGCCCACAGCTTTATTAAGAGAATGCCGGAAGGGTATGATACGATGATCCAGGAAGAAGGAGGAAATCTTTCGCAAGGGCAGAAACAATTGCTTTGTATTGCAAGAGTAATGTTAAATTTACCACCGATGTTGATTTTAGATGAAGCAACATCATCCATTGATACACGTACAGAAATCCGAATTCAGAAAGCTTTTCATCAGATGATGGAAGGAAGAACGAGTTTTATTGTAGCCCATAGATTGTCTACAATAAGGGAAGCAGATGTGATTCTTGTGATGAAGGATGGAAATATTATCGAGCAGGGAACACATGATGAATTATTGCAGGCCGGTGGATTTTATAAGCATTTGTATGAAAGTCAGTTTGCGAAGTAACATTTGTGAGATGAATAAAAATAAGAGTCACATTTTTATATTAGTGACAGTTACATGTATTGCAGGGATTGTAGGACTTTCCCCAATTTCGGCAATAGCAAAGTCCGAGAATAAAATAGTTGGAATAAAAAAAGAAAATACCGGTAATTTGAAGAGGATGGATCCAACAGCGATACTAGAAGGTATAAAACCAATCAGTATAGTTAATTCCAACGAAGATTCAAAAAGTAAAAGCACACAAGAAAAAAGTGAAAAAAAAGAGTTACCAAAGTCGTATATAATTGAGGGATTCCCGATTATAAATCAGATGCCGGAGTTGCCGACAGGATGCGAGATCACAGCAATGACGATGGTATTGAATTATTATGGATATCGGGCAGATAAAGTAGAGATGGCAACACAATATTTACCGGTATTATATGAAGCAGAAATATATACGGGTGAAGACGGAAAGATTTATGGGAGTGATATAAATCAATATTTTATAGGGGATCCTACTACTGTAAATGGAATCATTTGCGGAACAGGGGCAATTGTTACAGCGGCAAATCAATATTTGGATGAGAATGGAAGCACGATGCGGGCAATCGCCAAAAAAGGGGTATCGCCGGAAAAATTATATCAATGGGTAAGTGAAGATACACCTGTGGTGGTGTGGTGTACCATAGATATGGCAGATCGTTATGAAACAAGTGGGTGGTATACAGAAAATGGTGATTATGTTGAGTGGAGCCAGAATGACCATGGAGCGGTGTTGATTGGATACGATGAGAATCATGTTATAATTGCAGACCCGATAACCGGTGTGGTTGAATATGAAAAAGAACAATTCGAGTCTGTTTTCAAATCGAGGGGCAGCCAGTGTGTAATATTGGGTTACTGTTCACAGTAACTGTGACCAGCAACGCATCTCGCCATTTCAAATCGCCTTTGGCGATGGGCGAGATGCCGTTTAAGATAAAACGTGCATCCTCCGTGTCAATCAGCGTAGTGATTGACACGGGAGTGAACAGTAACAATATTGGTGCAATAGAAGGTGGCATTTATCGGCGGTTGTTCCGTGAAATCAATTGTGCTATACTATTCAAGTATTAAATTTCTTGTTAGGCCTGCCATCTCACGGAAGGCTTATTGAGGAATCAAAGGGAGATTAAAAAATATGCTTACAGTAATGAAATTTGGCGGAAGTTCAGTCGCTGATCTGGAACACATCCGCAATGTAGCAAAACGCTGTATCGAAAAACAGCAGGCCGGCAGTCAGGTTGTTGTTGTTCTTTCCGCAATGGGAAAAACAACAGATAACTTAATTGCAACAGCTAAGCAGATTACTGAACAGCCGTCCAGAAGGGAATTGGACATGCTGCTTTCAACAGGAGAACAAGTATCTGTATCGTTGATGGCCATGACGCTGATCCAGATGGGAGTCAGCGCAGTATCGTTAAATGCATGGCAGGTGCCAATGCAGACAACGTCAACTTATCAGAATGCACGATTTAAACGAATCGACTCAGAACGTATCCGAAAAGAACTGGATGCCAATAAGATTGTAGTTGTAACAGGATTTCAGGGGATTAACAAATATGAGGATATTACAACCCTTGGCCGTGGCGGATCGGATACAACAGCAGTTGCTTTAGCAGCAGAACTCCATGCGGATGTCTGTGAGATTTATACAGATGTAGATGGTGTCTATACTGCAGACCCACGTATCGTACCGGATGCACAAAAGATGGAAGAGATTACTTACGACGAGATGCTGGAAATGGCTTCTCTTGGGGCAAAAGTCCTCCATAGCAGATGTGTGGAAATCGCAAAAAAATATGGTGTGGAACTCTTAGTATGCTCCAGCCTGAACCGAAATTCCGGAACAATTGTAAGGGAGAATACAAAAATGGAGAAAATGTTAATCAGCGGTGTAGCAGCCGATAAAAATGTAGCTAAAATTCGTGTTGCCGGACTTGGAAATGACCCAGACAGCACATTCCGTTTATTGAATTTATTAGACAAGAATAACCTCAATATCGATGTTATGATCCAGTCACTTGGCAAAGACGGAACAAAATCTGTTTCATTTACAGTAGCTAAACCAGACCTTCTTCGCGCGTTAGATTTATTGAACGACAACAAAGGTTATCTTGGAATTAAAAAATTAGATTCCGACGAAAAAGTTGCTAAGGTATCTGTCATTGGTGCGGGTATTCGTTCACATTCCGGTGTCGCTGCTAAAATGTTCGGGGCACTGGCTAGTATCGGTGTAAATACAGAGATGGTCACTACTTCAGAAATCCGTATTACAGTTCTGATCGATGAAGAATATACAGATCTTGCAATGCGTAAATTGCATGAAACGTTTATTAACTAATTTTATAAAAACAGAGTGATATGCTCCCTTCAAGGTTGACAAATAAGAAGTTGTCGCTTAGGTGGGAGCATTTTATATGTAAAAAAATTCATTCCGGCCAACAAAACGCATTGCGAGTGTAATGTTAAAAACGCATTGCGAGAATAGTGCGATTGTATTATAATGTTAAAAAACGCATTGCGAGGAAAAGGATTATGAATATTGCAATAACAATTAAAGAGTTACGTGAAAGTGTAAATATGACTAGAAGAGAGTTTTCTGAACATATAGGAATACCAGTTAGAACTCTCGAAGACTGGGAAGCTGCAAGACGAACTCCATCCGAATATATTCCTAAACTCATTGCATATCAGTTAAAATATGAGGAATTAATGAAAGAAAAGGAGAAAGAAAATGAGTGATAATTTGGGGGAATTTATTATATATCAAACGGAGGATGGGCTGACAAATATAAATGTTAAGATGTATGACGAAACAGTTTGGTTAACTCAACAACAGTTAGTAGAATTATATCAGTCGAGTAAAGCAAATGTCAGTGAACATATAAAACACATATTTGAAGAAGGCGAATTGGAAGAACCATTAGTTGTTCGGAAATTCCGAACAACTGCAGCGGATGGAAAAAATTACAATGTAAATTATTATAATCTGGATATGATAATTTCTCTTGGATATAGAATTAAATCGAAAGTTGCTACGCAGTTCCGGCGTTGGGCGACTGAACGACTTAAGGAATATATGATTAAAGGATTTACCATGGATGATGAAAGACTGAAAGGAAATGGTGGGGGAAATTACTGGAAAGAATTATTAGAGCGAATTAGGGATATTCGTTCTTCTGAAAAGGTACTTTATCGGCAAGTTCTTGACTTATATGCAACAAGTGTAGATTATGATCCTAAAAGTGAAGAATCTATTGAGTTTTTTAAGATAGTACAGAATAAACTTCATTTTGCTGCACACGGACATACAGCAGCAGAAGTGATATATAAACGTGCAGATGCTGAGAAACCTTTTATGGGATTAACTTCATTTACGGGGGAACTTCCAGCACTAAAAGACATAGGAATTGCTAAAAATTATTTGAAAGAAGATGAACTTAAGATTTTAAATAATCTTGTGTCAGGTTATTTTGATTTGGCTGAAATTAATGCTATTGAACATAAGCCAATGTATATGAGTGATTATGTTTCACAATTAGATGCAGTGCTTGTGTCTGGTGGGAGAAAGATACTTGAGAATTCTGGAACAGTGAGTCATGATAAAGCAATGGAAAAAGCAAAAACAGAATATAGAAAATATCAGGAAAATATAGTATCTCCAGTTGAAGAAGCTTATATGTCAACTATCAAAGATGTGAATATGATTGTAAAAAAAGAAACTAGAAAAAAATATTAGTATGAGGAGATGAAACATGGGAATCGAATTTCAAATTCTGGATGCTTTACAGAAAATCCATACACCAATATTGGACAAGTTTATGGCAGTAATTACAAGTTTGGGAAATGCAGGTATTATCTGGATTATACTGGCAGCGGTGTTATTGATTTATCCGAAGACTCGAAAGACAGGAATTATTGTGGCGGCTGCCTTAATCGTAGATTTAATATTGTGCAATGTAATCTTGAAGAATCTGATTGCAAGGACAAGACCATATGATATAAATACTGCTGTGCAGATTATTATAGCGAAACCACATGATTATTCATTTCCGTCAGGACATACGGCGGCGTCCTTTGCTTCCGTTGCGGCTCTGTATTTGACAGGTGCAAAAAAAGGATGGAAAATTGCAGGAGTTTTGGCAGTATTGATTGCATTTTCAAGATTATATTTTTATGTACATTTTCCAACAGATGTGTTAGGTGGAATTGTGTTTGGAATCTTGTCAGGTGTGATTGGGTATAAGATAGTGAAGAAGAAAATAGGGTGAGCCAATGGCTCACCCGTTGGTACTCTTCCTATACTCAGAAGGTGTCATTCCGAATTGTTTTTTGAATGCGGTATGAAAATGACTCTGACTGGAAAAGCACAGGAATTCGCTGATCGTACTGATAGATTTATCCGTGTATTGCAACAGTTCTTTTCCTTCTTCCAGTTTGCAACGTAGGATAAATGCACTGACAGAGAATCCAAGTGTTTTTTTAAAATAGGCAGAGAAATAGGATTTGCTGAATCCGACGTAATCAGCAACATCTCCAACGGTGAGGTGCTGATTCACGTTCTGCTGAATATAACGAATTGCTTTCTGCATGCGCTCGTCTGTTGAGATGGGCGTTTTTGATTGTGCCACCTTTTCTGAAAAAGTATAACTGACTTTTCCGAGAAGATCAGTTAACCGGTCCGTGCTTGTCAGTCGTTCAGAAGATTGGATGAAATAATCAGAGAGCTGATATGCAGTGTCATAATCTAGTCCTCCTTCAATCGCAGCACGGGTACATAAGGTCGTTGTGATGATAATATTATTTTTTAACTGACGTAGAGCAGTAGAGCCTGTGACACCGATATGAAAGTTACTTTCGCTATACATAAATTCCTTAAATCCTTCGCAGTTACCTGTGCGGACAAGTTTCAAAAGCTGTTCTTCAAGAATATATGTCTGGTTGTGTTGCTCATTTTCCTTTTTCTGATAAGTTTCTTCCAAAAGAAGAGAGGCATCGTTCGTAACATCATTTTTAGAAAATGTCTGTCCAACAGAAGTAAGCTGGTCGAGTGAAATGGTTTCTTCGTGCAGACAATAATTTAAAAAGATACATTTTTTCAACAGAGAAGGCAAGGATAGACATGGAATCTGACGAAGAAAGGAATTGAAATCAAGGCGGTTGTCGTTTGATACCATGTAGTCTTTGTATAAATGTTGCAAGTCGGAATCAGAATAAGGTACAGTTGTGATCGGACCAAAAACAATGTAACTGTTTTTCCAGTGATTTAATCTAAGAGAGCAAAACATGATTCCATATTCAGTCGTACAGTAAGTGATACGGTCAGAACCGGAAAAAAGTTCCCGAAGATATTGGAATGGAGGATGAGTCAGTTCGTTTTGCTCCGGCATGCAGAAAATACATTTTTCATCCGAAAAAAGATACATGGGGATATTCGAGTCTGGGTAATAAGCTTTTATGAAATTAATCAGGGAATATATTTTTTCCATAAGTTTCTGCCTCTGTTCTATGTGTGAAAATGCTATGTACGTTACATTCTATCAGCGTAATCGAAAATATTTTCCAAGTCAATAGAAAAATAGATAATAAAAGTGTAAATATATAAATAAAAGTTTAAAAATGAAATAAATACGACCGTTTTCCAGTTATTATAAAGCCATGATGAAAAACCGATAGAACAAGCAAGAAGTAAGAAATCATAAAAAATGGAGGTAATAGCATGGAGAAAGAGAAGATTCAGAGTCTGATTTCACAGATGACACTGGAAGAAAAAGCCGGAATGTGTTCCGGAGCAGACTTCTGGCATCTGAAAGGAGTGGAACGTCTTGGAATTCCATCCGTTATGGTAACAGACGGACCGCATGGACTGAGAAAGCAGGCACAGGGAGCTGACCATCTTGGAATCAACGAGAGTGAGAAGGCAATCTGCTTCCCGGCCGGATGTGCGACAGCATCTAGTTTTGACCGTGAGCTGATTCGCAAACAGGGAGAACTGCTCGGTCAGGAATGTCAGGCAATGGATGTCAGTACAATCCTTGGACCTGCAATGAACATCAAACGTTCTCCACTTTGTGGAAGAAACTTTGAATATTATTCAGAGGATCCACTCGTATCCACAGAGATGGCAGCAGCACTGATTAAAGGAGTCCAGAGCAAGAATGTTGGAACAAGTGCAAAGCATTTCGTTGCAAACAATCAGGAAAAACGTCGTATGACAAACTCTTCTGATATGGATGAAAGAACATTAAGAGAAATCTATCTTGCATCCTTCGAGGGCGCAGTAAAGAAAGCAAAACCATGGACAGTCATGAGTTCCTACAACCGTATCAATGGCGAATTTGTAGGAGACAGCAAAGAGTATCTGACAGAGATCTTAAGAGAAGAATGGGGATTTGACGGATATGTCGTTTCTGACTGGGGCGCAGTAAACGACAGAGTATCTTCACTTGCAGCAGGACTCGACCTGGAGATGCCACCTGGAGATTACGAGAACGACCGACTGATCGTGAAAGCAGTTCAGGAAGGAAAACTCGACGAAATCGTTGTTGACCAGGCTTGCGAGAGAGTTCTTGATGTGATTTTCCGCTATGCAGAGAACCGCGACACAGAAGCTGTATTTGATTATGAAAAAGATCACGCAGCAGCTGCAGAAATCGAAGCGGAATGTATGGTATTATTAAAGAATGAAAATGGAATTCTTCCATTAGCTTCTGATAAGAAGATTGCATTTATCGGAAAATATGCAAAGACACCTAGATATCAGGGCGGAGGAAGTTCTCACATCAACAGTTGGAAAGTAGAGTCAGCATTGGATGCGGCAAAAGAAATTCCGGAACTTGCGAACGTGACTTTCGCGGAAGGATATCAGGATGAGAAAGACGAAGTTGTAGAATCACTTCAAAGCGAAGCAGTGAAAACAGCAGCAGAAGCTGATATGGCAGTTCTTTTCCTTGGACTTCCGGACAACTTCGAATCGGAAGGATATGACAGAAAGCATATGAATCTTCCAAATTGCCAGAATGAGCTTGTGAAAAAAGTGCTTGAAGTACAGAAACATGTAGTAGTAGTTCTTCATAATGGTTCTGCGGTTATCATGCCTTGGAAAGATCAGGTGGAAGGAATTCTGGAAGCTTATCTTGGAGGAGAGGCTGTAGGAAAAGCGGTTGCGGAAGTACTTGCAGGAAGAAAGAATCCTAGCGGACGTCTTGCAGAGACATTTCCACTTCGTCTGGAAGATACACCATGTTATCTGACTTATGGAAAAGGATTTGACAATGCAGTTTATCAGGAAGGTGTGTTTGTCGGATATCGCTATTACACATCCAGAAAGATGGAAACAGCGTTCCCATTCGGATATGGTTTGTCTTATACGACATTTGAGTACAGTGATCTTCAGGTTGACAAGAAAGAAATGTCTGACAAAGATACTGTAGAAGTAAGTGTTAAAGTAAAGAATACCGGAGATCGTGCAGGTAAGACAGTCGTTCAGCTTTATGTAGAAGCACCTGAGACAGAAGTTGTCCGTCCGGTCAGAGAACTGAGAGGATTTGAAAAGATTTTCTTAGAAGCCGGAGAAGAAAAGACCGTTACATTTATACTGGGCGAGAGAGCATTTGCTTACTGGAATACATTGATCCATGACTGGTATGCAGAGGAAGGCACTTATAAAGTCATGATCGGCGAAAATGCAGATCAGATGTGTGTAGGGGAAGAAATCACAGTACATCCTACAAAAGAACTTCCAAAAACATATTCCTTAAATACTTGCCTTGGTGAACTGATGCGTGATCCAAAAGCACAGACTGTAATGGCACCATTTATGCAAGGAATGGCACAGAATGATGCGGCAATGGATATGGCAGAAGCAAATGAAAATGATCAGTCAGGGGTTGTGAATCGGGAAATGATGGCAGCGATGATGGAAGGTATGCCGCTTCGTCAGCTTCTAAGCTTTGTTCCGGGAATTAAGAGAGAGATGCTTGAGCAGATGGTAAATGCGTTGAATCAATTATAGGATGAGATTGTAACAAAGAGTTGTTATTCACAGTAAGCTGAGAATAACGGGATAAGGAAAAAATAAGAGAGGGACAAAAATGGCTAAAACAAAAAAGAACTTGGCCTGGACTCAATGGGAGTTCAGAAATCAATGAGACTTACAGATTATCTTGGTGATGGTCTCGGACAGTTACCGCTGAATATTATGAGCTGTTTGGTTGGACAGTTGACTTACTTCTATACAGAGAAGGTTGGACTGGCAGCAGGAATGGTTGCAACGATGCTTCTGATCGCAAAGATTTTTGATGCATTTTCAGACCTTGCAATGGGAAAAATCATGGATAATGGCAAATCACCAAAGGGAAAATGTCGTCCTTGGTTTGCAAGAATGGCAATTCCGGCATTCGTATCTATCGTTTTATTGTTTACCGTACCTAAAAATATGGGAAGTGGATTACAGGCAGCATATGTACTGATCACGAACGTACTGATTACAGCAATTGTATACACAGCAGTGGCAATTCCTTACAGTGCTTTAATGGCGATCCGTACGGAAAGTTCTGAAGAACGTGGTAAAATGGGAATCTTCCGTGCAGCATTTGGATACATTGCCGGAATGGTAATTGCAATCCTTTTAATTCCTATTACGAATATGCTTGGTGGCACACAGAGTGCATGGATTAAAGTGGCGGTTGTCTTTAGTTTAATTTCCCTGCTGTCATTGCTTATTCTTTATAAAACATCAAAAGAAAATGTGCAGATTGCAGAAAAAAGTGAAGATGAGAATGTACCATTTGTAGAAGGAATCAAAATTCTTTTCAAAAATAAATACTGGGTGATCATGCTTGCACTTCAGTTCTTGATGAATATTTCTTACAGCTTAAGTGCATCTGGTGGTACCTATTATGCAAAATATATTCTTGGAAATGATAACATCGTAGCACTTCTCGGAGCAGTCGGACTGATTCCTACATTCCTCGGATTCATCCTGACAGGACCGATGGCATCTAAGTTAGGTATGACAAAAACTTGTATGATTTCCTGTGCGATGGGAGCAGTAGCCTGTCTGGTGAGAGTATTTACACCATACAGCCTTATGACATGTGTTGTAGGTGGAGCAGTAGCAACATTTGCTAACATTCCTCTGATGTGTCTGTTTGGAGCAATGGTAAATAACTGTGTTGAGTACAATGATTATAAGTTCGGAAAACGTATCGTAGGTATGACAAATAGTGCGAACTCTTTCGGAATGAAGATCGGATCCGGTATTGGAGCATCTCTGATCGGATGGCTTCTGGCAGCAGCTGGATACAATGCAGCACTTGCAGCTCAGCCGGCATCAGTAGATACAGCAATCTTCACATTCGGTATCTACATTCCACTTGCACTTTTCGTAATCATGTTTATCCTTCTTTTGAAGAATGACCTTGAGAAGAGATATCCTGAAATCGTAGCTGAACTGCAGAAGAGAAAAGAAGCAAAATAGATAATAAATAGCAGATAGTAGTATGAGGGGACGGAGCTGACACCAAGTTTCTGTCCCTTTTTGGCTAAAGGACTTTTTGAGGATATAAAGATGGAGGAATTATAGATGAAATTATATGATCTTAGAACAGAATACAGAGAAAATCCAATCGGACTGACAGACAAGACACCAAGATTTTCATGGAAAATAGAGTCCGAAGAGCAGAATACAATCCAGACAGTATATGAAATTAATGTAACAGATGAGAAGGGTAACGTTGTCTGGAACAGTGGAAAAAAAGCATCAGATCAGTCCGTTTTGATTTCTTATGAAGGAGAAAAACTGGCAGATGAAATGCTTTATAAAGTAGAGGTATCTGTGGCAGATAACCATGGAAATGTAGAAGCAATTGAAGGAACATTTGAGACAGGAATTTTTAACAATACAGAGTTTATCGCAAAGATGATCACAAGTGATTTCCCTGAAGAAGAGACAGCATGCCCGGTATTTGGAAAAACATTTGCAATTGATAAAAAGGTAAAGAAAGCCCGTCTGTATGCAACTGCACATGGTGTATATGAAGTGACACTGAATGGACAGACAGTCGGTGATTACCGTATGGCACCGGGATGGACAAGCTATCACAACAGACTGCAGTATCAGATTTATGATGTGACAGAGCAGCTTACAGCAGAAAATGAAATTGCGATTACAGTTGGAAACGGCTGGTATAAGGGCATCCTAGGATTCACCTGTGAACCAAATCGTTATGGCACACAGGCAGGAGTATTTGCAGAGCTTCATGTTGAATATGAAGATGGAAACAAAGATGTAATCGCTACCGATGAAACATGGTCTGTAAAAACAGGAGAGATCCGTTACAGTGAAATTTACATGGGTGAGACAATCGATACAGATGCACCGGAAATCACAGAAGGAAATGTTGTTGTTAAAGATTTTGACAAAGCAGTATTAACAGCACAGGAGAATGAACCTGTCCGTATCACAGAGAAAATTGTGGGTAAAGAGCTGATCGTTACACCAAAAGGTGAAAAACTCGTTGATTTTGGACAGATCGTTACAGGTGTTGTTGAGGCTCATGTGAAAGGCGAGAAAGGTCAGAAAATTGTGATCCGTCACGCAGAGGTACTGGACAAAGATGGAAACTTCTATCCGGAGACACTTCGTCAGGCAAAATCAATTGATACATTTATCTGCAACGGAGAAGAGCAGATTTTCCGTCCGCATTTCACATTCCACGGATTCCGTTATATCTGTGTGGAAGGAATGGAAGAATTTACAGCAGATCAGTTTATTGCCTGTGTGACACATTCTGATATGGAAAAGACAGGTGATTTCCATTGTTCTAACAAAAAAGTAAATCAGCTGCAAAGTAATATTATATGGAGCCAGAGAGATAATTTCCTTGATATCCCGACAGATTGTCCGCAGAGAGACGAGCGTCTTGGATGGACCGGAGATGCGCAGGTATTCTCCTGGACAGCGGCATTTAACAGAAATACAGCATTATTTTACAAAAAATGGATGCGTGATGTGGCAGCAGAGTCTTCCCTTGAAAAGGGTGTTCCGCATGTAGTGCCTGATATTCTGGATTCCTACAGTTCTTCTGCATGGAGTGATGTAGTAGTTATCGTTCCATGGGTGGTTTATCAGATTTACGGAGACAAAGGTATTCTGGAAGAAAACTGGAAATGTATGCATGAGTGGGTAGATTACATCAAGAATAACTGTGGAGAGAACGGTCTCTGGCAGAGTGGATTCCAGTATGGAGACTGGCTTGCACTGGATAAAGAAGAGAGCGCAGACAGAACCGGTGCGACAGATAAATATATGATCGCAAATGCGTACTATCTGTATGTAACAGAGCTTGTCAAGAAAACGGCAGAGGTGCTGGGAAAAGACGAAGAAGCGAAAAAGTATGCGGAGCTTTACGAAACAACTTTGGATGCATTTCGACGAGAATATTATACAGAGACAGGACGTATTGTAAGTGAAACACAGACAGGTGCTATCATTTCTCTGTATTTCAATCTTGCAAGAGAAAAAGACAGAAAACGTATCTTGAATACGTTGCTTACAAATATTGGAAACCACAAAAATCACCTGGCTACAGGATTCGTTGGAACACCTTATATCTGTCATACACTTTCAGAAAATGGCGCTCATGAGATGGCAGCGACACTCTTTATGAAAGAAGATTATCCGTCATGGCTCTATGCAGTAAACATGGGAGCAACAACAATCTGGGAGCGTTGGAATTCAATCAAACCGGACGGAACATTTGATGAATCAGGAATGAACTCTTTGAACCATTATGCTTATGGTTCTGTAGGTGACTGGATGTACCGCAAAGTTGCCGGATTATCTCAGTTAGAGCCGGGATATAAGAAATTCCAGGTAAAACCAATGTTTGTAAAAGGTATTGAAGAGTGTAGCACAGAGTTTGAATCCGTATACGGAAAAATCGTGGCAAACACATCCTGCAAGAATGGAAAAATTCATGTGCATGTAGAAGTTCCGGCCAATACAACAGCTGTGATTGTTCTTCCGGAAAAAGAGGAAGTACACGAAGTTGGTTCCGGTGTATATAATTATGAATATGATACAGAGACAAGTCTTGCTGTAGAGAGATTCAGTATGGACAGCACACTTGGCGAAATCGTTGCAGAACCACTTGCAGTTGAGATGTTCAACCAGATGGCACCGGGAATGCTGGAAGGTCCGATGATCCAGTTCGCTTATGGAATGACACTCGCAGAACTGCTGGGAGCTGCGCCACAGGCAAAACCGATGTATGAGGCAGTAGTGAATGCGTTAAATAAGAAGGAGAAGAACTGATATAGCCTCCGGCAGGATTGCAGAGGCATTCTTGAATGAAAATGAAAGGAAAAGAGACGGAAAATAGAATGAAAATCAGAAATCTACAGGTAAATCACCTAACAAAGCCAGTTGGAATCAGTGGGAAAAATCTGCGTTTGAGCTGGAATCTGGAAGGTGGAAAAAAGCAAAACGGATTTGAAGTGACAGTTCAGGACACAGAAGGAAATGTGTTGGAAATCGTGGAAGAAGAAAGCAATACTATGGTATGCATTCTGAAAAAAGAAATCCCATCAAGAACAAAAGTGAAAATCTGTGTGAAAGTCTGGGATGAAGAGAAGAAAGAGTCAGAACCGGCAGGTATTACTGTTGTGACTGCTATTAATAAAGAAGAATGGAATGCGAAATGGATTGATCCGGAACTTGAGGATAAGAAAAAGGAAAATCGAAGAGCAAGCTATCTTAGAAAAAGATTTTCTCTTACCAGGAAACAGATGGAAACAGCAGAGCAGCAAGGGGCATATATTTATGCAACCTGTCATGGAATTATGAATCTTTTTATCAATGGAGAAGAGATAACAAATCATCAGTTCATGCCTGGAACACAGCAGTATGATAAGCGTCTGATGATTGAGACATTGGAAGTGACTCGGTTTTTACGAGAAGGTGAGAATGAAATTATGGTATCTTTGGGGGATGGCTGGTATCGTGGTGCAATGGGATTCTCCCAGAATAAAAATATTTATGGAACGGATCTGGCATTATTGCTTCAATTTGAGATTGCAAGAGAGCCAATTGTTGTTTCGGACGAAACATGGACTGCAACCCAGGATGGTCCGATTGGAGAAAATGACTTTATGGCAGGGGAAGTATATGATGCCAGGAAAGAATTCCCGATGGAACATGGTCTGATGGAAGACTGTGGGGAGCGGTTTCATCTGGTGAAAGTTCAAAATTATGGAATGAAGCAGTTGATTCCGATTGATACAGTTCCGCTTACCCCGCATGAAACCTTATTCGCAAAGCAGATCATCACTCCGGCAGGAGAGGTGGTTCTTGATTTTGGACAGAACATCGTGGGATATGTTTCCTTTGAATTTGATGAACAGGAAGGAAAGAAGTTGACCTTGATTCATGGAGAAGTTTTGGATGGAAAAGGCAACTTTACGATTGAAAATTTCTAGAATAAGGTAGTTCCGACAAAACAGCAGATTGATTACATTTGCAGAGAAGGAAGAAATAAATATCATCCGACAAAAACTTATATGGGATTCCGTTATGTGAAAGTGGAAGCGGATTTTGAAATTGATCCGGCAGCATTTCGAGCGGTGGCTGTATATTCTGATATCAGGACAACAGCAGAATTTTCCTGTGGCGTATCAGAAGTGAATCAGTTATTTCAAAATGCACTCTGGTCTATGAAAGGGAACTTTATTGATGTACCGACGGACTGTCCGACACGTGAAAAATCAGGTTATTCCGGAGATTGTCAGGCTTATATCCATACTGCAATGTATCTGATGGACTGCTATCCGGTCTATGCAAAATGGATTCGCGAACAGGCAGCAGGTCAATATAAAGATGGCGTGGTGCCACAGATTGCACCGAAAGCGAATACACCTGGGAAAAAAGAAAAAATCGGAGGGGTATTGACAATAGATGGAGGAATCGGATGGTCAGATTCTTTTGAAATTGTACCATATCGCCTGATGAAACGATATGGAGATGATGCCCTCGTCAGAGAAAATTATGAGGCGATGAAACGATGGACTGCATATGAGATTAAGAGGGCACAGAAAACAAGATTCTGCAATTGCAGACTTCTTCCAAGAAAATATAGGAAATATATGATTGATACGGAATGGATGTGGGGAGAATGGCTCGAACCGGGACAGGATGTCAATTATATGAGCGATATTGTCATGAAAGGTGACCCGGAGGTAGGAACTGCATTTTTTTATATGAATCTGAACTACATGGCTCAGATGGCGGAGATACTTGGAGAAGATGAGGATCAGCAGTATTATAAGAAATTGGCAGAAAAGGTCAAAGCAGCTTACCGCACAGTATATCTGGAAAACGGCTCTGTGAAAGAAAAAACAAGACAGTGCCGATATGTCCGTCCGATTGCACATGATTTACTGTCAGAAAAGGAGAAAACAAAAGCCGCTTCTGAACTGGCGAAAATGATCGAAAGAAATGAAAATCATCTAAATACCGGTTTTCTTACGACACATGAATTAAGCAGAAGCTTGAGCCAATATGGGCAGAACAGGAAAGCATACGACCTTCTTCTGCAAGAAGAAAAACCCGGCTGGCTGTTTGCGGTTACAAAAGGTTGTACCACGATTCCGGAAAGTTGGGACTGCTATGACGAGGAAGGAAATCCACATGATTCTTTCAATCACTATTCTTATGGGGCTGTTGCAGGCTGGTTGATGGACTGTGTCTGCGGAATCAATGTTTCAGATGGAAAAATCGTGATCCAGCCATATCCGGATGAGCGGCTTAGGTTTGCAGCTGCAGCCTATGATTCTCCGTATGGAAAGATTGTTTCGGAGTGGAAGTATGAAGAAGGAAAAGTGAAATATCACGTTGAGATTCCAACAAACATGTGTGCAGAGATTCTGATAGATGGAAGAGAAAAAATGAGGGTGGAAGCAGGGGTATATGAATTGTAGGAAAAATTAAATCACCTTATTTCCTGTGCCGGAAGAAGCGAAACAGGCTTTGAATGAAATGGCGAAAATGTTCAACGGACAGACTACGCGTGAGAAAGAACAGGCGAATGAAGAAGTAAAACAGTGGCCGGAGCTGGCGGATGAGTGGATAAGAACTACGCTTTAAAATGCCGAGATGTATAACTGGACACACATAGTGTGAACAGCAACCGCTAAGTGTCACATGTCACAATTCTCCAGCATCCTTACTTGGCAGAAAACAGGATTCATGCTATCATTAAAAACAACGATAGCATGAATCCTGTTTTTTAGGTTGAAAGGGGGATACAAATGGCCGAGTTAAAGAAACTTCCAATCGGAATCGAAGATTTTGAAAAGATTCGACAGGAAGATTTTTATTATGTAGATAAGACAAGATTGATTGAGCAGTTGCTTGCACAATGGGGAGAAGTAAATCTTTTTACACGTCCAAGACGTTTTGGAAAATCTCTGAATATGAGTATGTTTCAGCGTTTCTTTGAAATCGGAAGTGAGAGAATATTATTTGATGGATTAGAGATATCAAAGAATATTAAATTGTGTGAAGAATATCAGGGAAAATATCCAGTGGTTTCTATCAGTCTGAAAGGGATTAATGGTACAACTTATGAGGAAGCACGAGGATTTCTGGTTAAAACAATCAACGAGGAAGCACGCAGATTGTCATTTCTTTCCGGGAGTCCAAAACTTGATGAGACAGATCAGGAGCTATTAAACCAATTAAAGAAAAAAGAAATGTCAAATGATTCACTGGTATATAGTATCAGGGAAATCACAGAATTATTGGAGAAGCATTACGAGAAAAAGGTGATTGTGCTCATTGATGAATATGATGTTCCACTGGCAAAAGCGAATGAAAATGGCTACTATGATGAGATGGTACTACTGATCCGTAACTTGTTTGAGAATGGATTGAAAACGAATAAGAGTTTGAAATTTGCAATTTTAACGGGCTGTCTCAGGGTTGCAAAAGAAAGTATTTTTACAGGGCTTAACAATTTCAAAATTTATTCAATTACAGATAAAAGCTTTGATGAGACCTTTGGATTTACAGACAGTGAAGTAAGAGAGCTCCTTGAGTATTATGGACAGGAAGAGTATTATGAGACGGTAAAAGAGTGGTATGATGGTTATCGGTTCGGTGATGTAGAAGTTTATTGTCCGTGGGATGTCATTAATTTCTGTAGTGATCATCGGACAGATTCCAAGCTTGCACCAAAGAATTATTGGGCGAACACAAGTGGAAACAGTGTGATCAGTCATTTTATCGAAAGTGTAAATGAGCCACATAAACTGACAAAAATGGAACTGGAACAATTGGTGAACGGAGGAATTGTCCAGAAAGAAATAAATCCAGAACTGACCTATAAGGAATTGTATTCTTCTATTAATAATCTGTGGAGTACGCTCTTCATGACCGGGTATCTGACACAGAGAGGAGAACCGAATGGTGATAGATATAATCTGGTAATTCCGAACCGGGAGATACGAAATATTATTACAAATCATATCTTAAAGATGTTTAAAGAAGGAATCAAAGAGGATGGAGAAACCGTTGGCGAATTTTGTGATGCATTATTAAAACAAAATCCAGAGAAAGTCGAAAGTATTTTTACAGATTATATGAAGAAAACCATCAGTATCAGAGATACTTTTGTGAAGAAACCAACGAAAGAGAACTTTTATCATGGATTGCTTCTTGGAATTCTCGGATTCAAAGAAAACTGGTCTGTAATGTCAAACAGGGAATCAGGAGATGGATTCAGTGATATTTTGATTAGGATTGAGGATGAGGATGTTGGAATTGTAATAGAAGTGAAATATGCATCTGATGGAAATATGGAAAAAGAATGTGAAAATGCACTTCAGCAGATTACAGATGTCAGATATACAGAAGATCTAGAACAGGAAGGAATCCATAAGATTATAAAATATGGAATTGCATGTTATAAAAAGAAGTGTAAGGTTATGATGAAAATCGAAGAATAGAGTTTTTTTTTGGTGTAGAATATATATAAAAAGATTGAAAAACAGAAAGAAAAATTGTATAATTTTACCTATAACAACAAAGGAGGATCTTTGAAATGGATCGTTTGAAAGGTAAAGTGGCTATTATTACAGGAGGTAACTCAGGAGTTGGAGAAGCAACAGCAAAAATGTTCGCTAAAGAAGGCGCAACTGTTGTTATCACAGCAAGAAGAGAGGCTGCACTGGAGAAAGTAGCAGAAGAGATTAAGGCAGCAGGCGGAGAAGTTTATGCTGTTTCAACAGATATCTCGAAGAAAGGAGATCCGGAGCGACTGATGGATCTCGTGATTGAAAAGTATGGCAAGGTAGATATTCTTGTGAATAATGCGGGAATCCTTGAGGAAGGGCTGAAACCAATCGATCGATTCTCAGACGAAGATCTTGATCGTATCGTAGAGACGAATGAAAAAGGAACTATGCGCTGCATGCGTGCAGCAGCACAGAAGATGCAGGCAGGAGCATCCATCGTAAATGTTGCTTCTATTGCCGGAGTAAAGGGATGTGGCGGAGCTGCTTATGTAGCATCAAAAGCAGCAATCGTAGGTGTGACAAAGCATACAGCACTTCGTTTCCAGGCAACAGGTATTCGTTGTAATGCAATCTGCCCGGGAAATATTATTACACCAATGACATCAGGAACAAATCCGGCAGCACTTGATCCGGATATGATTGGTGCGATGTCAACACACAGCAATCTTAGAACACCATCTTGTACAGCCGAAGACGTAGCAAATGTAATTTTGTTCTTTGCAAGTGATGAATCAAAAGCGATTACAGGACAGGCAATTGTAACAGATTTTGGAGCTATGCTGTAAGAATATAATATGGTTAACAAAAACAGGAGCAGAGATTGTTCCTGTTTTTGTTACTACTCACAGTACCTGTGACCAGCAACGCATCTCACCATTTTAAATCGCCTTTGGCGATGGGCGAGATGCCGTTCAAGATAAAACGTGCATCCTCCGTGCCAATCAGCGTAGTGATTGACACGGGAGTGAACAGTACCCCTGTTTTTTTACTGTGCGCCTTGTGGTGCACATTTCTAATAGGTGACAAATTTTGCTCTAAGGGGTGTTCATTTTGGAAAATATACTTTATGCTTAGAGTAAACAAAAAAAGAGTGGTGAGATAAGATGAAAACAAGAGAGGAAGCAGTTGCCTATGGTCTGACTTTTCAGGATAGCTATGAAGACAGACCCTTCAAAGACCAACGATGGCAAGTAATCCGTGTAAAGCCAAGTAAAAAGATATTTTTGTGGATTTATGAAAAAGACGAAAAGATTTGCTTGAATGTAAAGACAGATTTTAGATGGAGAGATTTCTGGCGTGCAGCGTATTCATCGGTAATTCCTGGCTATCATCAGAATAAAGAGCATTGGAATACAATTATTCTGGATGGATCTGTTCCAGACAAGGATATTAAACAGATGATCGGCGAGAGCTATGACCTTGTGACAGACAGCCCTACGAAAAGGATTTATGAGGCTGTGAAAAAGATTCCGAAAGGGCATGTGGCAACTTACAGTCAGGTTGCGAAGATGGCAGGAAATGAAAAGATGTCTAGGGCTGTTGGGAATGCACTTCACAAGAATCCAGATCCGGAGCACATTCCATGTTTCCGTGTCGTGAATGCAAAAGGAGAGCTTGCCGGAGCATTTGCGTTTGGCGGAGCGAATGTGCAGGCAGAACTTTTGAGAGAAGATGGTGTGGAGGTTATAGATGGAAAGGTGGATCTGAAAAAGTATCAGATGTGACTAGCAGGGAAGCCAATAGGGACGGAGTTTCTGGCTCTTTTTTGCAAGTAAAAAGAGCCAGAAACTCCGTCCCTATTGGCTTCCTGTTGGCTTAAAAAACTTCGTCCCGGTTATTGGCTTTAGCCAGGAAAAATGTTAAAATAAATATAATTATACTGAAAAAGGAGAGAACGGTTATGGAAATAAAGAAAACAAAAAATGGAAACGAATTGATTTTTGCTATCCAAGGACGATTGGATACAACTACGGCTCCTCAGTTTGAAGCAGAGCTGAAACAGAATATAGATGGTGCGGAAACGCTGATATTGGACCTTGTTGATTTGGAATATCTTTCATCCGCAGGACTTCGCGTGTTTCTTACAGCGCAAAAGATAATGAATAAGCAAGGTGAGATGATAGTACGCAATGCAAATGAAACAATTTCTGAGATATTTGAAGTTACTGGATTTTCTGATATTTTAACAATTGAGTAAAGCTTTTGTAAAAGAGAAAATGAGGAATAGGATTTTACAGATTAGAGAATTTGTGAGGTGCTTATGGATACAAAATTTGCGAGTGACGCATATAGATATTTTCTGATATGGGGCATTTGTGCGTCTCTTGCAATAACAATTTGCACGATTGTGGATGCGGCCCTTGTAGGCAATCTGGTGGGAGCAGAAGGTCTGGCTGTTGCAAATATTTCTACACCAGTCTTTTTGTTGTATGCTTTGTTTGGTATTACGATAGGGGTAGGTGCAAATGTACAGATTGGCAGACTGCTGGGAGCATCAGATGTTCACACGGCAAATCGTGTGTTTCATTCCCAGCTTGGAGTGGGGCTTATTATTGGTGCGTTGTGTCTTTGCCCGATTCTTTTCAAGGATGCGTATTTTTCTTTCTTAGGAGTAACCAAAGAACTCTATCCGCTGGCAGAACAGTATCTTACAGTGGTCATGTGGTCAGCTCCTATATTTGTAATGTACCACATTTTGTCGGTATCTGTTCGCACGGATAGTGATCCTAAGCTTGCAGCTGTCGCATCAGCTGTTGTAATTCTGACAAATCTTTCTCTGGATTTATTTTTTATGAAGGTGCTAGGGATAGGGATTATTGGTGCATCTGCATCTCTTTGCATTGCAGAGACATTAGGCGTTCTTGTGTTGTTGATTCATTTTATAAAAAAAGACAGATTATTAAAGCTTCGATTGGCTTGCCCATCAATTTCAGACGTCTGGAAATTTGTATACAATGGGTTTGGTATGGGGTCTGCAAATATTTTCGGTGCTGTTGTTATGCTTGTGTTCAATACACTGCTTCTTAGATATGGTGGCGAATCAGGAGCATTTTATGTCGCCATTTATGGCGTGATTTATACAGTCAGCACAATTCCGGCAGGCATATTTGAAGGTGCATCGGGAGCACTCTCAACGGTAACATCATTTTTCGTGGGCGAATCGGATGTGGACGGTATTTTTATTGTACTTAGAAAAGCATTGATAGTTGATGTTTTCAGTGGCGGTGTTCTTGCAACCCTCTGTGCAGTATTTTCAAATCTTATTTTAAAATTTTTTGGCATCAGAGATATAGGTGCTGTTGAAAATGCTTCTATGGCAATGCGGTTATTTGCACTTAGTATGGTATTTATGGGAATTAATATGATCATTACAGCATTCTGGCAATCCATTGAAAGAGCGAAACTTGCAGGGGCGATGTCCGTACTCCGAAATTGTTTCCTGTTGCTTGCGATTGGTACAATATTGATCCCAAGAGAAAATATTGTCGGTCTTTCAGCTTCTTATGTATGTACAGAAATTTTTTGTACACTGGGGATTGTTATTGTATATATATTCCGTTCATCTAAGAAATATGTGTCAGAAAAATACGGAATGACAGGGAAATGTATGGAGTGTAGTTATCGTATAGAGAAGGAAAGCATGACACAGATATCCGAAGACCTTGAACGGATTTGTGAGGAGTGGGAAATTGGAATAAAGCAGGCATTTGTCATCAACTTTATTTGTGAAGAGCTTCTGCTTAATATTATTAAATATGGACTTAGTAACAGAAGTGCGTCGAACAAGGAGCATTATATTTCAATCAAACTGCTGGAAAAGGACGGCGATTATATTCTTCGTATCCGTGACAATGTCAGTCTGTATAATCCGTTTGAGTCAGATGGGGACGAGATAGATGCAGGTGTATTAAAGCTTATTCAAAAGAAAACAAAATACTGCGATTATCAGCGGAAAATGATATTTAATAACTTATATTTGATTATTTAAGGAGGAACAGCGGTGCAAAATCAGCTTGTTTTTCAGGAAAAAACAGAAATGGAAAGACTACGTGTTCAAAATAACCTCCTGGCGTGCTATGAGACTCCTGTTTTTAATCAGATTTTTTCTGGAAGACAAAATTTGGCTGTGCTTGATATCGGATGTAACGATGGAATGAAAACAGTGGAACGTTTTTCTTCAGAGGCAGTATCACGTGTGATTGGACTGGAATATAATGAGAAACTTGCCACGAAAGCGCAACAATCCTATGGCGATGAAAAATTTTCGTTCTATGCATTTGATGTGGAAGCGGAGGATTTTGCAGAAAAACTTCGCACCATAATGAAGACAGAACAGATAGATGGATTTGATGTGATCTATCTTTCTTTTGTTTTAATGCACTTAGGTGATGTAAATAAATTACTTGTATCCATTCGTCCATTTCTGAAAACAGAAGGAAAATTAGTTATTATCGAGGCAAATGATTCGGCTTCCTATTTGAGCCATGATAAACAAGGGCTGCTTGGTGAGTTTTTGAAAATATTAAAAAAAGATAAATATTCAGGCAACCGCGAGGTAGGAGCAAGTATTTGTAGCATACTTCCAGAGTGCGGCTATGAAAATATCTGTGTCTGGCACGATTGTGTTTCGGCATCAGGAAGAGAACGTGAAAAGAAAAAAGCAATCTTTACCACTTTTTTTAGCTATCTCTCGGAGGATGTATTATTACTTTTAGAGTCAGAGCCGGAGAATGAAGAATATAAATCGTGGGCAGAATGGCTGGATTGTTATTATAAGACTTTAAAACGTCTAATTCTGCAGAAGAAATCAACAATCTCAATGGGAATTAAATTATTGACATGTACGAAAGGCGGTGAATAATGTATACAATTACTCTTGAAAATGGAATGAGATTTTATCTTAGACCACTGAAAAAAGAAGAAATTGAGGAAGCGAGTTTTTTGAGCGATGAATGTGTGGGAAAGAATCTTTATCCAAAAGAGGAAATTGCCGCAACGCTTAATGATCAAGAAAAATTTTTCTATTTACTGAAAAACGAAAAGGATGAAACAATTGGGTATATTTATTATTTTCTTACAAATGAAGAAGAGATAGCAAAATACTCAAAATTAGATATAAATGTATTTCGTGAGGTATATTCTAATTCCGATAAAAAAGTGGGAAAGATACAGTCTGTAGGAATCAAGAGGGAATATCGGGGAAATGAACTTGCGGTAGAAATGATGCAGTTTATTTTGAAGGAAATGAAAAAGGCTGATATAGACATTACCTTTATTGTCTGCTGGAAACCCGGGGGAATTCTACCATTAGGGAAAACACTTGCAAAGTGTCAGTTCAACTATTTAACGGAAGCAAAAAAAATCTGGTACGATGATAAGGAATTAATTTGCCCTCATTGCAAAGGAAGATGCAGATGCGATGCGGAGATTTACTACAAATTACTTTAGGAGGGATGAAGGATGAAAATTAAACTTTTGCCCAAATTTATCATTTCACTGGGGCTTGTAGGGTTGATACTTACAATTGCGACATCACTCTTTAGTTATGCGACGTCGAAATCCTACCTTGAGGAAATGTATGCAGAGCGAGTGATGACAAACTGTAATGCGATAGCTGAGATGATTGATGTGGAAGATGTAAAAACAATTCTTTCGGATGGCGGAAATCAGACACCGGAGTATCAAAAAATGTGCAAACTTTTTAACCAGCTGAAAAAAGATGGTGACGTTACATTTCTTTCACTTGTAGTTCCGGACAAAGATAGTGTTTGCTTTTATATTGACGCTCTAGTCGAAGAAATGGGAGATGATCCTGCAAATCAGATTCCTTACGGAAGTGATATACTTTATGTCGATGCGGCGAATCCGGACGACCCGGCAGATATGGAAAAGTATATCACCATCTGGCAAAGATATGCGGAGAATAAGGGGCTTGATAAACCACTTGTCACGGATAATGATTATGGATACAACTACACGGGGGTATCGGTTATCCTTGATGAATCAGGAAATGCAATCGCAGAAATTCAGTACATACTTGATATGAGTGAAGTAAGGGCATACTTAATTTCTGTACTGATCAATATGCTGTTGATTTCTTTTGCAATTATTGGTTTGACCATTGTCGCTTACATTTTCTTCGTTAGAAAGATGGTGACAAAACCGATTGGCAAGCTTACCGATTTTACACAGGAAATCACAGAGACGAACAATTTTGAAAATCAACGCATAGAAATCAAGACCGGAGATGAGATAGAGTCTTTGAGTGATTCCTTTAATTTTATGTTGGAGGAAATTCAAAATTATATATCAAACCTCTCTAAAATAACTGCTGAGAAGGAACGTATCGGAGCAGAATTAGATGTTGCAAGGCATATTCAGGAGTCAATGCTTCCGTGTATTTTTCCGGCATTTCCTGAGCGTCATGAATTTGATATTTTTGCATCTATGACTCCTGCAAAAGAAGTCGGCGGTGATTTTTATGATTTCTTCCTGGTGGATGATGATCATTTAGCAATGGTAATGGCAGATGTATCCGGTAAAGGTGTTCCGGCGGCAATGTTTATGATGATTTCAAAAACGTTGATCAAATCAGCGACACAGAGCGGATTGTCTCCGAAAACAGTGTTAGAAAAAGTGAATAATCAGCTTTGTGAAAATAACGATGCTGAAATGTTTGTAACCGTCTGGCTTGGTATTCTGGAAATATCTACCGGAAAAATGATATGTGCAAATGCAGGGCACGAATATCCGGTGATTATGCGTAAAGACGGAGAATTTGAACTTTACAAAGATAAACATGGATTTGTACTGGCTGGTATGGAGGATATTCGATATAAGGAATACGAGCTGGAAATGAATGCAGGTGACAGGCTCTTTGTTTATACGGATGGTGTGCCGGAAGCAATCAATTTGTCTAATACGCTATATGGAACGGACAGAATGGTAGCTGCCCTTAATACAGCTAAGACAGGTTCATGCAGTCAGCTGCTAGAAGCAGTACATCAAGATGTGAAATCCTTTGCTGGCGAAGCGGAGCAGTTTGATGATATTACCATGCTGTGTCTCGAAATAAAAAACACGCTGCCGGATTTGAAAGAAATCAAAATTGAACCATCTTTGGACAAACTGCCGGAGGTGACAGAATTTTTTGACAGAATTCTTTCCGAGGCAGAAGTTCCGGCAAAAACAATTTTGCAGATCAATGTAGTTGTGGATGAAATTTTATCTAATATTATTTATTATAGTGGTGCAACCAGCGTTAAGGCCGGATGTGCTTCGACAAATAATCAAGTGATTTTGCAGTTTACGGATAATGGATGCCCATATGATCCTAGAGAAAAAGCAGATCCGGATATTAGTTTACCGCTGGAAGAACGTGAAATCGGCGGTCTTGGAATCTTCATGGTGAAAAAAATAATGGATGAAATTTCTTATGAGTACAAAGATGGTCAAAATATTTTGACGCTCTTCAAGAGGTAAGGATGGCCAGGGAAGCCAACGGGGACGGGGTTAGTGGGTCAATGGGGACGGAGTTTAGTGGCTTTTTTGCGAGCAAAAAAGCCACTAAACTCCG
>OFCQ01000202.1_pt1 | contig 37803 bp, 38 predicted proteins | sample 1520861 | NCBI WGS metagenome assembly OFCQ01 (sample SAMEA2699036, study PRJEB24076) | metagenome | biome: Human gut stool | place: Spain | collected 2012-11-21 | reverse complement strand
AACCGTTCCCCAAACGGATTCCAAAGGTGTCCTTTGGAAGGCCTTTGCTTACTTTCGTCCTTTCACGAAAGTAAGTGCCCGCCCCGGCATGAGGGGCAAGCCTGCGCCAGCAGAAACCCCACGCGGGGGCACCCGCAGCCAGCTTGCGCTAGAAAAATACGGCGAAGCCGCACGAAAGGCGTTCTTTTTTTAAAATATAAAAAAGAACGGCCCCTGCCCGAGGGACAAGCCCGTGTCAGCAGATAGACCGCGTCTGTATACATATCAGAAAAATGATATAAAAAATAAAGCTTGACTTTTGCAGGTCTATAATCTATATTAATATTAGCGACCTGCAAAAGGAGGGGGAGATCATGGCCGCTAAAAAAATGGGCCGTCCTACTGATAACCCGAAAGACATCACAATGAAAATCAGATTCGATCAGGATTCTTTTGAAAAGATGGAAAAATGCAGTGAAGAGATGAAGATATCCAGAGCCGAGGTGGTTAGACGTGGTGTCCATAAGGTGTATGACGACCTCAAAAAATAAGAGAAGCGGCGCCTACCCTAGCAAGTAACGCCACTTCCCCCACAACCGGCAGATGCCCGAAAGCAAATGACAGCGTAAATAGTATAGCATACGCCGTTCTTTCTTTCAAGGCTTCTGCCCTGATTCAGAAAGGAAGCGACGCAATGATTATTCGACAGTTTAAACCCGATCAGTATGAGCAGCTTTGCAAAGCTCTTGCCGAAAACGCCTATCCGGAGCCGCAGTCCGCAAGCTATACGGTCAGCCTGAACGTTGGAACAGCGGAATACCGGCTCAGGCTTCAGCCGGAATCCCGGCGCAGAGTGGCAGCCCTGCAGGCGCTGCGGATTGACCGCAATGAAAACGGCCCCCGCTTTGATCTGATTATCGGCGGAAATCTGCTTTCCGCACTGCTGGAGCTTTGGAGCAGCCAGAATCTTCGCAGAAGCTAAGTTCCCGACGGGCAAAACCGGCAGACGGAATCATTTTTCCTGCTTTTTCAGGCCCATGCGCGACTCCGCGCTTTGCACCAGGTGGAACAGCGAGCCGGCGAACAGCGGGTACTGCTCCTGAATCAGCTCTGGGGAAAGCGCGGGCGCCTGGTCCTTCTTCAGGCCTTTTTCCTGCTCCAGGTCCTCGCCGCTGGCCACGTATTCCGCGTTGGCCTGGGCAATCGAGAGCGCGGCGTCAGAAAGACCCTTGTCAAGGCCGGGCGGCGCGGCGAACATGCCCTGCGGATTTTTCGGGTTCGCCGAATACAAAATCCGGAACGCTTTGTAAACCGCGAGCGTCAGACAGGCGGAAATCTCGGTGGTGAGCGCCTTGTTGCCGCATTTTTGCAGCAGGCTGAAAATGATGTTCAGCGAGTTTGCGAGCAGCTTTTTATTCAGCACGGGCAGCAGGCTGCCCTTCATCACATTTTCTTTTCCAGCGGTGTCCGGCTCGGGAATGTCTTCCACAGTCAGGGTCGCTCCGCTGCGGTCGGGGGTACGCCCCAGCAGATAATCGCAGGAAACATTGTAAAAATCCGCGGCGCGCACGACAAAATCCAGCCCGCATTCACGGATTCCCTTTTCGTAGTGCGACAGCAAAGCCTGAGACACGCCCAGCTCTTCCGCCACCTTTTTTTGACTATATCCCTGTTCTTTCCGCAGTAATGTCATAATTCTGGAAAAATTACTGTTCATGCCGGAAAACCCCCGTCGAAATTTGTAGCACTTTAACGTATTGTAAAGTATATAACAAATACAACGGATTGTAAACCGCTAGATGTCGTAGGAAGAAGTAAAAAAGGAGCAATATCTTATGAAATCTTATCTCATCCATTTGATCCGCCACGGAGTGGCCGAGGGAAACGTGCTCGGTCAGTATATCGGCAGCACCGATTCCCCCCTTTGCGAGCAGGGAATCGAGCAATTACTGCAAATCAAACAGAAGCAGGAATACCCGTCGGCACAGGTGTATTACAGCAGCCCCCTGACCCGCTGCGTGCAGACGATGCAGATTCTGTATCCGGACGCAAAGCCGGTGCTGCTGGACGGCCTGCGCGAGTGTGATTTTGGCGACTGGGAGGGCAAAACCGCCAAAGAGCTGGAGAGCGACCCCGCGTTCCTGCGCTGGATGGAGAGCGGGCAGCAGGCCGCGCCGCCGAACGGGGAAGACAGCCGCGCGTTTTTGTACCGGGTGTGCTCCGCGTTCGAACAGCTGGTGGAAGAGCTGCTGCGCTCCGGCACGACCAGCGCGGCCGTGGTGACGCACGGCGGAGTCATGATGGCCCTGCTTGCTTCCTACGGTTTGCCGCGTGCTTCGGCCTATGAATGGATGACGGAACCGGGCTGCGGATATACGCTGCGCGTCACTCCGGGGCTGTGGATGCGCTCGATGGTGGCGGAGGTGATCGCGACCATTCCGCACGGCGATCAGGGCACTTTGCGCGAGCACACGGTGGTCGATCTGGCGCGCGAGGCGGCAAACCGCGCCTATGGAAAAGAGAACTCCTCCGAAAAATAGGGGTTGACAAAACGAAAACTGCCTCATATAATAAAAGCAATTTCATAGACCATTTGGTCCCCCAAAGACATCGAAGGGAAAAAGACATTTGGCAAAGCAGTCAGAGAGCCGGCGGTTGGTGCGAGCCGGTGCGTAGCCTTTTGTGAATAGCTCATCCCGGAGTCGTCGGTCTGAAGAACTGCAGTAAGACCGAACGCAGCAGGCAGCGTTATCAGCCGGAGCCTTGTTAGAGGCTTTTGAAGGGTTTTCCGCGCGAGCGGATTTCCGAATCAGGGTGGTACCGCGGGTTTGTCCTACACAAATTCGCCCCTGACTCAGCTTATCGCTGAGTCAGGGGCTTTTTTTGTTTTTCCATCCGTTCACTGAAAAAGTGACTTCCTGTGAAAACGGCAGTTTCTTCCAAGTGGCACGATTCATGTTATAAAGGAGAGATCGATTATGGTAACAGGCTATCAAAAGTACATTCCATTTCAGCCGGTTCGGCTGCCCGATCGCCAGTGGCCCGAGCGGGCCATTGACAAAGCGCCCGTCTGGTGCAGCGTAGACCTGCGCGACGGCAATCAGGCACTCGTCAACCCGATGAATCTGGATGAAAAGCTTTTGTTCTTCCAGACTCTGGTGGACATCGGCTTCAAAGAGATTGAGGTGGGCTTCCCGTCCGCCTCCGAAACGGAATATGAGATGCTGCGCACCCTAATCGATCAGAATCTGATTCCCGACGACGTGACTGTTCAGGTGCTGGTGCAGGCCCGCCCGCATCTGATCCACAAAACGTTCGAGGCGATTTCCGGCGCGAAGAATGTCATCGTCCATTTCTATAACTCCACCTCCACGCTGCAGCGCAAGGTCGTGTTCAACACCGATATGAACGGCATCATCGACATCGCCATCAAGGGCGCGAAGCTGATCCGCGAGCTGACCGAGGAAGAGGTCAAAAAGAGCGGCGCGAACATCCGCTACGAATATTCGCCCGAAAGCTTCACCGGCACCGAGATGGATAACGCCGTTCGCATCTGCGAGCATGTGCTCGACGAGCTGGGCGCCACGCCGGAGAAGCCGGTGATCCTGAATCTGCCCAGCACGGTGGAGGGCAGCACCCCTAACTGCTACGCGGATCAGATCGAATACTTCTGCCGGAATTTAAAGGGCCGTAACCGCGCGATCATCAGCATTCACCCGCATAACGACCGCGGCTGCGCCGTGGCGGCCACCGAGCTGGGCATAATGGCCGGCGCGGAGCGCGTGGAGGGCACCATCTTCGGCAACGGCGAGCGCACCGGCAACGCCGACGTGATGGTCGTCGCGATGAACATGTACACGCAGGGGGTTGACCCCGGGCTCGATTTCACCGAGATGAACAAAATCCGCAAGATATATGAATCCTGTACCAAGATGAAGGTTCACGAGCGGCACCCCTACGCGGGCGAGCTGGTGTTCACCGCGTTCTCCGGTTCGCATCAGGATGCGATCAAAAAGGGCGTGGACTACATGCAGAAGAGCCGCTCGCCGGTATGGCAGGTTCCGTATCTGCCCATCGACCCCGCGGACGTCGGCCGCGAGTACGAGCCGATCATCCGCATCAACAGCCAGTCCGGCAAGGGCGGTGCTGCGTTCATCATGCAGCAGATGTTCGGCTACAATCTGCCGAAGGAAATGTACCCCGAGTTCGGTATGGTGGTGCAGACTGCCTGCGACAATCTGGGCCGCGAGCTGCAGCCGCAGGAGATTTTCGACCTGTTCCAGAAGGAATATCTCCAGATCCGCTATCCCTACAATCTCAAAAGCTACAAGCTGTATGAGGAGAACGAGGACGACGGCGAAACCACTGTTCACTTTGAAGGCGTTCTGCGCTTCCACCATGAGGATCACCAGATCAGCGGAGTCGGAAACGGCCCGATCGATGCGTTCTTCAAGGCGCTGGGCGGCGTAGGAATCAAGGATTATCGCTTTGTGTCGTACCACGAGCACGCGGTATCGAAGGGTGCGGATTCGAAGGCTCTGTCGTATATTCAGCTGACCACCCCGGATTACAAGACCGTGTTCGGCGTAGGACTTGACAATAACATCAGCCTCGCGTCCATCAAGGGAATCGTGTGCGCCATCAACCGCGCGCAGCTTTCCACCGCGAGCAATAATTTCTGAGAGCGATGTTTCATTGTTTCCCTGCCGAAAGCGGGGAAACAATCGCTTTTCTTTCTCAAGGTCATAAAAACAATGGAAGCTTTAAGGAGGAACACAGATGCAGAATTATCGGATTGCCGTACTCAAAGGGGACGGGATCGGGCCGGAAATCGTAGAGCAGGCACAGCGGGTGCTCAGCCGCGCCGCGGAAAAATTCGGCTTTGCCGTGGAATACACTCCCGCGCTGCTGGGCGGCTGCGCGATCGACGCGGCGGGCACCGCCCTGCCGCAGGAGACCATAGACACCTGCAAAGCATCGGACGCGGTTCTGCTGGGCGCGGTGGGCGGCCCCAAGTGGGATGTGCTGCCCGGCAACCAGCGTCCCGAAACAGGGCTTTTGGGCATCCGCAAGGCGCTCGGGCTGTTCGCGAACCTGCGCCCCGCCGTCATTTTTGAGCCGCTGCGCGGTGCTTCGCCCATCCGCCCCGACATCATCGGCTCCTCGCTCGATCTGATGGTCGTGCGCGAGCTGACCGGCGGCATCTATTTCGGCGAGCGCGGCACCAGGCAGGTGGACGGGGCCGAGGCCGCCTACGACACGGAAATGTACAGCGTGCCCGAAATCGAGCGCATTGCCCGCGTGGGCTTCGACATGGCCCGCAAGAGAAACAGCCGCCTGTGCAGTGTCGACAAGGCCAACGTGCTCGATTCCTCCCGCCTGTGGCGCAAAACGGTGACCCGCATCGGGGAAACGGAATATCCCGATGTCGCGCTCAGCCATATGTACGTGGATAACTGCGCGATGCAGCTGGTGCGCAATCCCGGCCAGTTCGACGTGATCGTCACCTCCAACCTGTTCGGCGACATTCTGTCGGACGAAGCTTCCATGATCAGCGGCTCCATCGGGATGCTGGCCTCCGCCAGCCTGGGAGCGGAAAATCCGGGCATGTACGAGCCAATCCACGGTTCCGCGCCGGATATTGCCGGGCAGGGAATCGCGAATCCCCTGGCGACGATCCTTTCGGTGGCGATGATGCTGAGGTACTCCCTGAATCAGCCGCAGGCCGCCTCTGCCATTGAAGCGGCGGTGGATGCCGCCCTGCGGAAGGCGCGCACGCCCGATTTGAAAGAAGAGGGCCTGAAAACCGTCGGCTGCGAGGAGATGGGAACGCTTGTCTGCGGACTGCTGTGAGAATCCGGCGGGCCTTGGGGAGGAGAATCCGGATTTGCCGGATCTCAGCTTTCAGCGGGGGCTGAAGGACGGTCTGCCGATCTGTTTGGGGTATCTTTCGGTGTCGTTCGCGTTCGGGATGACGGTGGCCCAAAGCGGGATGCCCATTTGGGTGGCGCTTTTTATTTCCGTCACCAATGTGACCTCTGCCGGGCAGTTTGCGGGGTTTGATTTGATTCTGCACGGCGCGAAGTATCTGGAAATCGCCATTACTACCCTTGTGATCAATCTGCGGTATTTTCTGATGTCGCTTTCTCTGTCCCAGAAGGTGGACAGGGGAATGACGACGCTGCAGCGGCTTGTGCTTTCGTTCTGCATTACCGACGAAATCTTTGCCGTTGCGATTCAGCAGCCGGGAATGGTCGGTGCGCGCTACTTGGCCGGGCTGATCACCACGCCGCTGGTCGGCTGGTCGTTTGGTACCTTTCTGGGCGCGGCGGCTACGGGCTTTTTGCCCGAGAGCCTGCGCACCGCGCTGGGAATTATGATTTACGGCATGTTTATCGCCATTATTATTCCGCCGGCGCGTCAGTCGCGGCCCGTGGCCACGGTGGTGGTGCTTTCTGCCGCGCTGAGCTGTGTGTTCCGCTATGTGCCGCTGTTTCACGGCATTTCCTCCGGCTGGGCGACGATTTTGTGCACGCTGATCGCCTGCACGTTCGCGGCGCGTCGCTACCCGGTAAACTGTGCGGAAACGGAGGAAGCCGGATGAATACTGCTTATGTGGTGTCCTGCGTTCTGCTGATGGCCGGGGTCACGTATGTGATCCGCATGCTGCCGATGGCGGTGTTTCAGCGGCGGCTTGAAAGTCGGTTTGTGCGCTCCTTTCTCGCATATGTGCCGTACGCGGTGCTTTCGGCCATGACCTTCCCGCAGATTCTGTATTCCGCGGGCGGCACGGCGGTTTCGGCAGCCGGGCTTCTGGTGGCGATGGTGCTCGCGTTTCGCGGCAAGGGACTTCTGGTGGTCGCACTCGGCGCGGCCGCCGCGGCACTGCTCACTCAGCAGCTGCTGTTGGCAGGACTTCTATAGAACTTTGTACAAAGATCAAAAGGCTTCTGCATTTGGCAGAAGCCTTTTTCTTTGAGGGGTGCTGCCGGAGAAAACTTCGCCTTTTGTTTTCTGGTGCGATGTGGTAAAATAGTCTTAATTTCATAGGCGTAAAATATCGTTGAAAAATAATTTTGTGCCCTTGGCATGGGAAATTCTGTTGATGCGGGGCTGGTCTTTTAGACTGAGACGAGCGTATGCTTTATTTTAAAATGTGCAAAAGAATGTATTTGCTCTTTGCGGACAAACCGCAGCCTGTCTGCTGGCACAGGGCTTGCCCCTCATGCCGGGGCGGGCACTTACTTTCGCAACGAGGCGAAAGTAAGCAAAGGCTCGCCAAAGGACACCTTTGGAATCCATTCGGGGAACGCCCCCCTATAAGCGCAGACGATAGCTACTGTAAAGGCGCTCCAATGAAAATGCCCACTCTCCGGGTTTTATCTGGAAACAAGCCCGTAATCTCGTCTGTCGGCGGGCATTTTCAGAGCGCTCTCGTTGGCCCGGAGAAGTCCCTGAACGGGAACTGAGTGCAGGATTGTTTCTGCGTGAGAACAGGTTGCTTTTTGCAGTTTTCCTGCGTGCATGCAGGTTCAGCCTGCCGGAGAAAGGAGAAGACCGTGAAACCGGAATATGCTATGTTACAGTCCACGGCCTTGTTCCATGGTGTGGAGGAGCAGGATCGCGAAGCGATCATCAGCTGCCTGAACAGCGGCGTCAGAGAGTATTCCAAGAATCAGATCGTGCTGCTGGGGGGCGAACCGGTCGAATGGATCGGCGTTGTGCTGTCGGGCCGGGTGCAGGTGGTAAGGGAAGACCTGTTTGGCGGCCGGTCGATTGTCGCGGAGTTTTCCGCGGGGGAGATTTTCGGGGAATCGCTGGCCTGCGCGCAGATTCGCCAGAGTCCGGTCTCGGTCATCGCCTCCACAGACTGCCGCGTGATGCGTCTTTCTGCAGAAAAATTGCTGTCGCCGTGCCCGACCATGTGCGGGCACCATGCCACGCTTTTGCGCAACATGATGCAGCTGCTTGCAGAGAAGAATGTGTATTTGAACCGCAAAATGGAAATCCTCTCACAGAAGAGTACGCGAGATAAGGTGCTGGCCTACCTCGGTGAGCAGGCGCGCCGGCAGGGAACCATGGAGCCGGTGATTCCCTTTTCACGCGAAGAGCTGGCGGATTTTCTGTGCGTGAACCGCAGCGCTCTTTCCAAAGAATTGGGGCGTATGCAGCAGGAGCAGCTCATCCGCTTTCACCGCAACCGATTTATTCTCAATCCGGACAAGCTGCAGGAGTAGCAGGCTGCCCGATTGCCGGCCACGGCCGCATCACACCAAGCGGAGGTTTCATGAACAATCTATCCAACATCACAACAATCAAAGAGGTTTTAGGCCGTCACGGCTTTCATTTCAGCAAAGCGCTGGGGCAGAATTTCCTCATTAACCCCACGGTCTGTCCGCGCATGGCAGAGCAGTCGGGCGCCGCGCCGGAAACCGGTGTGCTGGAGGTCGGCCCCGGTATCGGGGTGCTCACGCGTGAGCTGGCCGAGCGGGCACAGAAGGTGGTCTCGGTTGAGCTTGACCGCCGTCTGCTGCCGGTGCTGGAAGAGACGCTGGCGGATTACGATAACGTCACGGTAGTCAACGGCGATATCTTAAAGCTCGATCTGAAAGAGCTTCTCCAGCGCGAATTTGCCGGGATGCCGGTGTCGGTGTGCGCCAATCTGCCGTATTACATCACCTCGCCTGTCATCATGCGGCTGCTCGAGGAGCGGCTCGATATCACCTCCCTGACCGTGATGGTGCAAAAGGAGGCGGCGCGGCGCATCTGTGCGCAGCCCGGCACACGGGAATGCGGGGCGGTTACGGTGGCGGTGCATTACTACGCCGAGCCGGAGATTTTATTTGAGGTGTCGCGCGGCAGCTTTCTGCCCGCGCCGAATGTCGATTCCTCCGTCATCCGTCTGACGCTGCGCAAAGAACCCGCCGTCCGGGTAGAAAATGAAGCGGGCTTTTTCTCTTTGGTGCGCGCGGCGTTCGGGCAAAGAAGAAAAACGATGCTCAATTCCGTTTCAGCGGGGCTGTCCCTGCCGAAAGAAACGGTGGGCAAAGCGCTCGACGATGCAGGGCTTGACCGCCGCGTGCGTGCCGAGCAGTTGACAATGCAGGAGTTTGCCAGGCTGTATACCTGCCTGGCCTCGCAGAAGGAGTGATTCTTGTGCTGGATACCGATGAAAAAATCGCAAAATTCTTTTTTGTTTTTGGTCTGATTCTGGCTTTGGGGGCAATGGTTCTCGGCCCGCTGGATATCCGCAGCTGGTCGATCGCCTGCGGAGTAACGGCCTCCTTTGTAGCGTTGGCCGGTATGTTTTTCGCCCTGCAGAGCTGGAATGAGCCGGACGACGTGCCCAAGGAGCAGACGCCTGTCATGGTGATGCCGGTGGAGCAGTTTGTGCCCATGACACAACCGCATGATGATGGCGCGAACGGCGAAGCTGCCGGTGAGGCCGGAGAGCCTGAGCTGCCTGTAGAATAAAAAGCACCGGCAGGCGAAGTTCCTGTCGGTGTTTTTCAGTTTAGCAGTTTGGCATCACACAGCCCCATCGGGGTTGCTGCCATTGCTGCCAGCCAGTTCGTTCAATGATCCCGCAGGCAATCATTGGCCCGGAATCGCCGGACGGCTGGGTGGTAAAATCATCCCGATGCAGATGGACAATTACCGTATGCCCAATCACCTGTGAAACAGTGAAGCGGTCCGTAAAGAAGGATAAATATGCGCTGCCCCGGTTGCCGAACAGGGGCGGCATGTCTCCTGCGTGGGCCGGGTGCGGGCAGTTCCCCGGATTAAAATGTCCGTCGGCGTTTGCGAAGGGCTCTTGGTCGGTTCCGGTACAGGCTTTTCCCTCGTGAATGTGAAAACCGAATATATTCACCGGGCAGGAGTCTTCCCCCTGCGGCAGCCCATGTACCAGGGCTGTGACGAGAACGCCGCCCTCCATTTGATGCAGGCGCATGGTTCCGCGCAGCTGCGGGTATGCAGAGCTTCCTTTGATGACGGCCTGTGCATCCGGAATTCTTCTCGCGGTATTTTGAATCGTATTTAAATCAAGCACAGAAGCACCTCCTGTGCTATTGTATGCTTCTGAAGAATGATTTGATCAATGATGGGATTTTACATCCGGGCCGGACGCTTTTTCAGCGTTTTCTTCGCCTTTCGCACAGACTGGGAATCAGGCGGCAGGCCTCGAAATTCCTTTTATTGACAAGTCTTCGAAATCATCGTATTCTAAAGCTACGGTAATATTGCATTTATGAATTGTTGGTTTCTTCCTACGCCTTTGGCAGGGGGAGAAACCGCCATTTTTACGTAAAGTCACTTTGAAAAGTGATTTCCATTCCATCATGCAAAGGAGAGGCGCCTGGGTGATTTATCGGATAGCAATGCCACTGAAACAGCATCTTGTCACATATCTTCAGGAACACAAACTGCAGTTTCCTGAAAACGTTGAAATCACATATTTTGTTTATGAGACCATCGAGCAGCTTTGCGAAATCTATGAAAAAATTCATTCGGATTTTCAGGGGATCATCACCAGCGGCGTCATTCCCAACCACGTGATGGAGGAACTTCGTCAGGGCGATACCCCTTGCCTGAGTTATCTTGATATCGACATCGAAAACACTTACCGCATCCTGCTTCGGGAGAGCATCCGTCGCAGGCAGCAGGATTTTTCGCGCGTTGCGGTGGATTTTATGGCGGACAAAATGACCCTGCCGGAGGCGATTGAGAAAAACGCGCTCGCGACCATCGCGCGGGAGTATGACAACACCTTCCGCCACTACGGCCACCTCGTCATCGAGGAGGAGGAGAAGCGGTTCTCACATTATGTGGAGAAAAAATTCCGGAACGGAGAAATCGATTTTGCATTGACCTATCTCTACACCACGGCGGAGCGGATGCGGGGGATGGGCTATTCCTGCTACTATATTTACCCGAGCCAGAACGCGCTGACGAACACCGTGAGAGAGGTAGTGTCGAAGATCGACGCGATGCGCGCCAGGAGGAGCTACCCCGCCAACGTTCTGATCACCTGCTCTGAACTGCTGACCCGAAAATACAGCAATACAGAGATGAAGTTCCTTGCTTACAAAAAAGAAATCCTGACGCTCGTCAGCCCCTACAGCGGCAGCCTGACCGTAAAAGACAGCCGCGACGGCTTCGAGATTTACACGGACTGCGACACTCTTGCAAAGCTGACAAATAATTTTCTGGAGTGCCCTTTTTATATGTACCTGCAAAAAAATCTGAACTTTTCGGGGTCGATCGGCTACGGAATCGGGCGCAATTTTTATCAGGCGCGCATGAATGCCATGGACGCGGTGCGCCACGGGGAGAACTTCGGCGATGAAAACCATCGAAGCTTTTTGATCGATGAAGACAACAAAATGATCTGCATGACTCCCGGCAGCGAAGCGGATCTTGTGATTTCGGATGTGGAGAGCGATTATATTTACCGTGTGGCGTCAGAGGTAAAGCTTTCTCCTGAAACGGTGTCGAAAATCATCCATGTCCTCAAGGAGGAGGGCTCCGATGAAATCTCTTCTCTCGATCTGATCAATCGTCTTGGGATTTCCACCAGAACGGCCAATCGCTTTCTGGCCAATCTGATGAAATACGGGAAAGCCGAGATCATTGGACAAAAAAGGATTGTTCCGAAGGGCAGGCCGGTCAACATTTATAAAATCATGCTGGATTATTAAAACATGGCCCGATCCAGCGGACAAACAATCCGTGTTCGCCTGTGGGCAGCCGGAGAAAAGAGGGAGAATCAATGAACGGTGAACAGCATCCATGGCTGGATGAATATTTGCTGGCAAAGCCCGGCGTGACAAAAGATTTCAAAGAGGAGTGGGGATGGCTGCGCTACCAGGTAGGCAACCGGCTGTTTGCGGCCAGAATGTGCCCGGGAGTAGAGCATAACCCCATGTACGCGGGGAAGGATCTGCTGAACCTGAAGTGCGACCCGATGCTCGCGGAGCTGCTGCGCCGGGAACATGCGGAAATTCTGCCCGGCTTTTATTCTGACAAGCGCTGCTGGAATTCGGTCGATCTGGGCGGCGGACTTCCGCCGGAGCTGCTGCGGCAGTTGTGCGACGACTCTTACCGGCTGGGGTTTGAAAAGCTGACCAAAAAGCTGCAAAGAGAAATTCTTGGGGAGAGCGTAAAGTGACCAGGGTTCTGATTGACGCGGACGGCTGCCCGGTGGTGGATGAGGCAGTGCGCCTGTGCGGGCGCTTCGGGGTGGAGTGCCTGATTCTGTGCGATACGTCGCATCATTTTGAAAAGACGGGTGCTCGCACACTGGTGGTCTCGAAAGGGGCGGACAGTGTCGACTTTGCCCTGGTCAATCTGCTGCGGCCCGGCGACATCGTCGTCACACAGGATTACGGCCTTGCAGCGATGTGCATGGCGCGCGGCGCGCGGATTCTGAATCAGGACGGCATGGAATATACGGCGCAGAATATCGACGCCCTTTTGCTCGCCCGCCATACCGCAAAGAAGATCCGCAACGCGGGTGGCCGGCTGAAAGGGCCGCACAAGCGTTCGCCGGAGCAGGATCAGGCGTTTTGCGGGAAATTGGCGAGTTTGCTGGGGGAGGAATGACTATGCGGCTGTTTCTTGCCGTCAATTTCGACGATGCAACAAAACAACGTATTCTGGCGGTGCAGCAGCGCCTGCGCGAGGTCGCGCAGGGGGATTTTTCCCGGCCCGAAAATCTGCACCTGACGCTGGCTTTTCTCGGCGAGGTTCCGGCGCAGAAAGCCGCGGCTGCCTGCAGAGCGATGGATCGTACCGGGGTTGTGCCTCTGAATTTGACTTTTGATCAAATCGGCTTCTTTCGCCGCGACGGCGGCGACATCTGGTGGATCGGCCTTGCCGAAAACCCGGCGCTGCTCCGGCTGCAGCAGGAGCTGTGCGGCAATCTCATCGCGGAGGGCTTTCGACTGGAGGAACGCCGTTTTTCACCGCATATTACGCTCGCGCGGCGGGTGCGCTTGCAGCAGGAAGTTAATCGCGGCACGATTTTAGGCGCACCGTTTGATACAAGTGTTGACACGATCAGCCTGATGCGCTCGGAGCGGCCCAATGGGGTGTTGACCTATATGGAGCAGTATTCCGTACGCGCGGGGAGGGATGAGCCTTGACAAAGCAGGAAATGATCGCGCACTGCCTGACCTATCCCGATGCTTATGAGGATTACCCGTTCGATGAGGAATGGGCGGTGATGCGCCACAGAGAAAACCGAAAGTCCTTTGCGTTTGTCTATGAGCGCGGCGGGCATCCGTGTGTCAACCTGAAATGTGAGCCAATGAGCGCGGATTTTCTGCGCTCGGCCTTTGCCGGTATTGTGCCTGCCTACCACATGAATAAAGTGCATTGGAACACCGTGCTGCTGGACAGCGAGGTGCCGTGGGACGAGCTGCAGCAAATGGTGCGCCAAAGCTATGAGCTGACAAAGCCCAAACAACGGCGCGGGGGGTGAGTACGGATGGAGTACCGCAAAATAACGGAAAATAAAAAGCAGTATCTCTCCCTTTTGCTCCTTGGAGACGAACAGGAGTCGATGATCGACCGGTATTTGGAGCGCGGAGAAATGACCGTTCTGTATGAGGGCGGGGAACCGTTGGCGGCTGCGGTCGTTACCGACGAGGGTGACGGAGTCTGCGAGCTGAAAAATATTGCGGTCGCTCCCCACAGTCAGGGGAGGGGCCTTGGCAGGCGGCTCATCAGCGAGCTGTGCACACAATGGGGCGCCCGCTGTCATGTGATGATGGTCGGCACCGGCGACAGCCCTGCTACGGTGCCTTTTTATCGGCGCTGCGGCTTCTCGGAATCACACCGGGTCAAAGACTTTTTTACGGGGCATTATGATCACCCGATTTATGAGTGCGGTGTTTTGCTGACAGATATGGTGTATTTCAGCCGCCCTTTGTGGGTGCTTGAAACACCCCGGCTCGGCTTTCGTCGCCTGAGGACAGAGGACCTTGCGGCCCTGCGGCCGATTCTCGGGGATGAACAAACCATGTATGCCTGGGAATACGGCTTTAACGATACGCAGATCGCCGAATGGATTGAGCGCGCAAACCGGCGCTATCAAACCTGCGGGTATTCCTACCACGCCGCCGTTCAAAAGGAGAGCGGCGAGCTAATCGGTTTGATGGGCATTCTGCCGGAGGAAATCGACGGGGAAACCTATTTCGGGCTCGGTTATATTGTTGCACGGCGGTTTTGGGGACAGGGCTATGCGATGGAGGGCGCGGCAGCGTGGCTGCGGTATGCGTTCGACAATCTGGGCGCACAGCAGGTGATCGCCGACATCCGCCCGGAAAACACCGCTTCGCGCAGAGTTGCCGAACGGCTGGGGATGACGGTGGCCGGCGAGCATATGAAGTACCATAACGGCAAAGAAATGCCGCATCTGATTTATATCAAAAATAAGGAGGATTGACAGGTATGCAGGTGTATTATTTTACCCGTTCCGGCAGGAGCAAGGGAATCGCCGAACAGCTGGCCAGCCATTTTCAGACACAGGCAGAACGGATTGAGGACGGCGTCGACTGGTCCGGTGCCGGGGGCTATATGAAGGCCGGATATTTCTCCGCCTCGGGCAAATCCTTGCCGGCTACTTACCATAGCCCGGAGCCGGAGGGAACGGTGGCGCTCGTGTTCCCGATTTGGGCCGGCACCTTTCCTCCGGCGGTGCGTACCTTTATCGATCAGGTGGGGCGCGCACGCATTGTGTGTATTCCCACCTCTCTGGGCAGCAAGCTCAAAGACCGGGATGGCTTTGCAAAGGTGATCGATCTTGTGGGCAAAACGATTTCCGCCCCGGAAGAGCTGTGATGGAGTACGTTTGTGCGCTGCTCGCCGTGCGGGATATGGAACGCTCGAAACAGTTTTACTGCGGGCTGCTGGGGATGGAGATTACCGCTGATTTCGGCGCGAACGTTACACTATCCGACGGTGTTGCCCTGCAGACTGCCGAGAGCTGGCGGGATTTTTTAGAGCTTTCGGAAGATCAGATCACATTTGAAAATCGTGCCGCGGAGCTGTATTTTGAAGAAGCGGATTTGGATGCCTTTCTGCAGCGCCTTGCTGTGTGGCCGGATTTGAAATATGTTCACCCGCTGAAAGAGCATCGATGGGGTCAGCGCGTGGTCCGCTTTTATGACCCCGACGGTCATATCATTGAGGTCGGTGAAAGAATGCAGCAGGTGGTCTTTCGCTTTCTTCATTCCGGTCTGTCGTGCGAAGAAACCGCCCGTCGGATGGACGTGCCGCTTTCATATGTAGAGTCCTGTATCCGGGAGCAGCAGGCGCTGTGAAATTGGCTGAATTCATATGATTGACGAAAGGATTGCCCTTAATGGGCAATCCCGAGATGGCCTCGAGCGGCAGGAAGCAATCTACTTTGAAACCCATGATTGACCGTTTTTTAGGAAGGGAACAAAGAGCAATGGAAGAAACTTTAAAGCCCGGGCGCTACCGCCATTTCAAAGGGAACGAGTACGAGCTGCTGTATGTTGCGCGCCATTCTGAAACTCTGGAAGAAATGGTGGTGTACCGTGCGCTGTATGGGGAAGGCGGTGTCTGGGTGCGCCCGGCCGACCTGTGGAGTGAGATCATCGAGCGGGACGGCGTAAGCGTTCCCCGGTTCTCTTATCTTGGCGAATAGCCGAATATCGCTGTAAAAGCCCCCGCTCTGAAAATCAGAGCGGGGGCTTTTATGTAAGTTGTTTCAGACTTCGTCTTTCCTATGGGAATATGGGATCTTTCATTTGCTCTTTCTTTTGGGGTGAATCAGGCCGTTTGCTTCCAGATCATCCAGAAAAGCGTTGCAGCCCTCCAGAATATCATCGTAGGTGCTGTCAAAATTCCCGGTGAACCAGGGGTCCGCGATATCCCGCGGGCGGGCGGAAAAATCCAGAAGCCGCCGGATTTTCTGCGGATCGTCCGTACCCAGTATCCGGGCCATGCTCCGAAGGTTGGAGCGCTCCATTCCCAGCAGGTAATCATAAGATTGGTAGTCGCGCCGTGTCAGCTGTACGGCGTGCTTGCCCGCACAGGAAATCCCGTGCTCCGCAAGCTTTTTCACGGTGCCGCGATGAACCGGGTTGCCGATCTCCTCCGCGCTGGTGGCGGCGGATGCAATAACAAACTCGTCCTCACAGCCGCGCTTTGCAGCGAGGCGCTTCAGCAAAAATTCGGCCATGGGCGAGCGGCAGATATTCCCAAGGCAGACAAATAAAACTCGTACCATTCAGTTTCTCCTGTTTTTTTAATGATGATAGGATAATAACAACCACAAGGCCGCTTTCACTGATCAAAAGAAAACCTCGTGCTGTGAGGTTATTATAGCATGACCCGAAGTGTTTCAACAACCCGAATCCCTATATCGCGCATTCACCAGAATGCAATGGTTGTCCGGATTCTCATTGACTGATATACTGGAGAAAAAGAACGATGGATTCCGCCGGAAATTGCCGGCAAAGAAAACAGGAGGACTTTCATGAGACCAAGCAGAAGAATGTCGCAGGAAGACGCGGTGCAGCTGCTGCGCGAGGGAACCTATGGCGTGCTGTCAATTGCCACTTTGCAGGGAGAGCCGTATGGTGTGCCGCTGAATTATTATTATCTTCCGGAAGAGCAGGCGATCTTTTTCCACTGCTTCGTAAAAGGCCGGAAAATCGATACTATCAAAGAGAACGACCGGGTGTCTTTTGTGGTGATCGGCCGCGAAACCATTATGCCCGAGCGTTTTGTTACCCATTACGACAGCGTAATGGTGGAGGGCCGCGCGGAAATCATTACCGACCCGGAGGAGAAAACCAAACGTCTGCTGCAGCTTTGCGACACTCTGGCTCCCGGCGTTTTGGAGCGAAGGGATGAAGTGATCCGCCGGCAGCTGCCGGCCGTGAGTATTATCAAAATCCACGTGGAAAAGATCAGCGGGAAGCGCAACCGCGACGATTGAATCAAAAAACGGCCGTACCCGAACATTGCTCCGGGTACGGCTGCTTTATTATAAAAATATTTGTGTTTTAAAAAAGGCTGGTCAAGGCATCCTCTGTTGTGTTGGAATCTGAAAACAAACCGGCTGTCTGATCCTGTGAGGAAAGCAAAGAATCAGAGAACAAACTCGACAGAGGGCTTTGAGACTCCTCTGAATCTGAAAATAAAGCCTGCAATGCCTGAAACTGATATAGCTTCATCAGAAGGTAGCTTTCCGAGGTGGAAGCCCCCAGAGAAGAAGAGCCGCCCGTGCTGCCGGTCAGAGAGGAAAGAAGCTCCTGCGAGGAATCTGCGCCGGTGCCGCTTTGAGCGGTTCCTGCCGTCAGCTCGGATCCCGTCAGACACAATACCTTTTGCACATAATTCTGTGTTTCAGCATAGGGAGGAACCCCGCCGTATTTTGTCACGCTGCCCGGGCCTGCATTATAAGCCGCTATTGCAAGGGTGGTGTCGCCGTTAAACTGGCGCAGAAGCTGACTTAAATATTTGGCGCCGCCCATAATGTTCTGCTCCGCATCAAACGGATCGGAGACTCCAAGGCTGCGGGCCGTACCCGGCATCAGCTGCATGATGCCCTGCGCTCCGGCGGAGGAAACCACATCCGGGTCAAAGCCGGATTCCGCCTTGGCCACCGCTTTAAGCAGATTGACAGGCACCCCATAGGCCTCCGCGGCCTTTTCAAACGCCGCGTCAAGGTTGGTGCTTTTCTGCACAGAGCCAAAAATATCAGAAAATGAAGCGCCTGTCTGGGATACAGCTTTCCCGGAAAGGCTTTGACTGCCATTATTGCCTGTAACACCGGCAACGCCGGTTATGGGGAAATCCAAAGTGTTCAAAGCACCGCTTCCTTTTTTCGACAATTTGTTATGCTTTCAGGGTAATACAAGCCGCCCGGTTTGTCAATCCTTTTTCTGGCTTTTTCAGTGGGCTGGTGTGTCAGATCGCAGCCTTCTGGAACATCTTTTCAAAGAGGGTATTTGCCTTGTGCAGCGGCTTTTTCAGTGCGGCCAGAGGGAGAAATACCACGATAAAGCCAATCAGCGCCCAGATGTTCGTAAATACGCTGTCCCAGGCCGGGCCGGCGATCGCCTCGCGGAAGCCGTTGATTCCGTAGGTGAACGGCCAGAGCGGATGCAGAATGCCGAATACGCGCGGATTGGTCTGAATGGGGTAGATGCCCCCGGCGCCCGCGATCTGAAAGACCATCATAATGACGACGATGGCCTTGCCCACGTTGCCGAACAGCGAAACCAGCGTAAAGACAATGACTACAAAGGTGATGGAGCAAAGAACGCTGAACAGCATCATCAGCCAGAAGTTTTCCGGTTCAACCCCCAGCAGGAAAACATCCCCCAGTGTGATGATCGTGGACTGAATCAGCGACAGGAATAAAAACAGGGTCATCTTGCCAAAGTGCTTTTGCTTCAGGTTCAGGTGGTACCCCTCCGGGTCTTTGCAGTGAACCGTCAGGAACGCGCACAGCAGCAGCGCGCCCACCCAGATGGCAAGAACTGTGTAAAACGGGGTCAATCCGGTGCCGAAAGTGCCGCCCTTGTAGATTTCCACCTGCTCGACATTGAGGGGCGAAGCGATGAAATCTGCGATGGTGTCGGGGTGGTTCTCGATCAGGTCCTCAAGTGTTTCCAGGTCTTCGGTAGAGATGGTGTCCAGCCGGGATAAGATATGGCTCAAATCCTCCTGCAGGGTATCGAGCAGGTCGGTCATCTGTGCGCCCTGTTGAACCGTCAGCTCGCTGGAGGCCTTCGTAAAGGCGGCGAGCGCGTCCAGCTGCGGCACGATCGACATAGTCGAGCCGATCAGGCTGCTGGTGTCGTACAGCGACTGCACGATGCTGTCACCGAGGCTGCTGAGCAGAGGCGCCCCCTGCGAGGCATAGGTGGAAGAAAGGTTCTGCGCGAGCTGGGCCTGCTCGTCGCTCAGCTTAGAAAGGGTGCTGAGCATCTCATCCATCGATTCCTTCGGCGTGCTGCTCTGCGCATCGACCATTTTCATTAGTAAATCCTGTTCTGTTTTTACGAGACGGTCGGCATATTTCAGGGAGTTGACCAGAAGCGTCAGTGCGTTCAGATCATATGCTTTGTTTAGTTCGGCAAGGTCTTTCGCATCGGTGTCGAGGAGCACATCCAGCGCCTTGCAGATGGCAATGTTCTGCTGTGCGATACGCTTTGTGTTTTCATCGAGCGTGTTGCCATTCACATTCCGCAGCGCGGCGATCAGCTGCTGGTTCTGCTGGTTCAGCTCCTGCATGCGGTTCAGGTCGGCGCTCAGGTTAGATGCGATCGACTGAATCGTGTGCTGGGTCTTTTCTGCAAGGGAAGTCCCGGATGAGGAGATCTGCTGCAGACCGGTGATCTGGTCGGCAATGGTGGGGGAAAGCGCCGCGGCTTCATCCAAGTATTTCTGAAAGCTTTTGGAGTTGCTGCTGGCCTGGTCGATCTGCGCCTTGGCACGGGTGATATCCTGATCGGCCTGCTGCAAAGAGGTTTTCAGCTCCTTCAGGCGCGAGGGATTCATCTGGGTTTCCTTGGAACCGTCGTTGATCATCGCCATTGCTTTTTCATTCACCGTTTTTACAAAGCTGCTTTCAATGCTGTCGATCAGGCGGTCCTTGGCCACATTGGTGATTTTTGAGGCGATCGCGTTCAGCTTTTCGTTGACCCGGTAAGTCAGAACGGGCCTTTGCGGCGTTGAAGTGGCCAGACTGGCCAGCCGCTCCGAAAAATTGCGCGGGATTTCGATCATGGCGTAATACGTTCCCTGACTCAGGCCGTAATTGCCCTGCCAGTCGCTGACGAACTGCCACCCCATCGACTGATTTCCTTTGAGCTCCTCCACGATGCTGTCGCCCACGTTAACGATTTCCCCGTTGATGACGGCGCCTTCGTCGTTGTTTACAATGGCGACGGGCAGATTGCCGGTATTGGAGTACGGGTCCCAGCAGGCGTAAATGTTGACCCACGCGTACAAAGACGGCAGGATGCACAGGCCGACCACAACGGCCAGCGTTGCCTTATTGTGCCGGATGGTTCTTAAATCCTGCAGAAAAACCAGGAACACAGGATGAATCCGTTCGTGTACAACAGAGTGAAGACCGGATTTTATTTTTGCGGGGATGCCCCCCAGCTTACTCATTCGTTTCATGTTGTTCCCCCTTTCATTCGCCCAGACCGGAGCTTTCAAACATCTCTTCAAAGCGGTGCACAGGCTCCGCCATCCGCTGAACGATGAAGTATCCGGCAATCAAAAAGATCAGGGCAAACAGGCCGAGTACGGCAAAATCCAGAAGCACCTGGCTTGTCAAAGGGCCTGCAATCGCCTCGCGGAACCCGCTGACTGTGTAGGCGAACGGGAACAGCGGCTGCAGAATGCTGAAAATCGGCGGGTCTACCTGAATGGGGTAGGTTCCCCCGCTGCCAGGGATTTGAAAAATCATATAGACAATCGCCAGTGCCTTTCCGGCATTCCCAAGGGTAGAATACAGCGTGTAGGTGATGATACAGAACACTATAGAGGAAAACACGGCGAAAAAGATGAACAGCATACTGTTCACCACGTAGATTTTCAGCAGGAGAATGTCGCCCAGCGAAATCACGATGCCCTGAATCAGCGCCATGGAGCAGAACGTCATCATTTTGCCGTAATGTTTTTCGCGCAGCGTCAGCTGTTCGCTTCCTTCAAACTCAGGGGGACGCGAACGCAGGATCGAATTTAAAATCAGGCAGCCTACCCACAGCGCCAGCGCGGTGTAGATCGGCGCCATGCTCGAGCCGTAATTGGGAACGGCGTTGATGTATTCTACGTTTTGTTCAAATGGCTCGGCGATAAAATCCCCCATAAATTCGGGGTTACTCTGCAAAATCGAGATGATCTGCACAACGTCGTTGTTGTCGACCAGCTCAAGCTTGCCGCCGAGTGTCTGAATGGTGCCTTTGAATTCCTTTAATTTGCTGCTGAGAGAGCCTGTCAGGTCAGAGGTCAGCTTGGTACCGGACTGCGCCGTTTTCAGCATGGTGCCGATTTCAGAACCCAGCTTTTGAGCGGATTGAGAGAGCTGTGCGGCATTGTCGGCCGAGGTGACCAGGCGCTGGCCGATGGTGCTCACATCGCCGCGGATGCTCTGGATGTATTCTTTTAGAATGTTTGTCAGCTGGCTTTCCATCTGATACAGGTCGTTGTTGATGGTGTTGGCATTTCCTGCGGCCAGCTGTGCGGCGGCGTCGGACTGCTTGTGAATGTCTGAGAGCTTGCCGCGCATGCTGTCGATTTCCACGCCGATGGAATCGAGGGAGCGGATCATCTTGGTCAGCTGCGCCTTTTTATCGGATTGATTGTTCTGGACTGTTTTCAAAAACTCGACCGTCTTATCGATCTTCGGGATCGCGTCGTCGATCATTTGAATCCCGTTCGCGGCAGCCTGATCAACCGAAGCGATCGCGGCGGCGGTATCTTTATGGGTGGCCTGAATTTCTTTCAGATTGGTGATCAGCTTGTCGCCAATGCCGGAATCGCGCAGTGACTTCAGCGCGTCGATCGATGCCTGCAGAACGGTGGAGTGCAGGGATTCATTGAAAGCCTCCAGCGCGGGAATCAGTGTGTCGAGCGATTCGTCGATGTCCTGCACCTGTTTCTCCAGTTCGGGGACCGTTTTGTCCAGGTAGTTGTAAAAGGCCTCCGAGTCCGCGGAGAGCTCCTTCAGGTTTTTCCGCAACTGCACCAGCTGGCTGCGCAGGTTCACCAGCGAAGCGCGCAGAGAGGTCAGCTTCTCCTCCGCGTTTTCCGCATCCTCGCCCCAGTCGATCTCACGGTATTTTTTCAGATAGGAGGCGGTTGCGTCCACAGAGCCGGACATGGCGGACATGGTCGCGTCCAGATCGGAAAAGACGGTGTCCATTTTAGCTGTGCTGCCCTCTTTTGCAGCGCTGTTCAGCTCTGTCAGCAGTGCGTGTACGCGCTGGCTGGAGTTTTGTACATAAGAGAGGTTGGTGTCCATATATGTCAGCGAGTTGTTCAGGCGCTTCTGGGCATCGTGCGAAAGCGTCTGCTGGCTGGCGGCGGTTTTCCCAGCGGTTTCAAGTCCGTTTTCCACCAGCGGCCACGCGGTGTTGACGCTGCTCAAAAATTGATTCAGGTTGATCGAGTTCGTGTGCAGGTTGTCCAGAGAGTAGGAAATGACGTCCATGTTCTGGTTCAGGTTCACGATCGCGTCTTTCATTTGAATGACGCTTTGCAGGTTTTCGTCGGCATCTTCGCCCACAGGATTGAGCATAGAAAAAATGGACTGGTTTACCGTAGACACAAAGTTCGATTTGATCTCCTGCACCAGCGTGTTTTTTGCACTCTCTGTGATCTTTTCCGCCACAGGGTTTACCTTGGTGTCTACCTTATAAATGATTTTTGGTTTGACGGGTGTATCCGAAAGCAGGGTGGTAAAGCTTTCGGAAAAATCCGCCGGCAGCTCGATTGCGGCAAAATAAGTGCCATCGGCCAGGCCAAGGTCGGCCTGCCTCTGGCTGACGAATTTCCAATCGATCTTTTTGTTGTTTTTCAGCTGGTCAACAACGCCCTTGCCGATGTTGACCTCTTTACCTTTAAATTCCACGGTCTGATCGTTGTTGACGATGGCCACCGGGATGCTGCCTGTGTTTTCGTATACGTCCCAGCAGGCCTTGATATTGACCCAGGCGTAAAGAGCCGGAAGAACACAGATACCGATGGTAATAATAATGGCGACGGGATTATGTAGAATCCTGCGCCAGTCATTGATGAAAATTTTTCGCATGTTATGAAATTTCATGAGAACTCCTCTCTCGGGCCGGATGGCCGCGAACGGTTTTCCGGTGCTGCATGGTTAATTATAGTACACTTTTCCAGTGTTTTGTCAATGGAGAGCGAATTTCCTTTTGCCTTTGGAGAATTCCAACAGGGGGCATCCTTTGCCGCAGTTTCCTTTTTTGGAAGAAAAAAAAGACAGATGCAGAAAAAACGGGTATACTGGCAGTAGGAAAAAAACAACAATCGCATAAATAAAGGAGAAACACAGTGCTGAAAATCGGATGTCATCTGTCTTCTGCAAAGGGATTTCTGGCGATGGGGAAGGATGCGGTTTCCATTGGGGCAAACACCTTCCAGTTTTTCACTCGCAATCCCCGCGGCAGCAAAGCAAAAGAAATCGACCCCGCAGACGCCGCCGCGCTGCGGGAGCTTGCACAGCGCGAAGGGATCAGCAATATCCTGGCCCACGCGCCCTATACGCTCAACGCCTGCTCCGCAGACCCAAAGGTGCGGGAATTTGCCCTTTTTGTGATGCAGGATGATCTGCATCGCATGGAATATCTGCCCGGCAGCTGCTATAATTTTCATCCCGGCAGCCATACCGGGCAGGGGGAGGATGCGGGAATTTCGCAGATCGCACAGCTGCTCAACGGAATTTTGCGTCCGGAGCAGACAACAACCGTGCTGCTGGAAACCATGGCCGGGAAGGGAACCGAGGTCGGCGGGAGTTTTTCTCAGCTGCGCCGGATACTGGATCAGGTTTCTCTCACAGAGAAAATGGGCGTCTGCCTCGATACCTGCCATGTGTACGATGCGGGGTACGATCTGGTCAATGACCTCGACGGCGTGCTGGCTCAATTTGATCAGGAGATCGGTCTTTCCTGGTTGCGGGCCATCCACCTGAACGACAGCATGAATCCCTTTTTCAGCCACAAGGACCGCCACCAGAAAATCGGGCAGGGCAGCCTGGGGCTCGCTACAATGGAGAGCATCATCAATCACCCGGCCCTGCGGGAACTTCCTTTTTACCTGGAAACGCCCAACGAGCTGCCAGGCTATGCGCAGGAAATTCAGCTGCTGAAAAGCCTGTATCGGGAATCGATATAAATGTCGGACAAAAATATTTCACAGCTTTCAAAACCGTCGCAGGGATCTTCTGTCGTGCGGCTAAGTCAGAATGCGGAATCACTGGGGAAAGTGCTGCCCGAAAGCGGCCTTTCCTTTTTTGTTCATTTTCGATGGTCAAACGGGAATCTGTAAATCCGCAGTCAGGAGGCACACGCTTTCCGCTCCTATAGCGGTTTTGATTTTTTGATGCGAAAATTGTCGTTTTATGTTGATATTGGTCAAAATGCAGTTTGATTAATGTCCTTCATTATGCTATAATAGTAACAAATTAACAAGAAAATTTTGTAAATAAATATCTGAAATTTCTATATTTCGTTTATATAAAATCAATAGTTTTCAAAAAATAATGCGGTGCGTACAAAAAACAGAATATCGATGAATCACGGACTCATTAATGGAGGGATTATTGTGACGCAGGAAGAGATTAAGAAAATGGACCGCAGAATTCAGCAGGTAAAAGATCCTTTCGGAACCGGCTTTCCAAGCTTTTATCGTTTGCTGGATGACATGGCGCAGAAAAAGGGAGAATCCCGGGAAGAAATACTGCGGCAGCTGATCGTTTGGAAATCGAAAAACCGTATGTGATTTCAAATTTTCCGCCTGATGACTTCATTTTGAAGGGGATCGTCCGATAAATACAATACATAGACGATTCTTTTTGGAAACGTTTCCAGGATGTGCAGTGCACAGAAGATATGAGGCGGAATCATGAAATTAAATGTGAATCAAATGCTGCTTTCTTTTTCCTTTACGTTGGATTTTGTGGAAAGAGATTTGCTGAAGGACGTTACCAATCATACCAGACATGTTGCTTATATTTGTGCAAGAATTGCAAAATTGATGAACCTGCCCGAGCGGGAGTTCTTCGATTTGATTTCTTATGCGCTTTTGCATGATAACGGGATCACGCGTTCTCTGCTGGACAGAAATCCGGTGGATATGGCCGGGCTCGAGAAAAATATTCGGCATTGTGAGGTGGGGGAGGAGAACGTCTCTTACTTCCCGTTCAACCACCCGATTCCCGGTGTGATTTTGTATCATCACGAATGCCAGGACGGCAGCGGCTTTTTCGGGAAGCGCGGCGAAGAGATTCCTTTTTACGCCCGTTTGATCGCTCTTTCCAACCGCGTTGCGGTGGAGTACGCGCAGGGGAATACCCCGCGCGACATACTGGGCATGCTGAAAAAGGATGCCCGCCTTTTTGATCCCGAGCTGCTGCGCCTGTTTTTCCATATTTCACAGCACGGGGAGTTCTGGCTGAATATGCAGCCAATGTTTATTGAGTCGGAGCTGGAGCGTCTGTTCCCGCAGGAAACACGGGAGTTCAGCTATCAGAATATCCGCCGTATTTCGCGGCTGTACAGCAACATCATCGATGCGAAGTCCCCGTTTACAGGGGGCCATTCTCGCGGCATCAGCAAAAAAGTCGGCATCTTGTGCCGCTATTACGGCTGCGGCGAAGAAGAATATTGGAAAATGCGGATCGCGGCGGATCTGCATGATCTGGGAAAGATCATGGTGCCGAACGAAATTCTGGATAAGCCGGAAAGCCTGACCCGGGAAGAGATCGATGTGGTTCAGTCGCACACCTACTATACCCGCAAGGCGCTGGAGATGGTGCAGGGCTTCGAGGATATTACCGAATGGGCGGCCAATCACCACGAAAAACTCAACGGCAAGGGATACCCCTATGGCCTTACCGCCGATCAGCTGGATTTTAATTCCCGCGTGTTGGCCTGTGTGGATATTTACCAGGCGCTGACGGAGGAGCGCCCCTACCGGATGGCGCTCTCGCACGAAGAGTCTGTCGGTATTCTCGATACCATGGCAAAGCAGAATCTAATCGACGGATCGATCGTGAGGGATATCGACGCCATTCTGGGCACTGTTTTTTATGAAGAAGACCTGAAAGTGAAAAAGAGCAGATGATCCATCTTTTTGTCTCTGCGAGACCTGCAGAAGCGATCTTCTAAATAAAATTAATAATGATTATCGTTATTTATTACAAGAAGTTCGCTTGAATTCCGGCGATTTTTTCCGTTCTGCAGACTTGTTTTACCACCTGGTCATGGTATAATAATAGCAAGAAAGATCATTACCAGTTTTTACTGCCGGGCGGTAAGCTTCTGTCAGGCGGGCCGGCATTACGGTCGGCCGCAGCGGCAAAACCGGCAGGCGGAACAAATCAAACGCCGAAGGAGTGACATTTGTGTTAAATGAAAAGGTTGTAAAGCTGCTTAATGAGCAAATCAATAAAGAGTTCTTCTCTGCTTATCTGTATTTGGATATCTCCAATTATTATAAGGATGAAGGGCTGGATGGTTTCTCCAACTGGTATCAGATTCAGGCGCAGGAGGAACGCGACCACGCGATGCTGATCCTGCAATACATGCAGAACAATAACGAGAAAATTGTGCTGGAGGCCATTGCGAAGCCCGACACGAAGTTCAGCGATTTGATCGGCCCCGCGAAGGCGGCGCTGGCCCACGAGCAGTATGTAACGAATTCGATCCACGCGATCTATGAGGAAGCATACAACGTGAAGGATTTCCGCACCATGCAGTTCCTTGACTGGTTCGTAAAGGAGCAGGGCGAAGAGGAGACCAATGCGGAGAATATTATTAAGAAGATAGAGCTGTTCGGTTCCGATTCCAAGGGCTTGTACCTGCTGGATCAGGAGCTGGCGGGCAGAGTATACGCGGCGCCCAGTCTGGTTCTGTAAACCGGCCGGGGGAACCCCGCACACCGGTGGGAAAGTAACCTGAGGCTGCGGCTTTCCAGCGCGGGAGCTTTTACCGCCCGGGAACAGCCGAAAAAAGGGTTTGCCCAACAGGACAAACCCTTTTTCTTTTCACCGGCGAATCATAACGAGTATCAGGACGTTTCCTTCTCGAGGCGAAGAGTTTTTTCCGTTTCGAGTTTCAAAGCTCTCGCAGCCGTCGGCAGCTTGCTGCCGCCTACGGCGTGAGGTTCTTATAACGAGAACTTAGAACGAGTTCTTCGCAAGCGAAAGGTATCTTCCGTTTCGAGTTTCAAGGTTCTCGCAGCCGTCGGCAGCTTGCTGCCGCTTACGGCGTGAGGTTCTTATAACGAGAACTTAGAACGAGTTCTTAACAAGCGAAAGGTATCTTCCGTCTCGAGTTTCAAGGTTCTCGCAGCCGTCGGCAGCTTGCTGCCGCCTACGGCGTGAGGTTCTTATAAGCGGCCGTTGGTCTGCAGATATTCCACATATCGATGCAGCTGGTCTGCCGTTTTAACGTGCTCGTTATACCGGTGCAGTTCCATTTGATCCGGAACCGGAAGCGACATAAAATATTGTCTGGTACTGCTGCTTCTGCGGATCAGATCCTGAAGATTTTCTGCTTTCACCAAGTATCACCCTGTTTTACTATGTGCGGTCCGGCTCTGCTTTATGGCAGGGAATTTCCACCAGAACACGGAGCGGGCTGTATTTTCAGAAAATAGTATAGAATATAGGAGATATTATGAATTCTGTTGCTTGGCTGGCGTTTGGGCTGGCGTTTCCGTTCGCAATGACAACGCTGGGCGCGGCGCTTGTGTTTTTCTTTCGCGGAGTCATTCACGAAAATGTACAGAGAGTGCTGCTGGGCTTTGCCAGCGGCGTAATGATCGCGGCCTCCATCTGGTCGCTTTTGATGCCCGCCATTGAGCAGGCGGAGGAGCGCGGGCAGGTGGGCTGGATTCCAGCGGCAGGTGGCTTTATCTTTGGCGGCCTGTTTCTTCTGGCGCTGGATAATGTACTGCCGCATCTGCATTTGGGCGAGAGTCAGCCTGAGGGCGTTTCTTCCTCCTGGAAGAGAACGACGCTTCTGTTTTTGGCCGTCACCCTACATAATATTCCGGAGGGCATGGCCGTGGGGCTTTCTTTTGCGCTTGCGCTGCAAAGCGGAGAGCAGGGCCCGCTGACGGCAGCCGTGGTGCTGGCGATTGGCATGGGCATTCAGAATTTTCCTGAGGGTGCGGCCATTTCGCTTCCCCTGCGCAACGAGGGTCTCAGTGTGGGCAGGGCCTTTCTGGGAGGCACACTGTCGGGTGCGGTGGAGCCGGTGTTCGCTGTCATTACCATCCTGCTGGCAAGCCATGTGCTTTCTCTGATGCCATGGCTGCTTTCGTTTGCGGCCGGCGCAATGATCTATGTGGTAGTGGAAGAGCTGATTCCAGAAGCCAGCCGCGGCGAGCATTCCAATATGGGAACACTCGGCGTGATGGGCGGATTTGTTCTGATGATGATATTGGACGTCGCTTTGGGGTAAAGTATTTTACAGTTATGCAGCTTTTCCAATGACGATTTCTTTCCCTGCCTGCGGTGGGGAAAGAAACGGCTGTTTTTCAGTGGGATGCTTGTCGTTCGGTTGGTTATAATTCGCTTGACAAAATAAAAACATATGATATATTATGGGTGTGGTAATCAATGGCAGAGTGATTTGTATGGAGAGTCTCTGCCTGTTTATAGTTGCTGTACCGGCGCATCAAGGATGCCGTCAATAAATATAAAGGAGCGGTTTTATGGCTTATCAAATTAAAGATGTAAAAGGCAGGGAAATCCTGGATTCCCGCGCAAACCCCACGGTAGAAGCGGAGATTCTTCTGGAAAACGGTGTAACAGCTCGCGCGGCTGTACCCAGCGGTGCATCTACCGGCCAGTTTGAGGCGTTGGAGCTGAGAGATAAGGACCCGGCTCGCTTTGGCGGAAAAGGCGTTCAGAAGGCTGTTGAGAACATCAATACCGTGATCCGCGACCGTCTGATCGGCATGAATGTTTCCGATGTCGCTGCGATCGATGCCGCCATGCTCGAGCTTGACGGAACAAAGGATAAGTCCAACCTCGGCGCGAATGCGATTCTTGCCGTTTCTCTTGCAGCCGCTCAGACGGCAGCCAAGGCACAGGGCGTTCCGCTGTACCGCTTTTTGGGCGGCGCCGCTTCCGATACACTGCCGGTTCCCATGATGAATGTCCTCAACGGCGGCGCGCACGCTGCAAATAACGTAGACATTCAGGAGTTCATGATCATGCCCGTAGGCGCTTCCAGCTTCCGTGAGGGCCTGCGCATGTGCGCAGAGGTGTTCCACGCTCTGGCTTCCATTCTCAAGATGGAAAATCTTTCCACTTCTGTCGGCGACGAGGGCGGCTATGCCCCGAACCTTGGGAGCGACGAAGAGGCGGTTCAGTACCTGCTGCGCGCCATCGAGGCGGCCGGCTACAAGCCCTATGACGATTTCATGCTGGCGATCGACGCTGCTGCCAGCGAGTGGAAGAGCGAAAAAGGAACCTATCTGCTGCCGAAGAGCCAGAAGCATTACACCACCGATGAGCTGATCTCTTTCTGGGAGGACCTGGTTTCCAAGTACCCCATCGCTTCTCTGGAGGATGCGCTCGATGAGGAGGACTGGGAAGGCTGGAAGAAGCTGACCGCGCGCCTGGGCGATAAGCTCCAGCTGGTCGGTGACGATCTGTTTGTAACGAACACCGAGCGTCTGCAGAAGGGCATTGAGAACAGCTGCGGCAACTCCATCCTGATTAAGCTGAATCAGATCGGTTCGTTGACCGAAACTCTGAACGCCATTAAGATGGCCCACAGCGCGGGTTATACCGCCGTTGTGTCTCACCGTTCCGGCGAGACGGAGGATACCACCATTGCCGATTTGGCGGTTGCGATGAATGCCGGCCAGATCAAAACCGGTGCCCCCAGCCGCAGTGAGCGCGTGGCGAAGTACAACCAGCTGCTCCGCATTGAAGAGGATTTGGGCAATTCCGCCCGTTATCCCGGCAAGGGCTGCTACGACTGCAAATAAATCATTCCTCCGCCGCTGACCCGGCGGAGCTGTTAAAGCGGTGAAAAAGATGTCATTTGGCATCTTTTTCACCGCCTTTTTTGGGGTGTCCCCTGGCTTTTGGCAGCTTTTCCTCAAAAATCCGGAATTGCCATTTTGAATAATTATTCATCTATTTTTGCCGGATTTCTCTTTGTATTCCGGTGGAAATCTTTTCCGGAGCGTACGCCGAAAGCGTTCGGAAAGCGGCGGAAAATCCTGCAAAAAGGACGCTTTTTACCGTTTTTGTCCCACTGTACGGGAAAGAGACAAAATTCGCCATAAAAGCGGTGAGTAGCTGCCTTCTTTGCCCAGGCATGCCGGGTGGTGTCTCTTCGGATGTGTTTCGCGGCTTTGGGGAAGCGGCTGCGTCCGACTGCCCCAGCCTGCATTTTTTCCACTGAATTCCTGCATAATAATCAAAAAACGCCTCCTATATCCGGCAATTTGTGCAGAAATTTCCCGGCGTCTGTTCATTCTTCCCGCCAAAAGGGGTGTTTGGCAAAATGCACCGCTTTCGTTTCGCCCCGTGAGAAAGTCGGGAAATGAACCCGGTTCCGGGGGAAATTTGTGCATTACCATAAATTCAGAGAAGTACTCGGAAAATGATTGACAAGCAACGTATAAATAGTTACAATATATACGATATTATTCATAAATTCTATGACAGCAAGGAGGTTCTGACAAAGAGCGGCCTTGCTGTTTTTATTTTTAAGGAGGTAGAGGTGTTTGAGCAGGTATACCAAAGCGGATATTCTGGAACTGATCCAGCAGAATAACGTCCGTTTTATCCGTTTACAGTTCACCGATATGTTCGGCGCGATCAAAAACGTGGTCATCACCAGCGGGAAAATTGAAGAAGCCCTGGATAACCAGTGTATGTTCGATGGTTCCTCTATCGAGGGGTTTGTCCGCATCGAGGAATCCGACATGTATCTCCACCCGGATCTGGATACCTTCCTGATCCTGCCCTGGAGCCGGCAGATCGGCGGCAAAACCGCCCGGCTCATCTGCGACGTTTATAAGCCGGACGGAACCCCGTTTGAAGGGGACCCCCGTTATATTCTGAAAAAGGCGCTGAAGGATGCCGCCGAGATGGGCTTTACCCTGAATGTGGGATTCGAGTGCGAGTTCTTCTTGTTCAATACGGATGAATTTGGGCACCCCACCACCGTAACGCACGACACCGCCGGGTATTTCGATCTTGGCCCCGCGGATTTGGGCGAAAGCGCCCGCCGCGACATCTGCATGACGATGGAGGAAATGGGCTGCGGGGTGGAAGCCGCCCACCACGAACTTGCCACGGCGCAGCACGAGATCGACTTTAAATATCAGGAGGCACTGTGCTCCGCCGACCAGATGATGACGTTCAAGATGGTCGTCAAGAACGTGGCGAACGCCCACGGCCTGTGCGCGTCGTTTATGCCGAAGCCCCTTTCCGGGCAGGCGGGCTCGGGCCTGCACACGAACATCTCGCTGTTCAAGGGCGGGGAGAACGTGTTTTACGATCCGGAAAGCGAAACCGGACTGAGCCGGCTTGCGTACCACTTTATCGCCGGTGTGATCCGCCATATCAAGGGAATCTGCCCGTTCACCAATCCTCTGGTGAATTCGTATAAGCGCCTGGTGACCGGCTACGAGGCGCCCCGCTACATCGCGTGGACGACCGGCAACCGCAGCGCGCTGGTGCGCGTGCCAAGTGCACGGGGCGTCGGCACCCGCGTGGAGCTGAGAAATCCCGATCTTGCGGCGAACCCGTACCTGCAGATGGCGGTGCTTCTGGCCGCGGGGCTGGAGGGAATCCGCGAGGAGCTGATGCCGCCCGCGTCGGTCGGCTCCAATATTTACGATATGACGCCCGACGAGCGGCAGGAAAAAGAAATCGACAGCCTTCCCTCCAATTTGATGGAAGCTGTTCAGGAACTGAAACGGGATCCGTTCTTGCGCGAGGTTCTGGGCAGCCATGTGTATCAGAAATACATCGAGGCCAAGGAACAGGAATGGAACCGTTTTAACAGCACGGTGACCCAATGGGAGCTGGAGGAATATCTCGAAAAATTCTGAGAGCCGGCAAAAGGCTGAGATTCTGCGACGGGGGTGTGACCATGAATGGGCAGTGTGATCGTTGCAAATTCAAATAAGGATTCTGCCCGGCGGATCGGCGCAGTGCTGAAAACCGACGGCGTGCTGGTGTACGGCCTTTGCACAACCGGCGCTCAGCTGCTGGAAATGACCAGCTACCACTATCGCGGCGGAGTTGTGGTGTGTACTCTGGACCTGCAGGACGTCACGGCGTGGGACCTTCCGCAGATGGCCCCCAATTATGATTTTTTGTTTATCATAAAGCCCCACCAGGCAGAGATGGCCGCAGACTTGGATTCGGCCTGTCTGATGACGCCGCTGAACAAACCGGATTTGACCGCGTCGGTCAATATGTTCCTCAATCTGGCGGAACCGGGAATTCCGGCCCGCAGGAATTTTGAGGAGGAGCAAAAGGAGCTTCTTCAGCGCGCCAAGCAGCTTTTGATGGAGCGCAATTATTTTACGGAGGCGCAGGCGCACCGTTTTCTGCAAAAAAAGAGCATGGATACCGGCAAACGCCTGATCGAGATCGCGGCCATCGTGCTGGAGATGTTCTAGCGCAGACCTTATGCGGGAATCCGTGTTTGATAAGATGGATTTTTGAAGGAGGAGTATGGTTTGAAATTTACAAAGATGCACGGCATCGGCAATGACTATTTGTATTTCAATTGTTTTGAAGAGCCTGTAACGGACCCGGCCGCGCTGTCGATCCGGCTCAGCGACAGGCATTTTGGGGTTGGTTCCGACGGGATCATCCTGATCGGCCCCAGCGATAAAGCGGACTGCTCTATGGATATTTACAATGCGGATGGTTCCCGCGCCATGATGTGCGGCAACGGCATCCGCTGTGTGGGCAAGTATGCCTACGAGCGGGGCATCGCGAAGAAAAAGACCCTTACGGTGGACACCCAGAGCGGGGTAAAGACGCTGTTTTTAACGGTGGACGAAAACGACCACGTGACCAGCGTCACGGTCAACATGGGCAAGCCGGAGCTTTCCGCGCCGAAAATCCCCACGCTGTTTGAGACCGAGCAGGTGATTGATCACCCGGTGGAGATCGCGGGCAAGGAATACCGCGTCACCTGCGTTTCGATGGGCAACCCCCACTGCGTTGTCTTTGTGGACGATGTGGATGCCATCCCGCTCTCTTCCATCGGCCCTTCGTTCGAGTTCCATCACATGTTCCCGCAGCGCGTCAACACGGAGTTCGTGCAGATGATCGGCGAGAACGAGGTGAAAATGCGCGTTTGGGAGCGCGGCTCCGGTGAAACCTGGGCCTGCGGTACCGGCGCTTGCGCCGTGGCGGTTGCCTGCGCTCTGGGCGGCAAAACCGGCCGGCAGGTGCTCGTGCACCTCAAGGGCGGTGACCTGAACATTCGATGGGATGAGGAGACCGACGAGGTCTTTATGCAGGGCCCCGCAGAATTTGTATTCGACGGGCAGATCGATTGAGACTGCCCCTGTGATAGATCGATAAAATAAAGGAGATTGTACTATGCTGAAGGTTAATTCAAATTTTGTCAAACTTCCCCCCAGTTACCTCTTTGTGGATATTGCGAAGAGAGTGAATGAGTTTGTGAAGAACAATCCCGACCGCCCGATCATCCGCCTTGGAATCGGCGACGTGACGCTCCCGCTGCCGCAGGCAGTGGTAGATGCCATGAAGAAGGCCTCCGACGAGATGGGCAAGATGGAAACCTTCCGCGGCTACGGCCCGGAATGCGGCTATGAATTCCTGCGCCAGGCGATTGCAGATAACGATTTTAAAAAGCGCGGCGTCGATATCGACATTGACGAGATTTTCGTCAGCGACGGCGCAAAGTGCGACACCGGCAACATCGGCGACATTTTTGGCCAGGACAACGTTGTGGCCGTGTGCGATCCGGTGTATCCCGTGTATGTAGACACCAACGTCATGGCCGGCCGTGCCGGTGAATACGTGGAGGGCAAGGGCTGGAGCCGCATCGTGTACATGCCCTGCGTAAAGGAGAAGAATTTCCTGCCCGACCTGCCCAAGGAGCCGGTAGATCTGATCTACCTGTGCTTCCCGAATAACCCGTCCGGCGTGGGCATCAGCAAAGAAGAGCTGAAAAAGTGGGTGGATTACGCCAACGAAAACAAGTCGCTCATCCTCTTTGACGCCGCGTATGAGGCGTTCATCACCACTCCCAATATGCCGCACAGCATTTATGAGATCGAGGGCGCAAAGACCTGCGCGATCGAATTCCGCAGCTTCTCCAAGACCGCGGGCTTTACCGGCACCCGCTGCGCGTTTACCGTAGTGCCGAAGCAGCTCGAGTTCGACGGCGTATCCCTCAACCGCCTGTGGAGCCGCCGCCAGTCCACCAAGATGAACGGCGTTCCCTATGTGATCCAGCGCGCGGCGGAGGCTGTGTATTCCGAAGAGGGCGCAAAGCAGATCCGCGAGAATATCACTTATTACCAGAACAATGCGAAGATCATTCGTGAGGGCCTGGCTGCTGCCGGGTTCGAGGTATACGGCGGAGTGGATTCCCCGTACATCTGGCTCAAGACGCCGGGCGGACTCACCGCTTGGGAATTCTTCGACCTGCTGCTGCAGAAAACCGGCGTGGTCGGCACTCCGGGTTCCGGCTTCGGCCTTGCCGGAGAGGGATATTTCCGCCTGACCTCCTTTAACACGAAAGAGAATACGGAAAAGGCTGTGGCAAGAATCATCGAGTCTTTCAAAGCCTGATGAAGCCTGAATTTTCCAATTGACGAAACAGCGGCCCTGCCGCCGGATCCGCCCGATCTTCTGGCTGCCTGGCAGCCAAAGAGCAGGCTCTGGCAGCAGGGCTTACCGGCGGGGTTTGGCCGCCGACAATCAGCCGGGACCTTTCCCCGTGCTGCGGCATGTCGCGCGCTGCCGCAGTGACCGTAAATCAGCGGCGCGAAGAAATGGTGGTTATAGCGTGAAAGCATTATTACTATTGGAAAACGGGATGACCTTTGAGGGTCAGGGCTTTGGCGAGCCCCGCGATGTGCTGTGCGAGGTAGTGTTCAACAGCGCCATGTGCGGGTACACCGAACTGCTTACAGACCCCAGCTATGCAGGCCAGGGCGTTGTGATGACTTACCCTATGATCGGAAACTACGGAATCTGCTATGAGGACGCGGAAGCCGATCACCCCTGGGTGGAAGCATTTATCGTTCACTCCGTTTCCGGGATCGCCAGCAATTTTCGCTGTGACATCGACCTGGACGGATACCTGAAAAACAACCGGATCCCCGGAATCAGCGGGATCGACACCCGTGCGCTCACCCGCTGCCTGCGGGAGTCCGGCACGATGCGCGGGATGCTCTGCTTCGGCGATCAGATCGACCGTGACGAAATGAAGCGCAAAATCGCCGCACACGTTGTGCCGAACGGCGTTTCGCAGGTCAGCATCCGCAAGCCGCGCGATTACGGTAACGGTTCGGTCAAGGTGGCGCTGCTCGATTACGGTACCAAAGAGAATATCATTCGTTCGCTCACCCGCCGCGGCTGTACGGTGCGCCGCTTCCCGAACGACACGCCGTTTGAAGAGATCAAGGCGTGGAATCCGGACGGGGTCATGCTCTCGAACGGCCCCGGGGACCCGCAGGCCTGCGTAAAAGAAGTTGCGGAGCTGAAACGCGTTTATGAGAGTGGAATCCCCACCTTCGCCATCTGTATGGGGCACCAGCTGATGGCGCTTTCGCAGGGCGCGAATACGTACAAGCTCAAGTACGGCCACCGCGGCATCAATCACCCGGTGAAAGAACTGAAAACAAATCGTGTGTACATTACCTCGCAGAACCACGGCTATGTGGTGGATGCAGGTACCATCGACTCTTCTATTGCAGAGGTCAGCTATGTCAGCATGAACGACCAGAGCGTAGAGGGACTCGATTATAAAAACGGCCGCGTGTTCTCCGTGCAGTTTCATCCGGAGGCCTGCTCCGGCCCGCTCGACACAGGCTTTTTGTTCGACAGATTTATGGATTTGATGGGAGGGGGCCGCGTATGAGCAAGCTTGACAGCATTCAGAAGGTATTGATCATCGGCTCCGGCCCGATCGTCATCGGCCAGGCCGCCGAGTTCGACTATGCGGGCACGCAGGCCTGCCGCGCGCTGCGTGAGGAAGGCGTCGAGGTCATCCTCGTCAACTCCAACCCGGCGACGATCATGACAGACGGCGAGATCGCCGATAAGGTGTATATCGAGCCTCTGACAATCGACACGCTGAAAAAGGTGATCCTGAAGGAACGGCCCGACAGCGTCCTGCCGACCCTCGGCGGCCAGAATGCGCTGAATCTTGCAGTGGAGCTGGAGGAATCCGGCTTTCTGATGGAGCATAACGTCCGCATGATCGGCACGAATGCCGACACCATCCGCATGGCGGAGGACCGCGAGCTGTTCAAAGAGGCCATGGCCCGCATCCAGCAGCCCTGCGCGGAAAGCGAGATCGCCGAAACGGTGGAAGACAGCCTGCTCATCGCAAAGCGCATCGGCTACCCCGTGGTGGTGCGCCCTGCGTATACGCTCGGCGGCAGCGGCGGCGGCATCGCCTATACGGAGGAGCAGCTCCACGCGATCGCTTCCATGGGCCTGCACCGCAGCCGTGTGAATCAGGTGCTCATCGAGCGCTGCATCTCCGGCTGGAAGGAAATCGAATACGAGGTCATCCGCGACGGCAACGGCAACTGCATCACCGTCTGCAATATGGAAAACTTCGACCCCGTCGGCGTTCACACCGGTGACTCCATCGTCGTCGCGCCCTGCCAGACGCTGGCGGATAAGGAAATCCAGATGCTGCGCAGCGCGTCGATCGCAATCATCAACGAGCTGAAAGTGGAGGGCGGCTGCAACGTACAGTTTGCGCTGAATCCCGAAAGCTTTGAATACTGCGTTATCGAGGTAAACCCCCGCGTCAGCCGTTCCTCCGCGCTGGCTTCGAAAGCGACGGGCTACCCGATCGCGAAGGTCGCCTCCAAAATCGCGCTGGGCTATACGCTCGACGAGATTCAGAACGCGATTACGAAAAAAACCTACGCCTGCTTTGAGCCGACGCTCGACTACTGCGTCGTGAAAATCCCGAAATGGCCGTTTGATAAATTCGTCCACGCCCGCCGCAGCCTCGGCACCCAGATGAAGGCGACCGGCGAAGTCATGGGCATCGCCCCCACCTTTGAGGCGGCCCTGATGAAATCCATCCGCTGCCTGGAGCAGAACATGTATGATCTGACCGACGCGGAGCTCGACGGCCTTTCAGATCTGGATGTTTCCGAGCGTATCCACGCGGTGGATGACCGCCGTCTGTTCGCGGTGGCGGAAGCGCTGCGCCGCGGCTTTGCGATGGAGAAAATCCACAGCGTCACGAAGATCGACCGCTGGTTTTTGCAGAAGCTTCAGTCCATCATCGCGGTGGAAAAGCGCCTTGCCAACGAGCCGATGAGCAAAGAGTTGCTGCTGAAAGCCAAGTCGTTCGGCTTTCTGGATGAAACCGTCGCGAAATTCTCCAGCATCAGCATTGAGGAAATTCGCGGGCTGAAAGAGAAATGGGCCATCCGTCCCGTTTATAAGATGGTCGATACCTGCGCCGCGGAGTTCGAAGCCGAAACGCCTTACTACTATTCGAGCTACGGCGACGAGAATGAATCGCGCCACGAAAGCGGCCGAAAAAAGATCATGGTCATCGGCTCCGGCCCCATCCGAATCGGCCAGGGCATCGAGTTCGACTTCTGCTCTGTTCACAGTGTGTGGGCGCTGAAAAAGCTGGGCTTCGAGACCATTATTGTGAACAATAACCCCGAAACTGTCAGCACAGATTTTGATATTGCCGATAAACTGTACTTCGAACCCTTGACTCCGGAGGACGTTTGGCATATTGTAGAACTGGAAAAACCCGACGGAGCTGTGGTACAGTTTGTCGGTTATACCGATATCTACCCAATAATAAGTTATCAATAAACAGGTTTTCAGCTCTTCGGCAC